>Ga0209619_10002740_pt1 | contig 12743 bp, 14 predicted proteins | sample Rifsed16ft3_FD_184011 | JGI IMG/M metagenome (GOLD analysis project Ga0209619, IMG submission 184011) | Soil microbial communities from Rifle, Colorado, USA - sediment 16ft 3 (version 2) | ecosystem: Environmental > Terrestrial > Deep subsurface > Rock core/Sediment | place: Rifle, Colorado... | reverse complement strand
GTAGATGGAGGGGGAGGTGTGGTCGGCGTACTCGACCTCGGCCTCCGCAAGGGCGGTCCGGCAGGTCAGGCACCAGTACACGGGCTTCGTCCCCTTGTACACCGCGCCGGTCTCCACGAACCGTCCGAACTCCCGCAGGATCCCCGCCTCGTAGTCGAACGTCATGGTGCGGTACGGGTTCTCCCAGTCGCCTAAGACCCCCAGCCGCCGGAACTCCTCCCGCTGGATGTCGATATACTTCGCGGCGTAGTCGCGGCAGAGCCGGCGCTTCTCCGACGTGGGGATCGCCTCCTTCTTCTTCCCCAGGTTTTTGTCCACCTGGTGCTCGACCGGAAGGCCGTGGCAGTCCCACCCCGGGATGAACTCGGCCCAGGCGCCGGACATGCCGCGGTACTTGACGATGATGTCCTTGAGGAGCTTGTTGAGCGCGTGCCCGATGTGGATGTGCCCGTTCGCGTAAGGGGGGCCGTCGTGGAGGACGAACTTCGGCTGATTCCGGCGCCTCTCCACCATTTTCCGGTACAGTTTCCCGCTTTCCCACCGGGAGAGGATTTCCGGTTCCCGCTGCGTCAGGTTCGCCCGCATCGGGAATCCGGTCTGCGGGAGGTTCAGGGTGGTTTTATAATCCATGGGGTCTCCGCCTGGGTTCTGCTCGAAAGTAGATTTATACCACCAATGCGGACGGCCGTGTAGTCCCGTCGGCCTTGCCGGGGTTGCGTTGCGCGCTCACCGGAAGAGGTTGTCGAAGAAGTCGCGGATGCCGCGCCACCCCTTGCGGACCGTGTCCACGAGCGGGCGGGAGGGGTGGAGCGGGCACGTCTCCTTCGGGACCAGTTCGTCGGGGAACGCCTCGGGGAAGGTCTCCGGGCAGGCGGATGTCGCCAGGAAGCCGGACTCCGGGTCGATGTTCGCGATCGTGATCCCATGAGGCACAGGGAAGGCGTATCTCCCCCCGGCCGCGTACACCGATTTCATGAACTTCGTCCAGATGCGGAGCGCCCCCGAGGCGCCGCTGAGCCCGGTCGTCCCTCCGGAGTCGCGTCCCACCCAAACCGCGCACACCAGGTCCGGGGTATACCCGACGAACCAGGAGTCGCGGTAGTCGTCCGTGGTCCCGGTCTTTCCGGCTGCGGGGAAATCGATCCCTGCCAGGCGGGCGGCGTGCCCCGTCCCGCGGTCGAGTACCCCCTCCAGGGCGTGGGTGACGAGATAGGCCGCGCGGGGATCCACGGCCCTCTCCCGCACCGGTTTCTCCGTGCGCAGGGGTTCTCCCTCGCTGTCGGTGACCGCGCGGAGGGGGAAGGGCCGGAACCGGGTCCCCCCGGACGCCAGCGTGGCGTAGGCGTACGCCAGTTCGATCGGGGTGACCTCGAAACTCCCCAGGGAAAGGGAGGGAACGGGAGCCACCGCACCGGTCACCCCCGCATCCCGGGCCGCCGCGATCACCTCCGGAAGACCGACGTCGAGAGCGAGCCTCACCACCGCGGTGTTCACCGACTCTTCGATCATCCTGCGGACCGAGATCACCCCGTATTCCTTCCCCTCGAAGTTCGCGGGCGCCCACCTGCCGTTTGGCGCCTCCACGGAGATCCGCTCCCCCGAGATCCTGCTCGCGAGGGTAATGCTTCCCTTGCCGACGACGGCCTGCTTCATGGCCGCGAGGAGCACGAACGGCTTGAACGCGCTGCCCGGCTGGCGCCTGGCGTCGACGGCGCGATTGAACTGGGTCTCCCCGTAGTTGCGTCCTCCCACCAGGGCGGTGAGTTCGCCGGTGGCCGGGTCCACGGCGACCAGCGCCGCCTGGAGCGGTTCCTCCAACTTCCCGGCGGGGCTCTTCCTTCCCCCCAACTCGGCCAGTCCCTGGGCCACCGCCGTTTCCGCCGCGGCCTGGTGCACGGGGTCGAGAGACGTGTAGAACCGGTAGCCGGTGCGGGAGAGCCTCCCGGGGCCCAGGGTCTCCTCGGCCGCCCGCTCGATGGTATCGACGTAGTACTCCGCGATCTTCACGGGGACCCGGCGCGGATTCGTCCGCACGGGGGTTCGGCTTGCCCTGCGCTCCTCGTTCTCCGAGATCATCCCGCGGGCCGCCATCCGGGAGAGGACATGGTTCCTGCGCTCCCGGGCAGCGTCCGCCAAGCCGAGGGGGGAGTACCGGTGGGGGGAGCGGATGATCCCCGCAAGGAGGGCGGCTTCCTCGAGAGAGAGGTCGCCGACGCCCTTGGAGAAGTAGAAATTCGCCGCGTCCCCCACCCCGTAGATGCCTCGGGGCCCTTCCTGGCCGAAGTAGATCTTGTTCAGGTACGCCTCGAGGATCTCCGCCTTGGTGAAGCGGATCTCGATCAAGACCGCGAGTTCGGCCTCCCGGATCTTCCGCCAGAGGCTCCTCTTGGGCGAGAGGAAGAAATTTTTCGCGAGCTGCTGGGTGATGGTGGACCCTCCCTGGACGATCCGCATCCGGCGCAGGTTCGCCCCCAGGGCCCGCGCGATGCCGATGAGGTCGATTCCGAAATGCGAGAAGAAACGGGAGTCCTCCACCGCGATCACCGCGTCCCGGAGGTGCTTCGGAACGGCGGAGAGAGGGACCAGAAGCCGGGACTCCATCTTCGGTCCGAGGATCCTCGCGATCTCCTCCGGTTCGAGGACCAGTTCGTCGAGGGGAGCCCCGGACGACGTTTCCAGCGAGGCGGCGCGCCGTTCCGCCAGGCCGATCACGGCCTGGACGGCGGGGCGGGAAGCGTCTCCCTCCCGATAGCCCCGGGTGTGAATCCGGATCCTGCCGCCCTCCTCGGACCAGGTCCCCGGCCTGTCCGGCTTCCCCGGCACTTTCCGGTAGGAAAGGCGGCCAAGCCTCTCCGGAAGCTTCAGGTTGTCCACGAGATCCCCCGGAAGGATGATCGCCGGCCGCCCGTACAGGATCGACGGGACTTCCCAGGCGTCGCGCGCGAGCCCGGCTCCCACCTTGACGTAGAGGTAGCCGAGGTGCAGGAGAAAGAGTCCCGCGAGGGCGGCGACGAGGTTGCGGGGACGGAAGAAAGACGTCATGTGCGCGAGGCGTGAAGGTTTGCTCAGATCGTCCTGCCGGCCGCGGCGACGAAGGGCTTCAAGACCGCCATCAGCTCCGCGAATTTCTCGAAGGTCAGCGACTGGGGGCCGTCGGAAAGGGCCTTCTCCGGGGTGGGGTGGACCTCGATCATCAGCCCGTCCGCGCCCGCTGCCACCGAGGCGCACGACATCGGCTTCACGTACTGGGAGTGCCCGGTTCCGTGGGAGGGGTCGACGATGATCGGCAGGTGGGTCCGCTCCTTCAGCACGGGGACCGCCGAGAGGTCGAGCGTATTCCGGGTCGCGTCCTCGAACGTGCGGATCCCGCGCTCGCAGAGGATCACCTGGCGGCTCCCCTCGGAGAGGCAGTATTCGGCGCTCATGAGGAACTCGGTGATGGTCGTCATCATCCCCCGCTTGAGGAGGATCGGCCGCTTCGATTTTCCGATCCGCTTCAGGAGGGAGAAGTTCTGGACGTTGCGGGCTCCCACTTGCAGGATGTCGGAGTACCGGGCGACCAGGTCGACGTCCATCGGGTTCATCACCTCGGTCACGACGGGCATCCCCGCCCTGTCCCCGGCCTTGCGCAGGATCTTCAGCCCCCGTTCCTCGAGCCCCTGGAACGCGTAGGGGGAAGTCCGGGGCTTGAACGCCCCCCCGCGCAGCACATGGGCTCCGGCCGCCTTCACCGCGTTCGCCGTCTCGACCATCTGCTGTTCGCTCTCCACGGAGCACGGGCCGGCGATGACGAGGAGCTTTTTTCCCCCGACGCTCACGCCCGGGGCGAGCCGGATCTCGGTGGGCTCGGGTTTTACTTCCCGGCTGGCCAGCTTGTACGGCTTGAGGATCGGGACGACCCGCTCCACGCCGGGGAGGGACTCGAGCGAGTGGAGGACAAACTTCCCCCGTTCGTCCCCGATCGCGCCGATGACGTTCCGGGTCTTGCCGTAGATCGTGTGGGGGGTGTACCCCAGTTCCCTGATCTTCTCGATGACGGTCCGGGTGTCTTTCCTGGGCGCCCCCGGCTTCATGACGATGATCATGAATATCTCCCTTCCGGCGCGCGTCTAGTGGCTTAATGGAGTGCCATTATAATCGGATTGTCCTCTTTATTTCCATATGGGCGGAGGGTAATCTGGAACCGGATCCTTGCGATCCGATCGGGAGAAGGAGGAAGAGCGATGCGAAAATCGGCGGTTCTGTTCCTTACGGGGCTGTTGTGCGCGGCCCTGGCATCTGCGGCATGGGCCCAGGACAGGTACGAACGGTACGAGAGAGTTCCACCGCCGCGGCGCGGGGCGAGCACGCCGCCGCCGCAGCACGCGGTGCACGGGCAGACGTACTTCTTCGGGCACATCGGTCTTTTCGAACCGAACGACGATGATCCGACTCTCACAGGAGGCGGCCTGGGGGGGTACGACACAGGCGGGAGTTTCGATATCGGTATCGGCTCCCGCGTTTCCCCCAACCTGGCGATCGAGGGGACATTCGGCGCGTATGGCGCAGATCGGGGGCCGGATGAGGTCTCCGTGGCCCCGCTGACCTTCGGAGTCCGCCTCATCCTTCCCGCGCCCGTGATCGAGCCGTATATCGGAGCGGGACTGGGGATCTACTTCGCCAGCCTGGATGAGCCGGGGATCGACGATTCGGACACGACCGTCGGGGGGTATGGGTCACTCGGCCTGGACGCGTGGCTCAACCCGCGCATGGCGCTCAACTTCGAGGGGAAATACCACTGGGTCGAACCGGAGTTCAACGGGATTGACGTGGATGTCAGCGGGTGGACGGTAAGTCTCGGGGTTCGGATATCGTTCTGAAAAGGCGCGCAAAGCCTGGGACACCCCGGTTTCTCCTCCTCGGGGGATCCGGGGCGTACTCCCTGCCGGAGAGGACGCTCGGCCTTCGCCTGGGGACGCGGCGCGTGCGAACCCCTTACGGTTTCGCCGGCCCCGTTCACCTGTACGAACGGGACGGGTTCCCCTATTTCTTCCTCTCCCGCCACGGGGAACGCGGATACGAGACGACCGCGCCGTACGTGAATTACCGGGCGAACGTCTACGCGGCCAAAACCCTCGGGGTCGAGCGGATCATCGCCTGGTCCGGCCCGGGGATTATTTCGAAAAGGATGCGCCCGGGCGACCTGGCCCTCCCCGACGACCTCCTCGATTTCACCCGCAACCGGCCCCGGACATTCTACGAGGCGCGGGGGATCGGCTTCCTCCGGCAGTTCCCCGTGTTCTGCGACGCGGTCCGTCGGGCTCTTCTCGACGTCCGGGCGGAGGAAAGGGGAGGCCTGCGGATGCACAAGGGGGGGACGTACGCCTGCACCGAGGGTCCCAGGCTCGAAACTCCCGCCGAGGTGCGGTTTCTCGCGCGGGCGGGGGCGGACATGGTCGGGATGACGCTGTGCCCCGAGGCTTTCCTCGCCCGGGAACTGGAGATATGCTACGCCCCGGTCGCATACCTTACCAATTACGCCGAGGGAGTCCGGGAGATGCCGTATCGCCGCGGGGTCCTGTTCGAGGGGATGCTGGTCGGGGCCGGGGAGGGGCGCGTCGAGAAGGCAAAAAACGCGATCCCGCCGCTGGCGGTCGCCGCGGCCCGCGCGCTGGAGGGAAGGGGGCGGGATTGCCCCTGCGCCGTCTCGATGGAGCGGTACCGCCGGGCCGGGGTGATCGGGCCCGACTTCCGTACGTGGGTTTCCCCCCCGGGGGTGAGGAAAGGATGAAGATCAGGGAGGAGCACATCCACCGGATCTGCCGGACCATCCTCTCCCGCTGGAAGGAGAAGGGCCTGATCCGGCCGAAGGCCGACGACGACATTCTCCTGGGGAAGATGGTCAGCGAGGTGATGGCCGATTTCCGGCGCGAGGAGGAACTCGACCGGGAAGTCGAGGCGATCCTTACGAAGCACTCCGGGGAGATGGCGCGCTCGCAGGCCAGTTCCTATCTGATGTTCCGGAAGATCAAGGAGCGGCTCGCACGGGAGCGCAAGATCGTTCTCTAAAGGAGGGTGCCATGCGTTTGACCGAGGACCGGATCTCCCACCTGTCGCACCTCGTGATCGACCGGCTGTTCCGGGATGACATCGCGGATTTCCCGGACGAGGCGCAGGCGCTCCGGGAGGCGAAAAAGGTCTTCGGGTACTATGGGCGGGTGGAGGACGAGGTCGACACGTTCGTCCGGCAGAAGATCGCGAAACTCTCCCGCCAGGTCCCCGAGGGCGGCAGGGAATGGGATATCCTCTACCGGAAATATTTCGAGGAGGAGATGGCGAAGAAAAAAATATAACCATCCAATTTGCAAGGCATTTCTCCTTTTTCGTTTTCCCCCTTGACACCGATTTCCCCCGGGGTTATAGTTGCTGTTAGCACTCGTCCTTGCTGAGTGCTAACAGCCGCAAGGCATTCATCCCATATTCGATTCCGTAAAGGAGGAGGCACCATGAAGGTCAGGCCGTTGCAGGACAGGATACTGCTCAAGCGCGTCGAGGAGGAGACGAAGACCAAGGGAGGGATCATCATCCCCGACACCGCGAAGGAGAAGCCGCAGGAGGGCCTGGTGGTGGCGGTGGGCCCCGGCAAGGTGACCGACAGCGGGACCCGCGTGGCTCCCGAGGTCAAGGCGGGGGACCGCGTCCTCTTCGGCAAGTATTCGGGGACGGACATCAAGATCGATGGCGAAGAGCATCTGATTCTCCGGGAGGACGACGTCCTCGCGGTGATCCAGAAGAAATAACCACCCTGCGGAAAAAGGAACAATAAAAAGGAGGAAGGTGAAGATGGCAAAGCAACTGAAGTTCGACGCGGATGCCCGCGCCGCGATCAAGATCGGCGTGGACATCCTCACCGATGCCGTCAAGGTGACGCTGGGGCCTCGTGGACGGAACGTGATCATCGAGAAGTCGTTCGGCTCACCGCTCGTCACGAAGGACGGGGTTACGGTCGCGAAGGAAGTGGAGCTGTCGGACAGATACGAGAACATGGGCGCCCAGATGGTGAAGGAGGTCGCCTCCAAGACGAGCGACGTCGCCGGTGACGGGACGACGACCGCAACCATTCTGGCGCAGGCGATCTACCGGGAGGGCTCGAAGCTCGTGGCCGCCGGATACAACCCGATGGACCTCAAGCGTGGAGTCGACAAAGCGGTCGAGGCGATCGCGACGGAGCTCAAGAAGATGTCGAAGCCGACCAAGGACCCGAAGGAGATCGCGCAGGTGGGGACGATCTCGGCGAACAACGACGACACGATCGGCAACATCATCTCCGAGGCGATGTCCAAGGTCGGCAAGGAAGGAGTCATCACCGTCGAGGAGGCCAAGGGGATGGAGACGACCCTCGAGATCGTCGAGGGAATGCAGTTCGACCGCGGCTACCTCTCCCCCTACTTCGTCACCGACCCGGAGCGGATGGAGGTCATCCTCGAGGACCCGTACATCCTGATCCATGAAAAGAAGATCTCCAACATGAAGGACCTGCTGCCCCTCCTCGAGCAGATCGCCCGTTCGGGCAAGCCGCTCATCATCGTGGCGGAAGAGGTCGAGGGGGAGGCGCTGGCCACCCTGGTCGTCAACAAGCTGCGCGGGACGCTCCACTGCTGCGCGGTGAAGGCCCCCGGGTTCGGCGATCGCCGGAAGGCGATGCTGGAGGACATCGGGGTTCTGACCGGCGGCAAGGCGATCGCCGAGGAGATGGGGATCAAGCTGGAGGCGGTCCAGCTGACCGACCTCGGCCGGGCCAAGCGGGTCGTCATCGACAAGGACAACACCACGATCATCGACGGGGCCGGCAAGAAGGCCGACATCGAGGGCCGCGTGAAGCAGATCCGGGCGCAGGTCGAGGAGACCACCTCGGACTACGACAAGGAGAAGCTGCAGGAGCGGCTGGCCAAGCTCGTCGGGGGCGTCGCCGTCATCAACGTCGGGGCGGCCACCGAGAGCGAGATGAAGGAGAAGAAGGCGCGCGTCGAGGACGCCCTCCACGCCACCCGTGCGGCGGTGGAGGAGGGGATCGTCGCCGGCGGCGGCGTGGCCTACATCCGGGCGGCCAGGGTTCTGGACGGCCTGAAGCTCGAACACGACCAGCAGGCCGGCGTAGATATCGTCCGGAAGGCTCTGTTCGAGCCGGCCAAGCAGATCGCGATCAACGCCGGCCAGGACGGCGGCGTGGTCGTGGACAAGATCAAGAACGGAAAGGGGAACTTCGGCTTCAACGCGGCCACCGAGGAGTTCGAGGACCTGATTCTCGCCGGGATCCTCGACCCGACGAAGGTGACGCGAGTCGCCCTGCAGAACGCGGCTTCCGTCGCGGGGCTCATGATCACCACGGAGTGCGCGATCGCCGAGAAGCCCGAAGAGAAGGAGAAGATGCCGCCGATGCCCCCGGGCGGCGGAGGCGGGATGTATTAGAAACTGGTATAATGAACGTCCGATAACGACCGAGGGGGCCGGGCGACCGGCCCCCTTTTTTGAAGGAGAAGGTCCCGTGCCGATTTACGAATACCAGTGCAGGAAGTGCCACGGAGTGACGGAAAAGATCCAGGGGATGCAGGACCCACCTCTCCGGAAGTGCCCCTCGTGCGGGGGGAAGCTCGAGAAGATGATGTCGCCGGGAGCCTTTGTCCTCAAGGGGACCGGCTTTTACTCGACCGACTACGCGCACAAGGGGAACGGCAACGAGAAGGACGCCGGGCGCGGGAAGGGCGATGCGAAGGGACCGGCGTGCCCCGCGGCCGGGGAGGCCGCTGCGCCGGCATGCGCCGGGTGTCCGAAGGCCAAATAGGTTCTCCCGGGCGTCATCCCGGGGATCCGGGAATCCAACTCATCACGGGGGACGCAAGGCGATGCCGGCCCACCTGATCGACGGGAAGGCGATCGGGGCGGCCGTCCGGGCCGAGATCCGGGACCGGGCAGGGGAGTTCTCCGCCCGAACCGGAATCAGGCCGTGTCTCGCCGCGGTGCTGGTGGGAGATGACCCGGCCTCCCGGGTGTACGTGCGGAACAAGGGGAAGGCCTGCCACGAGACCGGCATGCTCTCCCGCCAGATCGACCTGCCTGCGACTCTCCCCGAAAACGACCTTCTCGCCCTCGTCGCCGAACTGAACGCGGACCCCGCGGTCCACGGCATCCTCGTCCAGCTCCCCCTCCCCGGCCATATCGACGAATCCCGGGTGATCGAGGCGATCTCGCCGGACAAGGACGTGGACGGGTTCCATCCCGTGAATGCCGGGCGGCTGCTGACGGGGGGAAGGTGCTTCGTCCCGTGCACCCCCCTCGGGATCATGAAGATGCTCGATCACGAATCCGTGGACCTCAAGGGGAAACACGCGGTCGTGGTCGGGAGAAGCAACATCGTCGGGAAGCCCGTCGCGCTGCTCCTGCTCGCGAGGCACGCCACGGTGACCATCTGCCACTCCCGGACGAAGGACCTTCCCGCCGTGGTGCGCTCCGCGGATGTTGTGGTGGCGGCGATCGGGAAGGCGGAGATGATCCGGGGGGCCTGGCTTGCGCCCGGGGCCGTGGTGATCGATGTCGGCATCAACCGGTTGCCGGACGGAAGGCTTGTCGGGGACGTGGCGTTCGAGGAGGCGAGGGAGGTCGCCGGGAAGATCACGCCGGTGCCGGGGGGGGTCGGCCCGATGACGATCACGATGCTCCTTCACAACACGCTGGAGGCGGCGACCCGGATGGCCACATCGGTGTAGCCCTGCCCGCCCCCACCGACCGCAGATACGCGCGCACCCATGTGTGGGCGCGCCCCGAGAGCAACGGAGATGTCCGCGTGGGGTTTACCCACGTGCCGTGTTCCTGCCTGGGGGATGTCGTCTACGCCGAATTCCCGGCGCCCGGAACCGAGGTGCTGGCGGGCGAGCCGATCGGGCTGGTCGAGTCGTCGGTCGCGGTCTGCGAGGTCGTCGCCCCGGTCTCCGGGGTGGTCGTGGACGTAAACCCCGCGGTGGAAGGATCCCCCGAAACGATCACCACCGACCCGTTCGAGGGGGGTTGGCTGCTCGCCATCCGTCCGTCGGACCCGGAGGAAGTGGGCGCCCTCCTGAGCGGGGAGGAATACGACCGGCTTTTCCCGGCGGAGGAGTAGCCCGGGGGTGTTAGCACAGCGTCTCGTAAATGGCTTGACGCACCGATCCGCCGATGTGATAGCCCGGGACAGGCGGCCATTCCGCGCACGGGCTCACCGGCCCCCAGAGGTCCATTCCCTCAGATCCCGGCATTCGAGGGCCGCTGCATCCGCTCCGGCTTCGTTGCCCGCCCTCACCGTACCACAGCGGGTACGTCTCGATCGGGCGCCTCGCCGGGCGCGGCGCATCGACCCTCTCGGTGCGCGGCCTCTTCAGGAACGGATCTCTGGAGGCCGGGGGGTCCTCTCCGCTACGCTCGCGACCTTGCGCCCGCTCGCTGCCGGTTCCGCTCATCGGGGACATTCCTGATTCATCTCCGGGATGCGGGAGAGGAGTGTCCCCGCCCATTCGCTCCACAGGCCGCTGCGAGGACCCCCCCCCGCAGCGCCCTGTGCGCGGAGACGGACTCGATTGTCAATGTATTTACGAGACGCTACCCTACCGGATCCTGAGGGTGTGCATCTCGTAAATGAAGCGGGCGCGTATCCGCAGGTTGGGGATCTCGTAATGCTCGGGGATCGGGTTGTAGGGGGCTGCCTTGCGGATGGAACCGAGCGCCTCGTCGTCCAGGATCTTGTGGCCGGAACCCTGCAGAAGCTCCACGGACTCCAGCTTCCCGTTCCGACCGATGACGAAATCGACGGTCAGCTCTCCCTGGATCCCCGCGGTCGCGGCGTCGTGCGGATACTGCCAGACGAGCTCGATCTTCCGCTTGATGCTCGCGAAGTAGGAGATGTACTGGATCTCCGGGGCGTTCAGGGCCGTGAGGTGGGCCCCGCCCCCCCGTTCCTCGGAGATCGCCCCCTTCTCCACGGCCTTTCCCCCCGTCCCTACCGCGTTTCCGGAGGACGTTCCCTCACCCCGTCCCGCTTCGGGGTTTGCTTTCGCGATGACCATCTTCCCCAGGGAGGGGGTGATCTCCCGAAGGGACCTGGGCGGTGCGGGCACGGACGGCTCGGAAGTCTCCCCGGGGGTCCGTGACGTTTCCTCCGTGCGGGGAACCCGGGTCGGCTCGCTGCTCTCGGGGGTCAGGGTGGGCTCCGCCTTCGGCCGGGGGACGGGGAACTCCTTCTCGGGCGGAAGGTCGGGGTTGACGGGCAGGTCAGGGACACGCCCCGCGAGTTCCCTCGGCGGGGGAACGGGCGGTTTCTCCTTTCGCGCCGGCTTCGGGGGAGAGGGCGGGGGAGGTTTCGGACGCGCGCCCTCCACGATTCCCGGCCGGGGGGTCGGGAAATCGGCAGAGCGGGGCAGATCGGCCAGATCCACGATCATCACGTCGGCGGGGCGGTGCGGGGTCCAGGGGATCATCGACGCAAGCACCAACAGCGTCAGATGGAACAGGGCGGAAACGGGGACCCAGTTTTTCAGCAAATGGCTGTTAGGCATAAAATATAATTATATCCGACTATTCCCCTCCCTTTTCAAATTGCGTGGCTCCCGCTACTATAAAAAGACATCCCGCCATCGAAGGAGCATTCCCATCATACCTCTGAAAGATACGATCCCGTCTTCCCGGATACCGTACGTCAATTACGGGCTGATCGCCCTGAACTGCGCCGTGTTTCTTTATCAGCTGGCCTTGGGCGAACGGCTGACGGACTTCGTCTATACCTACGGGGTCATCCCGTTCCGCTTCCTGCAGATATTTCCCCGGGACCCGGGGGAACTCCTGACGCCCCTTTCCGCCATGTTCCTTCACGGCGGATGGATGCATCTGCTCGGCAACATGCTCTACCTCCACATCTTCGGAAACAACGTGGAGGACATGCTGGGCCGCGGCAGGTACCTCCTGTTCTATCTGACGTGCGGCGGCCTCTCCTTCCTTTCCCAGATCGCGTTCCAGTCGAATTCCATGGTTCCCAACATCGGGGCATCCGGGGCGATCGCGGGAGTGCTCGGCGCGTACTTCCTGCTCTTCCCGCGGGCGCGGGTCCTGACGCTGGTGCCGCTTTTTCTCTTCTTCCCCGTGGTGGAGATCCCGGCCTTTTTCTTCCTGGGATTCTGGTTTCTCATGCAGTTTCTGAGCGGTGCGGCAACGATCGGGAAAACGTCCGCCCTCACGGGGGGGGTGGCGTGGTGGGCCCACATCGGCGGGTTCCTGGTGGGCATGCTTCTGTTGAAACTTCTCCTCCCGCATGACTCCGCGCGCAGGCCCGTCATTGTCTGATGATTGATGATTGCAGAAAGCCCGAAAACAAAGGCCCGGCGGGGCACCGTCGCCGCGAAAAATTCCTTGACACCCCATACCCCCTCGGCTTTCAATGAAATCAATTTACCGACGGTAGCCGATCCACCGGTTTCCTTGCATCCGGGGATCTTGAACCATACCCCAAAACGACAGGAGGGAAAGCGATGACGAAGGCGGAACTGGTTACGTTCATTGCGAAAAAGGCGGGCATTACGAAGGGCAAGGCGGAAGGGGCCCTCCACGGGTTCACGGAGGCCGTCACGGCGACCTTGAAGAAGGGGAGCAAGCTCGCGCTGACGGGGTTCGGGACATTCACCGTCAGCAACCGGAAGGCCAGGATGGGGCGGAACCCGCAGACCGGCGCCCAGATCCGGATCAAG
>Ga0209619_10002736_pt1 | contig 12752 bp, 12 predicted proteins | sample Rifsed16ft3_FD_184011 | JGI IMG/M metagenome (GOLD analysis project Ga0209619, IMG submission 184011) | Soil microbial communities from Rifle, Colorado, USA - sediment 16ft 3 (version 2) | ecosystem: Environmental > Terrestrial > Deep subsurface > Rock core/Sediment | place: Rifle, Colorado... | reverse complement strand
TCCCCCATAATATAACGATTATGCCGGCGGCGATGGCGAGTCCCAAAACGCTGATCCAAAGCAACAGCCCTTTTTCCTCGTCTCTGAGAAAGAGATCGAGCAGAAGCACGGTCAGCGCCGTCAAGAGCACTTCCGCTGCGGGAAGGAGAGGGGTTAAATTAATTTCCACTGATCTTTGTCTCCCTGGCGGCTTCTACTCCCCGCACAAGCGGAATAGCCTCTTTTTGACTTTCGATTCTCCGCACAATAAGTTCGACTGCCGGTTTCATTCGGCTCAAGAACGGCTGAGGATAGATCCCCATGAAAAAGATCAAGATGAGAATAGGAATCAATATGGCGATCTCTCTCGCCCCGATGTCTTTGAGATTTTGATTCTCTGGCCGGCTCAAGGGACCGAAGATCACGCGGCGAAACATCCACAGCATATAGATGGCTCCCAGGACCACCCCGCTGGCAGCTCCAGCAGTCCAGAAAGGAGAGGCCTGGAACGAGCCCAATAGGATCAGGAATTCCCCGACAAAGCCGTTCAGACCGGGCAGGCCGATGGAGGAGAGGGTGACGACGAGAAAGAAGGCGGAAAAGATAGGCATTTGCTTCCACAGCCCGCCAAAGTCATCGATCATGCGCGTGTGCCGTCTCTCATAGATCATGCCGACGATGAGAAACAGCGCGCCGGTGGAAAGACCGTGATTGAGCATCTGGTAAATGGCGCCCTGAATGCCCTGAAGATTAAACGCAAACAGCCCCAGCATGACGAAGCCGAGATGGCTCACCGAAGAATAGGCGACAAGCTTCTTCAAGTCCGCCTGCATCATGGCCACCATCGCCCCGTAGACAATGCCGATCACCGCCAGGGCGATGATGAACGGCGCCGCCGCGAGCGCGGCCTCGGGAAACAAAGGGATGGCAAAGCGCAGAAAACCGTAGGTCCCCAGCTTGAGCAGGACGCCTGCGAGGATAACCGAGCCTGCTGTGGGCGCCTCCACGTGGGCATCCGGAAGCCAGGTATGAAAGGGGAAAAGAGGGACCTTGATGGCAAAGGACAGGGCGAAAGCCAGAAAGAGCCAAATCTGTTCCTCGTAGGGAAGCTGCAGATTATAGATCTTAAGAAGATCGAAGGTGAGAACCTGTGTCACCTGGGAGTTGCGCGTGGCCAGATAGATGATGGCGACCAGCATGAGGAGGCTGCCGGCCATTGTAAAGAGGACGAACTTCAGTGCCGCGTAAATACGCCGTGGTCCTCCCCATACGCCGATGAGAAAGTACATGGGGACGAGCATTACCTCCCAGAAGACATAGAAGAGAAAGAGGTCCAGGGCCACGAACGCGCCCAACATGCCGGTTTCCAGGAGCAACATGAAGAAGAGATATTCCTTGACCCTTGCGCTGATGCTCCACGATGCCAGGATCACGATCGGTCCAAGAAACGTCGTGAGCAAGACCAGAAAGAGACTGATTCCGTCTATGCCGACAAAGTAGTCGATGCCGTAGGCGGGGATCCAGCGGAAGCGCTCCACGAACTGCATCTCCCCCACGGCCGGATTAAAGCGCCAGAGGAGTCTGAGCGACCAAAGAAAAGTCAACGAGGTGAAAAACAGCGCCGCTTGAAAAAGGAACTGTGTCCGCCTGCGCGGGATCCAGAGAAGCGCCAGCGCCCCCAGGACGGGAAGAAAGATGAGCAGGCTTAAGTCGCCAGTGAAGAACTCAATCATAGACAATCAAGACATTGCAAAGTGAAGATTGCAAATTGCAAAAGTCAAAATGACGGGACACCTACAAATTGCCTTCGGTTTTCTATTTTGCATTTTTCGCTTTGCACTTTGCATTTTGCATTAGGATTTCTACAAGTAAAGGTAATAGGCCAGGATCACCACTGTCCCGGTCAAAAAACCCAGGAGATAGTGCTGGATGTTGCCGCTCTGGAGCCGGCGCCAGAAGAGGCTGCTCCCCCTGACCCGTTCCGCCACGCCGTTAACGATGCCATCGATGATCGCCAGGTCGAAGATCTGCGCCAGCCAGGTAGAAACTTGCGTAAAAGGACGAACCAACAAGAGATTGTAGATCTCGTCGATATAGTATTTGTTTAGCAGCCATTGATAGGGGATGCCGCCGGCCCAGGAGGAAATCCGCTCGGGAAACGTCGCACCCCGGCAATAGGAAAGATAGGCCAGATAGAACCCGGCCCCGGCAATACCCAAAGTAACAAGCATGAAAAAGATCTCCTGGCCCACCGGCTCCTCATGGATCGCCTTCGGGACAGCGAAAAGCGGCCCTAACCAATGATCCCATGCGCTGCCCCATATAAATTCCGGCGGCCCCAGCCAACCTGCAAAAATGGCCCCGATGGCCAGCAGGACCAACGGCACGGTCATCACATGAGGAGACTCATGGATGTGAGCCCGCGCATGCTCCGCCACGCGGCACTTGCCGTGAAACACCATGAAGAATTGACGAAACATGTAAAAGGCGGTGAGCCCGGCGGTGATCCATGCCGAGAGCCAAAGCCATCCGGAGCCGTTCGGACCGGCGTAGGCCTGCCAGAGAATTTGATCCTTGGAAAAGAAGCCCGCCGTCAGCGGCGCGCCGGAAATCGCCAGGGCAGCGATCAGATAGGTCCAGTAGGTAGTGGGGAGATAGCCCCTCAGTCCTCCCATTTTTCTCATGTCCTGTTCCCCTTGGAGGCCGTGGATGACGCTGCCGGCGCCCAAGAAGAGGCACGCCTTAAAGAATGCGTGGGTAAAGAGATGAAAGATCGCCGCCGCGAAGGCCCCTACGCCTACGGCGAGAAACATATAGCCGAGCTGGCTTACGGTAGAGTAGGCCAACACACGCTTGATGTCGTTTTGCGCCAATGCGACAGTGGCGGCGAAAAGAGCGGTCAGCGCGCCGATCGCAGCGATCACGGCTAGGGTCGCAGGGGCCAGAGAGAAGAGAAAGTGAAGGCGCGCGGTCATGTAAACCCCCGCGGTCACCATCGTGGCGGCGTGAATCAGGGCGCTTACCGGAGTTGGCCCCTGCATCGCGTCGGGCAGCCAGACGTAGAGCGGGATCTGCGCCGACTTTCCCGCAGCGCCGACAAAGAGGAGGAGCGTGATCAGAGTCACCTTCTCCGGCCTGAGGAGATGGGCGCTTCCCTTCAATGCCGGAAAATCAATACCCCAGACTCCCTGACTGCCCAATTCCCAGACGAGGAGCAGGATGCCCAGGAGAAAGCCGAAATCGCCGATCCGGTTAACAACAAAAGCCTTGTTGCCGGCTATAGTATTCGTGTGGTCCTGGTACCAGAAGCCAATCAGGAGGTAAGAGCAGAGCCCCACGCCCTCCCAGCCGACAAAGAGGAGCAGGAGATTATCGGCCATGACCAGCACCAGCATAAAAAAGATAAAGAGGTTGAGATAGGCGAAGTAGCGCACCATCCCCTCGTCATGGCCCATGTATCCGAGCGAATAGATGTGAATCAGCAGGCCGATGCCGCTGATGACCAGAAGCATGACCGCGCTCAAGGCGTCGACCTGGAAGGAAATCTGCGCCTTAAAAGATCCCGACTCGATCCAGGTAAAGAGAGTATCTCCGAAGCTCCCTGCCGCCGGGAGACGCCAGAAAACCCAGAGGGAAAGGAGAAAAGAGAGCCCCACGGCGACGCAGGCCAAGCAGCCTGCATTCCTTCGTCCCAGCCGCGTCCCGAAAAAAATGTTCAGCGCGGTCCCTAAAAGAGGGATCAGGGGAATCAGGCGCAGGAGATTTAAGCTTTCCATCAATGATCTCTGATTTTAGATTTTCGATTTAATCCAAAATCCGCAATCCAAAATCCAAAATTCTTTTTCCTACCATTTCAGCAGCTGCATCTCCCGGGGGTCCAGGGTTTGGCGATGGCGGAACACGGAGATGATGATCGCCAATCCTACCACCGCTTCCGCCGCGGCGACTGTCATGACAAAAAAGACGATCACCTGACCATCCATCGAGCCCAGCGAACGGGAGAAGGCAATGAACGTCAAGTTGACCGCATTGAGCATGAGTTCAATGGACATCAGGATGACGATGATGTTTCGCCTGATGATGACACCGGTAACGCCGATGGCAAAAATGATGGCGCTTAAAACCAGATAATAATTCAACGGAACCATATTTTCACTCACATTGCTCCCCTCAGACCTCCCTCTTGGCTAGAACAACCGCTCCGATGATCGCCACGAGAAGTAAGACCGACGCGATCTCAAACGGGAGCACAAAGTCGGTGAAGAGACTTTGGGCCAGGCTCTCCGGGCTGCCGAAGGACCCGCCTGCCGGTGCTTGACCGGGGAGAAGCCTGCCGGAATCCGAAAGGAAAGGGACCAACACAAATAAAAGAAGCACCGCGGCGAGCGATCCAAAAATCCACCAGGCGATGCTTCTTCCCTCCAAAAGCCCCGGGTTCAGCAGCATAATGACAAAAAGAAAGAGCACCATGATGGCGCCCGCATAGACCAGGATCTGCAGGATGCCTACCATGGCGGCCTCAAGCGTAAGAAACAGAACCGCGATCAGAAAAAGGGTGGCCACGAGAGCCATGGCGCTGTAAATGACATTTCTCTGGAAGACTACCAGCAGGGAAAAAACAATCGACAAACCGGCCAGGATTAAAAAAAGAATCATGGGACTCGTCACGGTTTTAAGGGAGCACTTTGCCAGGCGACGATCAAAACAGCCGTCACCATCACGTTAAGAAGGGCGAGGGGCAACAGCATCTTCCAACCCAAACGCATCACCTGATCGTAGCGAAATCTGGGCAAACTCCAGCGCAGCAGGATCTGCAGCCAGCAGAAAAAGAGGACCTTAAGCGTGAAGGTCCCCACCTGAAGAAGCGCCACCACCAATTGGGGCAGGAAAAGGGTCCCTACCCATGGAAAGTGAAAGCCGTCGCGCATGAGGAAGGGAACCTGCCAACCGCCGAAGAAGAGCGTGGTGATGAGACCGGCGGCGGTAACAATTTCGGCAAACTCTCCGGCGAAGAACATAAGAAATTTTCCCCCGGAGTATTCCACGTGATAGCCGGCAACGATCTCCGACTCTGCCTCAGGGAGATCAAAAGGTATCCGCTTCGTCTCCGCGACCGCGGCGGTAAAAAACAACAAGAAAGCGACCGGCTGGAGAAAGATCCCCCACGCCGGGAGCCAGCCCCAGAGTAGATTCCCCTGAGCGCGGGCGATCTCCTGCAACTCCAATGTCCCGTAAATCATCAGGATGCCCATGACCGAGAGGCCCATCGCGATCTCGTAAGAAATCATCTGCGCCGAGCCCCTCACCCCTCCTAACAGGGAGAACTTGTTGTTTGAGGCCCAGGCGCCGATCACGATTCCGTACACGCTCAACGAGGCCATGCTGAAGATATAGAGGATGCCCACATTGAGATTTGCCACCTGGAGATTGATCGTCCGGTCCGCCACGACGAGAATATCGCCGAAGGGAATAACGGCAAAGGCCACCAGGGCCGGAAAGAGGGCCAGGCAGGGGGCCAGGGTGTGCAGCAACCGATCTCCCTTTGGCGGAATGAAATCTTCCTTGGTGAGGAACTTGATCGGATCAGCGATCAGGGTATTCACCAGGCCCAGCCCCGCAAAACCGAAAATGGAGGCGCGGTTGGCCCCGATGCGGTTTTGAATGAGGGCGCTGGCTTTTCTCTCGATCCAGCCCAGGACCCCGGCCAGGTTCAACACCATGGAGAGGACCATTAGGGCCTTCGCTGCGATAATCCCGATGTCAACAATCATAGTGGTTATGTCTCGTCGCTGAGTTGGACCCCTTGATCTCCTATCGCGGCGTAACTGAGCCCCTGGTAGCGTGCGACCTCGCGGGCAATCGCTTGAAAAATTTCAGCCGGGCTCTGAAAAAAAATCTTCTCTCCGGCTTTGCTCTGCAAGCGGGCGAAGATCTCCCAATCCTGAAGCGCGCCTGCGGGCGGGACCAGGGCCGCATTGAGTTTCTGCACCCTTCCTTTGCGGTTTGTGTAGGTGCCCTCCTTTTCGGCAAAATTGGTCGCCGGCAGTACCACATGGGCGAGTCTTGCCGTAGGGGTCAGGCGGGTATCTTGCACAACCAGGAAGGAGAGTTTTTCCAGAGCGTTTTTGATTTTCTCTCCGTCGGGAGCGAGCGAGAGCAGATCCTCTCCCACGATGTAGGCGGCGCGGAATTTTCCCCCGGCCAATTGCTCGAGCAGCGGCCCGAAACCTCCGTTAGAACTGACACCCATCTCCCGCGCCCCGCGGAAATTGGGCGAGCGGTCCGGGCTCTTGAGAATTGCTTCTACCTCCGTGAGCTTCCTCTCATAATAAACGACTTCGATAGCCGCCTGAGAAGAGAGCTTTTTTACCAGCCGCGCAAAAAGGAACGCCTCTTCGTTGGTGTTTCGCCCTGAGAGCACCCCGGCAAGCGGCGTTGCCGCGCTGAGACCGGAAAGGGCCGCCTGAAGGGCCGTCTCCCAGTCAGTCGGCGCGAGTCCTCCCTCCTGCCGAACCAGCGGCGAGGTGAGACGCTCGACCTCGGTGAGGGGATGAAAGCAGTAACGCCCTTCGTCACAAATCCAGTGGCTGTTTACCTCCTCATTGATCCGGGGCTTGAAGCGCGCGATGCGGTTTTGATAGCTGCCGATCGTGATGTTGCAGCCCGTACTGCAGCCGGGACAGACGGATGGGGTGTTTTTGAGATACCAGGCCCGCACCTTGAAGCGAAAATCACGGTCTGTCAGCGCCCCGACCGGACAGATATCAACGATATTGCCCGAGAGGGGATTGTCGACGGTCTCGTTTGCGAACAGGGCGATGGTGGAATGATCGCCGCGATTGACTACGGCCAGCTCCCCCGTATGCGTCACTTCCTGGAGAAAGCGGACACAACGGGTGCATTTGATGCAGCGCTCGCCGTCAAAGACAACATAGGGGCCGAAGATTTCTCGTTTCCGCTCGTGTTCTTTCCTCTCTTCAAACCGGCTCGCCTGAAGGTCGTGCTCCATGTAATAGTCCTGGAGCTTGCATTCCCCCGCCTGGTCACAAATCGGGCAGTCCAACGGATGATTGATGAGGAGAAACTCCATGACGGCCCGCCTCGCCTCCAGAACCTTGGAGCTCCGGGTCTGGACCGCCATCCCCTCGCTCGCCTGCGTATTACAGGCGATCTGGAGCCTGGGCATTTTTTCTATCTCCACGAGACACATGCGGCAGTTGCCGGCGATCGAGAGATTGGGATGGTAGCAGTAATGGGGAATGGCGATCCCGGCCTCCGCGGCCGCCTCGATCACGGTCTTCCCCTTGGCCGTTGAAATTTCCTGCCCGTCGATCGTTAGTTTGACCGATTCCATATTAGTAAATAGTGAATAGCAAATAGCGAATAGTTAAAAGAGGCAAGTCCATTTGCCATTCGCAATTCGCCATTTGCTAGATTACTACGCATCTCTTTTGTGTGATGTGCGCTTCAAACTCCGCGCGATACTTCTTGATGAAAGCGGCCGCGGGCCAGGCGGCTGCGTCGCCGAAGGGACAAATCGTATTCCCGGTAATATTGCCGCTGATGTTCAGGACCAGATCCAAATCCCCCTTTTCGCCTTCCCCGCTCTCAATGCGCCGGAAGATTTTCTCCATCCAGTGACAGCCTTCGCGGCAAGGGGTACATTGGCCGCACGACTCGTGGGCGTAAAAGCGTGCGACGTTCCAGGCCGCCTGCACCATGCAAGTCGAGTCATCCATGACGATGACGCCGCCCGAGCCAAGGAAAGAACCGGCAGCCTGCATGGATTCGTAATCCATTCGGACCGGTTCGAGCTCATCTGCGCGCAGCACCGGCATGGATGATCCTCCAGGGATCACCCCTTTCAATTTCCTTCCATCAGGAACCCCGCCGCAATCCTCTTCAAGAAAACGTTTGAAGGGATATCCCATCTCTACCTCATACACTCCGGGCTTGCGGATGTGGCCGCTGACGCTGAAAAGTTTCGTCCCCTTGCTCTTCTCTGTCCCTATGGCCGCATATCTGGCAGCGCCCTGATCGATGATCCAGGGAAGCGTCGCCAGGGTCTCGACGTTGTTCACCACGGTCGGACAACCAAAGAGGCCGTGCGTTGCCGGGAAGGGAGGCTTGACCTTAGGCCATCCCCTGCCCCCTTCGAGAGATGAGAGCAGGCCAGTCTCCTCCCCGCAGATATAGGCCCCGGCGCCGCGGTGCAGGATCAGCTCTAGATCGTAGCCGGAGCCCAGGATGTTTTTACCCAGATAGCCCGCCTGAGCGGCCTCATCGATGGCCCCTTGCAGTACCTTACTCCCGAAAACCAGCTCCCCCCGGATATAGATGAAGGCCGTATGGGATTGGATCGCATAGGCAGCCAGGATGGTCCCTTCAATGGTGGCATGAGGATCCTTTTCGATGAGCAGTCGATCCTTAAAGGTGCCTGGTTCGCTCTCGTCTGCGTTGCAGATTACGTACTTGGGCTTGGGGCTGTCTTTGGGGACGAAACCCCACTTCATCCCGGTAGGGAAACCCGCGCCGCCGCGCCCCCGAAGGCCCGAGGCCTTGACCTCCTCTATCAACTTTTCGGGAGACATTCCCCGCAAGACTTGTTCTAAGGCCCGATAGCCTCCGCGCGACTTGTAAACCGCCAAGGTGTGGGAGTCGGGGACATCGATGTTTCTGAGCAGGACTTTTTCCATTCAAACCTCAATGCAAAATGCAAAGTGCAAAATGAAAATTACCACCCTACTTCTCCGTTTTGACTTTTACAATTTGCAATTTGAAATTTGCATTTCCTCATTTTAAGCTCTTCAGAATCTCCTCCACCTTTTCTTGTGTCAGATTTTCGTAGTAATCGTCGTTGATCTGCATCATCGGTCCCGTCCCGCAAGAGGCCAGACACTCCACTTCCGAAAGCGTGAACTTTCCATCCGGCGTAGTCTCTCCCACCTGGATGCCCAGCTTCGATTTGACCAATGCCGCGATCTTTTCCGCGCCCACAAGAGCGCACGGCAGAGTGCGACAGACCTGGATGTGGTGCTTCCCGACCGGCTGCATGTTCAGCATCGTGTAGAAGGTGACCACGCCGTAGACCCGCGCCGAGGATAGATCCATCAACTTGGCGACATATTCAATCGCTTCCGGGCTAAGATAGCCGAACTCCCGCTGCGCCAAATAGAGAACCGGAATCATCGCGGCCTCTTTCTTGGGATAGCGGCTCACGGTTTCTTGGAATTTCTTAAACGCTTCCGAGGAAAATTCTAAGGCCATCTTATCGGTCGCACTCCCCGCCGATCATGTTGATCATGCCAAAGGTCGGAATGATATCGGCGATCATAGAACCCTTGATCATCTCGCGAAAGGCCGACATGGCAATAAAACAGGGAGGCCGCACCCTGACGCGATAAGGTTTTCCGCCTCCGTTGCTGACGATGTAGAAGCCCAACTCGCCGTTCCCTCCCTCGACAGCAAGGTAAACCTCGCCCGCGGGCACTTGAATGCCCTCCATGATAATCTTGAAGTGGTGCATCAAGCCTTCAATGCTGTTATAGACCTTCTCCTTCTCCGGCAGCACCACGTGCGGGTCGTCCAGCAAGACCGGCCCCAAGGGCATCTTTTTCAGGGCCTGCTCCACAATCCGCATGCTCTGCTCGATCTCTAACATACGGCAGATAAAGCGGTCGTAGTTGTCGCCCTTAGTCCCGATCGGGATCTCGAAATCGAGCTGATCGTAGACAAGATAGGGTTCGGCCTTGCGCACATCGTAGCTGACCCCGGTGGAGCGCAGGATGGGTCCGGTGAGGCCGTAGGCAATCGCCGTCTCCTGTGAGAGCACCCCCAAACCGGACATCCGGTCAATAAAGATCCGGTTGCGGGAAAGAAGTCGATCGCAATCCGCCAGAAGCTGTCGGCTTTTCCGAAACGCCTTGGCGACTTGCTCGGCGAAGTCCGGTGGGAGATCATGCTTCACCCCGCCGATACGGGTGTAGGAAATGGTTAACCGGGCGCCGGTTACCACCTCGATGATTCTGATAAGGAGCTCCCTGGCCTCGATCAAATAGAAACCTACCGTGATGGCTCCAAGCTCGGAGGCGGCCATGCCGCAACAGGTCAAATGGTCCATGATCCGGGAAAGCTCGCTCATGATTACCCGGATGAATTGACATCGCGGCGGGGTTTCTACCCCGAGGAGCTTCTCCACCGCCAGAGCGTAGCCCACGTTGTTGATCAGGGGAGAGACATAGTTCAAGCGATCCGTATAGGGGATCACCTGCGTCCATGTCACCTGCTCGCACATCTTGGCAAAGCCGCGATGCAGGTACCCCACCACCACGTCACAGTCAAGAATCTTTTCCCCCTCCAACTTGAGATCAAACTTGATGGTCCCATGAGTGGCAGGGTGGGATGGCCCCATCTGCAATTCCATGCTCTCTGAGAAAAGCTCTTTTGGATCGGCCTTCATATGTCCAAGGGTGCGGCCGCGTGTTAACGCTTGGGCGCAAATTTTTGTTGCAGCTGCAACAGTTTATTACTGGATCTCTGATCGACAAAGGTGCCCTGTAATTCTCGCTCGGGAACCAGCGGCTGACATTGATTTACCGGATAATCCTTACGCAACGGATGGCCCTGAAACTCCTCGTAGAGCAAGACCCGCCGGAGATCGGGGTGGCCGCTAAAACGGATGCCGAACATATCCCAGACCTCCCGCTCCAACCAGTTGGCCCCTTTCCATAACGGGACGAGCGAATCCACTACCGGATCCTCCTCGGGCACGGGGACTTTAACCCGCAGTCGGTGTTTGGCCCGAAGCGAGTACAAGTGATAAACAACCTCAAAGCGCGGCTCCTTCTTCCCCAGATAGTCCACGGCGGTAATATCCGTGAGAAAGCTGAGATCCAATCTAGGGTCCTCTTTGAGGAAGGAGAAAATCTCCTGGAGCCCTTCGCGAGGAATGACGATGGTCTCGTCGCCGCGAAAGGCGTGAGATGCAAGAATCCGTCCTGGAAACTTCTCGCCCAGATATTGGATATTTGGGCTATCTTCTCCCATGAAGCTCTACTCCCACTCCAAGGCCCCCTTTTTCCAGACGTAGATAAAGCCGACGGAAAGGATGAAAAGAAAGATCCCCATCTCCACAAGACCAAAAAGCCCCAGGCGGCGAAAAAGTATCGCCCACGGATAGAGGAACACCACTTCAATATCAAAAACGAGAAAGAGCATGGCGACAAGGTAAAATTTTACCGAGAAGCGCACGCGGGCATCCCCCTTTGGAGGATTCCCGGATTCGAAGGGCTCTCCTTTGACGACGCTGGGTTTTTTGGGACCTACCTTTTCGGCGATCAGGAGGAGGGCGAGCACGACGACGCCGGCAAAGAAGAAAATCACTAGCACAGGGAAAAAGGGATGAGTCATGAAAAAGTCCAGACCAAAAAAACCATACCCCCAATGGAGAGGTATGGGAGAAAGCAACGGTGACGTCGTCCGTAGACTAGTTTGTTTTTTTTATGGGAAAAAAGGCTGGATGTCAAGGTAAGTGGTGCGCAGTACGGTGACGGTAACTATGTCCACACTGGTACTTGACAAACCAAAGGGGCATGCTTACCTTTTACCAACTAGAATACAAAAACTCATGAAAGGAGTGCTAATGATGGAACTTTTAAGATGGGAACCGTTTGAGAGCCTGAACAGGGCTCAGTACCGCATCAATGATCTCTTTGAGGGAACCTATGGCAGGCCTCGACTCCCCCACACTCACACTTCAAGCTCTGGGGTCTGGTATCCTCCGGTGGATGTCCTTGAAAGCAAAGACTTTTATCTTATCCGTGCTGAGCTGCCGGGTATGAAGAAAGAAGACTTCAATCTAGAGCTCGAGAATGGGATCCTGACACTGAGCGCGGAGAGGAAGTTCGAAGAGCCAAAGGACGAGGCGGAGTACCATACGATAGAGCGAGTCACTGGGAAATTCTCCCGCTCCTTCCACCTCCCTCAAGCCATTAAACATGATGGAATCAAAGCCACTTATCGAGACGGAATCCTCGAGGTGCATGTTCCTAAGGCAGAGGAAGCAAAACCAAGGCAGATCACAGTAAGTTTAAACTAACAGAGTCCATTAACAGCGCATCGCGCGCGCAAATAAAAAGGGGGCTTTCAAAAGCCCCCTTTTTATTTGGAATTCACGATTTGAGACTAGTACTCGTCCCCATGCGGCATGGACGGCATCTCTTTCTTTTTCTCCGGCTTATCCGCTATCATCGCCTCCGTGGTGATCATCAACCCTGCAACCGAAGCCGCGTTTTGCAGCGCGCAGCGGACCACTTTGGTCGGATCGACGATTCCAGCTTTCACCAGATCTTCAAACTCCTCGGTAGCCGCATTAAAGCCGTAGGCCCCTTTACCGTTTTTAATCTTATCCAAAACCACCGAGCCCTCAGCGCCGGCATTCTGCGCGATCCAACGCGCCGGCTCCTCCAGCGCCTTTTGCACAATCCGCACTCCTATCCTCTCGTCATCAGAGACCCGGAGATTGTTCAGGGATGCAGAGGCGCGAATCAACGCCACTCCGCCACCCGGCACGATGCCTTCTTCAACGGCGGCGCGAGTAGCATGCAGGGCATCCTCCACGCGCGCCTTCTTTTCCTTCATCTCGACCTCGGTGGCAGCCCCTACCTTGACGACGGCTACGCCGCCGGCCAACTTGGCCAGCCGTTCTTGGAGCTTTTCTTTGTCATAGTCCGAAGTCGTCTCCTCGATTTGGGCGCGCATCTGGTTAATGCGCC
>Ga0209619_10002735_pt1 | contig 12753 bp, 19 predicted proteins | sample Rifsed16ft3_FD_184011 | JGI IMG/M metagenome (GOLD analysis project Ga0209619, IMG submission 184011) | Soil microbial communities from Rifle, Colorado, USA - sediment 16ft 3 (version 2) | ecosystem: Environmental > Terrestrial > Deep subsurface > Rock core/Sediment | place: Rifle, Colorado... | reverse complement strand
AAGAGATTGCAGTAAGTTTCTACGAAAAATATATTCGCAGTTAGCTATTCTGGGATGGATTGTGTTTCTAGTTTTCCATCCACTACTTTGATAAACATGTATCTGTTGTCTTTAAAGATCAATGTTATGCCGCCCTCTTTGTCAGGATCTTCGACTTCTAGTAGCTCTTGTCCTCTTAATCCATCATATTTTACCATGTTATTTTTTTTTAAAACGTCTTTATATCCCTAATTGATCTTTATTTCAATTTCTTTAGCATGATCCTTTACATTATCTGGTTCTGTGTAATCATGTTTTTGCCAAGACATGTAAACCTCTGCTTCGATTTTATGATTGCCAGAACCTAGTTCAGATGCCTTGAACACTATATTTTCATCAAAGTCAAACAATTCGTGTTTGATTTCTTCCTCGTTTAGTCTGATAAATGGCTCAAAATTCTTAGCCACCTGAACCCAAATCCTTCTCTCTTTCATTGGATTGACAAGCTTTGGATTTCTAGTCCAAAACAAGGATGCTTTTCTGTAAGTATCAAGTGGCTTACCAACTTCGCGTTTTCTTAATCCTCCAGACGTGAGTTTTATACCGTATTTTAGCTTAAACAGATTATCGTTTTTGTTATACGCTTTTGTCCAATTCTCTTCTGTAAAAGAATCACGTAAAGTTCCTTTAAGTGAGAATTTCACGCTAACAGTAATGTCTTCATTTACTGTGAACTCGTTCTTGCTTTTTATTAATTCTAAATCTGAAATGAAATTCTTGTTCATGTTTAATTGTTCATAATGATTTATATCTACAATAAGTTCTTTTTTGAATGCATGCATGCTCAAGTAGTAACTTCAACATCCAAGGAAATCAATCTGTCAATCAAAGAATCTGATATTGGAATGTTATACATCATTCAGCATGAACTACTCAAAAACACAAACATAGATTTTGCAGGAGTTATCTTAAAGCATCCACTCACTAACGAATGTTGGATAAGAGTAAACTCTACAAAAGAAAATCCCATGAAAGACCTCATAAAAGCTACGGATTCAGTAATAGAATCTGTTAATGAATTAAAGAAATTGTTTAATTCAAAAATTAAGGTAAAATAAATGCAGTTTTGTCCTACATGTGAAGTACGTCTAAAGAAGAGCGAAGCTAATTCCGTGCTCAATTGTCCTAAATGTGGTTACACTGAAAATGAAGCTAAGACACAAAAGAAAGTAGAAGAAACTACAAAACCTGACTTGAATGTTCTTGATGAAAGCGATGGAAAAGAAACACTGCCCACGATTCAGATCGAATGTGGAAAATGTGGTCATAACCAAGCGGTCTGGTGGATGTTACAAACGCGTAGTGCTGATGAACCCACAACACAATTTTATCGTTGCATTAAATGCAGCTATACATGGCGTAACTACGCATAACGTTTAACTTGAACGTTTTTCACATGTGATTGAGTTTGGTATTCTCAGCAAAAACTAGTGGATCAGATGATCTCAAAGCCATAATATCCGCTATATCTACACTTGTCGAAGAAGCAACCTTTGTTTCTACAGCAGAAGGAATATCATTTCGTGGCATGGATCCCTCTCATGTAGCATTAATTGACATATCATGGCCAAACTCCGCATTTGAAAAATACGAATGTGATAGCGATATTAAATTTGGAGTACGCATAGACGAATTTTCAAAACTGATAAAACGTGCCGATAAAAAAGACAGCATAGAAATCAGTATCTCTGATGATAATATGTTACTTGTAACTATTGGTAAAAATAAAAAATACAAAATGAGGTTAATTGAGAGCTCAGCAACAGACACACCACTACCAAAAATCCCCTATAATGCAAAAATCGGTCTGACTAACACTGAATTTGATAGAATTTTAGGAGATGTACAGGTAGTATCAGATTATCTAACAATACGTGCAACTCCAACAACAGCAGAATTTTCAGGCAAAGGAGATTCAGGGGAAGTAGTAATAGAACTAGAAAAAGGTTCAGAACAGCTAACAGAATTAGCGGTTAAAGAGGAAAGTACTGGAACATACAGTCTAGAATATCTCAATCCAGTAGTAAGGGCAGTTGGTACCTCAGTTGGGTCAATAACATGCGAGTATTCAAGTGCAAAACCTCTCAGAATAGAATTTAAGGTTGCAAATATAGGTAGAATCCACTTCTATTTGGCCCCACGTGTAGAAAGTTAATGCATTTATGTAAAAGTCATTGGAGATAAATTGATTTGAAGATTGTATTAAAATTTGGTGGAACATCAATCTCTACCGCTAAAAACATAAGAAAGGTTTCAAGCTACGTTCATTCACTATCAAAACAAAATCAAGTAGTAGTAGTTTGTTCTGCAATTGATAGTGTAACAGACGATCTTATCCAGATATCAAAATTCATACAAAGAGGAAACAAGGAACATGCAAATCGATTAACTGCCAAAATAATTGCAAGACACAGACAACTTGCAAAAGAAACTATAACTAAATCACAAAACAGGAAAAAACTTCTAGATGCACTAAACTCTGATCTAACTGAGCTTGAGGAGCTATTACATGGGGTAATCTTACTTGGTGAGGTAACAGCTCGTTCACTAGACTACATAATCTCATTTGGTGAGCGTCTTTCCATCAAAATAATAGCTCATGCTCTACTTGATCTTGGAAGCAAATCAATTCCTTTGACTGGAAAAGAAGCTGGAATTGTAACCGATTCTAATTTTGGTGAATCAAGACCGTTAATGGATACAACACGATTACGTATTCTAAGAAACGTTGATTCACTTCTCTCCAAAAAAATAATACCTGTGGTAGGCGGATTTGCAGGAGCTGATCAATATGGAAATATTACCACATTTGGAAGAGGAGGATCTGATTATTCTGCAACAATAATTGCATCTTGTATAAAAGCTGATGAAATATGGTTGATGACTGACGTTGATGGTCTGATGACAGCAGATCCAAAGACTGTTAAAAATGCAAAGGTACTCAAAGAGGTTTCATATGCTGAGGCAATTGAAATGGCACTTTTTGGAGCAAAGCAAATACATCCACGTACTTTTGAACCATTACTATCAAAAAAAGTTCCAATGAGAATTAAAAATACATTTAATACAAAAAATCCTGGGACGATGGTAACTGCTTCACCTGATGAAGCCACTAAAAAAACTGTAAAATGTGTAAGTGCAATTCGTCATAATGGCCTTATAGATATAAGGGGAGGCAGCATGGTAGGTGCACCTGGCACTGCCGCAAAAATCTTTGCTACGCTGGCAAAGGTTGGAGTAAACATAATGATGATCTCACAGAACCCTTCCGAATCTAGCATATCAGTAATTGTAAAACAAAGCGATCTGGATAAAGCTGTCAATGCATTAGAGATAGAACTTCTTGGCAAAATTATCAAAAAACTTGAGATCACAACAGATGTAGCTATAGTAGCGTTGATTGGTTCTGGCATGCGAGGAACTGTGGGAGTAGCATCTAGAGTTTTTGGTGCAGTAGCAAAAAAAAGCGTTAACGTAGTTATGATAGCACAAGGCTCATCAGAACTTAATTTGGCATTTGTCGTAAAAGACTCTGACTGCAAATATGTGGTTCAAGCTTTGCATGATGAGTTTGAACTAGCGAAAATAAACTAGCATCAATACAGTAACTATTAGTTTGTTGATCCAGTCAAAATTTCTGAAAAAGGGATAAATTAACTGAAATACTCTGATTATACATTGACAGGAAAATTATACATTGTAGGTGTAGGGCCTGGCCATCATGATCATATGACATTTCGTGCAAAAAAAGTAATTGAAGAAAGTGATACAATTGTTGGCTATGAGACATATGTCAATCTGGTTGAAGATCTAATAGGTGGAAAAGATGTTTACAGATATGCCATGACTCAAGAAGTAGAGCGGGCACATCAATGCATCGAGCTTGCAAAGGAAGGCAGAATAGTCTCGCTTGTATCTAGTGGTGATCCAGGAATCTATGGTATGGCTGGCCTGATCTATGAAATCCTTGCAGAGTCTGGATGGGACCCAAAAAATGGTCTACCAGTAGAAATAATCCCAGGAGTTTCTGCACTAAACTCTTGTTCTTCCATAGTAGGCTCGCCTCTTATGACTGACTTTGCTGTAGTTAGCATGAGTGACCTTCTAGTCCCATGGGAAATAATCATAAAGCGAGTTGAAGCTGCTGCACAAGGTGACTATGTTATAGTCATATACAACCCATCAAGCAAAAAACGGATCCATCAGTTACAGGACACAAGAAAGATTCTACTAAAATACAGAAAACCTACAACTCCTGTTGCAATAATAAAAGGCGCATTTAGGGAATCACAAACAGTTGTTCTAACGGATCTTGAAAACCTTGAAAAACACTCTGATAAACTGGGTATGATCAGTACAGTAATAGTTGGAAACTCTTCAACATATAATTACAAAAATTTAATGATAAATCCACGAGGATACCAATCAAAATACAATCTCCAAGAAGAGACTAATCCAGAACTAAAAGTAAAGTGATTATTGTCTAAGCACTTTTTTTAATAATCTCAACTAACTCATTGTTTAGCACTAGTTTTTCTCTAATTGGTTGTATTATCTTAATCAAGTAATTGGCAACCGTCTGTTTTAGATCTGTTGGATGAAGCTTTTTCTGCATAAAATCTGACTCAAGCTGAGAATAGCTAGAATAAGCCACGTTTCCACCAAATTTTGCAGGACGTTCTACACTTATCTCATCAAATTCGTGATAGATAACATGCTTTGCAACCTCTAAAACAGGATTGTCTTTTATGTTGCCTTCTTCACACCATGCTTTCTTGAGCTTTGATCTTATATCATCATCAGAATCATGTATAAAAATGCCAGACGATGGACTTGATTTGCTCATTTTACCAAGTGACTTTGAATCAGATACAATTTCTGGTTCTGATAGGCTAGGTAGGAGTCTATGATGTACAGCCACAGGAACCTTCCATTTCATTTTTGGGAACAATTCTCTTGCAAGCATGTGTATTTTTCGTTGATCCATTCCTGCATGTACAATATCAATATCTAAGAAATGAATATCTGTTGCTTGCATAGGTGGATAGAGAAGCTTGGCCAGATCAATTTTCTCTTCAGTCTCTGATCTTCCCATAATTGTTAGTGTTCGCATCGTACGTGCAAGTGACATGTGTTTTGTTAGTTTGACTAACTCTAACCAGTATTCTTTTTTTGAAGAGTAAAGATCTGAACCTAATACAATCTCAACACCGGGACATACTAACCTAAATGCATCTGCATAATACTGCGATACTTTGGAAATTATTTCCCAATCTCCACCAAGTTTATCATTGATCAAAGTGTGCCAGTCAGCCAAAAAAACAGTACATCTTACTCCTGCCTTGAGAAAATCATTTATTTTAAAACCTGTGCTTATCAAGCTACCGAGATGCAGAAAACCAGAAATTTCTAATCCGATATAGTGTTTTGGACTAGAATTTGTTTTGAAAAGTTCAATCAATTCATCACGAGTTACAATTTCTTCTGTTGGCGGTCTCTCAATTAGACTAACTTTTTCTTCAACATCCAAGTTGAAACAGATCTTGAGCTAAAACCCTATAAAGTTACGCATCTAATTCTCTTAGGTCCTTTCTTGGTCTTGTGCTAAGATAAAGTGCATGCGAGCTAATAATGAACGCAGCAAGAAATACCTTTGTTGCAAAAATAAGATTCCATGGTCTATTGGGATCTGGATAAGCAATGGTTAACGAATCTATGTCAGAAACCTTGCCATCTATAATGCCTGCTGTTATCTGTGCATTAAGAATGGTAAAATTGTATAGCACTTCATAAAGACAAACAATTGCAAAGCCCAACACCATAAGCTGAGTTAATGCCATTTTCCATGATCTCAAGTTTGTTGTCTTCTTCCAACCTATCCTTGTAACACAATACCATCCTACTATGGTGGAAAAAAATAGCCACGTTGTTAGTTTAGCAAAATTTTTGTATGGAAATTCGGTTTTAACTAAAGCCTCACCCATAACATAAGTTCCAGTTTTTTCCCACTCTGTAAACATAGCATAGATTCCATAAGCAGCTATTGATGTCATTATGAAGGCACATCCATAGAATATGTAAAGAAAAACCTTGTAGCCAGTATCGGTTTCTTGTAGATGACGTATTTGCATTTAATACGATTACCAATTTTTGCGATATAAAAATTGACGGTAAATTAAGACGAAATTTATTAGAGCAAGTAAGAGCACCTCACCTATTGCAAATCCCAATAAACGTTCCAACTCTTGGAAGAGAAGAAATCAGGGCAGTTAATGCAGTATTGCAAAAAGGACAGCTTACCTCATCAGCTTATCATGGTGGAAAAAATGTCCAAGAATTTGAAAAATCAGCTACCTCATTTGTAAAATCAAAATTTGCAGTTGCTGTTAACTCTGGAACCGCAGCGCTACAAGCTGCACTCTACGCCCTTGATATAAAAAAAGGAGACGAGGTTCTTTTGCCTTCATTTACATTTGTTGCTACGGCAAATTCGGTTGTATCAGTTGGTGCAAAACCTGTCTTTGTTGATGTACTCAAAGAAAATTATACAATTGATCCTGATGATCTAAGAAAAAAGATCACAAAAAAATCCAAAGTGATAATTCCAGTTCATCTGTATGGGAATGTTGCGTTTATGGATCAAATAATTGAGATAGCAAATAGACACAAGCTAAAAATTATTGAAGATGCTGCGCAATCACTTGGATCTACTTTTAAAAATAAACATACAGGAACATTCTCTGACTTGGGTTGTTACAGTCTTTACCCAGCAAAAGTCGTAACAGCTGGCGAGGGGGGCTTTGTAGTAACTGATAATGAAAAGTTGTACAAGAAATTACAAATGATAAGAAACCATGGCATGGTAAATGGTTATGATACTCGTATAGTTGGGTTGAATCTCAGAATGCCTGAAATTAGTGCTGCAATCGCAAAAGTACAAATGAAAAAACTAAAAAAATTTCTTAACACACGACGAAAGAATGCTAAAATTTTATCCAAATTAATTTCTGATCTTGATGTGCAAATTCCAAACGAAAGAAAAGGAGAACACGTAAACTGGTATCTCTACACCATTGCAACTAAAAATCGAAACAAGATAATGAAAATGCTAAACTCTAGTGGAATAGGCGCTATGGCATATTACTCTACTCCTGTACACAGAACACCGTTCTACCGTAAGAAAATCAGCCTTCCTAACACGGACTGGGCTGCATCAAACGTCTTATCGCTACCAATTCACCCACAAGTATCAGCACAGAACTTGTCGTTTATTTCAAAAATAATGCACAAGGCATTATCAAATTGAACACATTAGAAAACGCAATTGGTAGATTATGTAAAGCAATACTACCTATTGATGAAGAGATATTTTTTGGAAATCAAAAATCATCTGTAGCTATTTGTACGCTCTCAAGCATCTCACTATTAAAAGAGATTTCCAAATCATCTCTAATGGAAAAGATTGTACTTGTAGGAAGACTATTGTCTGAAAATAAAGGAATTGATTCGTTAGTTAGATACGTTATCACAAACAATGCGATAAAAACAATAATTTTATGTGGAAAAGATGTTACAGGTCATAAGGCTGGTCACTCTCTGCTTACTTTATACAAGAATGGAATTGATGATGACGGTAGAATAATTGGCTCACATAGCCCTGATCCTGTTCTTAAAGTTACAAAAAATGAAGTTACAAAGTTCTGCAATAAAGTAAAGATCCTTGACATTACAGGAGAAACAAATCTAGAAAAAATCAACCAAACAGTGGATTCAATAAACTAGTATCCGTTTTTTTGTCTGTTTCTATTAATCTCGTTTTTACGCTTGTATTCGTTTAAGATATCGTCTGGTGTCAGGTTAAGCTCAAGTGATGCCTGTACAACAAAATGCCAAATGTCAATAAGCTCTTCTCTTGCATCATCTTGATTAAACGGAAGCGGTTTTTTCCACCATTTCCAATTTGTTGTACGTTGTAACTCGGCTGCCTCATGAATTATTGCAGTGCACAAGGCCGCAACTTTACCTTCTACATCTTTTGGGTATCTATCCAAATTCATCATAGCTGCTAGTCCTTTTTGCAAAGCAAAAATAGATTCTAATCTATCTTCAAATTTTTCTGTTATCTCTTGCGGCAATTTTATCGATTTGTAGCGGATCCTAAAGAACTTAAACTTTTCAGAACTGGATCATTTTTTCATATAGTTTAATTCTTTTCTCAATTTTAGATTTTGTAAGTCCTAACAAACCATCCAAACCATATCTCTCAACTGCAAAAGAACCTACAACATTACCGTAAATCACTGATTTTTTTATTGTAGAGAGAGTAGTATTATTCTCACTTGCCAAGTATCCTATCATAGCACCAGCAAATGAATCTCCTGCGCCGGTAGGATCTAAAATAGTTTCCAATGAAAATGCAGGAGAGGGGAAAATCACATCTTCAAAGAAGAGAAGAGAACCATGTTCACCTTTTTTTATTATTACATAATCTGTTCCCCAATCCATAATCTTTTTTGCACATCTTATCAGATTATACTCTTTTGTAAGCAGCTTTGCCTCTTCATCATTTATCACAACAGCATTAACGCCTTTGATCATTCTAATAACAGATGATCGTTTTGTAGAAATCCAGTACTCTATTGTATCACACATAGAAAATTTGACATTGTCAAACTCTCTTATCATTGCGACATTTTGATCAGGATCGTTATTAGCAAGATAAACATATTCAGATTTTCTATAATTATCTGGAACAACAGGCCTGAAATTTGCAAGAACATTAAGTTCAGTTTTTAGTGTTTTTCTAGTACTGAGCGTATTATCGTAGCTACCATCATATCGAAATGTTTTTCCATCTTTTACCACTAGACCTTGCAGATCTAGTCTTTTTGAAAGAATACTGTGATATTTTTTGGGAAAATCATTTCCTACTACTGCAATTAAACCAGTATCTACAAAAAAACTAGCAGCGATGCCTGCAAACGTTGCAGCACCACCTAGCACATTTTTTAGGACTCTTGATGGTGTTCTTATTGTATCAAGTGCAGTTGAGCCAAAAACAGTAAGCACATTTTGTGGAACTAATTTTGTTGTATAAATTCTCTGGCTTGATCTTCTGTAGGGTAGTAAACAAACGGAACATCAAGTGTTGTAAAGAACACATCATATTTTGTTATCCCGCTAATCTTCACAGGCAGTGTATTTTCACTGTCAGAATACTTTCTATCACTTTTGAATACTCCATCAACCATTGTTTTACTTATGGCAGGAAGAACAAATGGTTCCAATACCCCATTGCCTATTTTTTCATCTTCGACTGATATCACAAAATCAGTTTTACCAGCATTTAGTACTAGTAACGACGGATTGTTAAACTCTAACTGCAAATTATAGGTAGACTCATTGTCGTTTTGCTCTAGTAACTCACTTTTAGCTACTATTACTCCTATTTGTGATGCCAAAGCATATTGGGAATATCCAAAAATGCTTGCCACTATGACAAAAATGATTATGGCTTTTTTTCTAGTTTTCACGAGGTTTACTTCCCAATTTGCTTTTTAATACAAAGGGAAAAAAAAACGACCACTATGTGTAAAAGTTTTAATCTTTTCTTAAAGCTACTTAGAGCTAGCAGAATAAATCAAAAGTGACAAATTCTAAGGTTAGTTGGCAAGAATAAAGGTAAAAACTGGAGAAAACGAGGTTGAGATTGACTCAAGAGACTTTTATGTAGACAACTATTCTATAGGTGAAGTAATTGAGAACATATCAAAACACATGCCACAAATCAAATCTAGAATAATCTATGATGATGAACCAGAAGAATCATTATTGGGGAAAAAATATCATGAAAATCTAAGCTATATCAGAACACTAGATGATGCTGAGGTCCATGAACCAGAGTTTAGTGAGCCAGTTATTCTTCATGAAGGCGAAATTAAAAACAAATTGCAGATGCTATCTAAAACAGCATTCTTTAATGAACCAAGAAACGTTGCAGAAACTGTAAGTCAGCTACGTGAGTATGGTTGGATCGCTAGCCCATTGGATGTATCAATGGCGCTCACAAAAATGGCATTTAACAAACAGATTCTAAAAAATTCACGAGAAAATCTTTGCTATTATTTTATAAAAGAAGCTCTCATAACTAACTAGTTTTGTAATCACAGATATTACAAGACTCAAAAACATTTCCTTCTAGATGATCAAAATGTGTTTTACATTTTTTACATGTGTGATGCATATCAAAATATCCATCATCTTCAGTTATACTCACTTGTTTTGATTCAAGATCTGTACTTTCACAGTTAATACAGTGACAACCACAGCTCATCAATGAATAACTAAATGTTGTGTTAATCTATGTATAGATGTAATCGGTGCTAAATACTGTTGAAGAAAGAACGAGAAATTCCATTAGAGATTGATGATCATTTTAGACTCTTTGGGAAAGAACCATGGGAAATAGACTATGGTGAAAAATGTCCTCTCTGTAATACCCGAATAGACGAGTATGGCTTTTGCTCATGTGGTTCTGGCAGCGAGTGATTTTCTAAAAACTAGTACCATAATCATAGACATTCCTAAGACTAGTGGGACAAATAATGGAAATTCTGGCACTACCGAAATGCCTATAATTCGTATAGTACCTGCAGTTTCAGGCCGTATATTTAACTGAACATGGGTTTCATTAACAACAAACTCATGTTTGAAAACTTTTTCCTCATCAGTAAACACTCCATAAGGTTCTTGATCTAGATATACCTGATATGGATTCCATAAAAGTTTCAACGGAACAAGTAATGTAACAAATTGATGATCATTTTTTACATCAAAGCTAATAGTCTTTTTTGGTTGATCAAAATTAAATGAAGTGATCTCAGCCAAAGTTCTAATCTCAACATTAAAGGCTCTATCTTGCCATTTGACTTCTTGCGTGATTACTGGCTCATTGATAATGTATTCTAAAATCATCTGACAGCCATGACATCGTATTCCTTTTGCATCATTATATCCAAGATTTACAGGTCGATCATTTACAAAAATTAAATCAACACTTTTAGGGAAAAAAAACATCGTACTCTCAGGATAAAAGAAATTCCATGTCCACACACCATCTTTTAACTCTAACACATCAGCTAGATCATATTCAACGCTAACAATTTCTTTTGTAGGAAAGATAGTAACACTGCTTATGTCCTCAACACCAACTTTTGCAAACTGTACATCAGCGTCTTGCTCATCTATAACTCTCAGATTTGACACAGTTCCATTGATTAAATCAAGTTGTTGAGCCATCGTGTTTTTTGCTATTCTATGAACTACATGCACATTGCCATCTTCTTCAATTGTAACTCTAATATCGTCTTGAATCGCAGGAACGCCTAAAGAAATCTGAGCAAAACCTTGTGGGACAAGTGATACTAATGCAAACAAGATTAGGGCAGAAACTATGATTTTCAAAATAAACATCTACTCAGCTATCGTTACCTTATGCATTTTAGCTTCTTCTAAAGGACAGTCATTTTTGTCTCTTGGTAAACTAACAATTTTATCGGCAATGTTCATTCCTTCTATTACCTCGCCAAACACTGTATACTGTCTATCAAGAAAGGCACTATCTGTTGTTACCATAAAAAACTGTGAGCCTGCGCTATCTGGATCCGTTGCTCTTGCCATAGAAACAATACCACGAAGATGAGATCTGGAATTAAACTCAGCTTTTATGGTATAACCAGGACCGCCCATTCCCCATCTGCTTTTATCGGAATTTTTTGTATTGGGATCTCCACCCTGTACCATAAAACCAGGAATAACACGATGAAATAACGTACCATCATAAAACCCAGACTGGGCTAATTTTGCAAAGTTTCGTACCGTCTCAGGTGCAATGTCTGGTAATAATTTAAACACAATATTTCCAAAACTAGTTTCGATTGTGGCTTTGGTCATTTCGAAACTTTCTTACCATAAACATAAGAGTTTTGCTAACCAATAGACTTGTTAAAACAAACCCAGTACTTACTAGCGTTAGGAATAACTGTCTTCTGACTTAATGTTATAATTAAATTTTTAAAATCTGATGAATCTTGTAACCATGACTTTATCTATAACTCATATCAAATCTTTTATGAAAAGAATTTCTTAAATAATGATTACAAATTTTTTCTCATAAAATAATCTTATATAGAACAACTAAAATTTAGAATCTGTGAATCGCACAAATCAAAGCACGGTTATTAAACAAGCAATTAACGCTTATCTGGACAAGGGACTAACCGACAAACAAGATATCTACAGTAAAGTGGTAGATGAGCTAGGTGTTCCAAGACCTACAGTAAGACGAGTTGCACGCGATCTACGAAATGAACTACTAGCAAAAATAAAGATCCTACAATCCGAGACTTTAAACAACGTAGCTCCGTCTACAGAAGACGCTGAAAAAGAAGCGTAGATCGGTTTAGCCCCTTCTTTTTAATTCCAAATGCTGGTATTGACATTATTATTTATATTCAGCCAAATTTGTGAGGTTAAACATGGGCTATTTGAGAAATCATCTGGCAACTGTAGTAACTGGCGCATTTGCTACTGCATTATCCATCCTATGGGTTCTTCTTGGCGCTGCCTATCCAATACTCCAATTTGTATTCACGATGGCAGTTCCAGTAACATGGTTTCTAACTGCTATGTGCTATCTGGCTCAAAGAAGCAAGG
>Ga0209619_10002727_pt1 | contig 12769 bp, 7 predicted proteins | sample Rifsed16ft3_FD_184011 | JGI IMG/M metagenome (GOLD analysis project Ga0209619, IMG submission 184011) | Soil microbial communities from Rifle, Colorado, USA - sediment 16ft 3 (version 2) | ecosystem: Environmental > Terrestrial > Deep subsurface > Rock core/Sediment | place: Rifle, Colorado... | reverse complement strand
GGTGCGCGAGCCCGCGGGAAGCCTGCCCTCCTTCGAGGAGGGCTTGGGCCGGCGACCTAGGTACGCTAGCCGTCCATCCTTGTGGTGGACGACGAAACGTGCCGCTCTAACGGCCGCCGATCCATGGAACGCTGTCAGCCACTCCCTCTCTTTATCGCGCGTCTCCGGTGCCGCAGCCCGAGAAGAAGGACGGGGAGGGCGAGGACCAGGACCACGTCGTGGAACTCGGGGACCGCGAGGACCGTGGACGCACTGCTGGGCTGGAGCGGGAAGCCGCCCACGGTCGTGTAGTTCAGGAACGCCCAGTTCACGAGGGAAGTCCCGTTCGCCGCGGCAGTCACGATCGCGGTGAGGGAGAGGCTGTGCGTCCCCGGGGCGACGTTCGTGAAGTTCCAGAAGAACGTCCGACCGTCCGTCCAGGAAGGCGCAGGGCTGCTGCCCGTGTAGTTCAGCCCGACAGGCAGGACGTCCTTGATGGAGACGGTCCCTGCGGCGACGGAGCCCGTGTTGTTGTAATAGATTGTGAAGGTTACGGTTTCGCCGACCTGGGCCGTGCTCGGGCTCACGGTCTTCGCGACCTGGATCATCGGGCGGACCACGGTCACGTTTGCCCACGCCTGCGTGCGGGGAAGTCGGCGCTGCAGCTGGTCCGTGTAGTCGAGCGTCACGGCGTTCGCCTGGACGCTGCCGTCCGCGCCGTTCGCGTTCACCATCACGGTGATCGTGAAGGAGTTCCCCGACGTGGGCAAGACGTTCGTGAAGACCCAGCCGTACGTTGGCCCGGTGGCGGTCGTCGGCGCGATGCTCGAGCTGACGAACGTGATGCCGGAGGGGAGCGTGTCGTTCACCCAAACGGTCCGGGACAAGCCCGTGTCCGTGTTGTTGTAGTAGACCGTGTACGTGATCGTGTCGCCAGGGCTCGCGGCCGCCGCGCTCGTCGTCTTGGCGACAGCGATCGTCGGGCGGTGGCGGTCGTTCCCCTGCCCCCGGCTCGGCGCGAGGGAGATGTAGAAGTCCGCTGCGTCGGTGCCGGTGTCGAGCGGGACGCCCGTCAGCGGGTCCTTCAGGCGCGACCAGGACCGGCCTCCCCCGACGCCGACCGAGTACGCGGTCTCGTCGACCGGCGTCCCGGACTGCCGGAGGCGCACCCGGATGTTCCCGTTCGGCAGGGAGTTGTTCGGCAGGGCCACGGCGAGGTATTCCGTTCCGGATCCCCACGCGCCGAGCACTTGCGTCGTGAACGTGTACAGGACGACGATCTTGTTCCCGCTCACGCGGACGAGGTCCCATCCGGCGAGGCTCACCGCGGTCGACGTCGGGTTCGCGAGCTCGATCCATTCGGGGTTCGGGGCGGGGGAGATTTCGTTGATCACGACGCTCGTGGCCGCCTGAGCTCCGACGGGGAAGCTCGTGACGCTCGTCCGCGGGTCCGCTTCGTCGAAGTCGAGTCGCCAATCGGAGGCAAGGAAAATCATGCGATAGCCCGAGGACACGCCGAGTAGGCTCGCGTTCACCGCGAACTCAATCCGATGGGCGTCGAGGCCCGCATCCACCGCGGCGAGATACGTCCAAGGGTTCCCGCCGGGCACATACCCGAACAGTCCGCTGGAGCGGATGACCCCGTTCCGACCGAGGATCGCGAACGCATACTCGAACCCATACACGTTCCCGCTCACGATTGTCGAGAGACCCGTGTCCGATCGATTGTCAGCGTCCAGGTACGCGTACACGACATCGAGGCCCTCGACCACCTGAGGGGTAATCGGGCCGATGTACCGGGTCGTCGCCCTGCCGGCGTACGGGGTCGGGTACCAAAGAGGGATTGTGGTGTTGAGCCAGACGTCTGGACCCTCGGGATGGTCGACGAGGCCGTCCGCGTCGACGTCCCCCCCCGTCCGGTTGTCCGTGACGTTGTCATTGTTGAAATCGCGCATGAGGTCCGGATTCGGGAGGGAGATCTCGACGATGTCCGGAACCCCGTCCGCGTCGCTGTCGAGAGCGGGGTTGTCCGCGGTTCTTGCTCGGATGGTCGGGATGTCCTCCCCTCCGAGGATCCGCCCGTCGACCCGCACGAACGCGGTCACGTTCGAACCGATGTCAACCGCGGTCGCGAGGATGTCCACATTCGCGTTGTAGACCGCGCTCGAAGTCCGGTTCAACACATCCCCGAGCAGGTCTTGTCCGTACATCCGTCCCGTCCAGTCGCCAAACGCGCCGTCGACGCGAAGGAAGGAAGGTGCGGCGACCAAGTACGATAGACCGACCTCCGGGGATCGGAGGCTCGCGGAGTCGGGTGTCCAGACGTCCGCCACGCGCAGGCCGAACGTCGAGGCGGGGGCCATCGTCGTCCACGAGGCCTCGACCCACAGAACAAGAGGACCCAACAGGGACCGGCCGATGCTCAGCGTGGCCCTCCGCGCCGCCACGGATGCGGAGGAAAGGAGGGTGTCCGGCGCGTCGAGCGCGCCGCTGCCGTCGTCTTCGTAGACCGTCAGGGACACAGGGTCCGTCGAGGTTCCCGCTTGGGTAAAGTTCAAAGCCGACACGAGCGGAACCCCGCCGATGGGGACCAGGGCCACCCGGAGGATCGGCGCACGCCCCGTCGAAAGGACCTCCGCGGCCACCGTCTCCTGGACGACGTAAAAAGCAGGCCGGTCCGGCTTCACGGCACCGTCCGCGGGATCCCGATGCCCGAGACCGTCCGCGGCGTATACCAGGACGCGCGCATCTTGCTTCCCGCGCTCTGAGGACATCTGGATTTCGATCTCCGTGCCGAGGGAATCGGCCATCGCACGACCCCGCGGTACGAAATGGTTCCAGTCGACGGATCCGATCGTGCCGTTGAATGCGTACCGGGTCGCGACCCGAATCCGCCCATCCCAGCCGTAGACTTCTGCGACGCCGTCCGCGCCAAGATCGCCGATGGGGTACCCGGTCGTCGGATCCCCGTCCTCATCCACAAAGACGTATACGATGTCCGGATCCGGCGCCGAGAAGGGGGAGCCTTGGAGCCGGGCGTACGCGAATATGTCGTCCTGCGTGACGACCATCTTCGTCTCAATCAAATTCGCTCCCGGGTTCTCGACCTGGTCCGTGGCGGAGTCGACGTAGGCCTGGATCCCGACCCAGTCCGCAAAGTCGTGGTCGATCCGAATCGCGTCTACGGGCCCCGGCACGGGCAGGATGAGGCTCGCGAGCAGTGGGACAAGGACCATGAGTGCGACGACCGCGGCGACGCCCGTCAAGGAACGTGCCCAGTGCTGCTGCGGCATGACCCTCGGGGGTCCGTACCGCCCACGCCGACCGTTGGTGAATCCGTCCCCGTTGACAAGCCCGTTCGTGGCGCCGGTCCAGGAACCGAGCCCGTTCACCCGGCCGTTCGTCAGCCCGTTCACCCGGCCGTTCGTCAGCCCGTTCACCCGGCCGTTCGTGAAGCCGTTCACGCGTCCGTTCACGCGACCCGTTGGGCGGGTCATCGCTCGCGAGGCCCGACTCTGCGCCTGGATGCCTCCTAGGGCCGACCGGCGAAGCACGTCTTCGCGACCCTCGAGCATCGAGGCACGGGCCAGACTGTCCCGAGCCTCCTCGTCCCTGCCGAGCCGCCCAAGGATTTCGCCTTTCGTCCGCCACGCCATCGCAAGGGTCGGGTCGGCCCGAAGCAAGTCGTCGTAGTGCCTCAGAGTCTCGAGGAGACGATCCTGCCGAGCCGGAGGCCCTGCGGTTGCGGCGGGCGGGCGCCATCGCACGGGGAGGAACGAAACGTCCCCTTCCGATCGCAGGAGGTTGAGTACCTCGATCCGGTACGCGTCGTCCTTCGAAGGATTCAGCTCGGACGCCCGGACGAGCGATTCCGCGGCCTCGCGCGTCCGGCCGAGATCCGCGAGGACCCTGCCTCGCTTCGCCCACGCCCGCTCGAGAAGGGGGTCCGCCTCGAGGAGCCGCTCATAGTGTTCGAGCTCGTCCCGAAGGCGATCTTCGTCGGTCGACGTGCCTGCCTCCGCGATCCTCTTCCAACGACTGAGGAAGCTCCGACCGACGCCCTTCGACTGGCCGTTCGTTGCGGCCTTCGCTTCGTCGACCGCGCGGCCGCAGATGATGCACTCGTCGGACTCCGCGTAGAGGTATGCGCCGCAGTGAGGGCAGAACGGCACTTTCGTCTCGTCGGAGACGTCGACGCCCGGAAGAAGCGCGATTTCCCCCGGAGCCCGGCCACGGCCGCACATGCCACAGCGCGCCTGCTTTGGCGACATGAACGCGCCGCAGTGCAGGCACAGGAGAGGCAGGCCGTCGGCCACGACCTCCTCGGATGGGGCCCGGATGGGTCTCGAGAGCCCCTCCTCCGTGATCGATGCGCCGCACACCGGACACGCACTCGCGACGGTGCCGAGGAAGGAACCGCATTCGGGACAGAGGAAGAGACGACCGGAGGCGTCCCGCCCCGCCGTGTCCCCGAGGAGCGTGCGAAGGGCGGCAAGGTCGTCGTCCGTGAGCCCTTCGACGGCCCGCAGTTCTTCGGACGTAGCCGTCCGAAGGTGCTCGAACGTCGGGAACCGCGCGACGATTCGCAACGCCTTGTCCGTGCCGAGGCGGGGCAGCCCCTCAAGCCATTCGACGTAGGAGCGCTCGGGAGCGATCTCGGGCGCTTGAGGCGTGGGCGCCGGGGACGGCGGCTCGGACGCGGCCTCGACAAACGACGCTCCGCACACGGGGCACACGGTCGCGGAGGAGCCGGCAAAGGACCCGCAGGCGGGGCAGAGGAACAGCTCGGCACCCTTCGTCGCACCGTCGGCCTCGGCATGCACCAATCCGTGGAGCGCTTCGACGTCCTCCGGCCTCACTCCGGCGACCGAGAGAAGTTCGTCCCGGGACGCGGCGCGGAGGTGTTCGAACGTCGGGAATCGATCCGCGAGCGCCCGTGCCTTCGCCTCGTCCAGGAACGGTAGGCCGGCGAGCCACTCGAGGTAGCTCTGGTCCATGACGGGTGTACGTTCGATCTGGGGGCACTATGGGGGCCCTAGCCTGCGTATCAAGGCGAATAACGAATCGGTTAACATGGGCGAGTCAGTAGGCGGGTCGCCACGAGGTGGTGTACGGATCCGTCGACACGTCCATGAGGACTCGGAGGGAGCCGACCCCGAACCGGATCAAAGCGATCGCGTCCTCGCGCCTCAGGAGTTCCGGGTGGAGCCCGTCGTCGTCGAGTCGGCGGACGAGCCGGTCCACGAATGCGTTGGCCCGCCCCCGGTTCGAGTCCCGCTTTCGAGGGATCGCGTCCGTCGGGTAGATGCGACGGAAACGGCCGTCCTCGGAGACGGTCACGAGCCCGGCCTGGGCAAGCTCTGAGGCGATCTTGCTCGCCGACTGCCGAGTGATCCCGACCCGGCCGCCGACCTCCTGCAGGGACACCCCTGGCACGTCGAAGGATTCGCGGAGGATGGAAGCCCGACCCGGTCCCGTGAGCAGCACGAACAGGGGAGCGTCCGCGGAATCGATCAAGCCAAGCGGGAACATCCGGTTCGCCTCAAGCTCGAGGTATCCGTTCTCCAGGAGGTTCCGCTCGTGCCATCGGACCGTGGCCTGGGACAAGGAAAGGGCCCTGCACGTGTCCCCGACCCGGGAGCACGGTCGGAGACAAAGGTATTGGAAGACCTGGCGACGGCGCGCGTTCGCGAGGCTCGGCCCTTCGATCTCGAGGTCCTCCCCGGGGCCCTCTTGGGTGAGGACCTCCTGGAGCGCGCGGCCCATCCCCCGATACCCGTCAGGCATCCTGGTACTCCTGCAGGACAAGTTCGACGACCTGCTCCGGCTTGAGACCGCGGAAGTCTTCGTCCGTCAGTCCGTCCAACGCCTTGTCGAGGCGATCCAGGACCGTCTTGGGAAGCGCGCGAGCGAGGATCATCTGTCGGAGTTGGGCGGGGATCTTGGCGGTCGCTGGCTTCCGTCCGTCGACCCCGTCCATCACCAGGCCGAATCCTCGGACGATCTGGTAGGCGTGCGTCGCCTGGCTGTGGCGGCTGCTCCGGCACTTCACGATTTTGAGGGCGCGGCTCGGCGTCCGGTCCGGCGCGTCGATCCGGAGATGGATGACGCAGTCGGACAAGTACATCGGAATGACGGTCTCCGGACCCGACAGGTCCGACGGGCCGTGCTCCTCGAGGGTGCACAGGACCGTGCCGACCTTCCGGGTCTGCTTCAGCATGAAGGAGAGGAGGTCCCGCTGTTCGTACAGATCCTTCGTGGACCAGAGGACGGGGGTCAGGGGATCGACGGCGATCCTCGCGTGGCTTCCCTTCCACTCGGACACGAACGCGGGGAGTTCCTTCCGGATGAAGTTCGAGAACTCCCGCCCGGACGCGTCGATAAACACGAGCAGCTCGTCCTCGAGGTAGTCGAGGATATCGGACCAGCCCATCTCGACGGCCTCGCGGATGATCTGTTCCTTGTTCTCGTCGAGAGACACGAAGATGCCCTCTTGTCCGTCTTGGAGGCCCCGTCGGATGAACTGGGTCGCGAAGGTTGTCTTGCCCGCACCGGAACGTCCGATCACGACGGTCGTGCTGTTCTCGTTGATCCCGCCGTCCAAGAGCGGGTTCAGTCCATAGATTCCGCTCTTGAGTTTGCGCACGAACCGCACCTCCGCCGGACGCGATAAAAACGTGCCGTCCTGAGAATCGGAGGTGAAACCGAGGCCTCATGCCAGGAGGGGCGAGACACGGCCGACGAAGTCTCGGACGGCTCTGCGATCGAGTCCGTACCCGAGGACTCCGTCCTGGCGGTCCACGAGTTCCCCGCCGCGGAACAACGCGATCGTGGGCACGACGTCGACCGCGTAGTCCTCCCACAACGGGTTCTCGTAGTCGTCGAGGTGGACGGTCGCGGTACGAATCCGGAGCTCCTGGCTCAGCTTCGCGAACTCCGGCGTGAAGCGACGACAGAAGGGACACCACGTGGCGGAGAACAGCACGACGACGGGACCGCTCGTCCCGAGCACGTGGCGACGGAAGGCGTCCGGGTCCCGGATGTCTTCCATCATACGGAACGAGGGCGTCCCTCGACGATAAAGGTTCGGCCTCGACTTTTCTCCCGACCGTGGACGCGCCCGACGGAAGGCATATACGCGGGCCTCCGGATACGGGCGCCCGCGTCCTTTCTCGAAGGGATGGAATGGGGTCCCCCGTTTTCTCCGAGGCCATCCGCGGCTACTTTGACGCCCTCCAGCGCGGCGTGGAGGCGAGCTACCGCATCGCGCGGGCCGCGAGAGCGAAGGGGCTCGATCCGGAGCTGGATGTTGAGACGCCCCTCACGGAGGACCTCGCGTCGCGGGTGGAACTCCTCCTCCGGGAGTACGACGTCGAGGGGGTCGCGCGCCGGATCCGGGAGCTGGGGAAGGACCACGATCGGGAGGAGCTCGCGATCCTTGTCGCAAAGGAGATGGCGCAACGCCCGGCACCGAGCAAGGAACGCGCCGTCGAGCGGGCCGTGCGAGTCGGACTCGCGATCCTCACGGAAGGAATCCTCGTCGCACCCCTCGAGGGGCTCGCGACGGTAAAGGTGAAGCGAAACGCGGACGGCTCCTCGTACGTGGACCTGTCCTACGCAGGGCCCATCCGATCCGCCGGCGGGACGGGGCAGGCCCTCAGCGTCCTCATCGCCGACGTCGTACGGCGCGAGCTCGGCATCGGCCGGTGGCAGCCGACCCGCCCCGAGGTCGAACGGTTCAAGGAAGAGATTCCGCTCTACAAGCAGGTCCAGCACCTCCAGTATACGCCCTCCGACGAGGAGATCGAACTCATCGTCTCGAACTGCCCCGTCGGGCTCAACGGGGAGGGGACGGAGGACGCGGAGATCAGCGGACACCGGGACCTGCCCCGGATCGAGACGAACCGCATCCGAGGCGGCGCGTGCCTTGTCGTCGCGGACGGACTGTGCCTCAAGGCCCCAAAGATCCAGAAGCACGTGCGCCGGCTTCGGATCGATGGATGGGACTACCTGGATCGGTTCCTCACGGGTCGCCCCCTGGACGCCTCAGACACCACGGTGGGCGTGGAGCCCAACGAGAAGTTCATCCAGAACATCCTGGCCGGGCGACCCGTCCTGTGTTACCCGAGCCGGCCCGGAGGCCTCCGGCTCCGATACGGACGGACGCGGGCGACGGGCCTTGCGGCCCTCGCCCTCCACCCGGCTACGATGCATGTGCTGAACGACTTCATCGCGGTCGGCACGCAGATCAAGACGGAGCGTCCGGGGAAGGCAGGCGCCGTGACTCCGTGCGACACGATCGAGGGCCCCCTCGTCGTCCTCGAATCCGGGGATTTCGTCGAGCTCTCCGATGCGGAGGCGGCGAAGCGTCTCGCGCCCCGAGTCGCCGTCATCGCGGACCTCGGCGAGATCCTCATTCCTTTCGGCGAGTTCCTCGAGAACAACCATGTCCTCGTGCCGGGCGCCTTCGCCCTCGAGTGGTACGGCCAGCTCCTCCGTGCGAAACTGGGGGACTTGCCTGAGGGCTGGACGTCCGTCGAGGCCCGACAGGCCCTCGACTGGTCCCGCGAGTTCCAGATCCCCCTCCACCCGAGGTACAACCTCTTCTGGCACGACCTGACCGTTGAACAGCTACGCGCCCTGCGAGGTTTCGTCGTCGCGCGGGGTCGAATCGAAGGCGGACGCCTCGTGCTCCCGAGGGACGAGGAGGTGAAGACGCTCCTCGTCAAGCTTGGCGCGACGCACGCGGTCCGGGAAGACGCGATCGTCCTCGACCGCCACACGGAAGCCGTGCTCGCGTGCCTCGGCATCCGGATCGAGGGGGGCGCGTTCCGGGGAGGCCCGGAGCCCGCGGTAGAAGATCCCCTCGGATACGTGTCCGCCCTCGCGGGCTTCCCTCTTTCCGCCCGGGGCCCGACACGGATTGGCGCCCGGATGGCCCGCCCCGAGAAGGCGGCGCCGAGGAAGATGCAGCCCGCCCCGCACGCCCTCTTCCCGATCGGGCTCGAGGGCGGGGCCCAGCGACTCCTTCTGGAGGCGGCGAAGAAGGAGACGATCGAGGTGGAGGTCGGCCTGAGGGTGTGCCCCGCGTGCAAGCGCCGTTGGTTCCTCTCTCGGTGCACCTGCGGCGCGCACACCGAGGCGAGGAACGGGACGCTGCGCCAACGGATCCCCGTTCAGGAGGTGCTCCGGAGCGCCCTCGAGGCGCTCCACGAGGGGCCCCCTTCGGAGATCAAGGCGGTCCAGGGGATGATCTCGAAGAGCAAGACCCCGGAGGCCCTCGAGAAAGGGATCCTCCGAGCGAAACACGGGATCTACGTGTTCAAGGACGGCACGACCCGGTTCGACATGACGAACCTCCCGCTGACCCACTTCACCCTGAAGGACGCTGGGATTCGGGCGGAGGACGCGCGCCGCCTCGGGTACCTCGTGGACGCCCGCGGGCAGGCCCTCGAGCGGGCAGATCAGGTCATCGAGCTCCGGCCCCAGGACATCCTCGTGTCGGTGTCGTGCGCGGAGTACCTGGTCCGCGTGGCCGGCTTCGTGGACGATCTCCTGGAGAAGGTGTACGGCCTGCCGCGGTTCTACGAGGCGTCGGGACCTGCGGACCTCCTCGGCGAACTCGTCCTGACGCTCGCGCCCCACACGAGCGGCGGGGTCCTCGCCCGCATCGTCGGCTTCACGCCGGCCCGGGCGTGCTTTGCACACCCGTACCTGATCGCCGCGCGACGGAGGAACTGCGACGGGGACGAAGACTCCTTGATCCTTCTCCTGGACAGCCTGATCAACTTCTCGCGGTCGTTCCTTCCGGAGAAGCGCGGCGGCCTCATGGACGCCCCCCTCGTCCTCACGATGCGCATCGATCCGAACGAGATCGACAAGGAGGCCCACAACATGGACCTCCAAGCGGCGTACCCCCTCGCCCTGTACGAAGCCGCGGCCCGGTATGCCCATCCGAAGGAAGTCGAGCCCCTCATTGACACGGTGGCAAAGCGGATCGGGAGCGTCCTCCAGTACGAAGGGTTCGAATACACTCACGAGACCTCGGTCGCCGCCGCCGGGCCTCTCGCGTCCGCGTACGGCGAGGGGTCCATGGAGGACAAGCTCGAGGAACAGCTGCGCCTCGCGATGCGGATCCGGGCCGTGGACGCGGACGATGTCGTCGCCCGCATCGTCGTCCACCACTTCCTTCCGGATCTGATCGGGAACTTGAAGGCGTTCTCGACCCAGCAAGTCCGCTGCCCGAAGTGCGGGGCGAAGTACCGTCGGATGCCTCTCCGAGGGAAGTGTCCCGTGGACGGAGGGAATCTGGTCCTGACCGTCCACGAGAGCTCCGTGAAGAAGTACCTAGAGCTCTCGAAGAGGATCAGCCGCGAATACGAGGTGTCGAACTACCTGAGGCAGCGGATCGTCCTCATCGAGGACGCCATCACGTCCCTGTTCAAGAACGACCGCGTCCAGAACCTGAAGCTCGACGACTTCTTCTAGACGGGGGCGCGGGACCGCTCGCCCCGGAGACGTAGCGCCCCGGCGGCCATGAGCGCCATTCCGAGGAAGAACGTGCCCGCAACGAGGAGCGGATAGCTCGTGATCGTGAGCTCCGCCAGGTCGGACGGCATCCACCCGCTCCGGAGGCCGAGGGATTCCGGTCCCGCGACGAACGTCCCCAGGAGCACGAGGCCGAGCAGCATGAACCCCACGCCGACTTTCGACGACACCGGGGTCCGCAGAGTGTAGCCGCACGTCGGGCAGACCCACGACGCGTCCTCCGGCAGCGTCGCGTAGCACTCCGGGCATCGGCTCGACATCGCTGTCGGACAGAGGCGCTGCTGAGAAAAACTTTGCGACATCGCGCGGGGCGCGTCCTCGAAGAGGAATAACCCTATAACGGGGCCCGCCCCTCCGTCGAGGGATGCGGCGGTCCGGAGCCAGCGCGCTCCTGGCGATTCTCGTGGCGGGGGTCTCGATCCGGCTGTCTCCCCTCCTCACGTACCTATATTGGGGCGCGGACATCGGAGAGTATCACTCGATCCTGCGGGACCTCACGGCGAGCGGGAGCGTCTCCACGGAGTACGTCGGCTGGGGGGTGACGTATCCGTTCTTCCCGGGAGTGTTCTTCCTCCAGGGAGCCGGCGTGGCCTTGGCGGGCCTCGACGTCCCCGTCGTCCTGAGTCTCCTCGTGCCAACCCTCGGGGCCCTCGTCGCGCTCCCGGTGTTCCTTCTTGCAGCCCGGCTATCCCGGGAGACGAAGGTCGCCCTCTTCGCCGCCGCGTTCGTCGCGGTCGCGATGCCCCACGCATACTCGACCTCCCACGCGGCACCGTCGACTCTCGGAGACCTCCTCGTCTTCTCGGGGTTCCTCCTCTTCATCCGGATTCCGAGGGATCCCAAAGCCGTCCTTCCGGCCCTCCTCGTGTCAGGTGCCCTCATCGTGACGCATCACCTCGCCACGTACTTCCTCCTGATCCTGGTCCTCGTATCGATCGTTCTGCGTGCGCTGCTGCGCCCACATCCCGCGGAGGGGGCGAGGCGACAAGCCACGGCATACGGGGTCGTCGTTGCGTCGACCTTCGCGTTCTGGTTCGGATCCGCGACCTCCTTCCGCGACGGAATCCTCCGCGACGTGAACGTGAGCCCTTGGTGGCTCCTTCCGGCGGCGTTCCCGGTTGGCCTCCTCCTCCTTCTCGGCCTTGTCAGAGCGAGACGCCGCATCGCGTGGCGGTACCGCCCTCGGCACCCCTCTCTCGCGCGCTCGATCGCACTGTACGCAGGGACCATCGGCTTCATCGTGGCCCTCATGGTCTACGGGATGGTCGCGGGCGTTCCTGGGACGACGATTCGGCTCCCCGGTTCCGTCGTCGTGGTGTTCGCGCCCCTGTTCGCCCTCCTCGCCCTTTCCGCCTCTGGACGCCGTTTCACGGACTTCTGGCGGGAAGGACACGCGGTGAACGGGCCGATCCTGGCTCTTGTCCTATCTGCCGGGTTCGGGGCGCTCGCGGCACCGCACGTGGTCATCCCGTACCGACACATCGAATATCTCGTCGTGTTCCTCGGAATCCTCGCAGGGGTGGGCCTGTTCCGGATGCTCGATCTCCGCGCCCCGCGGCCGGGGAGACGCGCCGGCGCGATTGCCGCGGTCGGCCTCCTGTTCGTCGCGACGGGCGTCTCCGCGCTCCCGCCTCCGGACCTCTTCGCGGGGTGGAACGAAGGGACACGAGCCTCGGCCCTCGACGGAGCATACTGGTCGCGGGCCTACGTGGACGGGCTGCTCGCGGCGGACCACCGCACGTCAACGATCGCATTCGGATTCGGAGATACGAACGCGACGTGGGATGCGGCACGATCCCCGTTCCTCGCGGAGACGTTCCTCGAGGCGTGGGCGGGGCTCCTCGACGTCCGAGCCCCTTCCGGGCCGGGGGACGTGACCTTTGTCTGGATCGATGAGGACACGGAGCGCGGCGTCCAGCTGTTGCCCTGGGAGCCCGCCGTCCCGATGACACCCGCCGCCATCGCGAAATTCTCGGAGGCCCCCTTCGCGAAGGTGTTCGACAACGGCTACGCACGGATCTACTGGTTCGGGGCCCTCCGACCGACCTTCGTCGGCGGAGCGTGAGGTCTTGGGCTCGGATCGAGGCGCCTCCGCTCGCGTCGCGATCCTCCACGACCACCTCCGGTTCATCGGAGGCGGGGAACGCGTCGCCCTATCCCTCGCGGCCGCCCTCGATGCGGACCTGTACACGACCGATGTGACGCCCGATCTCGCGGCGAGGGCAGGGCTGCCGGAGGCTCG
>Ga0209619_10002717_pt1 | contig 12789 bp, 10 predicted proteins | sample Rifsed16ft3_FD_184011 | JGI IMG/M metagenome (GOLD analysis project Ga0209619, IMG submission 184011) | Soil microbial communities from Rifle, Colorado, USA - sediment 16ft 3 (version 2) | ecosystem: Environmental > Terrestrial > Deep subsurface > Rock core/Sediment | place: Rifle, Colorado... | reverse complement strand
GTCTCTCATGCTGACCGGTGACCTCAACGTGGCAGTGGTGGAGTGGATCGTCCAGTTCAAGATCCAGGAGCCTCGGGCATTTCTCTTCGGCGTCCGCGACGTGATCGACACCTTTCGGGACATGTCGGAGGCGACCATGAGGCAAGTGGTGGGCGATCACAGCGTGGATGAGGTCTTGACCATAGGACGGGCAAGCATCGCCGCCCAGGCGAAGGATCTATTGCAGGAGCTTTGCAATGTCTATGGTACGGGCATCTCGGTGGAGCAGCTGGTGCTGCAAGACGTCAACCCGCCCGACCCGGTCAAGCCGTCCTTCAACGAAGTCAACCAGGCGATCCAGGAGAAGGAGCAGCTTATCAACCGAGCCTGGGCCGAATACAACCAGGAGATCCCTCGGGCGCGGGGAGTCGGCCAACAAACGATCCAGGCGGCGGAAGGTTACGCCGCCGAGCGCGTGAATCGCTCTCAAGGAGAGGCCACCCGATTCGAGGCCATCTATGCGGAGTATCGGAAGGCGCCGCGCGTTACGCGCAATCGCATGTATCTCGAGACGATGAACGAGGTCCTGCCTCGCATTGGCAAGAAGGTGATTCTGGACGAGAAGCAAACCGGAATTCTGCCCCTGTTGAATCTGACCCAGGAGGTGCCACGTGAACCGTAATCGACTGGTCTCTCTCATTATCGGTGTGTTGTTACTCGCCTTGCTAACGTCCATTTTCTATACCGTGGACGAAACCGAGCAGGTCGTCATTACTCAATTCGGGAGGCCGATCGGAGACGCCATTGCCACGCCCGGGTTGAAGCTCAAGCTGCCGTTCATCTGGGAAATCCATCGGTTCGACAAGCGCTGGCTGGCCTGGGACGGTGACTCCAACCAGATCACCACCAAGGACAAGAAGTTCATCTGGGTCGACACCTACGCTCGCTGGCGCATCCAGGATCCCCTGGAGTTCTTCGAGTCGGTCCGCGACGAAGCGGGAGCGCAGAGTCGCCTGGACGACATCATCGACGGCGAGACCCGAAACACGGTGGCGGCCTTCGATCTTATCGAGATCGTCCGCTCCATGAACCGGGAGTTCGAAGTGACCGAGGAGCTACAGGAGTTCGCCAATCAGCAGACGCTCGAGGGGATCTCGGCGGGCCGGCTAGCGCTGAGTCAAATCATCCTGGAGAAAGCGTCTCGGGTCACGCCAGATTTCGGCATCGAGCTGGTGGACGTCAAGTTCAAGGCCATCAACTACGTCGACGAGGTACAGGCGCAGGTCTACGAGCGGATGATCACGGAAAGGCAGCGGATCGCGGAGCGAAGTCGCTCGGAAGGCCAGGGACGCTCGGCTGAGATCCGGGGACAGAAAGAGAAGGAGCTCAAGGCCATCGAGTCGGAAGCCTATAAGAAAGCCGAGGAGATTCGGGGTCTGGCGGACGCCGAGGCCACCAGCATCTACGCCAATGCCTATAGCAAGGACCCGGACTTCTATCAGTTCATGAAGACACTCGAGACTTACCGGAGCAGCCTGAACGAGGACGTGACGTTGATACTGACCAGCGATTCGGAGTTCTTGAGTTTCTTGAAGACCTCGGGCCGCTAGTTTAAAGTAGAGGAGTAGGACCCGCGCGCAGCGACTCCTGCTGGGGCGTGGCGGTTCCGATGGGGCTTGGGCGGCCCAGGAGCCGGACGGGTGGGGCCCGTCGATTGTGGATACGCCCAGAAAGGAGGTGGTCTAGTGAGTAAGTCTTCTCAAGTTTCCGTGGAGGTGGCGGCCTCGTAGGGGAGCACCCCGCGACAAAGCTATTGAGAAGTGGCGGGGTCCCCAGGACGGGGAACCCCACGCCACCCACGCGAAGCTAGTAGACCCCGGTCTCGCGGAAGCGAGGCCGGGGTCTATGCTTTGGGCCGGACTCGCTAGCCGGTGGGCCGCTTGGGTCGCTGATTGGCAGGAAGGATCTTTTTCCTCAATCGGATGGACTTCGGCGTCGCTTCCACCAGCTCGTCACCGCGAATGAACTCGATGGCCTGCTCGAGGTTGAGCTGTCTATGCGGGGTGAGGCGTATGGCGATGTCGGAGGTGGAGGCGCGGACATTGGTCAGCTTCTTTTCCTTCGTCACGTTGACGTCGAGGTCGGCCGGTCGAGCGTTCTCACCCACCATCATCCCTTCATAGACCTCGGTTCCAGCTCCAATGAAGAGCTCCCCACGGTCCTCGAGATTGTGGAGAGCGTAAGCGGTGGCCCGTCCGCTGCGGTCCGCCACCAAGGCTCCGGTCAGCCTCTTGGGGACGCTACCCTGCCAATCGTCGTAGCCATCGAATATGGCGTTCATCACCGCGGTGCCGCGGGTGTCGGCGAGAAGCTCGCTCCGGATCCCGATCAGTCCCCGAGAGGGAATACGGAACTGCAGCCGGACCCGCCCCGATCCGTGATTGACCATGTGGGTGAGCTGGCCCTTGCGGATGCCGAGCTTTTCCACCACGACGCCCTGATAGGGCTCCGCCACGTCGACCCAGAACATCTCGAAGGGCTCCTTCTTTACTCCGTTGATCTCCTTGATGATGACCTCGGGATTGGATAGAGACAGCTCGTATCCTTCCCGGCGCATGGTCTCGACCAGGACGGCGAGCTGCAGCTCGCCGCGCCCGTAGACGGTGAAGGCGTCGGCGGAATCTGTCTCCTGCAGTTGGAGGGAGACGTTGGTGAGCAGCTCCACGTCGAGACGCTCCTTGAGCTTGCGCGAGGTCACGAATTCGCCCTCCCGTCCGGAGAGGGGCGAGGAGTTGACCGAGAAAACCATCGACAGCGTCGGCTCGTCGATACTCAAACGGGGCAGGGGCACCGGCCGGGCCGGGTCGGTAATCGTATCTCCGATGGAGATGCCCTCCACGCCGGCCAGACAGACGATCTCTCCCGCCGGCGCCTCCTCACAGGGGATGCGCTCCAGTCCGGCAAAAGTAAAGAGCTTGGTGATCCGGGTAGGTTCGATGACACCGTCCTTTTTCGCGATGGCCACCTCGTCCCCGGCGCGCAGCGTCCCCTGGGAAATCCGTCCGACGGCGAGTCGGCCGAGGTAATCGCTGTAATCCAGGTTCGAGACCATGAGTTGAAGCGGAGCGTTTTTCTCGCCACGAGGGGCAGGGAGGTGCTCCAGAATCGCTTCGAAGAGAGGCCTCAGGTCGGAGTCTTCTCCCTTCGGCTCGGTGCAGGCGGTTCCGCGACGGGCCACCGTGTAGAGAATGGGAAAGTCGAGCTGATCTTCGGTGGCGTCCAGGTCGATGAACAGATCGTAGACTTCGTTCACCACCTCCTGGATGCGGGCGTCGGGACGGTCGATCTTGTTCACCAGCAGCAGGACCGGCAGCTTGGCGGCGAGGGCCTTGATGAGCACGTACCGGGTCTGCGGCAGGGGGCCTTCGCTGGCATCGACCAGCAGCATGGCGCCATCCACCATGCTCAGAGCCCGCTCGACTTCGCCCCCGAAGTCCGCATGGCCAGGCGTGTCCACGATGTTGATCTTCACTCCGCGATAGTAGACCGCCGTGTTCTTGGCCAACATGGTGATGCCGCGCTCGCGCTCCAGATCGCCCGAGTCGAGCACCCGCTCGCGGACATCCTGATTCGCTCGGAATACGCCGCTCTGGTGCAGCATGGCATCCACCAGCGTCGTTTTCCCGTGATCGACGTGGGCGATGATGGCGACGTTGCGAATGGATTCGAGTGCCTGCAAGGCAACCTTTCCCCAAGATGAAGGGGACAGGTTACTTAGTCAAGAGAGAATCTAAATAACCTGTCCCCGAAAACCGCTTCGCCGATGGCGGGGGACTATCGGCTGCTGGTCATGGCCTGGCCCGGATGAAGGATCAACTTCTGTACGCGCCAGGTCAAGAGCTCAGCGACGTAGATCTCGTTCTCGGATGGGCAGGCGATGGCGTGGATCCAGTTGAACTGCTTCAACTGTTTTCCGTTAGTCCCGAAGTACCCAAGCACCTTGCCGTCGAGCGACAGCTTGTACATCCGGCCCGGGTAGGCGTCGGCGACGTACAGGTACTGAATCGGTCCGGTCGGCGTGATGCAGACCGCCCAGGGAGCACCCGGCGCGAAAGCACCGGTGGTGCTGGGAGTGTAGAGGTCGGCGGTAGCGTCCGGAGGAGCGGGAACGTCGATGGTGATGTGACGCAAGAAATTGAGATTGGAATCGAACACCTCGACGCGCCGATTGCCCCGGTCGGCTACGTAGATGTTTCCTTGCGCATCGGACGTGATCCCGTGCGGGTTGTTGAACTCGCCGGGTCCGTCACCGCGCTCGGCGCCGTTGCCTTTACCAATCCGCTTGATCCATTTGCCGTACTTGTCGAGCTTGGCCACCGACATGTTCTTGTAGCCGTCACTGATGAAGATGTTGCCTTGCGGGTCGAACGTGATATCCGTGGGCTCGTTGTAGGCGGTGTCGCGCGCCGGCGGAGTCGGCGTCTCGGGCGCAACCGGCGGGTGAACATGTGTACTGGCGACCGATTCTCGCCGCCTTCCCAGAACCAGCATCACCTGTCCGGCGGGACTGAGCTCGACGATCATGTCCGAACCATTGTCCACCAGCCAGATATTGTCGTCCTTGTCGACTTTTACGGCATGAGCCCACCCCATGCTATACAGATTCTGGCCGATCTCCCGGATAAAGCCTCCGTCGGGAGCGAACTCGAAGAGCTGCGCCGCTTGCGGGGCGATGATATGACCCGGCGCACCGGTGCGTGAGTACACAAAGATGTGGCCCTTGGAATTCAGCGAGACTCCGGCGTTCTCGCCGAGGTACAGACCCGGCGGCATCTTAAGAAAGTTCGGAACCGAGTCGAACGGGATCTCCTGGGGCGATTGCGCCCACAAAACCGAGGGATGACTGACGAGTCCCAGGGTCAGCAATACAAGTGACACGATAACGACACGTTTCATGATACCTCCTCCTTTGTCGACGGTATTTCACATGCCCAAGAACTTGGGCTTGCGCTTCTCGCGGAAGGCGTCGATACCTTCCTTGGCGTCCTTGCTGGCGAAGATGCTCTCCGCCTCGCGCCGATAGACCGCGGAAAGCTCGGTGGGACCCTTGGGCATAGTGGTGCGCGCGTAACTCTTGAGCATCGCCAGGACCAAGGGCGCGTTCTCGGCAATTCGCGTCGCGTAGTCCATGGCGGTATCCATGAGCTCGGCGCGAGGGACGACTTTGTTCACCAGGCCTACCTGGTAAGCGCGCTGCGCGTCCATCTGATCGCCGGTGAGCATCAACTCCATGGCGATCTTATGAGGAACGCGCAAGACCAGGGCGCTGGCGCCTCCGATGGCCAGACCGACTTTCGCCTCGGGGAATGCAAACTTGGTATCGTCGGCGGCGATGCAGATGTCGGCGTGTTGCACGAATCCCAATCCTCCTCCCAGGCAGTAACCGAAGACCGCGGAAATGACGGGTTTTTCGATGTCGACGATGTATCCCGGAATGGCCCGCCAGACGTCCAACGACGGGTTTTCCAGGTCGGCGCCCACGCAAAAGGCTCTGTCCCCCGCTCCGGTGATGATGGCCACCCGGTCGTCGCTGTAGATGAAACGCTGCCAGGTCGCTTCCAGAGCCCCCCACATGTCGCCGTTCACGGCGTTCAGCTTGTCCGGACGATTCAAGGTGATGGTTGCGATCTTGTTCTTGGAGGCATAGAGAACGGTGTCCGACGTCAAGGTTTCCTCCCGATTTACTCGGACGTTGGCCAGACCGCGCCCTGATCCTTCTTGGTCACAGGTCCGATTCCCTTGTAGACGAACTTCTGCACGCGCTTTCCCTCGTAGGTCTCGGTCGTGTAGATGTTGCCCTGGGAGTCGACCGCGATACTGTGCACTCCGTAGAACTGACTGGGCTGGCGCCCGCCGTCGCCGAAGCTCGTCAGGAGTTGGAGCGTCTGCCGCTCGATGATGTACACCTTTTCGTTCTTGCCGTCGGTGAGGTAGATGTACCTCTGCTCGGGATCCGGGGAGAGGGCGATATCCCAGACCGACCCGCTGCCCCTGGTCTCTTTCGCGACGATCAGTTCCTTGACGAACGTACCGTCCAATTGAAAGACCTGGATTCGGTTGTTGACGCGATCGCAGACGTAGAGGAGCCGGTCATGGGTAGGCTCGGCGCAATGTACCGGGTTTCGGAACTGTTTTGCCGGTGGAGCGTTCGGATCGTAGGGGCCGAGGTCGGTGTCGTCGGGCTCGTTCCCATACGCACCCCAGTAGCGCTTGCGCTCACCGGTTGTGGCGTCCAGCACGACGACCCGTTTGTTGAGATAGCCATCGGCGACGTAGGCTTCGTTGGTTGGCGGGTCGAAAGAGATTTTCGCCACTCTTCCGAAGCTCACTGGGTCGTGACTGCCGCCGACGTAACTTGGCTCCTCCGAGCCCGCTGCGGGGGCCACGCGGCGCGCCCCCTGACGGCCGAACTGTTTGAGGAACTTTCCGTCTCGGGTGAATTTCAAAATGTGGGAGTCACTCTGCCCGTTTCCACCAATCCACATATTTCCTATTGGGTCGATGGCGATTCCGTGATTCGACTGTGGCCATTCGTAACCTTCGCCCGGCCCGCCCCAGTGGCCGACCAGGTTACCTTCCGGATCGAACTCCAAGACGGGCGGCGCCGGGACGCAGCACTCCGTCGCTGTCGGTGGGTCGGTGGCAGCGCTCATCTCGTTGGCCGCGTTCAAGGTGGCTTCTCGATGGATGATGAAGACGTGGCCTCTGGGATCAACCGTGATACCGATGGTAGAGCCCAAGATCCAATGGTTGGGCAGCGGCTTGGGCCACAAAGGATCCACTTCGAACATGGGTGCTTGCACACCCGCTTGTTGAGCGGCCGCCGTCTCGTCCAGCATGAACTGACCGACGCCGAGGGCGGCGAGGGCAGTAAGAAAGGTTGCCCCAACAAAGACATCTCTTTTCCGCATCGAAAGCCCCATCCTATTTACCCCTTTCTCGCGGGCCGTGTCGGCCGAGCATGAAGTGAGGGCAAGTGTACATCAGAAAAGCTGCCAGCGGGGCACTGCTTGTCAGGTCGGGCGGCCGCCATTATCCTGTGCCCCGGAGAAGAGGGCCATGCTGAAGAGAGCCGTCGGGTCGCTGGTTGCGGCGGGTTTATTGTCCCTTTCGGCGGAGGCCGCCGCTCACGAAATCCCGACCGACGTCGTGGTGCAGGCCTTCGTCAAGCCCGAGGGGCGCCAACTCCACTTTCTCGTTCGGGTGCCGCTCGCCGCCATGCAGGACATGAACGTTCCGAGGAGGGAGCAGGGCTACCTCGATCTGACCCGCGTCGACACTGTACTCCGGGACGCGGTGGTGGTGTGGATCGTCGACTGGGTGAAGTTATACGAGGGGGGTTCGCTCCTGCCGGCCCCCGAGATTGTTGCCGTCCGGGCGTCCTTGCCGTCGGACAAATCCTTTGCCGATTATGAAACCGCCCTGGCGCACGTAACGGGCGATCGGCTGCCGGACGACACCGAGCTTTATTGGGAGCAGGGGATACTCGACGTCCTGCTCGATTACCCGATTCAATCGGATGCATCGGATTTCTCCATTCACCCGGGATTCGATCGGTTGGGCTTGCGCGTCATCAACGTCATCCGTTTCCTTCCGCCCAGCGGCGTCGTTCGCGCCTTCGAGTTTCCGGGCGGGCCTGACTTGGTCCGGCTCGATCCCCGCTGGCATCAGGCTGCCTGGCGTTTCGTCGAGCTCGGGTTTTTTCATATCCTGGACGGAATCGACCATCTGCTCTTCCTCCTTTGTCTAGTGATTCCGTTTCGACGAGTGAAGCCGCTGGTGCTGGTGGTGACGTCTTTTACCATCGCGCACTCCATCACGCTGATTGCCTCCGCCTTGGGTCTGGCTCCGGACGCGCTCTGGTTTCCCCCATTGGTGGAAATGCTCATCGCGCTCTCCATCGTTTATATGGCGCTCCAGAACATCGTGGGGGGAAACGTTGAGCGCCGGTGGATGATTGCTTTCGGATTCGGTCTCGTTCACGGGCTCGGATTTTCCTTCGCCCTGCGTCAGACGCTGCAGTTTGCCGGATCCCACCTTCTCACTTCGCTGGTTTCCTTCAACTTCGGAGTCGAGCTCGGGCAGCTCCTCGTGCTGGTTGTCGTAGTCCCGGTCGTGTCATTCCTGTTCCGGTACGCGGTGGCCGAACGAGTGGGAACGATCATCCTTTCGGTGTTCGTTGCGCATACCGGATGGCATTGGTTGCTGGAGCGGGGAGCGACGTTGAGTCAGTTCTCCTGGCCAACCTTCGACGCCGCCTTCTTAGCAAGCGCCATGCGGTGCCTGATGCTGCTCGTCATGGTGGCCGGGGCGCTCTGGCTGCTGTCGGTATGGCGCCGACCGGCGAAGCAAAGCACGGAGGACGAGGCGTCGCTGGGGGTCGAATGAGCAAAGAGGCTTGCCTGATTTGCCCGGGCTCCCACCGCTGTCGGTCTTCCCCCCTTGAAGCGCGTGGAAGATACCACGGGCCACAACGGGCCAAGTTCATAAGGCTATTGGTTTAAATGGCATACGGTTTGTCCCTCCAGGCACGGAGCTTGCTTCAACTTCTACTGAGTGCCTCGGGGGGGTGACCCCAACCGACCTTAAAAGCACACGTCGTCGGGACCTCCCCGAGGCTAAGGGCCAGCCGGGGAGGAGACGTGAGCACTCCTACTTCCGAAGGTGTTACCCGCCGCCCGACATCAGAAGCGCTGGCCGAGTTCATTCTTTCCCTAGTTCAGGCCTTTCTCCGCACAGGCTATTACCTCCCTGACCACCCGAACTCGAAGAAAGCCAAGGCCGGACTCTATGGTCGCTTTCAAAGGCTCTTCAGCGGACGCCACGAGCTGACCTTTATTGTCAAAGACCACGGAGAGATCAAAGAGGTCCTGGTGGACGGCCCTCTTCCCGAAACGACGAGGCTTCGTTCTCTCATGAGTCAAGGGATGGCGGAGGTTTATGCCCCCCGACTAGCCAAGTTCTTCGAGAGAAAGCGGCTGGTCAGTCTCACCCTCAAAGAGAGAATGGGCGAAGAGGAGTTCTCCCACTTCATCGACGTGATGAGTGAGCCCACGTTCGTTAGTCTGGACTCGCAAGCAAAGGATGAGTTCGTTGCGCATCTCAGGCGGAACGGCGTCCAACACATTTCTTACGTGTTCATGGAAGATCTGGTAACCGACCAGCGCAGGCTGCCCTGGAGGGCCCAGCTCGCCATTTCTCGGTTGCGAAAGGATATTCGCGTGGTTCCGTTGTTCCACGATATGGACGGTGCCCAGATACGGAACCTGCATCTGCAGATCGTTCACGACGTTCTGCGCCCTATCACCAAGCCGGAGCTCATCCCGGTGATGCTATTGAACAGCGACTTGGCACATACGCCCGATCTCACGGACGAGGAAATCGAGAACGAGATCGTCAACTACATTCCGGAGAGTATCCTGATCGAGTCCTGTCGGTGGGCGTTGAAGCTCCACAAGGAGCGCAGCGTGGATCGGCCGGAGCAAGATTATAAAAGAGCGCTGATGAAACTCTACATGCGCCTTCGGTCGACGGAGCTGACGGGGGCACCCGAGCTCCTTCGGGATTTCTTCGATCAAGGACTGGTCGATATCGAAATGCTGCCCGTGAATTTGAAGAAGCGCGTTGGAATCGAGCGTGACACCGATCGGTACCTGCGAGAGCGTCTGAAAACGCTACAGCTTCTCGACACCGTAGCCTCCGAACGCGTTTATGGTGGGCTGTCTCGCTTGTGCATTCCGGTCATCGAGGAGCTCGTTCGTCGGCATCTCTTGGAAGAAGCCCTGGTGTTGCTCATGGTGTACCGAGCCCATGCCGGACTCGACGGTTTCCGGGGCCGTGTTGCTTCCGAAACGCTTAGAGAGCTCGAAACGGGCTCGTTGTCGAAACTGCTGGAAGAGCAGTTCGTCTCGGGTAAGAAGGAAGACCGCGTCGCTCTCGCTCCCCTCTTTCGAGCTCTGGGAGAGTCGGTCCACCCGTATCTCCTGGGAATCGTTCGCGACTCCGATAACACGTGGGTGCGCAAGAATGCCTGCGAAATCCTTGTTCGAGTGGGGGCTGTCGACCTCTTGTTGGGTGCTCTGCGAAGCGGCCAGCTTTCGGCTGAAGCGGTGGCGGAGCTGGTGATGGTGCTCGAGGAGCTCGGCGTCGATTCGCCGGCCGTGCTGAGGACACTTCAAGAGACGGTGAAGAATCCTGAGCCAAGGGTTCGGGCAGAATCAGCCTGGGCTCTTTGTCGTTTTCTAGGTAGCGCCGAGGAAAGTCGCTTCATCCGGCTGCTCGACGATCCGGCGATCGAGGTTCGCAAGAGGGCGATCCGGTGTCTTGGTCATATCGAAAGCAAGGCCGGACTACCGCACCTGGTGAAGATCCTGCATCGAGCCCAACAGGACGAAATCTCGGAACCGCTGGAGATCGAAGTCTACCGTGCGCTGGCCCACATCCCGGGAGCTTCCATCGACGGCCATGCATCCGCTGAGGATTACCTGCTGTCCGTTCTGCGAGAGAGTTATCCTCAGGGCTTGAAGGCGCTCATCCGGCGGAGACGGCGCCACCTGAGCCCGGGAGTATTCTGGGCCATCTGCGACACCCTGGGAGCCATCGGCACTCCCGCCTCGATAGAGGTCCTTGCCGAAATCAACAAGCAGCTCGGGGGGTCGGGCCGCCAGAAGATGGAAGCCCTGATGCATCAAATCGAATCTCGAAGCGAGACCCACGTTGCGGAACTGTCGGGAGTTTCTCACTCCTGAGGGGAAGGCGTCATTGCTCGCACCGCAATAAGAGCAGGTGGGATCGCGTCGGGCGCGGTGATCCAGGCGCCGATGCCGAAGAAGATGATGACGAAGCCAGGCAGAACGAGCTCCAGCGCCATGACGCCGAGCCCTAAGAGAAACCACAAGAGCGCCGACACCGAGACTCTCCTTGTTGATGATGAGGCGGGATTGACCAGGTTGCTGAGACCAGTGTAGGGGCTGGTCGAAAAACCGTCAAGTGCCGCGGTTCGGAGCGTTCACGTTTGCAGCAGCCGTTCCCTTTTCGCTAACATTCTTACTTAGTTCGACTCACAACGAACATTGAGGAAGCGGGAGGAAGTGGAATGAGAGTTCGACTGGCATGGGGGGTGGCACTCATCGTTGCGGTCGCCGCAATGAGCGGGGCCCAAGAGACACGCGGACAGGCGAAAGCCACCATGGGGCAGGGGAGTCTCACCATCTACTATGGGCGGCCGAGTCTGCAAGGTCGCGACATGTTGGCGCAGGCGTCTCCGGGGACGGTTTGGCGACTGGGTTCTGGTGAAGCCACGCGTTTGGTCACCGATGCGGATCTGGTTGTGGGGGAATTGGACGTTCCCAAAGGGCAGTACAGCCTCTTCGCGAAGCGGCTGGATGACAAGAATTGGCGCCTGATAGTCAACGAGCAGGTCGGGCAGGAGGGGACCGAGTACGATGCCACCAGGGATCTTGGAAGCACCCCTCTCGCCTGGGAGACCAAGAACGACAGCACCGAGCAGTTCACCATCGGAATCGTCGGTACCGGGGGTGGAGGTGAGCTCCAGTTCATTTGGGGCACGAGCGTGTTGAAGACGAAGTTCGAAGTGCAGTAACAGCAGACTATCATCGAAAATCTCTTGGGACGAGACGCCGGGCGGTTCGTGAGGGGATGAGGAAGACTCTATGAGCCTATTGAATGATTCTGTGGAAGAACCAGAGAGCACACCCTCCAAAAGCGGTAACAAACTCCCCCTACTCACGCTCGGCATCCTGATGGCCGTAGGCCTGGGGGCCTTGGTGGTGATCGGAAGCCTCATCCTCAACCGCCTCAACGAGCTGGAGAGCCAGATGCTGGGCGTATCGGAACGCGCGGAAGAGATCGCCGAGAGCTCGAGGAGTGCCCTGGAGCGAGCGGTGCAGGCGGAAGAGGCCGCCCTGGAGGCAGCGCGCGGGCGGGCGCAGGCCGAAACCGATGCCGCCATGGCCCAGGACGAGGCACGCCGCGCCGAGGAAGAGGCGCAGCGCGCCAGGCAGGATGCGCAAGTGGCGCTCGAGGAAGCGGAGAGAATCAAACAGGAGCGTGAAGAAGAGCTCGATCGACTTCAGCAAGCCTTGAGCCAGATCGCGGAGACCCGGCGGACCGCACTGGGTTTAGTAATGAACCTGGGTAGCGATCACTTGAAATTCGATTTCGACAAGTCGGATATTCGCCCGGAGAACCGGGAGCTCCTCAGTCGGATCGTGGGAATCCTCCTGACCTCGAACGACTACCAGGTTTACGTCTACGGACACACCGACGACATCGGAACGGAGGAATACAACATGGGCCTATCCGAGAGGCGGGCGCAGGCGGTTCGGGACTATCTCGCGCAAGCGGGCATCGATCCCGGAATCATCGACACCGAAGGCTTCGGGAAGTCGCAGCCGCTGGTGCCGGGAACCAGTGAAGAGGCCCGGGGCAAGAACCGGCGCGTCGAGCTGGGAATCGTGAATACCCAGATCAAATACCCGGGCCAGTCGCCTCCCAGGGGAAACTAGCGGCAGAGATGAGAGGGGATTCATGAGCGAAAAGCACAAAGGTCGCGCCGCACTCGTGATGGTCGACGTCCAAAACGACTTTTGCGCGGGAGGCTCGCTGGCCGTGCCGGGCGCCGATGAGGTTGTCCCGGTCCTCAACGAGTACGCCAGGCGGTTTGCCAAGGCTCACCTTCCAGTCTACGCGACGCGGGACTGGCATCCGGAGAGAACCTCCCACTTCAAG
>Ga0209619_10002715_pt1 | contig 12804 bp, 8 predicted proteins | sample Rifsed16ft3_FD_184011 | JGI IMG/M metagenome (GOLD analysis project Ga0209619, IMG submission 184011) | Soil microbial communities from Rifle, Colorado, USA - sediment 16ft 3 (version 2) | ecosystem: Environmental > Terrestrial > Deep subsurface > Rock core/Sediment | place: Rifle, Colorado... | reverse complement strand
CCCCCGCCATTATGGTATTTGGGCATTGTAAGCAAGCTATTCAGCGTGGGGTCAGGGAAGAAAAGATATGCAGGATCAGGAATCTCATTTATATCGTCTCTCCTGCCGGTGTATGGCCAGTAATGCGGGAAATCAATCATCTTGTAACGGGGATCACCCGGGTTCGTTTCCCATTTTGGATCTACAGAAGCAGTGACCTCCCGGACAGGGGAGAAGGTATAGGGATAGATATCATCTGCAACTATCAGTGAAGTCATGGAAGCAGGATCGAATTTGGGAGACTGAAGCAGGCTTCTTTCTGTTCTGGAATCGGTAGTGGCTGTATAAATAAGCGGACAGAGATTTGGCAGACAATTCATGTTGTCAAAATCCGGATCCGGATTGAATACTGCATCGTATGATGGTTCAATCTCATCGTGCCTGTGGTCAATGCCCACATTTGAGAACGGGTCCCCCGCATCATAAGCCCCATTGTTCTCGCCGGCATCGTTCGTGTTAACCTTGCCATCTATCCCATAATCATCGTATTTTTCACCAAGATCATAGACACCGTTTCTCTCGGTGCCGGAGAAATTGGTGTAATAATTGTAATTGTCGCCTGCTGGATCTTTATTATCGTCGCTACCTGGACATGAAAAGTTCTGGCAGTAAGAATATTCTGATAGATTGTCCCACTGCCCATCAATGTCATCATCAACCCCTGACACACCAGGCATTCCATCAGGGCCGAATGGCGGCATTATGTCGTCGTTTCCTGCACAGGGATTATCAAGGCAGAAGATATATTCGCCAGCATTATCAATCCCTGCGGTGCCATCATCGTCAACCCCTGACACACCAGGCTTACCATCGGGACCGAACGCGAGCATTGTGTCATCGCTTAGGGGCCAGAGATATTCAGAGAAATCATCAACAACTGTGTTGCCATCATCATCAACTCCGGCTACACCTGGCATTCCATCAGGGCCAAGTTCAGAAGGAATAGGCAGCCGATCATCATTGCTGCCTGAACCATTACCAGAGGTATACCCAAAGAGATATTCTGTGGTATCGTCAACACCATTAATACCATTATCATCCTGTTGGGCTACCCCAGGCCTTCCGTCTGGGCCCCAGGGGCTAATCTCATAGAGATCGTGCAATTTGTCAACACCCCAGTCATAGAATGGTTCGCCACGGTCAAACTTTCCGTTTCCTTCCGCCGGATCGCCGGTCATTGCCGGATCGCCAACATCCCACCACCGTTCTATCTCGGTTGTCTGCGTCATGAATTCACCGCCCTTATTCCAGGTTGCATTACCATCAATATCGGTAAATGTCGCGGTTGATGAATTGTACACGCCGTTGCCGTTAGTATCCACAAAATATTCAAATGGATCACGGATTCCGTTGCCATTAATATCAGCAAACGGCTCTATGGAGGCGCAATCACCGCTGCATGGTTCATCCGTTTTATGGAACATCGGAAGGATGCTGGTAATGTTCGTCGGCGGATGACTGAACAGTGCGCCCAAATCTATTGCCGGGATTGAAGGAATAGGTGGAAGCCCTAATTCCGTAAAGAGCGCATTCAGCAGCTCAATGGTCCCGTACTCCTCAGGGCTTTCAATATATAAATTGTACAGCATCATAGGAGGCATTGTTGCCGCAAAACCTAACAGAGCGGAGTATTGTTTAACAAATGAAGGGTCTATTCCCATGGCGCTCAGTTCTGTTAATGTATTCGGTACTTTCCTCAGAGTGCTCTGAATCAGTGGGACAATGTCCCCGGGTAATGAGCCGGTGTCATCCATTATACTCTTCTGCACACTGGTTAGAAACCTGGATATTTCGTCAAGATAGATAATCTTGGAGAGGACTGGTGCCACCATGTTTGAAATCAGGGGCGCCGCCTCTTCAATTCCTGTTTGGGTTACATCTATAGCAATAACAGAAGAGAGGTCAATGCCAAAACTATGGAGCGCCTGAAGGACTATGTACAGCACATGTCCTGTAATAGACAAATCCCACCTTTCGCCTGGATCGTATTTGATGTTATTTTCTGTCCCTCTTGGATTTGCAGTTTCATTATAATTATCGCCTGAGGGATCGGCGCTTTTGAACCCGTTCTCTGAAATGTCAGGAACACCTATAACATATCCATTCACAGTGACGGTGTCGTTCCCCCAGTCAAGGAACGGTTCTCCCGCATCATAAGCATCATTTCCCTCTGTTCCGCCCGGATTAGAAGAAACGTTATAATTATCCCCATTGGGATCATTCTTGCACACAGCCTCATAACCCTTATTGTTGGATACTTCTAACTGGTCCGGAACACCGTCAATGCCCACATCCGCCCAGTTTCTGGTACCTGCAATATGAAGGATTCCATCGGAATCATAATAGTTGATCCCTTGTTTGATTATGTAAGTTGGAAACACACCCACAACAATTGTTCCCCCAAGCGCTGGAGCCGCTGTATCCGTTCCAATTGCAAAGGGCTGGAAGTACGAGTCTCCTTCCCCATAATCAAATGTTCCTGGTATGCCGTCTATACCAAAATCATCAAATGGTTCGCCGGGAAGACTTACTATCCATACACCGTCACCCTCACCAAAATCAGGCGGTTTGCCGGCAATGCCGTCACAGCCAACATCGCGGAATGGTTCCCCGGAGTCATAGATTGAATTACCATTTGTGTCGACAAAGGTTTCTCCCGGCTGTGTTTTACCAGTGATAGCTGCGCAGGTTGCTGCATTTTCATAGATACCATTTTTCTCTGTAGAACAGACCGGCACGCAGGTACCCACATATGGATTGCACCAGTTTGACGTTGAACATGTTAGCCCTCCGGAGTTATCTCCGGAGCCGTCAACATTATTGGCTGCATAAGTCTTGTCCCTGTCCAGGGCATGAGCCTTCCCATCCCTGCCATAGTCATAAAATGTCTCGCCAACCGGTAGAACATCATAACCCAGTATTTCCACCGGGGCACTGGTAAACGAAGTAAAGATCTTTGGATGCTTTGAAATGCCCGGCGGGACCGGATAGTTTGCCGGAAGTTTAACCATCTGGATCGCGGCCTCTTCAGATTCGCGAATACGATTCTTTTCAGTAACGGCGTTATCGCCATCTGGATCGGGTTTTGAATTGGCTGCATCATAATTCAGTTCGTTTGCGTCAGATCTTGCGTCAATTCCGCTGTCTGTATATCCGAACAGATGTGCGTTCTGAGACACCCGCTCCGATATTATATAATTGAATGCTCCTGCAAAACTGCCCAATGAGGAAGCGAGGAACGCCCTGATATTTGCCACTTCACTCACGGTTGCAACCGCTTCGCCGAAGCCCGGAACAGTCAGCGGATTAGGGGTGCAGTCGGGCGCAGTTATATACGCAAGCAAAGGCTCAATGATATCGTATGCAAATATTATTTTGGAAAGACCGGTCAGCCCCTGGAAGGTCCCGAGCAGGAGCACAACATCCCCATAGTCGTAGTTTCCCTTAAGATCAATATACAGGGGATCGTCAGCGACATTGGGTGTAAAGGGGCTGTCGCTGAAGATATTTAGTTTTGCCGATTGAATATTAATAGAAAACTCTTTGTATTTTGCAACCTCTGTAAGTTCGTTTATTATAGGGGTTAAAATTTGATCGGCGGCATCATCAAGGAACTTTGGAAGATCCCCGAGATCTACAGGCTGACATCCATTTTCATTCTGCTTCTGGCCAAGACCTGTAAGCATTAAAGATGAAAAGAATACCATAATCACAAACATTGTCGGAAAGTCAGCTCTCCGTTTTCTTAATGCCCGCAATACACGGAAACCAAGGAGAAATAAAAATGGAGAAAAATAAATAATGCCGTTTAAAAAACCGGCAAACACTAACTGTGAACGGTGTTTGTTAATGTCTTTCAGGGAGCGCAATTTTCCGATACTGCACGATCCTGATGACCCCGAACAGCTCATTCCCCCTGTCCCGAGGAAGTCGGGACAGCCCGAACCGCCTCCCCCACCGCAACTTATCCCGCTTGTTCCGCAGCTGGTCCCTTCGCTTACGCTGCTGACCATAGTGTCCACAAGGCTCATAGCATCAAATGCATTTATCATCGCAAGCCCGAAATTGGCATGGGACTGAACGAATGCATTTTCAGCATCTGGAAGCGTTTCTCCGCAGGCAAGAGCCCTGTTGTATAAATCGGTTGCCTTCTGTCTCTGATTTGGGTTTTCAAGTCCAGAACTTGTTATAATAACATCAGCTTCCTGAACCAGAGGGACGGAATGACACCTTTCTTTACTGCAGCTGGTGAAGAAGAATAATGGTATAAGGAGAATGAATACCTGGGACAATAAAGACATTCCTGAAATCTTTTTTATTTTCATAACTCCCTCCATATATATCAAAATTTATTTCTTTATAGCACGATGTTTTTACATTGTCAACTCTAAAATTTTTTGTTTGTTGGGGTTAATTTTTCTTGAATAATTTGGACAAAGCCTGTAATTTATAAATAAATGCCTCTAAGCGCAAAAGAGTTCATCAACCTCATAAAAATCATGAAAAAACTTCGCAGCAAACAGGGATGCCCATGGGACAGGGAGCAAACCTTCGTAAGCCTCAGGCAGTATGTGATTGAAGAGGCTTACGAGGTTGTGGACGCAATTGAGAGCGGCAGTCCTGATGCCCTGATGGACGAACTGGGCGACCTTCTTATGCAGGTCGTTTTTCTCTCCCGTATAGCCGCAGAAAAGAAACAGTTTACAATTAAAGATGTAATCAGCACCATTAACCGGAAGATGGTCCGGAGGCATCCGCATGTCTTCGGAAACGAGATCGCAAAAACATCCGATGATGTGCTGAAGAAATGGGGAAGGATCAAGCACGCAGAGGGAAGAAAGCATCTTCTGGATGGCATCCCTAAAAAACTGCCGGCGCTCCTCCAGGCATTCAGAATAGGACAAAAAGCTTCCCATGTCGGATTTGACTGGGAAAACTTTAAAAGTGTGATTAAAAAGATGGAAGAAGAGTTCGTTGAATGCAAAAAAGCGGTTAAAAAAAGGAATAAAAAGAACATCGTTGCGGAACTGGGCGATGTATTCTTTTCTCTGGTTAACATCTCCAGGTGGCTCGGGGTTAATCCGGAGTTCGCCTTAAGGGAAACGAACAATAAATTTAAAAAACGGTTTAAATTTATTGAGGATTATCTTGGAATGCAAAAACGCAGCGTAAATAACGCAAGATCAAATGAACTTGACCACCTCTGGGAAGCCGCCAAAAAAAGATTTCCGTAAAGATTGTTTTTTGCAATTACCAGTAAAAATTAACCACGGATTCATGAAATATTATAAATTCTGAGTTGCAGGATTTTTAGTTATCCTCATCACTTGTGGATAACGCTGTGGATAAAACACATGCAAAAAAATTCTGCTGTTGAAATTTACTGTGTTCCTAAGGAATTGCCTAATTTTTATACAGAGAATTTATAAAGGTTCATTTGCCGGAAATGCTTATTTTAACTGGGTTCAAGGGGAAATGTCTTTTTTATAAATGTTTTAAAAATCTTTCAATGCAACCTGCAAAGAAATTGCAAAAATTGTGCCACCATACCGCAAAAATTAAGCTTTTTTACCTCTTTTCTCAAGAGTTATCAACAGTTTCTTTAACCGGCTGCCGCTTGGGGAGGAGAATCCTCCATTGCTGCCGCACTTTCTAATCACCCTGTGACAGGGGATCGCAAGCGGAAATGGATTGCGCGCAAGAGCATTCCCTACAGCCCTTGCTGCACCATGAACACCCGTCATTGCGGCAAGGGCTTCGTAAGTGGTCGTCTTTCCATACCCAACACGCGAAAGCGCTTTAAATACCCTCAACTGAAAGGGAGTCAGGACTGCAGAATTTACCTTAATATTAATATGTTTTGTCCTTAGGCTTAAATAACTGTCAATCTCAATTAATTCTCTTTTAACTTTATCAGAAGAATAAAATGCCTCCGGAAAAATTCCGGTAATTTCGTTTATCAACTTAATCTTTGATTTGAATCCGATAAAAATCCTTTCAGCGCCCCTTGCGGATTTTACAACCCCGCACCAGCCAATCCGTAATCTTATTATTCCATAGGGGACACTTCCCATATTATTCAGTTCTATCCTTCTTCGGTCGTCCTGATTTTTTTGGTAATATTACGCGATCAAGGAATTTTTCAAGGACGTTTACAAACTGTTCCGTCCCCAAAGGTCTGCCCGTTGATGTAGTTTTTCTTATAAGATTATCTATCTCGCATTCTTCCCTTTTTAAAAAGTCTCTGTAAGCCTTAATCTCATTTTTTCCCAGCCAATCATTTCCAGAAAGAATATTATCCCTTGTTTCCAATACATGGGCTTTTGCACTTGACCAGTGGTAGTTTTCTTCTCTCGTTACAATTTTGCTTCGTACAGGGTTACGTTCTATGTATCTTGCCACTGCCCATAAATATCTTTCTTTTTCCACTATGGTAGAGTAAAAACGGTTCTGCCAAAGCCTTCCGCTTCGCTTGTATTTGCGGTTTATATACTGAGTGTAAATCAGATTGGTTATCCCTATCCCTTTGGAAAGAGATTCCTCATGTTGAGGCACCGCAAGTATATGGACATGGTTGTTCATCAGGCAATACGCCCAAATTTCTAATCCCCTTTTATGGCTATATCTTGAGAGGGTTTTTAGATAAAATCCTCTATCTTCATCATCAAAAAAAACAGTTGTTTTATTATTTCCCCTTTGGGTTATGTGATGTGGGTAATTTAAAGCAAATACCCTTGCTATCCTTGGCATGGAAAGAACAATATTCCAGTTTCAGATGCGTGTCAAGGAAAATATGGGGAGTGTCCCTTTCCATTAGTATTTGAACTGTTTACTGTTTAAGGAATGTGGTATAGTTATAGGGAAATTAAACAGGGGGCATAAATGAAAACAAGTTGCATAATAAACAGAATCTATCTTATAGCAGCCATAACCATAATATTTGATTTCTGTTTTCTAACATCATGCGCCAATAATAAACAGACGGAAACAACGCAACCAAAACAGCAAACTGCAAGTCCGAAAAGCGCAACTCCACAATTTGAAAAAGATATTAAACTGTCAGAAGGAACAGATCAATACTATTACCAGGCAGCTGTAGATCATTTCAATTCAAAAGAATACGATGAAGCAATAGATAACTGCCGGGAACTGAAAGCAAAATTTCCAGACAGTCCGCTCAAAGCCGAAACTGACAGGATGATAAAGGAATCAGAGTCAAAAAAATCGGAAAATTATAAAAAAGAGCAGGCAATGCTTTCAGACCTTTTGAGCACAATTGAACAGGGAGACAGGGCGGATAGAAAACTGGCTATTGCTGTACTTGAAGCATATCTTGAGGAAAATCATCCGGATGATTTAAAAACAAAGGCAAAAACCAGGCTTGAAAAATACAAAAAAGAATTTGAGCGCATTAAAGCAAAATAATCCTTGTTTAACATTGGACATAGTGATAGAATTGCGGAAGTGAACAAGGAAGATATGAGCGAATTATCTGAATGTGTTAAATATATATTAATAAAGAACGGTAAATACAATGCCTGATAGTTTCTATGGGTTGGGCATAGCGCCAAACCTTCTTGAAAAAATTGATAAATTGGGATTCAATACACCAACGCCTATCCAGCGCAAGGCGATACCGATTGCAATCGAAGGCAAGGATATTATAGGAATAGCGCAAACAGGAACAGGAAAAACCCTTGCGTTCGGCGTCCCGATGATTCAGCAACTTGCCCAAAAAAGGGGACGCGGACTGGTGATAGTGCCTACCCGCGAGCTTGCTATTCAGGTCAAGGATGCCCTTGCGCCCTTTGCTCAAATTTTGGGCTTGAGAACAACGGTACTTATTGGCGGTGAATCCATGATACCACAGTTATCCTCCCTGAGAAAGAGCCCTCGCATTATAATCGCTACCCCCGGCCGTCTTATAGACCATATTGAACGGCGCAATATCCACCTGAATGATGTTTGCGTACTCATTCTTGACGAAGCCGACCGTATGCTTGACATGGGCTTTGCTCCGCAGATTGAACGCATACTCAAGATTATTCCAAGAGACCGCCAGACAATGCTCTTTTCAGCAACGATGCCTACCGAGATAATAAAAATTGCATCCAGCCACATGCGTTTGCCGGTGTTTACTGAAATTGCCCCATCCGGAACCGCAGCGGAAAAAGTATCTCAGGAATTATTTGTAGTAAAAAAAGATTCCAAAAATGCTCTTCTCGGCAAACTGCTCTTGCAATATAAAGGATCTGTGCTTCTGTTTACGCGAACAAAAATAGGCGCGCGCAAAGTTACGCAGTTTTTGAGAAAGACCGGCAGCAATGCGGCTGAAATTCATTCAGACCGGAGTTTAGCGCAAAGGAAAGAGGCGTTGAACGGCTTTAAATCCGGCAAATACCGGATCCTTGTTGCGACCGATATAGCATCACGGGGAATAGATGTCAGCGGCATAGAATTGGTTATTAACTATGATTTGCCGGACGATCCGGGGAATTATGTTCACCGAATAGGCCGCACGGGACGAGCGGGACAGGAAGGACATGCCATCTCTTTTGCAACACCAGATCAGGGCAGGGATGTGCGTAATATTGAAAGTCTCATCAGGACGTCCATATCCTTATCAGAGCACCCAGAGATGCCATCCGAACGCTTGTTCTCCACATCCAAAGCCCCTACTAAAATAAAATACTCCTATCGCAGCCGACCTAACAGATACCATTACCGTCGACAGGGCAGATAAACTAAAAATTAAGATCAAATAGAATTTCAGCCGGATTGCTGTTTACACAATACAAAATTGAGACTTAATACTATCATACTGTAAAAACGGAAAAATATCGCATATGTCCTTGACTTATACAAAGAGATTGAATAAGAGCATGGATAATGCTATACTAGTTATATTAATAATTATCAGATGAAATTTTCACATTCTGTTATGTAGTGAGAAGGAGACTTAAGATGTCAGACTCAATCGCAATTCAAGATGCAGAAGTTAAAAGGTTTCGCCCGCCGGAGTCAGGAGCGCCCTTCAATGCTGTGGAGGACATAATTTATCGCAGAAGGAGCGTGCGCTCTTACCTGAAAAAACAGGTGCCGGAGTATCTGGTGCAGAGGATATTGGAAACCGGCAGGTTTGCGCCATCTTCCGGCAATGTTCAGACCTGGAAGTTTATCGTTGTCCAGGACCAGAAGATAATAAAGAATATGGAGGATATTATCGTAAAATTGTTCAAACGCATAATGAAATTCACTGATTACACTAAATCTGGATCTAAACGCAAAGAATGGTTTGCCAAGGTGCTTATGCGCGTTATGCCCAACAGTTTTCATCCCGTACCCTTCTGGGGCATAAAAACAATCGCCAATGGGAAAATGGGGATATGGCACGGAGCACCCACCGTGATACTGATCCTTGCTGATATGCGCGCTCCAGGACATCCCCCTGTGGACATAGGGATTGCCGGTCAAAACATGGTCCTTGCCGCGCATAGTTTCGGTCTTGGGACCTGCTGGGTCAGTTTCTGCACCACACCACTGAACATGGATCGCAAGTGGAAAAAACGAATGGGAATCAAATACCCGTACAAATTAGTAACTTCCATTGCTTTGGGTTATCCGAGGGGTATTCCCGACGGATATATCCCCCGGGAAACACATGCTGCTGATTGGTATTCAGAGGATGGGTCATTCAAAATTATATATTGAAAGGAGCTGTTATGCCTGAATTTTTAACACGAAAAGACAGAAAAAATACCGAAAATTTCAATAAGATTGGCGAGGACATTATTCTGGGAGAAGTGTCAATCAACCACGAGACATGTTCTGGATGCGGATTATGCATTCCGGTATGTGTTGTGAAGGCTCTTGAAATAGTTGATAAAAAAGCCCGGATGGTCACTGATTTGCCTTTCTGTTTTTCCTGCGGGGATTGCGTGGCTATCTGCCCTGAGAATTCCATTAATATTACGAAATTCTTTCACCTTAAGCGTTCTTTCCGGTTTCTTGACCGGGGACAGCCAGAACCGCCACGGAGATTTTAGTAGGGGGGGGGGAAAACATGCGTGTTGCTGTCACCGGCATCTCCAGTTACCTTGCCCGTTCTTTATTTCCACTACTCAATGCCGACCCATCCATAGAGGAGATCCGCGGCCTGGATGTGAAAGAACCATTCTTCCGCTCTGAAAAGCTTAGTTTTATCCGCTGTGATATTCGCGATCCCGGCATTGCACAGCATATGAAGGGGTGCGATACAGTGATCCACCTCGCGTACATCGTTATGCCCATACGGGACGAAACATTGGCTGATGATATTAATATTAATGGTTCCCAAAATATATTCAGGGCAGCGACAACTGCAGGCCTGCATAAGATCATTCATCTGAGTTCGGTTAGCGCCTACGGGGCATGGCCAGACAACCCAGGAATTATCACAGAGGACCACAAGATAAAGGGAATGCCTTCCTTTTACTATTCCAGATCAAAGGCCGAAGTTGAGCTTTTTCTGGATAAGTTTGAGAAGGAGCATTACAGCATGGTGGTTACGCGGTTCCGGCCATGCATTTTTATAGGTCCTGCAATCAACAATGTCATTAAAAACATAACCAACAGCAAAATACTTGTGCAGTTTCTAAACCATCGCAATTTATTGCAACTGGTGTGGGACGAGGATGTGGCACACGCCATCCACCTCGCACTTAAGGGCAATTTCAGGGGATCTTTTAATCTGGCCGGTGACGGGGTAATTACTCCGAAAGAGATGGCCAAAATCATGGGAGCTCGGCTTTTAACCCTCCCTTATTCCCTAGCCTATTGGGCAGGCAAGATTTCCTGGGCGCTGAAGATTGGTCCCCTATCTTCGGGATGGATTGAATGTATGCGCTATCCAATCATTGTCAGTTCTCAAAAAGCCAAAACAGTACTTGGATGGAACCCAACATTTGATACCACTAGCGCATTCCGCCGGCTACTTGAAACCTTACCAGAGGTTAAATCGTGAGAGATGTTTTTGTAATTGGAGTTCACACCATTAAATTCGGCAAGTATCTGGATAATGGGATCAAGGAATTAACCGCCTGGACTGTTGAAGGCGTTATAGGGGATGCTGGAATCAAGAAAAACGACATTCAGTCCGCATGGTTTTCAAATTCGGCATGGGGTATAAGAAATTTTCAGCATTGCATTCGCGGACAAGTTGCGCTCAGGCCAATAGGCATAGATTCCATACCCATAACCAATGTAGAAAACGCTTGCGCAGGCGGGTCTACCGCCTTCAATGGAGCATGGAAGGATGTTGCCCTTGGAATCTGCGATATTTCCCTGGCTGTGGGCGCGGAAAAAATCTATGATCGCAACAAATACTCGGTCTTCGCCGGATTTATCGGTGGGCTGGACGCGGGAGAACTCGGCAATTTGATAGATCTGGCCAAGGATCTCAAACCGGAACTCGGTGACATCCCAAAGGATCAGATGGAAGCTGCAAAAAGAATATTGAAAGCCAGAAAACCCAGATCGTTCCGGGACAGGATCAGGGATTACTGGAATCAGTTTGCCGTGTTTGTAATTCTTGGAGAGGCTCTTGGCTACAATACAGTAAGAAAAATTGTAAAAACCGGAAGGGATGGAGAAACAGGATCCGGAGTGGATCATTCGCCTTTTATGGATGTGTACGCCTTTGCCTCCCGCATGCACATGAAAAAATACGGAAGCACCCAGCGGCAGCTCGCAACCATTGCGGCAAAGAATCACAGACATTCTACCATGAATCCCAATGCTCAGTATACATTCAACCTTTCCATTGAAGATGTGCTTAGTGACCGGTTGGTATCCTATCCGCTGACCCGCAGTATGTGCGCCCCAATCGGAGATGGATCTGCCTCAGCCATCCTCGCATCAGAGAATGTGGTAAAACGACTGGGAATATCATCCAGAGCTATCAAGGTTAAGGCTTCAATTCTGGTATCAGGTCAGGCCCGTGGATGGGATGATCCTGACATAGGAGAGAGGGCATCAAAGATAGCTTTTGAGCAGGCAGGGCTGGGACCTGAGAATATTGATGTTGCTGAGGTCCACGATGCCACAGCCTTTGGCGAACTTCACCAGACTGAAGCAATTGGATTCTTCCCCAGGGGAGAGGGAGGGATACATGCCGAGAGGGGAGAGACTCAGATTGGCGGCAGGATTCCAATCAATCCCTCCGGAGGCCTCCTCTCGCGGGGCCATCCTATAGGAGCATCCGGGCTTGCACAGATACACGAGATGGTCACCCAACTCCGGTGGGAAGCAGGAAAGAGGCAGGTAGAGGGCGCCTGCAGGGCTCTGGCCGAGAATGGCGGCGGAGCTTTGGGTAATGAAGAAGCTGCCATGTGTATTCATATATTTGAAAAGTAACGGAGGGATAGAGTTATGACATCCGCAGACTTTGATCGCAACGATGAATTTGATTTTGATGACCATTTTTTCAGCCTTAAGGTGATTGAAAAGTATGATCCGAGGTTAGTCGCACAGATCAAGGAGATGTGGGCGCAGACCAGGAGATTCTGCAGAGAACACCTTGCCCCGCATGTTCTTTCCGAGGACAGAAAGAATGCGGCTGATCCGCACTACATCAGTTGGGACTTGCTGCGTCTGGCCGGACAACATGGCCAGTTATCCAATTTTATCCCAACTTTTATGGGCGGCACAGCAGCAGCTCCGCCAGCCATTATCGGTCCCGCTATGGAAGAACAAGCTGCAGTGGATACCGGTTTTTCCGGCATGATT
>Ga0209619_10002712_pt1 | contig 12816 bp, 20 predicted proteins | sample Rifsed16ft3_FD_184011 | JGI IMG/M metagenome (GOLD analysis project Ga0209619, IMG submission 184011) | Soil microbial communities from Rifle, Colorado, USA - sediment 16ft 3 (version 2) | ecosystem: Environmental > Terrestrial > Deep subsurface > Rock core/Sediment | place: Rifle, Colorado... | reverse complement strand
ATATACACTTGCTATGACTTTTTCGTTTATACCGCTTGGAAAGTTTATAAAATCTAAATACACGCATGAGAACTGAGTACCGCACGCAGTAACAATCCCCGTACTCAAGTACGGGGCATTACGCTAAGACTACACGCCTCGGTGAGCCGATAGAGATGTTTTTAATATCTCTTATATCCAGGACGTTTATTTTTACTCCAACAAACTTCTGCATTTCGTTCACTGGTTGGTGTTTCTTTCCTGAACACTTTAACTTTAACGAACATGCCTTTTTTTGTGAGTTTTTTTATAAACTTTCTTTCCGATTTCTTACCTTGTGTGGATTCGCTACATGGCATAATTAATCCGTCTCTACTATGTATATTTATTCTATCTTATAACTATACCCAATGTACCCAAAGCCATATATACCCCAGAGTGTATATAGTAAATAGAGGTAATAAATATGTATTACTATAAAGTAGGAAAAATGGAAACTACAAATCTGAGAGAGGCGAAAGCTGCAGCAATAGCTCAAAATGTTGACTTAATTCTCATAGATGGGAAAAAAAGAGAAATAATAATGAAGGGTGGAATATATTGCGGGATGTGGAAAGACGTACCAAAAAGGAGTAAATCATGAAATACAAATGTGATAAATGTGGTATAGTTGTTGAGGGAATGGACTTACACGAAGATCCATGCCCTGATCATTGCGGAGGACTTCTATATGATGCTTTGATGCTGGAGCAAGAGCGAAGTTATGGGTATTGAAAAACTAACATGCTTGCGGTGCGGGTATATCTGGTATCCAAAATCTGAACAACTACCTAAGACATGCCCAAACAGAAAATGTAAATCCCCATATTATGCTAAGCCACGCACAAGAGGGGTCGTAGCGAGCGCATGCCCGAAATAACAATCTCCGCACTTCGTGCGGAGTCTTTTCTATTTTACATCATGACAATGCTGCCAGAGAAATCTACGATATCCGCATGATACCACATCGTTTGTTTCCTGGCGATTACAGTTCAGATCATTCTTGAAGTATTTACAATCCGAAGCATATCTACATTTGCCAGTAATAATCCCTCTCAGGATAGCAATGATCTGCATCATATTATAACCTCACGCAGATGAATAGGAGGTGGCTGCGGAAACGTGACAGAAACCGCAGCCCTGCATGGTGGAGTGGGAGTGGGGATTCCGATAAAATAAGACACCATGCAGCTCATCGATTGATGAGAGTAATTTGATCATTGTTACCTCAGTTCATCGCTTGGGAATAATCCCGGTTCAGATATTCGCCTGATCTTATATTCTGGCGCTTGCTCTTTGCAGAGACGATGTAATAAATCTCGAATATCTAAGAACACTTCAAATATTAACTCATTCTCTAATGTTCTATTAGAATTCTGATATTCCTCTTCGATTTCTTCCCTTGTTCTCATCGGATCACTTCCTTAACCTCTCGCTTGAACATATATATGATATTACATATATCACCCACACACACAATATCATGCGATGGGTTCCTGCATAAATTGCCTTGTCTGTAATGGCAATAATAGTGTGCAGGATATGGCCGTTGTAAAGAGAGACGCTCTAGTTTTGTTGTCATATTACTATCATCTCACGATCTTAGTTCCCTGGTCTGTGATCTCGATCTGCAGAATATTCAGGCCGGATTTCATTGATCTGCTCCTGAATGATTCCACTGAGCATTTTGTCATATTAGTAGCCTTGAGCTTCCTAGTCAGCCAGATCTCTTTTGCAGCAAAACAAGCTTTGTCGCCGAAAGGCTTTCTGATTTCATCCTTATCCTTCCCGAATTCACTTTCCGGCTGATTCGTTATTATTGCCATAGCGTTGTTTTTATATGCCCATTCCTTGAGATTTCCTACGACAGCTATAAGATCAAGAAGGGCGTTCCCTTTTTCCTTCATTGACAGTGTGGCGAACCGAGTAAGAATCGGAAGCCCCACGCTATCTATGATCAGCAGATCGACTTTCGGTATTCTACCGATTCTATTTTGTCCAAGGTCATTTGGACAATCCGGATTCTTACATTTGTGACTGTCTTGGTATATCGTCAGTTGCTTGATTTCATTGAAAACTGGCGTATATCGGTAACAGTTTCCCAACAATGCAACGTCGGCCTTGCTTAGATTTCTCTCAGTATCAAGGAAATATACTTTCTTCCCGGATGCGATTGCTTCCAGAGCAAGGGCATGAATGAACTTGCTTTTTCCTGTTCCTGTGTCTCCGAACAATTCAAGGATATCATCCCCTACAATATCCTTGATATAATCGAAAATCGGGGCAGGGGAGCTGTTAGGCTCCTGGGTCGGAGTGGTGGTATGATTCAAAAAAGTTTCCTGCCCCACAGCGGGAGATCGTGGTTTGCCGTCGTTAGGGTCTCCCTGTCCCTGGTCATCTTTTGTGTCTGAAGCTGATGACTGTAATAGCGCATCTCTGCGCTCTTTGAAAAGCACAAGATCGGGGAACATATCAGGATCGACATCCAGGCTGTCACCCTGCTTCACAAATCTACGTCCCTTGTCCTTATTCTTCCTGAAATCAACATATAGATTGGTTTCAAGATCAATCCCTTTCTGGAACAGCAAAGGCTGCCCTTTTGCTTGGGCAAATCCCAGATCTGCTAATATTTCGATTAGTTCTTGTTTCATATTACTGCCTCTCTGATTTTAGGTATGTTAAGACTGCCTCATCATGATAAGTTGTGGGACGGGCTGCATTTAAGCAGTGGGGGATTATGGTATACGAAAAAGTGGTTTCCCGTCCCATCATGTAGTTATGTCACACCCCAATATCGAACTCTTTCTTCTTTGCATGTTCCTTGAGTTCTTTCAGGGTTTTGCATGGAGCATCTAACTCCCTGCCATCTTTTTTTGGTCTTCTCATTTTGTTGGCCTTTGCCATATCATATCACCTTTCCTGTTTGCAAGGATATTGTCGCATCCCTGCAAACTAATCTATGCTCGCATGGTATATATACTTTACGGCATTACATCAAGTAATAAAGTATATATTGTAGTAGGTTGTATTGTGAGTATATGGAGTTGCCTAAAAGAGTAACGTTCTCAGTAACAGAGAACCAGTATGAAAAGATAAAAGCATTGCCAAGAGAATACAACCTGAGCGAATTGCTAAGGGATGCTCTTGATAAGATACTTAATCGAGTTGAGAAGGAGAGAGCAAAATGAACCAAGAAATGAAAAGCGAATCCATTCATTCCTGCACAGCAGAAGCCGACATAAAGCAAATGCTGACGAAGATGAGGAATATAAAGCTAAAGAAAGAAACGATCTGTGGAGACATAATGATACAGATCGAGAACCTGCAAGAAGCACTTGACGATCTTTCAAGACCATTCGACCATGAAAGCAATGTACTTGAGAATCAAATAAAAGAGCTGATGACTTCCGTGCAGCATACTTTGCAAACTGAATACGGCAAGGTAAACTATCGGAAGGGCAGCTTCAGAGTAAGCTATAATGCTAAGGCTCTTGATTCGATTGGAGATGAAAGAGTTCAGAGAATTATCCGGCAATATAGAAAAGAAACGCCTGTACAAGCCTCTGTGTCGATTGAGGTATTCTGATGCCTTTCAGTCCATATTGTGACAATGCCTTCGGGAAACTCGTTCAGTTCTCCGAGAACAGAGAACAGCTCTGGTTCTCGGAGTGCATCATGGAAAAGAACTATAACAAGTGCAGAGGCAGGAATTGCCCAGATTTTGAGAAAAGATGATAACTGCGTATGAAGTTCTAATCACAATTGCAGGACATAGCAGGGCAATTGCAGAATTCACAAACCAGGGTGATGCAGATAGATATAAAGAGTGGATGAATCTACAATCGTCCGGGGAACTGAAAGCAGAGGTACAAGAATCCGTTGTTTTTGAATCCTTTGATGAAGCTTTCGTGCAAGCAGACCCATACAAGGGCGGGAGATATTAGACATGTTCAACCTGAGTGGATAAAAGTATGACCGAAGAAACAAACGAAAAGGAAAAGATGCATACAATTAAATTCAGCCATCTATATGAAAAAATGCCAATGGGCTACTTTACGATGGATGAAATGCATACTACGTTAATCCAAACACTGGTAGCATATTCGGGGGAGTTAACATCCGAATTTATTGATTATGACACTTTAATCGCCGAAGGCGAAGGAGACCAGCATTATGAACTTCCAAAAGGCAAGGTTATCATTTTGTTCTTGCTTACAACTAATAATCGAAATGGTATTCCTGAATTATGGACAACAATACGTAGATATACTCCAGAGAAGTGGCAATATTACCGAACTATTGTTGGACAAGAGATTATAATAAGGATAGTGGTCCAATGATCGAAATAGCAAAAGAAAAGGAAAAGAGTAGCCACCTGATAGCTATTCCTGTGAATCAAGACGGCGAACCACTAACTGGATTCTGCCCACACTGTCTGGGAGTCAATATATATAAGGATCTCACAGAACGGGATTGGAAGGTCTGGCGCATGTTCCGGGGATTGCCGTACTATTGCATGGATTGCAGGAAGCCATCTGAGAGACTTGCATCGGATTATATGCCGAAGGAGGAACAGAAATGAACAATCCAAACACAAATCGTAATTGCTGGTTACTGCTTCTATTTATGATACTATCAATTATGGGGATCCTTTCAACTGATAGCTTTTCAGTTAGTACAGTCCTTGCCTTTTGTGGTTTTGTGGGTATAATTGTAATACTCACGATTGATAGATACTGGTATTACAATAGATGTCAAAAATACCACGAACTGATGAACCGAAAGGAGGAGAAATAATGACAAAAGGAAGAAAAGGCGGAGATTCCGAGAAAGTGATTATCGAGATAGATATAGACGACAATACTATTACAATAGTCCCACAGGAAGGTGGTATCTATATCTACCAAAAAGATGAGGTAGAGAATGATGTAGTTGATAGGCTTCTTGCGCATGCCGACTTCACCGTATACTCCCAGGGGGAACATTACACCGTAGAAGAGATGGAAGATCTCGGTCTGGGTATATGGGGTGAAAAGAATGATCAGGAAGAAGATGATAGGTGGGCTTTCAGATGGCAGTGATCATGGCATGAAACGCAATACCATGAACGGCTTTCTAAGTTACATTCAGTATACTGAATGCAGGCACAACGACGAGGCAATTTCGGTTGAAATATTAAGGCAGAATCCAAGAATGTCTCTGAGGGCATTGAGTAGAGAGTTTGTGAGGATAACGGGGAGATCAAAATGCCACGGGTCGTTATCAACTGTGTATCATAGATTCAGGAGAGAGGATTTGTCATGAAGGCAACAATCACCTTAACCTTCTCCGAGTTCGGGAACACGAAATACCACTATCCTGTAACAATAGACACGCCTGTCAGCATTAGCGACATAGCAACCCAGATATGCAAACAGATTATGGCAGCACAGGTAAAGAAAAAGATGAGGTGGTCAGGGAAGAAGGAGGTAATGCCTGGCTACAATTTGTTAATGAAGTTGCTGCCAAAAGCCCTGGATGGTCTGGGATTAGAATTCAATCTGTCCGAGAAACTAAATACAAAAGAGCAAGCATTCAGAATGGCACATGAAGCCAATCAGAATCCACCGATAACTAAAATGGAATGCCCGGATTGTAAAGGCAACGGATGCGAGAAATGTAACTACCATGGCTTCATTTATCATGTAATGTGGCAGCGAGTGGGGCGCAGTCCTGGCGATGTTATCTGTATCGACATTGACAATCCTGATTTTGATCATGCGATATTCATGCAGATACACATCGAAGACTTGCTCGGATATCTTTTTTTCCTAAATGGCTCTTGGCATCATGGAGAACTATGCAGTTTTCAGCTTATTGGATCAAAGAGGTATCCATCAAAGGATGATTGGCTATACGACAATTGCAGAATCCTGAATCATTCACTCAAGAGAGATGAGATGAAAGACTATCTCAGGAAATTGAAAGTACTTGATGAATCCACGAAAGATACTGGCAGGGATTTCGCTGATGTTCTTCGACTATCAGAATTATACGATTCCTGGGGCGACTATGATATTATGCATGTTGCCCTTGCAATCAAACACAGGAAAACGACTTTGCGGATAAGCAAAAAAGAAAGCGATGATAAGTATGGATTGATCGAATGAACGGACTGTGGTGGTTACCGAGGTAAAATAAATGCCATCTCTTTTTTTTGACGTTCAGGAAGTCGAGGAAACCAAGACCGGAAAGGTAAACAAATCGGGTTATCTTTATGTTGGTCGGAAGCATAAAGACAAAGAGATTATCTGGATCAAACTCAAAGAGTGTAAGAAGAAGATTATATATAATCCAGTTACGAACACAGATTATGAAGTAAGAAGTAAAAGCAGTAAATATGGAGTTAAAGGTGAAATCGTTGGAATGTGGGACACGAAAAAACAGGGGTCGGATAGCATTACGAAGTCAATGTCCTCGGATTGAAATCCGAGGCATGGAACAACAAGATAAGGAGGATGCATGAAAATACTAATAGCATGTGAGTTTTCAGGAATAGTTAGAGAAGCTTTTCGACTTCGGGGTCATGATGTTATTTCAGTTGATTTGTTACCTTCCGAAAAACCAGGACATCATTTCACAGGAGACATTTTTAGCATATTATCTCTATTAGAAGATGATGATTGGAAACCACGGCTTTTAGTTGGTCATCCACCATGTACTTATCTATGTAATTCAGGAGTTAGATGGCTCTATACCCAACTTGATAGATGGAAGAAGATGGAAGAAGCATCTGCTTTCTTTTATAGATTATGGGAATTGCCAATAGAGAAAATATGTTTGGAGAATCCGATACCTCACAAACATGCAATGTTACCGGAATATACTCAAATTATTCAGCCATGGGAACATGGTCATGGTGAAACAAAGGCTACCTGTTTGTGGCTAAAAGGACTTCCTAAACTGGAAGCTTCGAATATCGTTTCGGGGAGAGAACAAAGAATACATAAAATGCCGCCTTCAGATACGAGAGGAAAAGACCGAAGCCGAACTTTTCAAGGCATTGCGGATGCTATGGCTGAGCAATGGGGTTGAGGATGCATGAAAGACGAGCGCATATACGCAATAACAATCCCCGCACTTCGTGCGGGGTCTTTCACACATGCTTATGTTTGCGATAGAGCCAAAACAAAATGAATCCGACAATTGCCAGTATCCCCTGGAATCCTGGAGCACTCACTGTCCCTGCTGTTTTTTCTTTTAGTGTGAAATTCATGGTAGTATCTACACTAATTGCAGTGATGTTCGTCTCATTCCTATATCCGATTGCTCTTGCTAATATTGTATCCGTCGTTCCTTCATTAATTCCAGAGAATAAATAATATCCATCGACGGTCGAGAATACATAATCGCCGTTAAAATCAATTCTTGCGTTCTCTAGTGGCAATTCTAAGGTATTAAATATATAACCGCTTAGATTAAAACAGCATTCTCCAAGTACATTAACTATCCAGGTTATAGTGTTTGAATTACTAACAGAATTATTGCCGTATGTCGTGACAATATGGTATCCCATAGTATCAAAATATTTAGTTCCGATACTATTGATTGTTCCATTTCCACTCATACTATCTACTCCCGTCCAATGCCAATTCTCTGAAACAAGATCTGAAGTAGTATTAAATTCAATTGTTGTGTATTTCGGTACTGTGATTGAGATCGAATCGTTGTTGGTATAATTGTTTCCCCACGAAATTATCATTGGAGCAGATGCTAATATTTCGTCCCATTCCAGGCTACTAACGAAAGTAGTATTACTTCCATTCCCCTGCATCATAATCCCAAAATCCATTACATTGAATTTATCCGTGATTGAATACCATGTTGCGCTGGTAGCATTTGTCCGAATCAAACTCCATGCAACAGTTCCGTTTTGACGACCATAGATACTTACATTGTTCAAAGAATTTTGTAAACTATGATTCACACGTACCTGATATATCACCTTGCCTGACGCTGCTGTTTGATTCCATATTTCAATCATTGCTTGAGGTCTCAAACTTGTGTTGTATCTGACTGCTATCTCAGGAGCAGGCAATGCACGATTCCAGATACGGACTTCATCGATCGCGCCATTGAAAAATCTTTCTGGTGTTGCTTCAGGCCTTGCACCGATATAATTGTTTGCTGTCGAAGAATAAATTGATGTTGGAAATGTAAGTTTTTCATGAGTTAGCGCAACGCCGTTAGCATACAAAATTACATTAGTTCCTGTATAAACACCCACTACATGCGTCCAAACACCATTGGAAATACTTTGTGTAGAAATATAATCAAAGTCAGAGGCATAAGCTCCAGTCTGCGATAAAAGGAGTCTTACACGATTACCATTTAATGCTAACTCATAACTTCCAAGATTATTACCGAATTTTGATTTTGAAATAATTGCTTGACTTCCTGATAGATTATTCGGTTTTATCCATGCTTCGATTGTAATTGCATTCGTGATATTCAGGCTTTGATCATTCCCCGTATCGACATAATCATTAACACCGTCAAAAGAACTTGCGTTGCCTATTTTTCCAACAGTGTAATTCAGAGTTGCATTACCATTCCAAGTTCCCCGGTTTGTGCTGTTGATTACCCCGCTTTCTGTGTTGACATTTCTTATCAATGTCCCTGTAGTCTCATCGAATGCCCAATAACCAACAAGCCCCGACATGTTTGTTTGGGAATCATTTTTCAGATGGAGCCCAAGACTGCCTCCAGCATAGCCTGACCATCTCGAACCATTCAGACTGACATTACCAGAGGTGAACCCGGTTGTGGTAGCATTGTCGATCAGAAAACTATTGAACACAAATGTAATTCTATCGGATGCATTCAAAGATGCATATGGGGCAGTTAGGAAATTGAATCTCAGATTCCCATTGCGTGAATACCAGTAAGTCGAAGGATCTGCATACCATTGAGTTATACCATTATCAATAATCACGTCTGGTTTCACATCATCAAATAAAAATCTAGCTTTCTTCAAGCTTTCTGGAATGACAATATATCTCTGCCCCGATCCATTTGCTATACTCTTAGCAACGATTGTTGCTTTTGTTGTTTGAATCTCAAAAGAGATTTTTGTGGGGTAGTTTCTAACAACATCAACTATATTTTTTTGGAGTACTAACCGATCATCATTTCGCTCATAAATATAGTGAGTTGCATTTTCTGAGAACGCATATGGATATCTTGCAGGATTGCTGATATCTAACTGGGACTCTTTTATAATCTCTGAATTGTTCCAATTGTTGTATTTTTGTTGGAAATCTACCGTAATTGCATTTGCTGGAATGAATAAAAGAGATATCACAAACAGAGATATAAAAATACACCCAAAGATATGATTCAGATTTGAGTTCATCCATATCATTTTTTCTTCCTTCCTCTCTTTTTCCTCAATTTCACAAGCTCATATCCGTGTTTGAGCCTGTATCCTTTCCCTGATAGGAATATCCTGAGTACGCTCTCACCTTTCTTCTTTCCAATCATTTCTTTCTTCCGATCATTTTGATTGCAATCACCAGAGCCACAACCCCAATTATGGGCGCCAAGAACTTAGTTAGTGAAATCGTGGTTATATTTATGTCTCTTGTGGTATTATATTGCTCTTGGTATGCCTCAGAAACATTGCTGTTGGTGTCGGTAGTTGCTGATATCAAGATCATATATTGGCTTCCGATGACCAATATTCCCGCAAGAATCAATATCGGAAATAACTTTGCGAAACTCATATTTATAGATCTGCCTCTTTTGCTGCTATACTTTCATTCAGCTCAGTCTGCATTATATAATTAATCTCATCTATAATAAAGAGTAATGTCAAGATGCCCATAAGGATCGCAATGAACAACCAAAAATAATTGAATGTGGTGTTTGTAATTGGGATGAAGGAATATACCGCTCCATCAGTCTGTACCATTACCACATTGCCATTGATAATCAAGAATGAATTCACATATGCAAGGATCATAGAAATGAACGAAGCGATTATTCTAAAAAGAGATACCTCATAAATAAAGCTGAATATAATTAATCCGATAGTGACGACATTCAGTACAAGGAACATATTCAGGGGAATTTCATTTACCATTTTTTGATCAGTCCATTTGCTTAGTTGTAATCTTCATAAGTATTTGTATTCCTCCCCATGCCAGAACGACATCAGTAAGGATTGTAAGCAGTAGGCCGAATTGCAGTCCCACATCGCCGGGCACATATTGTTGGAATAGGCCACCTAAATTAGTCGCCAGTCCTAGAGTTTTCCAGACCAATCCGAGAGCAAAGAGAATACCTGTTCCAATCCCGGAAATTCGGTCTAACCACCCCTCTTGAGTATCCATATCCTCCGTATCAAGCTGGAATACTTCGGCTGCATCTGCGCTAGTGACATTATTGTATCCTGGCTGATACATTTGGTAAGAAAAAACTCCAAGGCTATTGAATAAGGTCATTACCGCAGAGAATATCAAGACTCCAAGCGCAATTTGATATATTTTCATGCGTACCCCTCTGTTTTCTTCCACTTTCCTATATTAACCATTACCGCAAAAATCGAAGCGACCGTGATCGAGATGGCTACCTGCGCGCTATTTACATAATTGAAAAAGCCCATAGCGAAATATACCCATGCTATCCCACACACAATAAGTAATCCCTTCTCTGCTGTTGTTCCTGTAAAGATCGCACCAAGGAAAACAAGAGATCCCACTGCAAATATGAACCAGAACAAATCAGGGATGCCTGTTATAGCCGTTGTTTTCCTGAATACTACCGAGTAAGAATTATCAATAGTTCCATAAGTGCTATGTGTTGCCACTACTCTGATCAGATAGCTCTGACCATTATATCCCGATACTGTGAATGTATGAGATGTGTTGTTTGTCGCTCCTCCATTCCAGGAATCTATCATGGTCTGATTAAGGCCGCCAGACTGATTCAAATATATCGTTAGGTTGCTTGTTCCGTTGCTGGTATCAAGATAAGTTACTGTGATCTGTGCATGTGTCGAGTTAAGAACCGTTTGAGATACCGTGATGTTGATAGCATCTTTCTGCTGCACTGGATAATCTTGCCATGTTATCTGTGTGGTGGGAACCATGATAATGTACTCATCGTCATGAGGTATCAGGGTTTTCTCATAATTAATTCCCAGAGTGGTATTAACAAAAGTAATCCTGTAGCTCTGGTCTTTTATGAGCAGAAAGGTAACGCTACCATCCGATTTCGTGGTATCTGTATAGAGGGGTACAACATCAGAGCCTTTGTAAACTGTGACTGTTACACCAACATAATCACAATCCCAGATACATGCAAGCTTTCTGACATTGAATTTCACATAATGCTGATTATAGAAACAATTGAAACCAGAAACGCACCGCTGCATATAGATATTTTTAGTTATCCATGTTCCTGCTTGTGTGGTCACATATTCGATATTACTATCCTGATATTGATCTACTTTGGTGGCACGGACAGCATATATCGAGCCTACTGAAAGATTTGAGAAAGAGTAATAGCCATTACTGCCAGTGATCATGCTGGAAGTCCAATTCAGGTTTGAATCTGTGATTGTTACCAATGCACCTGATATCGGGATATCTACACCCGCACTGGTTTTCTCATATATTACGCCATGAATGCCTGCTGTGTTGTCGGTTGTTGTCTGATCCTGAATCATCAATTTGAATGTTTCTGACCAATTATAATAGGTTCCCGATGCAGCATTGTAATATCGGACTTTCCAATAGTAAGTTCCTGCAGCTAATTGTTGAACCGAGAAATTATTTGAAGTAGTTGTATCAACAGAAATTAGATTAAAACTGCTATCTCTTGCAATGATGAAATTTGAACTGTATAAAGTGGATTTTGACCATGTGAAATTTATGGATACAGTTAAGGGAGGATAGGTTTTATAGATAATTGAATTATTTGTGGGAGAAAAGAGAGACACTGTTTCCTCGGATGTTAATGCTTGGATTTCATACCATCTGAAATATACATCATTAGAAGCACTACTTCTATAAACTGTAGTTCTGATATACTTTACATTCTGAACATTTGTATAGTTTGTATTCCAAATATCAGGATTATTATATGGTGCACTGGATGTAAATGTTTGTAACGTTGTCCATGTTGTATTATTTGAACTTACTTTTATTTTTATGGTCACTTCATCTGGATTTGACGGAACACTGACATAAGCAGAAGCTTTGAAATAGAGATGAGATAAATTAACAGTTGATGGTAAAGTAACTTGAATATAATCAGTGTCATCTGCAGTATCCCCGGTGGCAGCATGATTCTCCCCTGAGTCGCCACCAGTTACGGTTTGAAAGTCTTTGTCAAAAGCATTTGAGAGAATGAAAGAATCTAAAAAAAATGATCCTCCTGGAACAAATGTATAATTCGTTCCTGTTACATCTATTTCAGCATTGGCTAATGGAATAAATAGTATAGCTATCAAGACAGTTAAGAGAACTTTGCCTAACACTTGCATCATTCCCCCAGAATGCTTTCCAGTGTCGGTACTGGATTCCTGATATCCCAGACATACCTGCCACGCTTTTTAATCTTTTTGGCAAATCTGCCCACTTTATTCAGGAAGATTTTAGGGAGTAAAGGCGGGTTTGGTGGTTGTTCTCTCCTTGGGATTCTTGGTGGGATAGGTATCTTTATTCTGGTTGTTGTTGTAGTTGGGGTCTTTATCTCTAGTTTCGGGGTTCTTGCTGGTTTTGGGGCTTTTATGGGAGTCGGGGCTGGTCTCGG
>Ga0209619_10002708_pt1 | contig 12828 bp, 12 predicted proteins | sample Rifsed16ft3_FD_184011 | JGI IMG/M metagenome (GOLD analysis project Ga0209619, IMG submission 184011) | Soil microbial communities from Rifle, Colorado, USA - sediment 16ft 3 (version 2) | ecosystem: Environmental > Terrestrial > Deep subsurface > Rock core/Sediment | place: Rifle, Colorado... | reverse complement strand
TCGTGGCCGCAGCGATGCTCCCCCGCTTCCTCGGATACTATCGGACGTTCCGGACCCATGGGCCTACGATTGCCCGGGCAACGTTCGTTTATGGGGTCGCAGCCACGACCTTCTTCGCGCTGGCAATGACCGGCGCGCACGCAGCGAGCGGGTCCTTTTCCACTCGCGACGTTGTTCTTGTCGTCCTTGGCTATGTGGCTCTGGGACCCGTGTTCATTCTGGAGGGGGCGGCGCTCATCGTCCTTCGACGGTTCACCTTCTCCCCAAGCATCGCACTCATCGCCGGTGTTCTGTTCATCGTTGGCGGCTCTTTCGTGGCGTCCATCTTTCTGTCCATCTACGGGGGATTCTTCGTCCTTGCCCCAGCCTTGATGCTTGGCGGCATCGTCCTTGCCAAGACGCCGACTCCCTGAGTGGAGCACCGCCGGACCCTGAGAGCCGGATCGCCCGCTCGCCCGTCCGCAGTTCTCCGATCATCCTGCGTCCTGCCGACCGGTTGGATTCATATCCGGGTCGCGGTTCCGCCATCGTGGCGCGCAACCTGTACTTCATCGGGACCGCCGGGTCCGGCAAGACCGCGCTGACCCAGGCCTTCCGCGTGTGGATGGAGTCGCAGGGCCTCGATGCGCTCCAGGTGAACATGGACCCCGGCGTGGATTCCCTCCCCTACGAGCCGGCGGTCGACATCAGGGACTGGATCCGCCTGGACGAGATCATGCGGGAGCGAGGGCTCGGCCCGAACGGCGCCCAGATCGTGGCCGCAGACATGCTCGCGCTGAACGCGAAGGAGGTCGCGGATGTCCTCGAGACCTTCGAGACGAGCTACTTCCTCATCGACACTCCCGGGCAGATGGAGCTGTTCACCTTCCGCGAGTCGAGCGGCATCGTGATCGACGCGTTCGGCCGCGCGGACAGCGCGCTCGTGTACCTCAACGACCCCGCTCTCGTCAAGCGGGCCTCGGGGTTCATCTCGTCCACGCTCCTCGTGGCCACGACGCAGTTCCGCCACTCCCTCCCGTTCGTGAACGTGTTGAGCAAGGCGGACCTGCTGACCGCCGAAGAGCGGGAGCAGATCGTGCAGTGGTCCCTCGATCCCTTCCTCCTCTATGACGCCCTTGTGAGCGGGGACGCGACGCCGAAGACCACGCTCGACGTCTCGTTCTTCGAAAGTCTGGAGACGATCGGCGTGTACAAGCGGCTGATTCCGGTCTCGGCGGAAGAGATGTCCGGCTTCGAGGACGTGTACGACCAGATCCAGCAGGTGTTCGAGGGCGGGGAGGACCTGCGTCCGGATTGAATATCGTCGGCGATACTCACCTCCGACGATTTATGCTTCTCCGCGACAACACAACGTTGGGTGCGCGGATGTGGTTCCGGGAAGATCCCTACGAATTCCTTGAGGAGAAGGTGCCCAAGGCGCAGGCGGATGATGCAACTCCTGCCGAGGAACCCGCGAGCCCGGAAGGCTAGCGGGGATCGAACTCCGCGAGGAGTTCGGGGTGCTTCCGCCGGAGCGCCTCGAGGACCGCGGCGGCGCTGACCTCCCGAAGTCCCGCGTCTTCCAGCGCCCGCACGATCCGGCTGATCCGTTCGTCGTCCAACCCGAGCAGACGCTCTTTGATCAGGTAGTTCCGGTACAGATCGTCCTCGAGTCGCTCCCGCCAACGACGTTCATATCGGTTCAGGAACGCGGCGCCGAAGTCCGAGGCCGCGACGGCCTCCCCGGCGACCTCGCCCGCGATCCTCGCCGCGAGGCATCCGTTCACGATCCCGCCGCCCGTGAGGGGATCGATCATGCGCGCCGCGTCGCCCGCAAGCATCAGGCCGGCCGTGACCGTCCGCTCCAAGGGGGTCGAGACGCTCACCGCCCCTGCGATCTCCTGCAATACCTGCCCGCGGCCCAGGTCCGGGTGCGCCGCCAGGAACCGGTCAAGATAGAGGCGCGCGTCCGCACGGTCCCGGACCCTCGAGAGGTTCACGCCGAGCCCCACGTTCGCGACGTCCTCGCCCTTCCAGAACACCCACGCGTAGCCGCCCGGCGCGCACGAGCCGAGGTAAAGGTCGTCGTACCGCGGGTCCCCGCCGACGCCGACCATCGTGTACTCCAGGCATGCCTCGATGTCCTTCGCGGGGAGGAGCGTCTCCAGGCCCGCCCACCGCCCGACTTGGGATTCGAAGCCGTCCGCGCCGATCACGACGTCCGCGTGCACGTCGTACGTGCGCCCCATGTGCTCGCACGCCGCCCCGGCGACGCGACCGTCCTTGTGCAGGAGTCCCACGGCGCCCGTCTTGATCCGGATCTCCACGCCCGCGCGGGCGGCCTCCGCGGCCAGGTGGCGGTCGAACAGCCCCCGGTCCACCGTGTACCCGACCTCGTTCCCCGCGTGCGCGGAGTCGACCGTGAGGCAGGTGCCGTCCGGTGCGTGGACGCGCGCCCCCTGCACCTCGTGGAGCACGAACTTCGGGCTCGGCGTGATGCCGATCTCCTTGAGCCACCCCTTCGCGATGCCCTCGCCGCAGCGGACGGGGACGCCGATCTCCGCGCGCTTCTCGATCAGGAGCGTGCGGCATCCCGACTTGGCGGCGTACCGGGCGGCGGTGCTGCCCGCGGGCCCCGCACCGACGACGAGAACGTCGTACGCGTCCACGCGCGGGGAGCCGGGCGGTGCGACTTAAGCCTTCTCGACGCCGTCCCGCGGCGGAGCGTCGCGGCGTCGCCCAACCTCACCGGGGCGCGAAGCGACTGAGGTAGTCCGCCTGCAGTTCGCGCATCGTCCTCGTCTTGCCCGGCCCCGCCTGCGGGAGTTCGGGGACGAGCACGACGTCGTGCACGTGTGCGAGGAGCGGGTTCAGCCGTTCGCGGATCGCGTCCTCGAAGGCCTCGCGGAGCCGGACGCGCAGGTCCGTGGAGTCCAGCGCCTGCGGGTCCCTCGGGACCGCGTACACGACGAGGACGTGCTGCCCCGTGCCGTCCACGTCCACCGCGACGGGCTTCGCGTCGACCACGGACTCGTTCGCAATCGCGCCGCGGATCTCCTCCGCGCTCGTCTTCACCCCGTGGATGTTGATCACGTCGTCCACGCGGCCGTGGTGGCGGTAGTATCCACCCGGCAGTCGTTCGATCCGGTCCCCGTGGCGGCGGAGGAGTTCCCCTTCCGGCCCCTTCGGGAGGCCCGCGTAGTACTCTTGGGCGTTGTCGTAGTTCAGGATCTCGTTCGAGAGGCCGATCGACGGCGGCACGAGGAAGACCTCCCCCAGGTCCGCGGGCCGCCCGTCGTCGAGGATCACGAGGTCGAGGCCCATGGCCGGCGTCGTGAACGTTCCCGGCGCGCACGGCTGGACGACCGTGCCCGTGAGGTATCCCCCGCCGACCTCCGTGCCGCCGCAGTACTCCACGATCGGCCGGTACCCCGCGAGGAACATCAGGTAGAGCATCTCCTCCGGCGACGACGGCTCCGCCGTGGAGCTGAACAGCCGGATGCGGCTCCAGTCCAACCCCTCCATCGCCTTCGTCTCCTTCCACGAACGCACGAGCTTCGGGACGACGCCGAGGATCGTGACGCCCGCGTCGCGCACGAACGTCCCGAACGCCCGCTGCTGGGGGTCGCCGACGTACAGGGCCATCGACGCCCCGTTCACGAGGCTTGCGTACGTGAGCCACGGACCCATCATCCAGCCGAACGACGTGGGCCACGCGAGCACGTCCGTCGGGTGCACGTCGTGGTGCAGGTGCGCGTCCGCGGCGCACTTGATCGGCGTGACGTGCGTCCACGGGATCGCCTTCGGGTCCTTCGTCGTGCCCGACGAGAACAGCACGTTCGTGACCGCCGACGGGGCGCAGGGGACGGCGTCGTACGTCGTGCGGATCCCCAGGAAGTCCTGCCACTGCCGGTCCCCGTCGCGCCGAAGCTCCGCGCGGTCCTGACCTTCGCGGGGGAGGACGACCGATGGCGGCCCTCCCGCCCGCACGACCTTCTCGTAGATCGCCAGGTCCTTGCCGCCGCGCCGGTAGGCGTCGATCGTGAAGACGAGCTTCACGTCGCCGATCCGCGCCCGCTTCTCGAACTCCGGCGGCGCCGAGCTGTCCGCGATCCCGACGACCGTTCGCCCCGCCAGGATGACGCCCAGGTAGATCGCGACCGACTCCGGGGTCATCGGCATGTAGATCGCGACCCGTTCGCCCCGCTTCACGTTGAGCGGGCCCAGGCCGTTCGCGACGCGGGCGCACAGCCGCCGGAGCTGTCCGTACGTGAGCCACCGGAGTTCCGGCGCCTCCTCGCTCGCGGACAGGACCGCGGGTCGGGTCTCCGTGCGGAAGCAGCTCTCCGCGATGTTCATGGAGGCGCCGAGCAGCCAAGTCGGCGCCGTCGGCTCCGAGCTCGCATCCAGGACCGCTGCCGGCGCGGTGCGAAACACGATCCCGAGGGTCCGCAGCATCGTGTGCCAGAAGACCTCGCGGTTCTCGACGGACCACCGATGCAGGTCCCCCACGGCGTTCGGGGCGATCTTCTCGTTCTCCATCATCGACTTCAGGTTCGAGCGATCCACGACCTCCGCGTCCGGGGTCCACGCCGGGGGCGGGCCGTCCTCACGACGACGGCGGGAGAAGGCGAGGCGGAACAGGGCCCGGTGGGTCTCGAAGTCCCACCGCCACGCTGGGTTCGAGACGAGCAACCGCCGAATGGCGGACCATGCCGCCTCCTGTCCTCGCGGTGCGGCCAGGTCGGCGTCCTTCATCGCCTCGTTCAGCGGACCCGCCAAGCCGCGCGCGACCGCCTCCGCGATCCCGTGCGCCCGAAGGTCGTCGGGTGAGAGGGAGGCCATCTCGACGGGACAGGCGCACCGCCGCCATTAAGCCTGCGGCCGCTCGACCGATGCGAGCGCCAACCGCACCGCTTCGTCCGGCGTCTCGGCGGTCAGGATGCGGTCCCGGTCCGCACCGATCGCCGCGAGATCCCACGCGCCCAGGGACACGACGCGCTTTCCCTGGTCCATCGCGTGGGCCATCTCGCTCAGGGTGCCGTACGCGCCGTCGATCGCGATGATCGCATCCGCCGTGCGCACGAGGATCACGTTCCTCGCGGTGCTCATCGCGGTCACGATGGGTACGTCCACGTAGGGGTTCGCGTCGCCGCGGTCCGCGCCCGGGAGGATCCCGACCGTGAGTCCCCCCGCCGCCTTCGCCCCGCGGCACGCCGCCTCCATGACGCCGCCAAGGCCGCCGCAGACGAGGACCGCGCCGGTCTCCGCAAGCCTCCGCCCGATCATCTCCGCCGCCGCGAGGTCCTCCGACCGCGCGCGTTGCCCGCCGATCACCGCCACCAGGATCCTCCGGTCCACTGTACCGCGCTCGCGAAACCCGAATGCGGAAGTCGGCTATGAAGTGCGTCCTCGAGGCGGTAAAGCCTCTTAACCCGGGGGCCCATCCACACGCCGGTGCTCGCACGCGGGTCCGCGACGCTCGTCCTCCTCCCCCTCGTCGCGACGGCCGGATGCTTGGCGGCGGCGCTCCTCATCGAGTCCTCCGTCCTCCTCTATGCGGGCCTCCCGCTCGGCATCCTGTTCCTGTTCCTCTTCCTCTTCTTCCGGGATCCCGAACGCACTCCGGGACGGGGCATCGTGAGCCCCGCGGACGGGCGCGTGATCGAGGCGGACCCCGAGCGTCGCCGCCTGACCGTTTTCATGAGCGTCCTGAACGTGCACGTGAACAGGGCGCCGTGGACCGGACGAATCGCCGCGATGTCTCGCTCGCGGGGTGGGAACGCGCCGGCGTTCCGACCGGAGGCCGCCCGCAACGAGCGGCTGGAGACCGTGCTCGCGACGGCCCTGGGGGAATTCCGCATGACGCAGGTCGTGGGGATGTTCGCCCGGCGGATCGTGCCCTACCGCCGTGCGGGCGATCGGGTTCGGAAGGGGCAGCGCATCGGGATGATCCGGTTCGGCTCCCGGGTCGAGCTCGCGCTGCCGGAGGGCGTGCGCCTCGTGGTGCGGGTCGGGGCGAGGGTCCGGGCGGGCGAGACGACGGTCGCGGAGGTCGTGCGTGGCCCGGTTCGGTAGGGAGAACGCGGCGGACGCGATCACGCTCGCGAATGCCATCGCCGGGTTCCTCGCGATGACGTACGTCGCGGACGGCCGGTTCACCGCGGCCGCGCTCCTCGTCCTCCTGGCCGCGCTCCTCGACGGGCTCGACGGGTGGGCCGCGCGACGCTTCGGGACACGGAACGATCGGGGTCGATTCGCCGACTCCGTCGCGGACGCGATCTCGTTCTCCCTGGCCCCCGCGCTCCTGCTCTATGCCCTCCTGTACGATCCCGCCCGGGGGAGCGCGTGGACGAACCCCGAGAACGCGTTGGCGGTGGTGTCGAGCACCCTCGTCGCGAGCCTCGGGGTCCTGCGCCTCCTGCGCTTCGCGGAGGCGGACTACTCGGCGGATCACTTCCGAGGCCTCCCGGCGCCCGCGAGCGCGATCTTCCTCGTGAGCCTCGCCCTCCTCTTCGGCCCCACGGCCGGCGGGGCGGACTGGAACTTGGTCAGCGCCGCTCCGCTCGTGGTGATCGGCGGGGCCCTCGTCGCGTCCGCCCTCATGGTCACGGAGGTCCCGTACCCGAAGGTCGGCGACAGCTTCCGCGTGTTCGCCGGGATCGGCTCCGCCCTCGCCGTCGGCTTCGTCCTGCCCACGGTCTTCTTCGGCGGCCTCGGCACATCGTGCACGCTCGGGCCCGCCGGGTGCCCGGCCCTCGAGCTGCCCCTGTTCGCCGCCGCCGTCGGCATCCTGCTCGCCTACATCGTCGGAGGACCCCTGTATGTCCGCGTCGGATCCCGCCAAAAAGTGGTTTCAGTGCAGTGACCGCGAGCGCGCCGCCTTCGAGGCCGGCATCAAGATGGGCTCGATCTACCACCAGTACGTCGGCGCCCCCGTGAACGAGTCGAACGTGGAGGCGCTCGAGCGCGCGATCGAGGCGGGCGCTCTGGTGCAGCCCTTCGTGGAGGACGTGCGGGTACGGATCGAACGGACGAAGATCCGCTCGAAGCGCGGCGCACCGTACAAGTACTGGTCCGTGACGGGCGAAATGCTCGACGTGTGGATCCGCGTACGGTACGACGACGTCGTGGCGGAGGCGGTCATGCAGTACGTCCCCGATCTGAGGTACCCGCTCATGCGCATTGTCGAATTGCGCGAAGCGTGATCCTCGATACTTTAAAGGCGGGCCGCCGGATGCGCGGCCCCGTCATGTCGGTCCCGGAGGACACGGAGGTCGAAGCCGTCGAGGTCCGGTTCCGCCGTGACCTGCGGCTGCTCGACGTCGTGATGATCGGGCTCGGGCCGACGATCGGGACGACGATCTTCCTGCTCCCCGGCCCAGGGGTCGTCATTGCCGGCCCCGCGCTCCTCCTGGTCCTGGTCCTCACAGCGGGGATTACGCTGTTCACCGCAATGGCCTACGTCGAACTCAGCTCCACCCACCCGGAGACCGGCGGCGGCTACCTCTGGGTCAAGCAGGCTTCGAACGAGGCGATCGGGTTCCTCGGCGGCTGGATGTCGTGGTTCGGGCACTGCATCGTCTGTTCCTTTTACGTGTTCAGCTTCGGCTACGGCGTCGTCTGGTTTGCGGAGAGCCACGGCCTCCTGGCTGGATGGACGTCGGGGGCGATCGACCTGCTCAGCCGCGGGATGTCCCTCGGCGTCCTTGCCGCATTCCTGTTTGTGAACTACCGGGGGACCCGGACGACGGGGCGGTCGAGTTCCGCAGTCGCAATCCTGCTGCTTGCGATCGTCGGGGCGTTCATCGTCTTCGGCCTTCTCACGGGCAGCCGATCGACCGCCCTCCCGTTCCGGAACTTTTTCATCGGGGACGGGGCGGCGGGGGCGGCGAAGACGGTCCTGCTCGGCATGGGCTTCACGTTCATCATCTTCGAGGGATACGAGGTGATTGCGCAGACCGCGGAGGAGACGCGCGACCCCGAGCGGACGATCGCGCGAGCGACGTGGATCACGCTCGGAATCGCGACGGCGGTCTTCGTGCTGGTCGTCCTTGCGGCCCTGTGGTCGAACTGGTCGTCGATCGAGCCGCTCGTCGGTGACACGTCAAAGCTCGGGGACCCTTCCGCGGTCCGGTGGATCGCGGACGCAGCCGCCCTCTCGTTTCCGGCTCTGGGCCTCGAGGTGATCGTGGTCGGCGTCATCCTCGGCAGCCTGGCGGCGGTCAACTCCATGGTGTTCTCGTCCTCCCGGGTCTCCTTCGCGATGGGGCGGGACCGCTCCATGCCTCGCGTGTTCGGCACGCTCCACCCGAAGAACCGGACCCCGCACGTCGCGGTCCTGTCGTCAGGGCTCGTCATCGGTCTGATGGTCGCCTTCCTTCCGATCGAGCACATCGCGGCCTCCGCGGACATCATGTTCCTCGTGCTCTTCGCCCTCGTCAACGCGTCCCTGATCGTCCTTCGCCGCCGCGCGACGGGGCCGGCGTCGGGGTTCCGTACGCCCCTATTCCCCGTGGTCCCGCTGCTTGGCGTCGGGATGAACGCCCTCCTCGCCGGCCTCCTGTTCCTCGTGTTCCCGGAGGCGTGGTTCATGGGAATTGGCTGGATCGCGCTTGGGTTCGGCATCCATTACCTGTGGGCGAAGCGGGAGCGGATCGTCGAGGTCGTGCGTGCCGTGGAGGCTGCTCTGCCCCTTCCAGAGGCGAAGTACCAGATCCTCGTGCCCTTGGAGGACGTGGCCGACACCTCGCTCCTTCGGTTCGCGTCGGTCGTGGGGCGGGTCGAGGACGGGGCGGTGACGGTCTTAAACGTCGTGGAGGTGCCGCCCACGTTGCCCATCGACGCGATCGATTCGCTCTATCTGGTGGAAATCAGACTGGGCCTGACCCGAGCGGCTCGGATCGTGAAGGACGCTGGCGTCGACGCGCACTCGAAGGTCGTCGTCGCGCGTCGCGCGTCCGGGGCGATCCTGGACGCCGCCAAGGAGGGTGAGACGGACCTGCTCGTGATGGGGTGGCGGGGGGCGAGGCGGGGCGGCCGGATCCTCGGGACGAACGTGGACAAGCTCGTCCAGCACGCGCCGTGCGACGTCGTCGTGTTCAAGACCGCGGGCCTGAAGGAGACGATCAAGAAGATCCTCGTGTTCAACGCGCCCGCGTGGCACGTGTCGTACGCGACCGGGTACGCGATCCTGCTCGCGAAGCAGCACGGCGCCACCGTGACGATCTACACCGCCGCGACGACAGACGAGGAGATGGAGAAAGAGAGGGTGTACAGCGCCCGGCTCGCCCAGATGTGTCGCACGCACGGGGTGCCGCACGAGGAGAAGTTCGCGATGGTGCGGAACACCGTGGACGCCGTCGTCGAGGAGGCAGGGGGCTACGACCTGCTCGCGGTCGGCGCGAGCGACGAATGGGTGAAGCTCGAGCATGCGTTCGGGTCCGTCCAGGACGACATCGCGCGGCGCGCGCCGTCGCCCGTGTTGATGGTGCGGAAGGTCCGGAAGGCCGGCGAGGGCGCCCCCGCATAGCCCTGGCCCGGGTTTTTATTCGGAATCTCTTATGTATGAGGACGCCCATCACGGGAGCACGGAGCGGCAATGGGCGAGGCCCTGAAGATCGGCATCACCGGGTTGCCGGCGGCCGGGAAGACGCAGGCCCTTCTCAAGGTCATCGAGATGTTGGAGGCCGACGGAAAGTCCGTCGGCGGCATGATCACGGAACCGATCGTGAAGCGAGGCAAGCGCGAGGGTTTCCACGTGATGGACTGGGCGACGAAGGAGCGGCGGGTGTTCGCGTCGAAGGATATCGTGTCCAAGGTCACGGTCGGCCGTTACGGGGTCGACGTGGCCGCGCTCGACGACATCGGTGTGCGGGCGCTCCAGCACGCGACCGCGAACTGCGACGTGATCGTGATCGACGAGGTCGGGAAGATGGAGGTGGAGTCCGAGGGGTTCGTGACCGCGGTGAAGGCGGCGCTCGACGCGGACAAGCCCCTGCTCCTGACGCTCCACAAGAAGTCGCGGAACCCCCTCCTGCAGGACATCCGGCGGCGGGACGACGTGCGCATCCTCGAGGTCACGCAGGTGAACCGGAACCTGCTCCCGTACAAAATCGTCAAGCTGCTCAAAGGCGAGATGTTGTGACCGCGTACCCCACGCGGGAGGTCCGGGAGGGCCGGGCGTCGCTCCTCGTCCCCGACGTCGTCCGACTCAAGGGCCCGGGGCGCCGCACGGCGCTTCCGTTCTACAACCCCTCGATGGCGGTGTGCCGAGACGTCACGGTTCTCGTACTGTCGTCGTGGCTCCCGAAGGGCGCGGCCGTCCTCGACGGCCTGGCGGCGACGGGCGTCCTCGGTGTCCGGATCGCGCTCGAGACGGGACGCGATGCGCAGGTGACGTGGAATGACAAGAACCCCGCCGCCCACGACTTGATCGTGGAGAACGCGGCCCGCAACTCGGTCGAAGGCGAGGTGCTGCGGGACGACTTGAGGGTGGTGCTCGCGAAGCGGCGGTTCGCGTACGTGGACGTCGACCCGTTCGGGCCGTCCGTCCCCTTCGTAGATGCGGCGGTGCAGCAGGCGTGGGGGGGCTGTGCCTTGGGCATCGCCGCCACTGACATCGCCCCCTTGGCAGGGACGTACCCGCGGACGTGTTGGCGGCGTTACGGCGCGCGATCCGTCCGAAACCCGTGCAGCCCCGAGACCGCGCTGCGGATCTTCCTCGGGTACCTCGTGCGGGTGGCAGCGTCGCACGAGCGGGGGCTGCGACCTCTGGCCGTGTTCGCGGCCGAGCACTTCGTGAAGGCGATCGTGGCGGTGGATCCGCGGGTGAGCGCCGCCGAGGGGTGCCTCGCGCAACTCGGCTACGTCCGGTTCGAGGGCGCCCGGTTCGAGGTCGTGGCCTCGCCGCCAGAGGGACCGCACGCCGGGCCGCTTTGGCTCGGGCCGCTCGCGGAGCCAGATGTCCTCGTGCCGGTCCTGTCGGCCGCGGATGCGTCGTACCGTGCTATGCGCGCGCTCATCGCACTCGTGGAGGAGGCCTCGCTGCCCCCGCTATTCTACGAGAACCACAGCATGGCGCAGGCGCTGCGGGTAGATTCCCGATCGCTTACGGCGTGGATGAATGTCCTCCGGTCGGCTGGCTTCCGCGCGAGCCGTACTATCTTCTCCGCCAACGGAGTGCGGACGGACGCACCTTGGGAGGAAGTCGTGCGCCTCTACCAGAGTGCCAAGGAACGGCAGTGAAACCGATCGCGGATCGCAGCTGCCCGACAAGGTTAATAGTCCCTACCAATCTCACCTCCTCAGGGGGGTTGTGGTGGCATGGAGGGTCCTCGCTGTTCTCATAATGAGCCTCCTGTTGACGGCTAGCGTCGGAGCAGAGCCAGACGCTGGAACCTCCGAAAACGGAATCAACGCCCCGCCTTCGGAGGTCGGGTCGGGAATGCCAACCCCGACCGACTCCGGGCCGAGCCCATTCTTTCCGGACACACCCATTTCCGTCCCTCACGCACTTGTCGTCGACGCAGGGCCGAACCAGACCGCGGTTGAGGGCGAGCTGTTGTCCTTCATGGGACTTACCAATGGCACCGCTGTGGATTTCCTCAACTGGACCAAGGAGTCCGGGGTCAGAGTGGATCCCGGGGGGGCCTTACGACTCCTCGTGGGCATTTCATCCAAACGTCGTTCCCATCGCCGGCGGCTTTCGAATGTACTACACGGGAAACTCGGGACCTTGGCGAATCCTGAGCGCGGTCTCCTCCGACCAGCTGACGTGGACGAAAGAGGCAGGCATCCGTGTAGATGTTGGAGGAGGAGCCTGCGACTCAGTCCAAGCCTATTCCTCGGAGATCTTCAACCTGCCCAACGGGACGTTCCGCATGTACTACACAGGTTACAACGGAGGCTTCTGTATCCTCAGCGCCTGGTCAGCAAGCGGCTTGACTTGGATCAAAGAACCCGGAGCGCGCGTGGCGGCTGGCGGACCTTACGATACGAATGGACCATTGTCGCCCCATGTCGTTGAACTCGTGAATGGGTCACTTCGCATGTACTACACCGGGTCGGATGGATCCACGTTTCGAATCCTAAGCGCCATCTCGACCGATGGACTGGCCTGGTCGAAGGAAGCCGGCATCAGGGTGGATCGGGGTGGCGCCTACGACGCTGCGTTCGTAGACTCGGCCGAAACCGTGCTCCTCCCAGACGGCCGTGTCCGGATGTACTACCACGGCAACGACGGTTCACGTAGCCGCATCCTGAGCGCGATCACGTCTAACGGCTTGATCTGGACAAAAGATCCGGGAATACGGATTGATGCCGGAGGACCCTACGACGGTGCGGGTGTGGGCTACCCAGACGTGGTTCCGGATCTCTTCGGCGGGTATCGGATGTTCTATGGAGGTTCGGACGGCGCTGCCCTGCGGATCCTGAGTGCCGTGAATCAGGCTCCGACTTACGCGGAATGGGACTTTGACGTCGACGTTGACACCGACGGAGACCTCATTCCGGACAACGATGTGGAAGCGACTGACTTGCTCGCTTCGCACACATACTGGGACGACGGTGTCTATTCCGCCAAGGTGTGCGTCACCTCTGCCAACGAGACGGCATGTGACGTCACCAACACCTCGGTGACGAATCTGTCACCGACGGCCTCCGTCGACGTTGCCGCAGCCAGTGAAGGCACAATCATGAATGTCAACGTGACGGCGATGGACCCTGGAAGCGATGACTTGACCATCGAATGGTTTTGGCAATTCTTATCTTACTTTTTCCTATCTTCAAGTCATATTTTAGCGTAAAAGACACTTCTTCAACCTTGGCTTTTAAATGAAGGAGTTTAAT
>Ga0209619_10002707_pt1 | contig 12830 bp, 16 predicted proteins | sample Rifsed16ft3_FD_184011 | JGI IMG/M metagenome (GOLD analysis project Ga0209619, IMG submission 184011) | Soil microbial communities from Rifle, Colorado, USA - sediment 16ft 3 (version 2) | ecosystem: Environmental > Terrestrial > Deep subsurface > Rock core/Sediment | place: Rifle, Colorado... | reverse complement strand
CGTCGCCGCCCGCACTGGCCGCTACTGCTTCATCGTCTCGAACCGCTGGGAGCAGCACGTCTCGGAGTTGAGGAACCACGCGATCTACGTCGCCCAGCAGCTCATGCCCCAGTGCCTCCCGATCTCTCCATCCCCGTGGGAGCCGTGGAACCTGAACCACCGGTTGCAGCGCCTCGTGGCGCAAAACGACTGGTGGCTCCGCACGGCGTCGGGGAACATCGTGAGTACCGGGGGCTGGGGGCCGACCGGATGGGTGAACTTCGCGAAGGCCGGCGTCGGCGTGGGCCTGGCGACGGAGATCGGGGCCTGGGCGCGCGGCGAGGGGTTGCAGGGCGGTCGGTGCTCGTGGAATGCCCTCATCTTCGAGCTTTGGGCGCGGACGATCTGGCCGGGCTGGCTCGGCACGCAGTTCTACAACCTCGACGCGAACCGCGATCAACTTCCCGACCATCCCGCGGAGGTCGAGTTCATCTGGAAGAGCGGATGCGACCAGTTCACCTACACGCTGAAGCAGCTCGGGATCACCGGTCGGAACTTCCCGATTGTCGTCGGCGGCGACAGTTTCTCGGGACACCTGAGCGCCTGGAACGGCCAGAACATCGAGGACATCTTCGTGCGGCAGGCGTGGCCGCGTGAGTTCCACGGATGGAACGGCCGCGGCTTCAAGCTCGCCCACACGCTTGCGAGGGAACCGGCGATGAGCTTTCTGCACCTTCTCTGGCATCGGTGGAGCCCCGCGGATTGGGCGCGCATGCAGCGACTGGCGATCGCAACATCGTGCCTCCTGGATTCCGGGATTGCGGTCGTCTCACCATACAATCCCGAGGAGCCGCAGTCGCCCCGCGGGATCGTTGCCCATGAATGGATGGGGCCGGCGTTCAAGCTCGGGGATCCCCTTGGAAGTCACCGGATCGCGGACGGGATCTACACGCGCGACTTTCAGCGCGGCAGCGTCCGGGTCGACCCCGGAGCGATGGATGCCGAGCTCGCAGTCGCATAGCTGGACAGGCCGTCATGGCCTATGGCATAATGTTTCACTGAATTCCAACTAGGGAGGACCCCATGACCGAACCGCTCCCGCCGGTGGGCGGTCGTGCGCGAGAGCGTGCGACTGGCCGAGGCGCCCTCGTTCCATCAACCGATCACGACCTACGCGCCGGCGAGCACGGGCAGTTAAGACTACCGGGCCGCGGCCGCGGAGATCCTTCGACGACTCAGGAGGTGATGATGCCAGCGCAGAAACGGAAGCGCCGAGCGATCGGCGACAACCCCCTCGACGTGCTCGTGAGCCGGGGGGAGGTCGGGAAGCCGGCGAAGGCCGAGGCCTCGGCGCCGGCGGCGAAGGTACGCGCGGTTGGAGAGGAGATCGAGCCGGCCGGCTTCCCCATGACTTGGGACACATACCGGCTCCGCTGACGGGCTGATCGGAATGGCGGAAGAAGGACCGAAATGGCCGGGAGGTGCTGAGTGGCCAAACTGATTTTGGTGGGAGCCGGCCTCGTGTTCGTACTCTTCCTCGTCCTGGAACTATTCCGTCCGATCGACGGACCGGAGGACTACGACGACGACGAGAGCGAGGTGCCGTTGCGATGACGAACGATCGGACCGTGGCGAAACTCGAGCCGTCGTCCTGCCCAGCCTGCGGGGCGCTCTTCACGGCGGCGACGGAAACCGGCGGATCCGGTCGCTGCATCCCGGAGCCCGGAGATCTTTCTGTCTGCCATGCGTGCGGGATGTTTCTCGTGTACGACGCGAACGGGGTGGAGCGTCTCTTGACATCGGTGGAGTACAAGCTACTGCCTCAGCGGTTGCGGCTCGCGCTTCTCCTGTCAAGGGCGGCGCTCGTGGAGGAGGTATAAGCAACATGACGACGATTCGGGGCTTTCTCGCATGGGCGCGGCCGCGCTTCCTGCCGCGGACCGTGCTCGTGCGACCCGGCGAGCGATACCCCAGGGGCCACGTGCTGCTCAGGATCGATCCCAACCGCGACGGAGTCGTGACCGCTCCGTGGTTCTACGGCATCCACCTTAGCGTCGCGTTGTTCGCTTGGAACTGGCTCAAGCTCAGACTCGCGAGCCCGACCGCCATTGAGAAAGCCATTGAGCGCGCCCACGAGGAGGGCTACCAGAAGGGTCTGAGCGACGCCGCAAGCGCGTTCGCAGGGACTCATTTGCCACGCCGGCGATGAGTGGGCTATCGTACGGCCGCTTGGCGCTGAGTAGGCGCCGCGCGTTGCCAGTGTCCCCCCACCAAGGAGGGTCGGGGCATGATCGGCGGCAAGGATCCCAAGAGCCCTGCGACGACAACCGATGTCTACGACCACATGCTCCCGTCGTGGGCGAAGATCGATACCGTGCTCGGCGGCACCGAGGCTATACGGAAGGCCGGGAAGCGCTACCTCCCCCAGCACGAGCGTGAAAAAAACGGGCGGTACGACGAGCGCCTCGCCGGCACGACGCTCTACAACGTCACCAAGCTGACGCTCGAGAGCTGGGTCGGCCGACCCTTCGGCGACCCGATCGAGCCCGTCCAGGTCCCGGCCCCCATCATGGCGATTCTGCCCGATATCGACATGTCGGGCAACGACCTGCACGTGTTCTGCCGGCAATGGTTCCGCGAGGGCGTGGCCAAGGCCATGAGCCACGTGTACGTCGACTTCCCCCGTGTCGAGGCTGGCGCGACCCGTTCTCTCGCCGATGACCGCGCGGCGAACCTCCGTCCCTACTGGGTCCACATCCGGCCCGAGCAGCTCTTCTTCGCGGACGCCATGAACGCGGGCGGCCGAGAGGTCCTGAGCGAAATCCGCATCCTGGAGGAGGAGTACGTCCGGGACGGGTTCTCTATGAAGTGCGCCCCCCAGATTCGGAGGGTGTTCCTGGACGAGTCGGGGGTCTGCCAGATCGAGATCTGGCGGCCGATGCCGGCGAAGAAGAAGGCCGACAAGCCGGTCTGGGAGCGCGTCGATGCCTACGCGACGAGCCTCGACCGCATCCCGCTCGTCACCTTCTACGCCGACAAGGCCGGGTTCATGGACGGGAAGCCGCCCCTCGAGGACCTCGCCGATCTCAACATCCGGCACTGGCAGTCGACGAGCGACCAGGTGGCGATCCTCACTGCCGCCCGCTTCCCGATCCTGGCGATATCCGGCGGCGCCGACCCGTCAGGCAAGGGGATCACGATCGGGCCTTACGGCTACATCGAGCTGCCTGATAAGGACGCGAAGGCGTACTACGTGGAGCACACTGGAGCCGCCATCGCGAGCGGGGCCGAGGACCTGAAGACCGTCGAGGCCCAGATGGCGGACTACGGGGCGCAGTTCCTCAGGAAGCGGCCAGGCAACCCGACGGCCACCGCCCGCGCGCTCGACTCAGCCGAGGCCACGAGCCCGCTCCAGGACATGGTCCTTCGCTTCGCTGACGCGGTCGCCCAGGCGCTCGATCTTACGGCCCGATGGATGAGACTCCCTTCGGGCGGGTCGGTCATGCTCGCGACCGACTGGGGCCCGGAGGAAGTGGACCAGGCCGAGCTCGCCACGATCCAGCGCACGCGCGAAATGCGGGACATCTCACGGGTGGCCTACCTCGAGGAGCTCAAGCGCCGGGGCATCATGAGCGACGCGTACGATGCGGAGAAAGACGCGGCTCTCCTCGAGCAAGAGACGATGGCAGTCTTCGGGGCGCCGCCGGCGGCCGGAAGTATCGGGGACCAGAGCGCGGCGTAAGAGAGGCGACAGCCGATCATGGCCCGCAAGGAGTTCGAGGGCGAGGTCGTCCGGACCTGGATGGAGACGCCCAGCGGGCCTGACCGCCCCGGCATTCCCCGGATGACCGTCCGACTGGATGACGGCCGGGAGCTGACCGGAGACATCCCGACCGCGCTCTTCAACGAGGCGACGAGCCTCGGCAAGAAGCTCGCGGGCCGCCGCATCGCGCTTCGGGCGAACATCGAAGGTGGCAGTTTCTCCCGGGCGGTCGTTCTGAAGACCGCCGCGGCAAGGCCGATCACCGCCAACGCGCGCTTCCTCGACGCCCAGATCCGCCATGCCATCGCCGTGTCCCGGCTCTCGACCACGGAAGCGCAGGCGATCCTCGACCTCGTCGACCGGTCGGATGCGGATCTCCTCGCGAAGCTCGAAAAGCGTCTCGTGCGGGGGGAGAGCTTCAGGACGAAGCGTTGGGCCGCCCTCCGGGACGATCTCAAGGCCCTCCGTGGGGGACTCTGGACCGAGGCGCACACGACATCCCGAGATCGGCTCGTCGAGCTCGCCAAGGCCGAGCAGGATCTCGCCAAGGCGATGGTCTCGGACATCATCCCCGTCCAGTTCGACTGGGCGACGGCCCCGGTCGCGACGCTGCGCGCGATCGTCACCGCCGAGCCCTTCGCCGCCGGCCCGGACGGCGCGCGGCTCCTCTCTCAATGGTGGGAGCGCACATCCGCAGCCGATCAGCGGCGGATTCTCGAGGCGATCCAGCTCGGGATCGCGCAACAGGAGCCGATCCAGCCCATCGTGAGCCGCGTCCGAAAGGGCCTCGCGATGTCCAGGAACAACGCGGAGTCTGTTGTGAGGACGGCGGTTAACCACGTCTCCAACAAGGCACGCGAGGCGTTTTTCGGGGAGAACAGCGACCTCGCGGGCGATCTCATGTGGGTCTCGACCCTGGACGGCCGGACGACCCCGATCTGCCGGAGCCGGGATCATCACTTCGCCCCCGGCCCCGGCCGAGAGAGGGCAGCGAACACGCCGCGGCTCGACCCGCCCGGCGCGCGGCCGCCGGCGCACGTCTCCTGCCGGTCGACCATGGTGCAGGTCCTCGACGCGAGCGCGATCGCTGATCGGATGCCGGAGCGTCCCTTCGTCCGGGACACGCGGACCCGGCGCTGGCGGGAACGCGATTTCCGGGAGGAGGCCCGGGAGGCCGCTGGCCCCGCGTGGAAATCGATGGACCGCGCGCAACGCACGGCCGCCGTGCGGACGATCCGGAAGCGCTGGACGGCCGAGAACATCGGGCAGGTGCCGGGCAAGGTCAGCTACGACGACTGGCTCCGGCGGCAGCCGGAGACTTTCCAGGATGAGGTGCTTGGGCCTGGGCGCGGGAAGCTCTTCCGTGCCGGCCTCAAGATGGACAAGTTCGTTGACCGGCGGGGAGCGACCCTTACACTCGCTGAACTCAAGGAACGCTACTCGGAACTCGTAGGGGGCTAAAGTACCATGGATTGGGACTTTTCGAAGGTTTGGGACGTGATCGATCGGGTGCCGGAGGACTTCCGCGGCCTCTACACCGAGAAGGACGGGAAGCTCGTCGTCGACTCCGAGCATGCGGGGGTCAAGTCCGCAGTCTCGGCGATCATGGGTCTCCAGAAGGCCCTCGTGGCGACGCGCAAGGAGAACGGGGAGCTGCGCGGGCGCGCCGACTTGAGCTTGCTCAAAGACTACGGCGACAACCCGGCCGCCATCCTCGAGGCGTTCATCGGGAAGCTCAAAGAAGCCGGCAAGGGGAAGACCCACGAGGACCTCGACCGCCAGCTCGCGAAGATCAAGGAGGATCTGGCGAAGGCCCACGGGACCGAGACCGAGAAGCACACGAAGCGGATCGATGCCCTCCAGAAGCGGCTCTACAAGGAGCTGGTCGAGTCACGCGCGACCTCGGAGCTCGCCACCGCCGGCGCCATCGATCCCGATCTGGCCATCCCTCACGTCGTTCGCCAGGTGCGCGTGAGCGAGGAGGACGGCGACTACAAAGTTGTCGTGCTGGACGACGCCGGCGACATCCGCTACTCGCCCACGACGGGCGCGCCGATGAGCATCAAGGAGCTCGTCGCCGGCATGAAGGGCTCCGACAAGTACGGCCCGCTCTTCAAGAGCGAGGCGCCGACCGGGGGCGGGAAGCCGACCGGTGGGCCGAAGCCCGGGACGGGGTACGGCAAGCGGTCGAGGGAGGACATGACGGCCACCGAGAAGATCGCGTCCGGCCTCGGGAAGGGCCAGTACCAGCGCGGCAAGAGGGCAGGCAACGCAGGCATGTGAGAAAAGAGGACTTGCAGCCCGCTTTCGCGGAAGCGTACGGTAGAGAGCGACGATACGGTCGGCCGGTCCGTCGGGGGTGACCCCCGGAGGACGCGGCCGCCCATCGGGACGCACCGGCCCAAACGGTGATCTGAGGGTCGGTTCTCGGTTCGCAAGGTGATCTGAGAGCCGAAAGCCCCGCAGAGTTTTTCACCGGTAGCAATGGGGGTCGATGCGCGATGGCGTCAGTAACGCTCGCCGAATCGGCGAAACTCGCTCAGGACGATCTGGTCGCGGGGGTGATCGAGAACATCATCACCGTGAACCAGATGTTCGAGATCATCCCGTTCGACGGGATCGAGGGCAACTCCCTCCAGTACAACCGCGAGAACGTTCTCGGTGGCGCTGGCGTCGCGGGTGTCGGAACCGTCTACGATGACGGCACGGACACGAACCCGATCCCCGGCGAGACCGCCGGGATCAAGGCGGCAGCCACCTTCACCTCCGTCTTCTCGGGACTCACGACCATCGTGGGCGACGCCGAGGTCAACGGCCTCATCCAGGCCACCCGCTCTTCCGATGGCAACGACCAGACGGCGGTCCAGATCGCGTCCAAGGCGAAGCACTGCGGGCGGATCTGGCAGCACATGTTCATCAACGGCACGGGTGCGGCGAATCAGTTCGACGGGCTCATCAACCTCGTCGCTGCCGGACAGACCCGGACCTCGGCGACGAACGGCCAGACGCTCACACTGTCGATCCTCGACGACGTGATGTTCCTCGTCACCTCGAAGGACGGGCAGGTCGACTATTTCGCGATGAACAAGCGCGAGCTCATCGCCTACCGGGCGCTCCTGCGGGCGCTCGGCGGGGCCGCCATCATGGAGGTCGTCCAGCTTCCGTCGGGGAAGGAGATCATCGCCTACTCGGGTGTCCCCGTCCTCCGCAACGACTACATCCCGACCGACCAGACGCAGGGCACGTCTTCGGTGGCATCCACGATCTTCGCTGGCTGCTTCGACGACGGCTCCCGGTCGAACGGCATTGCCGGTCTCACGGCTTCGACCCAGGCGGGGATCAACGTCGTCGATGTGGGGGAGTCGGAGACGAAGGACGAGCGGATCTGGCGCGTGAAGTGGTACGCGGGCTCGGCGCTCTTCTCGGAGAAGGGCCTCGCCGCGGCACCCGGAATCATCCCGTAACGGAGCGGGTCACGGGCTCTGCTCGTGGCCCACTCTTCGGAGGGGCTGACCTTGGCTCTCAAGATCCTCACGCTGCCAGCGAACACGGTGAAGACGCTGAAAAACGGCGTCAACGTGATGATCGTTTCCGCGGGGAGCGACGCCATCGCGAAGCTCGCTGCCGCAGCGAAGTACAGCGGAGACTCCGCCTGGAGCGATGCGGTCGTGACCGACATCGCAGACGTGGCGGCGAACGCCACGGGTGCGCTCGTCGGATGGCGCTTCAAGATCGCGATCTCCGGCCCCGATCTCAATGACTCCGTGACCGTTACGGGCGTCGCCAGCACGGCCGATGTGCTGGACGAGATCGGGACCGCTCTGGCGACGGCGCTGAACGCTCTCGCGCTCATCGCGGGCGCGGCCTACGCCACGGCGACCCAGATCCTCACCGTGGCCGAGACGACGGACAGCCTCGGAGACCATGTCGTGCAGGTGTTTGTCTACCCGCCGGTCGAAAGCGCCGGCGGAGTCCAGTCAAACGCCGACGTGGACATGTCGTCCGTTTTCGTGGCGTCGGTCGTGGACGAGGGCGCGGCCGGCGATGCGCTGACCGTGACCTTCAACGCCGACACGACCGTCGTCCCGCGGGTCGTCGGGTACGGCCGGCAGTAGGGAAAGGGGAACTCGTGGCGACCGTTCAGATCGTGCTCGTGCTCACTGGCGCGAGAGCGGGGAAGACATGCGAGCTCGCGAAGGTGAGGTTCCGAGAGGGAAGAGCGGTCATCACTGGCAACATCCGGAACATCGACGGCGTCGTCAGATACTTCGGGCGGGCGTACGCGGCGTTCCCTGAGGGAAGCGTCGAGCTCGCCCGCCACGGAGGGACGAATGGGAAGAGTCCGGTTCACCCCGTTGCCAAACCGGGGGGATCAGAAACGGTATCAAGCGACGTTCCGCCGATCGAGCGAGGGCCTGCCGAAGCACCCGCAGACGACGCTGGCGGAGCAGGTCCAGCCGAGGCCGGGGGAGCGGGGGGTCATCCCGAGGGGGACGGACACGGACACCCCGGGCTGGATCGGGCAGAAAGGCGGCGGAAGGTCCTCCTCGAAGCGGTAGCGCAGCTCGATCATGCGAACGACGATCACTGGACAACGGACGGCCGGCCCACGGTTGACGCAGTTGCCAGAATGGCGAACTTGCCCGGGCTCACCCGGGCTGACATCGACGCTGTCGCCGGCAACGTCCGGCGCGCGCGGTAGCGGAAGGACCCGATGGCGGAAGCTCTGTACCTCATCACGAAGACGAGCCCCGGGGGGCCCGAAAAGACGCTGATCGACGGCATCCATTCGTGCCTCATCAACTCCGACAACGGCGGCAGCGACGCGACGAAGATCGCGGAGGCCGAGGCGAAGATCCAGGCTGCCGGGCATGCGATCCCGAGCGGGTACTTCGACACCGTGACGGCGATCGCGGACCTATCGGCCGGGCCGCTCGACACCGACGAGGACGTACTCCTGATCCTTCCGCGATCGACGCAGTACATCGTCACCGCGTGATGGATGACCTGGCGCTCGCCAGGCCGTGTGATCTGCGCCTCTGCGTTGACCTGCTAGAGCGGCTCATCGCGGAGGCGACGACGATGGATGAGAGGCAAAGGCTGCAGAGTGAACGGCGCGCCGTCTGCGAGGAACTCCACCGGCGCGGGCTCACGGCAACGCGGCCACCAAGGAGGGTCAGGCTGTGAGCGCATTCTCGGATTATACTGAGGGGAAGACCCTCGACCTTCTCTACAATGGCGTCGCCTTCACCGCACCGGCCACCTACGTAGCCCTCCACACCGCCGACCCCACTGATGCGGGCACGGGGACCGAGGTCTCAGGCGGCAGCTACGCCCGGGTGCTGGTCAACGCAAACGGCGGGGCGTCCCCGACGTGGAATACGGCGGTCGTGGACGGCATCGGGAAGCTCGTCGACAACACGCACAACATCGAGTTTCCGACCGCGACGGGGTCGTGGGGAACGATCACGCATGTCGCGATCTGGGACGCCGTGACCGGCGGCAACCTGATCCAGCACGGTGCGCTCGACGCCTCCGTCGCCATCGCCTCCGGGCAGATTTTCCGGTTCAACGCTGGCAACCTGAACTGGCGCTGCGAATAGACTGCGATGGCTACGCGACGCGACCCGGGGCCCGGAGCCACCGAAATCCTCGACGAGTTCACCGAGCTGGAGAACGTCGACGGGGTCACGTTTCGCTCGACGCACCACGCCAAGAGCCTCGGTGGTCGCGGGCCGTTCCGCTTCTTCGAGGGCACCTGGGGCGCTCTCAAAGATCTCATCAACGCAGAGATCGTCAACGGCTGCGACATCCGGTTGTGGCGCGGGACGCGCCAGCTTCTGATTCGCCCGTTCGTGAAGATCGGAACTCAGGACCGCTACGTAGCCAACATCCTGAACCAGTTCCCAGGGCTCATCAACGCGATCGACTATGAGCGGCACGGGCTCAAGTATTCCGCCTCGTTCACCGACACGAACGGCGTTGTTCGTGGTATCGGATTCGACTTCATCGCGTCGGGCGGCGTCGTTGTGACGCCGACTTCGGTCACCTACCGGTGGCTCGATGCCACGGGGACCATTCAGTCGTGGGCAGTCCCCGCAGCGATCGTAAGCGTCAGCGGGTTCAATCTCTTCATGATCATCGGGACGCCTCTTTTCAAGCCCCAAGATCCAGAATGGCGGCCCTACCGTCAGGGCGCCAAGATCAGAATCGACCTCGCACCAACGCCCGGCAAGCACATCGAGATCGATCCGGTCGCCTCGTTCACGACGGTCAACACTGTCAACGGAACGATCTTGTGGGCGTTCCCGTCCGAGGCGACGGCGACAGCCTGGAATAGCGGCACCAACTACATCGGGACCACGGGTGGCGTGCCGTTCAACCGCTTCAACATGTACGACCGGTTCGATATCACCTCGCTTGACGCGAGCGCGATCCTCACGGCTGTGAAGTACATCGTGCGGGCGGAGACTGTGCCGTATTACGAGAGCGGCGGGCCCGACAACGCGGTTTGGCGCATCTGGATGGGCTGGAACATCCTGGCCGACCCTCTGGTCGTTGGCTCATTCCACGACGTGAAGAATCAGTCGGGACGACAGGAATACGACTTCGACGACCCGCAGATCCAAAGCACGGGTTCGAAGGCTTACATCACGGTCGAGATCCCGCTCCCGATCGCGCTGGCCTGGATTCGGCAAGGTGGCGGCACCGAGATCCATGATGTGGAGGTCGAGGACCGTAGCGCCTATTCCGGCTTGAACTGGCGTTTTTGGCAAATCCAGGAGTCGCCCACCGAGCCCGTTCTTGAGATCACGTACACGGCGCCTTCCGCGAGCGCGACCGGAGGAGGGCTCATCGGTTCCGTGCTTGCCTCTGTCGTCCGCCTCGCTTCAGCAACCCTACTCGGCCGGGGGTTGGCTGGCGCACTGACGGCGTCCGTGGTTCTTGTCGGCACGCTCACCGCGACCGGGCGCGGCCTCGCTGGTTCCATCGCGGCCGTGGTCAGCGTCGTCGCATCGGCAGTTGCGACAGGTCGTGGGCTCGCTGGCTCCATCGTCGGCATCAGCCTTTCGCTGGGATCGGCTACCGCGACCGGGCGTGGACTGGCGCTTGCGGCGGCCGCTGTCATCGCGCTGGGCGCCGCGAGCGCGACGGGGCGCGGGCTGTCAGGGGCCACGGGCAACGTCGTTCTTCAAGCCTCGGCAACGGCGACGGGGGTCGGGCAAGCGCAGGCCACCGCCGAGGAGCCCGAGACGATCTGCGAGATGCTCGGGGAAAGCGCCCAGGCGGTCGCCTTCACGGGGGTTTCAGCGGTCGCCATCGCGTTGACCGGCATCTCGGCGCAGACAGCCGCGTTGACGGGCGTGAGTGCGCAGACGGTGGCCTTCGTCGGCGAGAGCGCCCAGGTGATTGCATTCACGGGGCAACGGTCTTGTGGCGATAACTAACGACCAGATCGAGTTTTACGCTGGAGATCGGCGCGTTCTGGGCTGGACCTTGACGCTGGCCGCTGGCGGGGCTCTCAACTTGACCGGAAAGACGGTCCGTTGGGCTCTCGTCAAGGGCACGGCCGAGAACTACAAGACCCTGACCACGCAAATCCTGATCGGCCGCAACGCGACGGTGACGGTGCCGGCTACAGGGGGACTCTGCACGATCACGCTGGCCAGTGCGGACACCGCATCTCTCGCCGCGGGCTCCTACTACTGGGAACTCGAGCTGGTCGATGGGCCAGAGACCGAGGTCCTTGCGGTCGGAACAATTTCGCTCCTCAGGAATGTGGAGAACTGAGGCATGGCCTTCGTCCCGGAAGATGGCAACGGGTTCGCCGGCCACGCCGGCTCCGCCGCTTCGGTGGCCTCGGGCGGTGGGGGCTACATCGTGGGGGACACGATCACGCTTGCCGGCGGCACGGTCCACACCGTCGCCACCGTGCTTCGCGTCTCGGCCATCGCCGCTGGGGCCGTCACCGCCGTCACGATCCAGACCGCCGGGGTCTACTCCGTGGCGCCGACGAACCCCGTGGCCCAGGCGTCCTCGAGCGGCGCCGGGACCTTGGCCACCTTCACGATGACCTTCGAGGCCGTCGTCGCAAACGCCTACGTCACGGCGGCTTACTTCACGGCCCACCACACGGACCGGAACGTCCAGCAGGTCGTTGACGGCGACTACTCCCAGGCCGAAGTCGAGGCCGCCATTGTTCGGGCCTCGGACTACATCGACAAGCGGTTCGGCCGCCGGTTCCGGGGCTTCAAGGCGAAGAAGACCCAGGGCCTCGAATGGCCGCGGTTCGATGCTCAAAGCGACGAGGACTACCCGCTCGATGGGATCCCGGACCCGCTCGCGAAGGCCACGGCCGAGTATGCGCTCATCTCGCTTCTCCTGGCCCGGGAGCTGGCGCCGGTCCCGAACCCGGGATTCTCCGTTCTCAACCCGGCGACGGGGACCGTCACCGACGGCGGCGGGGCGCTCGAGAGCATCCGGAAGAAGGTCGGCCCCATCGAGACCGAGAAGACCTACGCCTCGGGCGGGAGCAGCGGCCGGCCGATGACCTCGACCGGGAACGCGACGCAGAACATCCCGGAGTACCCCCAGGCCGATCTCTGGATCGAGGAGCTGACGGAGAGCACGATGTCGAGGGAGCTGCATCGTGGCTGATTACGCGGACTTCCGCGCCACGGCCAAGGAGCTTATCGACGACTTCGGCCGCGATATTACGGTCACCCGCCAGGCGGCGGTTGCTGCCGATCCGACGAAGCCTTGGCGATCGAGTACGGTCCCGGCGCTGGCGTCGGTCACTGGCAAGGGCGTCTTCGTCTCGCCGTCGGACCTCGGGAAGCGGGTGGAGCTGCGCGATGGCGTCAAGCGGCCCGACATGGTCGTCCTCTTTGCCGCGGCCAACGATGGCGGCCAGAACCTTGAGACCTTCGACACGCTCACCGACGAGCTGACGGTCTGGCAGATCCTGCGGGCCGAGCTCCTGGCGCCCGGCGACACGCGGCTCCTCTACCAGTTCGAGGTGGCGCAATGACGGCGACGGTGGCCCAGGGGAGGGACGAGATCCTGACGGCGTTCCGCATCGCATGGC
>Ga0209619_10002702_pt1 | contig 12835 bp, 15 predicted proteins | sample Rifsed16ft3_FD_184011 | JGI IMG/M metagenome (GOLD analysis project Ga0209619, IMG submission 184011) | Soil microbial communities from Rifle, Colorado, USA - sediment 16ft 3 (version 2) | ecosystem: Environmental > Terrestrial > Deep subsurface > Rock core/Sediment | place: Rifle, Colorado... | reverse complement strand
ACTAAATTACTTGAGTACACTTTTGTCGGAGGCAGTCTAGCTATCATTGCGATCTTTTTCTATTTCTATTCCTTGCCTGTCCACGTGACAGATTATGAATTTTTCACCGTAAGCAAAATCGTTGGAAAATACAATGAGCCAATTTATGTCTCATTTCATTGGAAAACGGAAGACGAGGTCATTACAGGAAAACCAGTAGAGATTGTGATAGAAACTCACCTTCCTTACAACTCTACTAAGGATCTAAAAAGAATCGAAATTCAGTTCAATGGTATCGGATATTATCGAGATCCTTCAACTAATTTGTTTGAAAGAATTTCAAAAGATGAGAAAGTTACACTTGAACCGCAGGACATTGAAGGAAAAATATTCAAATCAGAACCTATCAGGTTACGATACGCTGTTGAAGGACCAAAGAGTGTCTTGTTTTGTGATTATAACCTTCAACCACCGTGCACAGAAGTTCCTGATGTAGTTGAAGTAGCACCACGACAGACATCTTATGAGATTTCTATATCCAAACTCACTCTCATCGGCACTATAGGAGTTTATGTTCTAACAGTTATCCTCGTTCTGTATACAGTTAGATTGGGACGTTATGTTTCGGAGTTAAACAAAACAAATAGAGGTCTCAAATAAGAACATAGTGTAATGCTATCTAGCTGGTTTAGAGTAATCAGAGTAAAATTTCTTCTTGCTTCAGTAATTGCAGTTTGCCTTGGCCTTGCCATAAGCTGGAGTAAAAACCAAACTATCGATATAGTAAATGCAAGTCTGACGTTTGCTGGGGTAATTGCTTTGCATGCAAGTGTTGATCTTCTTAATGATTATTGGGATTTTAAACGCAGAATAGATACAGAGACAAAAAGGACTAAGTTTAGTGGCGGCACTGGTGTTTTACCTGAAGGACTACTGCAACCAGCTGAGGTATACAGAGCCGGCATGGCTTTTCTTATTCTTGGTGCAATAATAGGCGGCTATTTTATTTTTTTTAATGGCGTAATTATTGCCATCATACTTGTTTTTGCAATTATCTCAATTTACTTTTATTCGACAAAGATAGTTAATTCTGGACTAGGTGAGGTATTTGTTGCAATAAAGGGAGCGATGATTGTTCTTGGCACGTATTTTGTTCAGACTTCACAAATTGTAATAGAACCAATCCTAGGTGGAATGATCTTGGGAGTTTTATCTTCGATGGTGCTGTTTGTCAATTCGTTTCCTGATTTTGAGGCAGACAGAGCTGGTGGCAGAAAATCGCTAGTCATAATGCTTGGCAAAAAACGTGCCACTAGTGCTTTATGGATTTTCCCAATTGTTGTATATGGCATAATCATATCTGGAGTCATAACTCAGACTCTGCCAATTCTTTCTTTAATCACACTTCTTTCTATTCCACTACTCATAAAGTCTGGACTTGGCCTAAAACGAAGTTTTGATGACGTTGAAAAGCTTGTGCCTGTGATGGGTTCTTGTGTCTCATATGGTAGAATTACCGGTACTCTTTTGGTCCTGAGTTTTCTGTTAAAGTTATAACACATTACAATTAAATCAATCAGATTCAAAGTCAACATGTGATAACAGGTCATGCCACTCCAGAGGGCACATCAAACTTTGCAAAAAAAAATCAAACCGCTGGAAAAAATCACTTCAAGCAGTTTACTGGACTTGGCCTTTCATCTATAGGAATAGGGACATATCTTGGAAACGTAGATGATGCCACAGATGCTCTTGTAAAAGAGGCAGTCAAAAAATCAGTCTTTTCTGCAATAAATGTAATTGATACAGCAATAAATTATCGTTCCCAAAAAGCAGAGAGATCTGTTGGAAGAGCGGTGCAAGAGCTTGTAGAAGAGGGCAGGGTCAAAAGAGACGAGTTATTCGTAAGCACAAAAAATGGCTATGTCACAAACGATGGCGATGTAAAAGAAGAGTTTTGGGAATACATCCACAATACACTAGTAAAACCAGGCATAATCAAGTCAAACGACATTTCATCTGGATATCATTGCATGACCATGCCATATCTCCAAGATCAGCTCAATCGAAGCCTGACTAACCTAGGTTTTGATTGCATTGATCTTATGTATCTTCATAATGCCGCAGAAGGCCAGCTGCAAGACATCACAAAAGAAGAGTTCATGAAGAATCTAAAAGAAGTTTTTGAATTTTATGAAAAACAGAGAAAACAGGGCACTATAAAATACTATGGTATGGCAACATGGGATTGTTTTAGAGTGCCAAAGGAACATCCACAGCACCTTTTACTTGCAGATGTGTTAAGACTTGCAAAAGAAGTCGGAGGCAACGAACATGGATTCAAATTTGTTCAACTGCCTTACAACATGTATCTTGATCAAGCTTTAGTTTTAAAAAATCAGACTATGAATGGAACTGAAACTACAATATTAGAAGCAGCCATAAATTTTGAAGTTGGAATTTTTGCAAGTGTTCCTCTTATGCAAGCAAAGCTTCTTGGACCAAATGTAATACCTGAGTTTGGCGGATTAAAATCTTCACATCGTGCATTACAATTTGTCAGATCCACTCCTGGAATAATTGCACCTCTTGTTGGACATAAGACAAGTTCTCATGTTAATGAAAATCTAGAATTAACTAAAACTCCGCCATTATCTGATTCCGAATTTTCTCAACTTCTAAAAACTTTAACATCATAAATGTAAAGAATAAATAGAAACTCAATTGCTGTTATCTATGCCAGTGGATCCCGTTTGTGGAATTGAGCTTGATGAAAGTTTAGCTCTTGTTCATGAATACAAAGGAAAAAAGTATTACTTTTGTTGTCATGGCTGCAAACGAATTTTTGTTAAAAAACCAAACAAGTGGAAAAAATACTAGATGGGAAAGCTGCCGCACATACGACAAAAGTGTGAATCTGGTTCCTTATCTGCTTGACACACAGGGCATCTTGATTTGGATGAACCCAAATTGGCTGGAGGTTCGTGATACTTTCTGTACAGTTCATAATAACACAATGATTCTTTGGTTTCCAACCGTACCTTTTCTTTTTCAAGATACATCTCCACTTTATTCTTAAACGCAGAATCCGCAATCACATTATCAAAAAAATAAGTGAGTCCACTTGTTCCTGAGCCGTCCTGCATTGGGGATTTTGTCCTCCAAGTTATAGATTCTGGTAGTCTCTTTTCGAATGCCTTACGCAGGATCCATTTTCCGTGTTTTGTACCATTTTCGTCATGTACTTTGAGATCTGCTGGAATTGATTTTGCATACTCTGCTACCTTTTCGTTAAGAAACGGCGATTCTACAGCAACGCCAAGGGATTTACCAATGGGTTGTGTTGGAAAGTGCATTATTTTCCATATTCGTTCCAAATCTTTTTGTAGCTCTAAACCTTGCTTCCTTAGAAAAAAACTATAGCCTGCAAATAGTTCATCAGCCCCATCACCTGTAATTATACTCTTACAGCCTTTTTCCTTAGCGGTTTTCATTGTAATATACATTACAATAGAATTTCGTATTTCAATAGGGTTGAAAACTTTCAGAATCTTAATCGTATCTTCAACTGCATTTGTCAGATCAATGATTGATGCATTGTTTACGTCTAACTGCAACCCAATTTGTTTTGCGACTAGTTGAGAATACATGAGATCAGTTGATGGGAAATCTTCTGTTATAGTAACAAATGATCTGATCTTTTTGTTATTCAGACAGAATGCTAAAATTGAGCTATCAAGACCACCTGATAGCGCAATGCAATCAGATTTGCAGTCTGACACCACATCCACTACAAGTTTCTCCAGTTTTGAACAAATTTCTTGCAACACAAAGATCTGGGTGTCTCAATAAAATAAGTTATCTTGGTGAATAAGATTACCTTTAAATATTTTAGATGGCCTTTTTCGTTATGCTACTTCCTGCAGAGATTGAGACAAAGACATTGATACCAGCGCTGCGTGCCATACTAGCAAAAAAGCTACTCGAAGAACATAGCATACGTGAGGAGGAAGTCTCAAAGTTGCTAGGCGTCACACAAGCTGCCATAAGCAATTACATCAGAGGCACTCGAGGCGACCCTACTTTGATGTCCAAACTTCTTGCTGTAAAAGAAGTATCAGAGATGGTTGATGACATATGTAGCAACCTGGCATCTAATATGGCATACACCCCAGCAAGTCTTTCAAAGTTCATTGGGTTGTGTAACTACATCAAATCAAGCCTCTTGATATGTGACATACACCACAATCTAGAGTTAAATATTGACGAGGCAGTATGCAAAGAATGCGAAAACATGCTTCTAAAGGGACCGGGAAGCTCGTTTTAGTTTGTTTTTTTAGCAATAATTATTTGAATGGTTGAAACTAGAGTCATGCCGTATTTCCCGTTTGCATTTTCACTATCCACCGTTATGTCAACAATGTGTGAATTACCTTTCATCATTTTTTCTGTTAGTACGTTTGTCACAGCCACTGCGGTAGGAATTGAATCACCTCTAGCTTTTAGTGTTACTTGCCCATAGCTTCCAATGTTAGTTAATACATCAATGGCACACTCCATAATTGGCTGTTGCTGTATTATCATTATTTTTTCATTATTTGAAAATGAGCTATTATCAGCAAGTTGAGGCCTGCATTCCATTTCACTCAAAGTGCTCAGTCACATCACCAAAAATTTTGCATTCTATTAAGTCTTATCGATGATTTGTCCACTAGGCAAAAAGATCGATCGGTATGTTCTGGAAATCGCCGTTTGGTAGCATTCTTCTTATCGTAATAGGAATAACACGTTTTTCAAGTTCTGCGTATGCAAGATCAAGGGAGGTTGCAACTCCTTTTGGAATTGGAATGAATGGTGGAGCCCCTAAGGACAACTGTAACGCTCTTGCACCCAATATTCTTGCCTTTTCAAATCGTGTCAGAGTGGGCGGACCTATGTGTATTTTGCCTTTGCTTGTACTCTCATATTCAACTGGGATATGAACAGGATCCATCTCAATTACTTCCCTCTCATCTATTATTTTCTGTAATCTTTCTTGTTCGGCAATCTCTTCTGGAGAAAGATCGCCCTTTTTTGCCTTCTTTTCTTTCTTTCCTGGCTTTGCTTCTTCAGCTTCTTCGACCTCTTTAGTTTCTATGGCAGGTTCCTCCAAAACAGGCGCGGCTTCTGGCTCTTCTGGAACTCCTTCAGTGTCTAAATTAGTCTCTTCAGGTTCCTCAGACATCGTAGTGATGTTTGAATAAACGTTATATAATTCATAATCCTCCTCTTCAAAAATGAGTGCTGGATCTGTTTCTAAGATAGAGATAATTGTAGAAATAAAAGGTAAATCTCAATTAAGATGCGAGCTAAAACGCCATCTTGCTCCAGTCACTGTAGGAACAATAGTCAGATCGTTGCCGCTTGAAGGCAATGTACATATGATGAACAACAGCTTTGTTTACATTGAAACCAAGATAAACGTAGGAGGCGAAAGGCAGAGAAAAGAATTCAAAAAAGGAGAAATGGCGTTTATGACAGCAAATGGGTCTATCTGTTTTTTTCTAAATGATACCGAGTCTCCAAAGACATTGAGCCCAATAGGAAAGATAACATCTAACGTCGAGGCTCTAAATGATGTGAAATCTGGTGACGTATTTTTGATAACTCAAGCTGGCTGATAGATATGATGCCCGCTGTATCCGCCTATTCTCTTTATTGATCCATTTTGCAATAGCTTATGTAAAAGGGCATTTGCAGTAGAAACCTTTACACCTGTCTGTCTTGACACTTCCTGAACGGTAAAAACTTTTGAGTTCTTGATAAAATTCATGGCCTGAGCTTCATCTATTATTACAGAAATTGATGATTTTGACTTCTGGTCTTTCTTTTCGCCTTTCTTTGAAGAGCCTTCTTTTTTTGCTGCTTCGGCTTGCTGAGATTTTTCTGCCTGTGCAGGAGATTTTTTCTTAGCTCCACCCATGAGTGGCTTTTTATAAAGTCCTATTTATAAACGAACAAAGATTCAGATAAACTCCTAAATATTTGCTGAACTCGGTTTTATCGTGGGACTTGACGTAATCGAGGAAAAAAATCTCAACGATGTCATAGCGTATGCACTTGACTATCCTAATGTGGTTTTAGTAGAGGCGCGAGCTCTTGTACCTGATACTGCAATGCTTTGCAACTTTTCATATGGGCTTTATGTTGGATACATATCAGGTGTTTTCTTTGACGGGTTTTTGAGACGAAGCAAAAGGTTTCTAAACGATAATGAGATGTCAGACTTTCACACCATACTTTTTAAGAGATCACCCGAGATCTGGCTTAAGATAAAGGCACATCTAGACAAGAAATAACTCAAGCTTTTATTCCAGAATTGGTAAAAGGCGTTCAGATGAAATTTTCGCTTGTAGCAGAAACCCTAAAGATAATGGAAAGCACCACAAAACGACTAGAACTTACGCAATATCTTGTAGATCTATTCAAGGTTACTCCTTCAGAAATTATTTCAAATGTGGTGTATCTCTTACAGGGAAAGCTCAGACCTGATCACGAAGGAGTTGAGATGGGCATTGCCGAAAAAATAGCAATAAAAGCGATTTCCAAATCTGCAGGCATTCCAGTCAAAAAAATAGAACATGAATATAACGAAGGAGGAGATTTGGGGCAAGCTGCTTCAAGAATTTTAGAGCAAAAGACGCAGACTACATTTCTGACTGAACCAATTACTGTAGAGCGTGTCTACGATACACTATACAAAATTGCCGAGCTGAAAGGAGCACGCTCTCAGGATATGAAGATGAAATACATTTCTAGCCTCTTAAACGATGCAAGTCCGATAGAGGCTGGATTTATTCTCAAAATAATTACCGGTTCTCTTCGTTTGGGCATAGCAGACTATACACTAATGGATTCTCTTGCCATCACCTTTACTGGCTCGAAAGAAAACAGGGCTGTGCTAGAGCATGCATATAATGTATCAAGTGATTTGGGACAAGTCGCAGAAGTGTTAGCAAAGGATGGAGTTGGCGCAATAAAAAATTTCCAAGTATCGATCTTTAGTCCTGTCAGACCAATGCTTGCAGAGCGAGTCAAGACTGCAGATGAGGCACGTGAAAAGATGGGGTCAGAGTTTGCAGCAGAATACAAGCTTGATGGCGAACGAGTTCAGCTTCATCTTCAAGATGAGAAGGTTGTACTATATTCAAGAAGTCTAGAAAATATTACAAGCTATTATCCAGACATTGTAGAAAAAATCACCAAGTCAATAAATGCACATGAAGCTATACTTGAGGCAGAAGCTGTTGCCATCAATGAAGATTCAGGAGAATATCTTGCCTTTCAGGAACTTATGCATCGAAGACGAAAATACAAAGTTGCAAAAGCAGTCTTGCAATATCCAATTACAGTGAATTTTTTTGATGTCATGTTTGTAGATGGTAAAAGCTGTCTTGATTTGCCGTATAAAGAACGCAGAAAGATGCTTGAAAAAATAGTAAAAGAGGATTCGTTTGCAAAACTCATGCCAAAGATTATTGTAAAAACCAATAACGACGTTGAAGACGTATTGGAAAATGCAATTACCGCTGGTTGTGAAGGTCTGATGCTAAAGCAACTTGACTCGCCTTACAGAGCGGGTGCTAGGGCAAGTAACTGGCTTAAACTCAAGCGGGAGTACAGAAATGAGCTTGGTGATAGTTTAGATCTTATAGTTATAGGAGCATTCTTTGGTCGAGGTAGAAGAACAGGCCGGTACGGAGCTTTATTACTTGCAACTTATGACGACAAGACTGATACCTTTCCAAGCATATGCAAAGTTGGTACAGGGTTTACGGATGAAAGCCTTGATCAGTTCTACCAGATACTTTCCAACAAGATAACACTCAAGAAAAATCCCAGAATAAACAGCGGATTAGAGGCAGAAGTTTGGTTTGAACCTGAAGTTGTAATTGAAGTGGTAGCTTCAGAAATAACTCTTAGCCCAATACACAAAACTGCCATGGATGTGATTAGAAAGGGAAGCGGCCTTGCACTTCGCTTTCCTAAATTCACTGGCAGAATACGATTTGAAAAAACTCCGGAAAATGCTACCACTGATCAAGAGATAATTTCGTTGTACAACGGTCAAAAAAGAGTGGTTCAGGAAGAAAAACAGAACTACATTTAAAATCATAGATACTCTTCTTCTTGCCTTACTAGTTTGCCAACAAGTAAGGATTATTAGACTCTGCCGATATCTTGAGCCTTACATGTACAGCGGGGAACTAGAGGTGCAGGCTAAAAGAAAAGCGCTTGCAGTTTTACAAGATGAGATAAACAGGATACTAAACTCTGTAAGAGACCTTGCCATACTACCTTCTCTTATCATAAAGGGTGACAAAGCTGAGATAAAATCCTCACTTGAAAGAATAGGCAACACAGAAGACGAGGTTGAAGCTCTACGCAGAAAGATAACAAGAGAGATTGCAGACGTCGGTGGCCTCATGATGAATAGGGAGAATCTACTGCACACGGCTTACACCATGGATGAGATTGCAGGATACATCACAGGCATTGCCTTTAAGATTTCAAATATTAAAGCAGTCACTCTAAAAAAAGGAAAATTAGACAAAGATCTTTCAGATCTGATTGAACTTTCGGTTGATCAGATTTACAAACTAAACGAGGTTGTACGAGCTCTTAACGGCAATCCAACTGCAGCAATAGACCTTGCTCATGAAGCCCAAAGTATTGAGCGTAGCGTCGATGAAAAGTACCGTGAGTTGACACTCAAGGTTCTAGATGAGATCACAAACACAAAGGAGCTTTTGCTTCTCAAAGATGTTGTGGAGGGAGTGGAAGAAATGTCGGACAAGTGTCTTGAAGTTTCTGACTCTTTCATAGTATTAGCATTAAGTTTATAGTCTAAAATTCTTGAAGGGAATAACTAATCCCATCTGCCATCTTCGTTGTATAGTCTATAAGGTTAATTACTGGCATTCAAGTGAAAATAATCCTAAATTGAAAGGCGAATTAATCGAGAACCGAATTGTCATTTGGAATGTAGATAATTCACGTTCTCTTTTCATGCAAGGATATTACGGAAAACCTATAGGTATTACAAAACCAAAGCCAGATGAGATAAACGTACCTCTTATTTTGGATTTGATAGAAGGATATTATCTAGTACAGAAATCAAAGATCAAAGTATACAGAACAAAAAAGCAAATCTCAGAAAATGAAATGCTGACAATATGCAGGCATGAATATCATAATTTTGACAAAAAATATCTAGTCTACAAAGATTTTCGAGATAAAGGTTACATAGTCAATCCAGGAATCAAGTTTGGCTGTGACTTTGCTGTGTATCAAAAAGGTCCTGGCATTGATCACGCACCATATCTAGTACAAGTTTACAATACAAGCGACACCATAACTGCAACAAGCGTAGTGCTGGCTGGAAGACTAGCGACTACAGTTAGAAAGCAGTTCATTTTAGCAATACCACGTGGAAAAGACAAAGTAGATTGTTTAGCTTTGGATTGGTGGCGTGCTTAGAGTGCTTTTTTAATGTGTGATGCAATTTTGTCATAAATAGCAAACAGCTCTTTTGAGATACCAAACTCGTTACTATTTTTCCATTTACCATATATTCTCACATCGTCTTTTGTTGGATCAATCCAAATGCTAGTATCCTTAAGAGGCTGTCTTAAAATCATGCTTGTTAGCTCATGATCATTGTTTAGAGTTTCGGCAATTTTTCCTCCAACCCACTGTACTCCAATTATTTTTTTTGAACCAAAGTGACCTTTTGTGGACAGTTTTGTCTCTGCTACAAAGTCACTGTCGTTTTTACCTGTATTACCTCTGACTACAAAATGAGCCTGAAAACGGTCTTGTGCGCCCCATGGCAGTGGATTTGGATCTTGCACTTCTATCCCTTTTGTATTATCTGCACAACATCAATGTTAGTGCCTTTTAGTTCAACGCATCCCTTGTTTGTAATCATTCGCGGAGTCTGGGCAAAATGTCTGCCATAATAATCACCTTTTTCAACCTCATCAGTGGCAATGTCTTTTGCCTGTGCTTCTATTCCAATTTTTTCTAAAAGTTCGCAAAATTGTTCAGGCATTGTTTTTGGTACAAATGTCTCTTGTTCCTTGTCGTGCATGCGTGAGGATGAATTCTCCCTCAAATAAATATTAGTCTTGCAAAAATCTCTCAGTAAGAGCAATCGGAATAAATAATCGAAAAATATAGCCATTTTCGTTCAATGCTAAAATTTCAAGGCAAAATTGCGGTTATCACTGGTAGTGGTACTGGCATCGGCAAAGCTATAGCCACTAAATTCGTTGAAAATGGAGCAAGTGTCGTCATTCTTGGAAGACGAAGAGAACCGCTTGAAGAAACAGCAAAAAGTTTACAGGAAATAATTAACAAGGTAAAAAGTAATGCATTTGTCAAAATTTTTGCCGGTGTTGATGTGAGTGATGAAGATGGCATATCACATATGTTTGATGAGCTGAAAAAATCAGTTGGCACAGTTGACATTTTAGTTAACAACGCTGGCGTTTCAGGACCCGTAACTTGCTTTGCAAACTCTCCGATGCCAGAATTTAAAAGTACTGTTGCAATACATCTGACAGGAACTTTTTGGACTTCAGTTCAGGCTCTAAAGGCAATGAAGTCTGGTTCTAAGATCATAACCATATCGACTTTTTTTACTGAAGAACGCCCTCTAGAACAAAGACCCTACAGATTCAGGAGTCCATATACCGCATCACAGGGAGCAAAAAACAGGCTGGCAGAGGCAATGTCGTGGGAACTTACAGAAAAAGGAATTATATCAATTGCAACAAATCCAGGTCCTGTTCATTCTGATAGAATTTACAAGACGGTATACCCAAAGGCAGCCGCGGAATTTATGAGAGTAAGTGGTTTTGAGAACCTAACTCCTCAAGAGGTAGAAGAAGTCAACAATGACATATTACCCTTGATGGGCGAAGAAGAAAAAATTGTAAAAGAGGGAATTAAAAATGCGACAGCAAAGCTAGCAAAAGTAAAGGGAGTTACCTCTGACTCTGAGATACAAAAGCTAAATACAACAATATCGTCATTACTTTCCAAGATTCAGCAAATAGCAGAAAAAATACAACTAAACACAAGCAAAATGATAGCCGATGAGCAGTTTCTGTCACAGACCCAAGTAGCAGAAACTGTTCTGGCTCTTTGTGATGATAAAATTTCAAAGATCCTAAATGGTAAGGTCATACCTGGAGATAGAGTGTTTTATCCAGTAAAACCACATATCTCATCTTCCATACCAGAATCTTCTGCAAATTTTAATTCAAAAGTAGTATTACTTACTTTAGATACAACAGAAAGCTCTGATATTACAAGAGCCGAATTTATTGCACAGAGTCTTGAAAAGAATGGCGGAAAAGTAGTGCTTTTGATTTCAAAAAACAGCCCAAAACAAGCTCAAGAACAATTAGGAAAGTTTCATTCTCATATAATTGATTTGTCAAACCAGGATGAGGTAAAAAAACTGTTCAAGACTGCTTCAGAAAAGATAGGTACAATTTCGATGGTAATTCATGTTACAGGAAAAGTTCATGCTTTTTCTAAAATAACAGAGGTGTCAAGATCACAATGGGATTCACTAGTTGATAAATTCATAAACATTCCAGCCATTGTAGCACAAGAATGTTTTAGTGTGTTTGTACCAGGCGGTTCTAAGAATCCACCACTTTTCAAAGGCAAGTCAGGCACTATGGTTATCATAGGTCCAGATTTGCCTTCTGGCTCAAAGATATCAGGTTCAGATAGAGCAAAAGTCGATGTATTTAGAGGAGCCCTTCGGCCATTTACCACAACCGTCAATCAAGAACTAAGTGATGTTCTCAAGTCTAATTTGAGAATGTTTCTAGTTTTACCGGGAAGTATTGATGGAACAGAACCAAGCAATGAAAGAATTTTCAATGCTATGAAATATTTTGCATCAGGAAAAGCCAACTCAAACTCCGAGGTCATTTTCTATCCTGACGAAACAAGATCCTAATGAAGAAATTTTCAGAACTCGATCTGGTTGTTGTTTCAAAGCGAAATCTATACCAGATCAAAAAGGACCCTCTAGCGAATCGATGAAGAGCTTGATTGCAGCAGCAACCATTACTGCTGAGACAAGAATTCTGAGTTTTTTTTCTTCTATTTCAAGTGAAAGTCTACTTCCTATCAAGCCACCAACAAATGCACCACCTGCAAGCAAAAGTGCCTGATAAAAATCAGGGTGGCCAAAAAATGCGTGTGCAATCATACCAGATGCCGAAGCAAATAACAAAATAAATTGCGAGGTGGGAGCGGCAAGTTTCATTGAAAGGCCAATAGCAATTACCATCAATGGAACAAACACTATACCGCCGCCAATTCCAAACAAACTTGATATTATTCCAGCAAAGAAACTTGCCGCAACTGCCAATACCATAATTTGCTTTGAAAGATTATACTCTTTTGATTCCATCTTTCTTTTTGAGAAAATGTAAACGCTTGAGATGATAAGTACAATTCCAAAGAGCATCTTAAAGACTGAGAAAGTTATATCAGCCGATATAAATGCACCAAGAATTGTACCTGGAATCGAAAGCAGACCAAGCTTTAACCCAAGTAAGTATTCTATACGCTTTTGTTTCGTGTAAGATATTGTTGATGCAATAGCGTTACTAAAAGCTGCAAAAAGACTGTTACTTGCAGCAAGCTGTGGAGAAAATCCAAGAAATGTCAATACCGGTACAACTACAATACCACCCCCAAGTCCTATCATTGACCCAAGAATCCCTGCCACAAATCCAAGTAATAATAACCATAAATCTGCAAACAATGTAAACAGAAAGGCCGG
>Ga0209619_10002699_pt1 | contig 12843 bp, 8 predicted proteins | sample Rifsed16ft3_FD_184011 | JGI IMG/M metagenome (GOLD analysis project Ga0209619, IMG submission 184011) | Soil microbial communities from Rifle, Colorado, USA - sediment 16ft 3 (version 2) | ecosystem: Environmental > Terrestrial > Deep subsurface > Rock core/Sediment | place: Rifle, Colorado... | reverse complement strand
CAGGTCCCGGCCGTCGCCGTCGGCTGACGAGGGTCCGCACCGACGCGAGACGGAGGTCGGGGTCCTCTAGCGGCGCGGACCGTTCGTCCGGACGGTGCCGCCCCCCGGAGGTTCGCGGCGCTTGGCGACCTCCTCGATGTCCTTCAGCCCTCGGTGCATCGTGTCGGCCAGGCGGTCGGTGTTGCGGTTGACGGCGGTCATCAGGTCCGACAGGCGGTCGTCGAGCACTTGGAGCTCGGGGGCCTCGGGGGCGGCCTCCTCAGCCGTTGCGGGGATCCGCTGGACGGCGCGCTCGACGCTGCCGGACATGCGCGCGAGCTCGTCCTGCATGCGGGCGAGCTTGTCCGCGGTCAGCCAGCGCATCCGGTCCATCTCTTCGACGTTGGCCGCGAGCACCCTGTCGATGTCCTTCGCGCCCGACTCGCGCATCCGCTCCATCGCGGCCGCGTTCTCGGCGCGCAGGCGCTCGAGCTCGGCGGCGTGCCCCGCCTTGATCTGCTCGAGCAGGGCCGGCACCTCGTTGGTTGCCTCCGCGACGGCGCCCGGGATCTCGTCGCGGAGCTTCTCGAGCTCCTCGGGGATCGCGGCGCGTAGCTTGTCGAGCTCCTCGGGGATCGCCGCCCGCAATCGCTCGAGCTCGTGGGTGAGCACGTCGTGGACCTCGACCAAGCGGTCGCGCCCGCTCGTGCGGATCCGCTCCATCTCCCGGTCGCCGCCGGACCACACCTTCTCGAGCTCCTGCTCGGTGAGCGAGCGCAGCCGCTCGACGCCCTCGGGGATCGTCGCGCGGATGCGCGCGAGCTCCTCTGCCGAGGACTTCCGCAGGCGCTCGACCGCCTCGGCCATCTGACGGCGCAGAGCCCGGTAGGCCTCCTCGTCGGCCTTCCGCATCCGCTGGACCTCGTCGGCGTTGGCCACGCGCATCCGCACGAGCTCCTCGCCGTTGGCGGCGCGCAGGCGCTTGCCCTCCTCGTGGTTGAGGTTGCGCAGCGCCTCGATCTCGGCCTCGAACGTGGACTGCAGCCGCGCGAGCGCCTCGGTGGTCTGGCCGGTGAGCCGCGCGAGCGCCTCGGCGGTCTCGCCGGTGAGCCCCTGCACGAGCTCGCGGTTGCCGGCCGACAGGCGCTCGGCCTGCTCGGGGATCGCGCGCTCGATGCGACGCAGGGACTCGGGGATCATCGTGCGGATCCGCTCGATCTCGATCGGGATCTGCAGGCGGACGCGCTCCATCTCCTCGGGGATCGCGGCGCGGAGGGCCTCGAGCTCGGCGGCGTGGTCGGCGCGGATCTTGGCCATCTCGTCGGGGACCAGGTTCAGCAGTCGCTCGAAACCCCGGGGGATGGCCTCGGAGAGCTTGCCGAAGGCATCCGCGTTGTCCGCGACCACCTTGCCCATCGACCCCGCGTTCTCGGAGATCACCTTCTCGAACTCCTCCACCGTGATCTCACGCATCTGGTCGAGCTCGGCGGCCATCTGGTCGCGGACGCGCTCGAGCTCCTCGGCCGTGGTCGAGCGCACGTCGTCGAGGGAACCGGTCGTGGCGGCGCGCATCTCGTCCAGCGAGCCTGTGGTGGCGGCGCGCATCTCGTCCAGCGAGCCTGTGGTGGCCACCCGGAGCTCGTCGATGGCACCGGCGGTGGCGTCGCGGACCTTGCCCATCTCCTCGGGGAGGCGCCGGACCAGCTTGTCGAAGCCCTCGGGTATCTCGCCGCGGATCTGCTGGAGCTCGGACAGCGTGGCGTTGCGGATCACGTCGAGCTGCTTGTTGGAGAACGAGCGGATGCCGTCGAGCTCCTGCGTGGTGTGCGAGCGCAGGCGCTCCATCTCGGTGGGGATGACCTCGCGGATCTTGCCGAGCTCCTCGGGCAGGATCGCGCGCATCTGCTCCATCTCCTGCGGGATCTGCTCGCGGACCTTCGCGAACTCCTCGGGGATCGAGCCGCGGATGCGGATCACGGCGTCCTCGAGGAGCGTGGCGAGCTCGGCCGTCTGCAGCGTCAGCTGGGCGGAGATCCGCTGCTCCATCTCGTCGGCCTGGCGCCGGAACTCCTCGGTGAGCGCGACGAGGAGGCCGTCCAGCCGGTCCTCGATGTCGCCGATCATGGCTGCGGCGGGCTCGGCCACGGTTCGGGAGCCGGAGGTGATCACCAGCGCGCGGAGCTCGGCGAGCATGCGCGACATGCCGGTGAGCTCGTCCTGGATCCGCTCGGAGCGGATGCCAAGTACCTGGAACCGCTCCTCGGTCAGCGCGAGGACGCTGTGCATCGACCGGTTCTGCTCGGGCTCGGTCGGCGCCTTGTCGACCGGCCTCGTCGCGGCCTGGATCGCCTGGGCGCGCATGATCGCCTCGGCGGTCGCGCGGGCGCGCTTCTCGGCCGCGCGCGCCAGGGACTCCTCGTGCCACCACTCCTTGAATGAGCGGACCATCGAGCGGCGACCCTCGACCACCAGGGTCTGCTCGGGCGGCGGGGGCGGCGCCTGAGCGGTCTGCTGCGACGGGGTCTGCGGCTGCGGGGGCTCGGGCAGCGTCGCCTGTTCGGCCGCGGCGAGGTCAAGGAGCGACTCGTCCTCGTCCTCTTCGCGACGTCGCCGGCGACGGCGCCGACCGTCGATGCCGTACAGCGAGCGCACGGCGGCGCCCTTGGTCTCCTCGCCGTGGGTCCCCCGGTCTTCGACCGGCATCCAGATCGCCTCCCCGGTAGGCAGGTGTGTAATCGCCCGGCGGACGCGAGGAGGAACCCCGCGGGCCGGGGTACGAACGGACCGTAGGGCAGGCCGAGGGTCGATTCAACGACCCCGGGAGTTGCACGCCTGCGGCGGAACCGGGCAGGATGTCCGGATGCGGAACGGCAAGCTCCGAGGAAGCATCCTCGCGCTCGGTCTCCTGCTCACGCTCGTGCCGGCCGGGGGGTTGGAAGCGGCCGAGCGACCGCGGCGCGAACCGCGCGGGACGGTAGAGGTGGTGAGGGTCCGGATGCTCGACAACCGGTTCCGCCCCGCGACGATCACGATCGACCGCGGGACCGTGGTCAAGTGGCGGAACCGCGGGGAGAACACCCACACGACCACGTCGAACAGCGGGGTCTGGGACTCGGGCAACCTATCGCCCGGCGAGTCGTTCCGGCGGCGGTTCCGGCAGGAGGGCACCTTCTCGTACCGCTGCGAGATCCACCTCTCGATGACTGGGACGATCACGGTCACGGCCTGACGCGGCGAGGCATCGTGACGCGGCGCCCCTAGACGAGCGGACCGATCGCCACGCGGTCGCCGCGCCCCCGGGAAAGCCGCAGCGCCACCAGGATCAGCCCGAGGCTCGCCACCAGCACGATCGCGGCTATCGCGTTGATCTCGGGCGTCACGCCGAAGCGGATCATCGAGTAGACGCGGATCGGGAACGTGATCGACGTTGGCCCCGAGGTGAAGAACGCGATGACGAACTCGTCGACCGAGAGGGTGAACGCCACGAGCGCCCCCGCCACGATCCCCGGCGCGATCACCGGGAGGGTGACCCGCATGAACGTCGACAGGGGACCCGCGTACAGATCCCCCGCGGCCTCCTCGATCCGCACGTCGAAGTACCCGAGGCGAGTGCGCACGATCGCCGCTACGAAGATCATGTCGAACACCACGTGCGCGAGCACGATCGTCCCCACCCCGAGCGGCGCCGACACGAGGTTGAAGAACGAGAGCAGCCCGATCGCCAGCACGATGTCGGGGATCACCGCCGGGACGAACAGCGCCGAGTCCAGGAACCGGCTCCGCACGGTCCGGTGGAGCCCGAGGGCGAGCAGCGTCCCGAGCACCGTCGAGATCGCCGTCACGAAGACCGCCACCACCAGCGTGGTCCGCACCGACGCGATCAGCTCCTGGTTGTTCGCCAGCGACCCGTACCACTTCAGTGAGAAGCCGGTCCACGCGGTCGGCAGCCCGGACTCGTTGAACGAGAGCACGACGAGCACGGCGATCGGGATGTAGAGGAAGGCGTAGACGAACCCCATGTGGGCCCGGAGCCACCCGCGGCCGTGGCGGCGACCCGCGTGCGACTCGGTCGGCGAGCGCTCGGCGGTGCCCTGCTCTCTGCGCAGGACCGCGGCCTGGCCCACGAGCAGCACGAGCATGATGCCGATCAGCGCCACCGCCAGGGTCGCACCGAACGGCCAATCGCGCGCCGACAGGAACTGCTGCTGGATCAGGTTGCCTACCATCACCTCCTGTCCCCCGCCGAGCAGGTCCGGGACGATGAAGTTCCCCATGCTCGGCACGAACACGAAGATGCAGCCCGCCACGACGCCGGGCAGCGTGAGCGGCAGCAGCACCCGGCGGAAGGTGGACCAGGGCCTCGCGTACAGGTCCTGGCCGGCCTCGCGCGGGCCGTCGCCGAGGCGCTCGATCGACGAGTAGATCGGCAGGATCATCAGCGGCAGGTAGGCGTAGACCAGGCCGACCACGATCGAGCCCTCGTTGTAGAGCAGCGGCAGCGGGCCGATGCCGACGGCGCCGAGCAACTTGTTGATGAGCCCGACGGGGTTCAGCAGCACGAGCCACGCGTAGGTGCGGATCAGGAAGCTCGTCCAGAACGGCAGGATCACGAGCATCAGCAGCAGGAGACGGCGCTTACGCGGCGCAGTAGCGATGAAGTACGCAGCCGGGTACCCGAGGAGCAGCGCGATCGCGGTGGAGGCGAGCGCGATCCGGAGCGAGGTCAACAGCACCCGCAGGTAAAGGGGGTCGAGCGCACGCCGGTAGTTCTCGAGCGTGAGGTCGTATCGCACCCCGCCGTAGGGACCCCGGGTGAAGAAGGAGTAGGCGAGCAGGAGCCCGACCGGGATCAAGAACAGGAGCAGCCAGTACGTGACGCCCGGGCCGAGCAGCGCGAAGCGCGGCCCCCACACGCGGGGGCGCCGGGGCTCACGCCTCGGCGCCCCCGCCACCTCGCCCACCGACGCGCCCTCGGGCGCGCTCAGGTCAGCCCGCCTTGATCGCCGTCGCCGCCTGGGTCCACAGCAGGATGCCCTCGGGCCCGAGGCTCGTCTCGGGCTCCTGGGCAAGCAGCTCGTCGGGGGTGATCCCCAGGGTGGGGAAGTCCGCCACGAACTTCGGGTCCAGCGACTCCATCGCCGGCTGGTTCGGCACCTTGTACAAGACGAGCTCGGCCACGGCCTTGCCGATATCCGGGGTGAGCACGAAGTCGATGAACGCGTGCGCCGCGTCCTTGTTCTGGCTGGACTCCAGGATGACCATCGTGTCGGTCCACACGTCGCTGCCCTCGGAGGGGATCACGAAGTCGATCTTCGGCTCCTCGGCGCGCCCGTACTCGCACCAGCCGTCCCAGGCCTGCACGGCCGATGCCTCGCCGGTCACGAGCTTGGAATAGAACTCCGTGTCGTCGAAGGCCAGCAGGTTCTCCTTGGCCTGCAGGGTCCACTCCTCGGCCTCGTCGATCTGCGCTTGGTCCGTCGTGTTGATCGAGTAGCCGAGCGACAGCAGCGCCGGCTGGAGCAGCCACCGGTCGGTGCCGAGCATCGTCATCTTGCCGGTGAGATCGCCCGGCGGGGAATTGAAGATCTCCCACGACGACGGCGCCTGGGAGACCAGGTCGGTGCGGTAGCAGATCCCGGTGGTCCCCCACGTGTACGGCACGGAGTACGTGTTGCCCGGGTCGTAGCCGAGCTGGTTCGCCTGCGGGTACAGGTTCGCAAGGTTCGGGATCTTCGAGTGGTCGATCTCGGCCGCTACCCCCTGCTCGTGCAGGTCCTCGGCGAACGGACCCGAGACGAAGACGATGTCGAACCCGCCTCCGCCCTGGGCCGCGATCTTGCCCATGATGTCCTCGTTCGTGGTGTGGAGCGCGAGCTCGACGTCGACGCCGGTCGCCGCCTCGAACTCGGGGATCAGGTTCTCCGGCGTGTAGAGATCCCAGTTCGAGATCACGAGCGTGCCTCCGAGCTCGGTCCCACCGGTCGTACCGGTCGTCACGGCGCCGGTCTCACCCGTCGCCCCGCCGCCGGTCGTCCCTCCACCCTCGCCCTCGTCGGCGCACGCCGCCGCCACGATCGACAGCGCCGCGAGAACCGCCAACAGTCGCATCCAGACACGCTTCATGACCCGTCCCCCTCCTGCTCCTGAGCTTGCGTTCGCGGCAGCGTATAGGCTCCACGGCCGTGCCGCCAGGCAGCGAGGTCCGGCGAGGTTGCGCACGGGGGGAACGAGAGATGACGGGTGAGCACCTGACGATCGTGTTCATGCCCGAGAGCGCCTACGGGCCGACGAACAACTGCATCGGGATCGGCAAGATCCTCGAGCAGCGGGGCCACCGGGTGGTGTTCGCGGCGGAGGCCTCGTGGAAGGGGCGGCTCGAGCCCCTCGGCTTCGAGGAGGATCTCGTGGACCTGGCGCCGCTGCCCGAGGGCGACGCCGAGCAGGACGCGGGCCAGTTCTGGACCGACTTCATCACCGAGACCGCGCCCGAGTTCCGCAAGCCGACGATCGAGCAGCTCGCGACGTTCATCGAGCCGGTGTGGGCCTCGCTGATCGACGGCGCCACCTACTGCCAGCCGCAGCTCGAGGCGATCCTGGACCGCGCGGACCCCGACGTGATCGTCGAGGACAACGTGAACGCGTTCCCCGCGCTGCTCACGCACGGGGCGCCGTGGGTGAGGATCATGTCGTGCAACCCGCTCGAGCTGAAGGACCCGGAGCTACCTCCGGTCTTCAGCGGCTATCCGATCGACGATCGCTCCGACTGGGAGGGGTTCCGCCTCGAGTACGAGCGCACGCACCGCGAGACCTGGGAGCGGTACAACGCGTTCGTGGTGGACGCCGGCGCGCCGCCGCTGCCGGACCTCGAGTTCATCCACGAGTCCGAGCACCTCAACCTCTCGGTGTACCCGGACGTTGCCGACTACCCGCGGTCGAAGCCGGTGGCCCCCACCTGGCACCGGCTCGAGTCCAGCGTTCGCGAGACCGAGGAGCCCTGGGAGGTGCCGGAGTCGCTGCGGGACGGCCCCGGTGCGCTCGTGTACCTGTCGCTCGGCTCGCTCGGCTCCGCAGACGTCGACCTGATGAAGCGGTTGGTCTCGGTGCTCGCGGACTCGCCGAACCGGTTCATCGTGTCGAAGGGACCGCGCGCGGACGAGTTGGACCTGCCCGACAACATGTGGGGCGAGGGCCGACTGCCGCAGACCTCGATCATCTCCAAGTGCGACCTGGTCATCACGCACGGCGGTAACAACACGACGACCGAGGCGTTCCACTTCGGCAAGCCGATGGTGGTGCTCCCGCTGTTCTGGGACCAGTACGACAACGCGCAGCGGGTGCACGAGCTCGGCTACGGCGTGCGGCTGCCCACCTACGCGTTCGAGGACGACGAGCTGCGTGGCGCCGTCGACCGCCTCCTTGCCGACACGGACCTACGGTCACGGATGGCGTCGATCGGCGAGTCCATCCGCGCGGCCGACGGCAAGACGGAGGCCGCCGACCTGATCGAGGCCGTGGCTCGCTCCCGGTAGCGCTCAACGGTCAGGCGCGGGGCGCAGCGAGCCGGCGACGAGCGGCTTCGGCAGCGCTCGCGTTCCCCTTGGTCTCGTAGAGCTCGAGCGCGGAGGCAAGAGCGGCCTCGGCGCCGGCACGATCGCCGGCCGTGCGCAGGACCTCGCCGAGGTCGACGAGTGTGTCGGCGCGCATGTTCAGGTCGTCCGTCGCCTCCGAGCGCTCGACGGCGTCGCGGGCGAGTGACTCGGCCTCCTCGGCGCTGCCTCGGGCGGCCAGGATGCGCGCTCGGGCGCTGCGCCCGAGCACCTGCGTGCTCACGTCGTCCTCGGCCCCGGCGCGCTCGCTGAGGGAGACCATCTCCTCCGCCTCCTCCAGACGTCCCTGCTCGACGAGCGCGTGCGCGAGCAGCGCCGCGACCGTGGACTGGAACCCCTGCTCCCCCATCTCGACGGCGGCGTCGAAGCCCGAGCGCCACTCGCGCTCGGCCGCGGCAGCATCGCCCGCGAGCATCTCGATCGCGCCGGCGGTCTCCGAGACGAACGTCGACCGAAGACGCAGGCCCAGGTCGTCGAATATCGCGCGCACCCGCCGAACTAGATCGCGCGCCTCCTCGAACCGGCCTTGCATCGCTCGGACCCACGCCAGCGCCCGGAGCGCGGGCGCCTCGTAGCCCGAACCTGTGGTACTCGCCATGAGCTCGTCGCATCGCCGCTCGACCTCTTCGACGGGCGCCGGGCCGTACGTTCCCGAACCCGCGTACCGCCCCAGGGCATCGGCCTCCTCGCGCACGGCGCCCGCCCGCCTCGCATGTTCGATCGCTCGGGCGAGCGCGTCATCGGCGGCGCCGTAACGCGCGTGGTTCCAGTAGAGGTCGCCCATCAACCGCCAGGCGCGCGCCAGGCCGAGGTCGTCCCCCAGCGAGTCGAGCGTCGCGATCAGCCTTTCGGCCTGTGAGACCGACCCGTCGGAAAGGCGCTGCGGGTCGGTGGACTCCAGCAGGAACAGCCGCAGGATCCCGGCGTTGGCCGCGACCGCGGGATCGTCGGCGGCCTCGGCCAGCGCCTCGGCTTCGTCCAGGGCCGCCTCGGCGGGCCCGAGATCGCCGCCCTCCGCCAGGACCTCGCCGAGCGCCAGCAGCAGGCGAGGCCGCTCGGGGTGCTCGGGTGGGAGCAGGGCCGCGGCGCGACCGAGCAGGTCACACGCGGCCGGGACGTCTCGGCGCTCGAAGGCTCGCGTTCCGGCGGCCGAAAGGCGGAGCCCGGCTCGAACGGCGAGGGCCCACTCGCGCTCGCCGGCGGGCGCGAGCTCGGTCCGGTAGCGATGAGCCTGCTCGAGGTGGTAGCCGATCACCTCCTCGAGCTCGGTCGAGCGATCGCCGGCCACACCCTCCGCCCAGATCGCGAACGCCTCGTGCAGGTCCGCCCGGACCTCCTTCGGGGTGCCGCGGTACGCGGCCTCCTGGATCAGGATGTGGTGGAAGCGGAAGGCGTCCTCGCCGGCGAAGGTCGAGTGCTCGGGGCGGATCAGGTCCTTGCGCACAAGCGTCTGGAGCGCGCTCCCGACGTGGGCGCGGATCGACTCGGGCGCGAGCTCCTGCACCGCCCCCCACCAGAAGACCTTGCCCACCACCGAGGCCGAGCGGATCACCAGTCGCTCCTCCTGCGTCAGCCGGTCCAGGCGAGCGGACAGGAGCGCCTGGATCGACTCGGGGACCCGGACGTCGCCCAGATCCTCGCTGGCCACCCAACGCCCCTCCTTCTGTCGCAGGAGGTCGTCGTCCTCGAGCATGCGGAGCATCTCCTCCAGGAACAGGGGGTTGCCGCCGGCGGACTCCGCGATCCGCGCGAACGCCCGCTGCTCCAGCCGCGCTCCGCCGAGCAGCTCGGACACGAGAAGCTGGCTCTCACGCTCATCGAGGGGACCGAGCGGCAGGACGGATGCGTTCGCGACGCCGCTCCCCCACGCTGGACGGACATCCATCAGATCGGGGCGCGCGATGCACACCAGCATCATGGCCACCTCGCGACTCCATCCCGCGAGGTACTCGACTAGGTCCAGGAAGGTGGGCTCGGCCCACTGCAGGTCGTCCAGGACCACGACCAGCGGACGGTCCCGACCGGCCCACTCGAGGAACCGCCGGATCGCCCAGAAGGTCTCCTGCAGCCCTGCGGCCGCGCTCCCGAATCCGGTCACGCCCGCGACTCGCTCGGCGACGAGAGCACCGTCCGAGCATCCGGAAAGCGCGGCCTCGATCTTCGAGCGCGCCACCGCGCGGTTGTCGTCGTCGCCGACCCCGCCGACCTGTTTCACCAGGTCGGCGACGGGCCAGAACGTGATGCCGTCGCCGTACGGCAGGCACCGGGCGCGCAGCACCAGGGCGTTGGGCTCCGTCGTCGGCGCGAACTCCCGCGCCAGCCGCGACTTCCCGACGCCCGCCTGGCCGAGGATCGTGACCATCGCGCAGGTGCGCTCGCCCTCCGCGAGCTCGAACGCCGAGCGCAGCACCTGGAGCTCGCGCTCGCGACCGACGAGCGGTGGGTCCGGCCGTGCCCCGGGCGCTTCGGGCCCCGGCCCCACGGATAGGAGCCGGTGGGCGACGATCGTGTCCGCCTTGCCCTTCAGCTCGAGCGGCCGCGTCGGCTCGGCCTCCACGAAGTCACGCACCAACGCGTACGTGGCCGGCCCGAGGAGGATCTCGCCCGCCTCGGCGGCCTGCTCGAGGCGCGCCGCGACGTTCACCGCATCGCCGACCACGAGCGCCTGCCCCGCGGCCGCGTCGCCAACGACGACCTCGCCGGTGTTCACACCGATCCGCGTCTGAAGCTGGATCTCGAAGCGCCGGAGCAGGTCGGGGTTCAAGCCGTCGAGCGCCTCGCGCATCGCCTGAGCGGCGCGCACCGCGCGGAACGCGTCGTCCTCGTGCAGGAGCGGGATGCCGAACACCGCCATCACTGCGTCGCCGATGAACTTCTCGACGGTGCCGCCGTGGCGCTCGAGCGCGGCGCGCATCTCGCGGAAGAAGACGGTCATGACCTCGCGGACCGACTCGGGGTCCAGGCGCTCGCCGAGGGGCGTAGAGCCGGCAACGTCGCAGAACACGACGGTCACGGTCTTGCGCGCGCCGTGGGGCGCGGGCTCCTCGAGTGCGAGCGGCGAGGCGCACGACATGCAGAAACGGGCACGCGCGGGATTGCCCTGGCCGCAGGATGCGCAGACCGGCATGGGCCGAGTCTAGGTCAGGTGGCGTCTTGCCCAGGCCGGTCGAGTCGCCCTAGGGTGGGCTCTCATCGGCGAGCGAGGAGGCCGGCCATGCAGGGTGAGGGCGTACCGATCTTCGACTTCCCGGTCCTTAGCGACGAACGCGTCTACGCCGGTCGGACCCTCGCGGAGGCAGGCCCGGGCGAGCCGGTCTTCGGCGACGAGGCGGTCTGGAGGTTCGTTGGCGACTGGGAGCGAGGTGAGGAGCTCGGCTCGGTCTCGATCGAGGAGATCCCAACGACGAGGCCCGGGAAGACGCAGTTCCGCGCGATCTTCGACTTCGACGACCACGATCCGATCGTCGTGACCGGCTTCGTGCCGGGCAACGGTTCGTGGGTCGGGCGGGGGCGTGGCGCCGCGCATGGTGGGAACCGGCACGGAGCCATCGACGTGGAGGGCCGGAACCCGAAGCGCTGGGGATAGCCCGTCCTAGGCCGTGCCCGGGTTTGGACTCCTCTGGCTATGAGACGGCGCCCGTCGCAAGGGGGAAAGGGGGTCAGGTGGTCTAGCCGCCCGTGAGGTCCTGAGCTACCTCCGTTTCCCCGTGCTCGAATGCCCAAGCCATGTCGTTGATCTCGGTCTGCGGTATCTCGCGAGCAGCGGCGGCGTCTCTCCAGCGCAGCGTCGCGATAAGAACCTTTCCCAGCACATCGGCGGCGTCCTCCTCGTCCAGGCGAAAGAAGGGAGCCACCGACATGAGGGTCCGGATACTTGCCTCCCTCTCGTAGCCATCGATAGTCGTGCTTAGGTGCTTCGGACCTGGCGCGGGATCCGGATTCAGGTCGAAGGCCGGTGAAAGGGTCCATGCGCTCGCGCCAACATGCAGGAAACCGTGGTTCCGAAGGTGATCGTCGGTATTCGAGATGAGGATGCCGAAGGCGATCCGCCTCCATAGCTCGTGTAGGTCGTCCGTAGCGTGGGGGGAGGTCTGCTCGATCACCCCGGCGATGTCGAGGTAGCTGCCGGCATCACCATCGCTTGCCTCGAGCATCGTCATCGCGCTGGCATAACCGATCCGGCGGTCACCGTCCCGATCGAAGCGGTTGACGACCAACACACTCCGATCGGATACGTTCAGAAGCTGCCGCTCAGGAACGCGGATACCTGCCTGGCGGGCAAGATCAAGCGCCACGCCCTCCCAGGCTGTCACGTTCCACGTGTCGTACCGGGTACTGGGGAACTTCGCGATCGCGATCCGGCCCACGCTGTCGATCACATGTGCCTTCGGTCTCGCCCCACCGAGTGAACTGCCTCCGCGAAGAAGGTCTCGAAGTTCATCCTCAGTCTCCTTATCCGCCTCGAGGTGCTCAGCGGCTTGAAGCAGCTTCGCAAGGCCAGTGAGGTGCGGAACGCCCGAGTCGCCACCGGCAAGGAATGCACCCGTAGCGGGATCGCGGAAGCGGATCGCTCCCTGGCGAAGGTCGTCCCGCACGCCCAGCAGGAACTCGATCTCACCGAGGGTTCGCGCCGCCCCTCCCTCAGCGGCCGCCCGTCGCCGTTCTGCCCGCGTGATCAAAGCACGCCCCCATCGGTCTGGGGCCGCATCCGCGAAAGCGCGGAACATGTGCAGGCCCACAGGTGTCTGCAGCGCGCCCTGCACCAGCGGCAACGAGGGGTCTAGCGCGTACGATCCTTCGCGCGCCAGGTAGGAGGCGTCATACGCGAACGACGCCGACTCGCGGCCTCCTCGCCGATGGGAGAACAAGCGACCGGCGAGCACGTCCTCGTGGTCGATCGCGACAACGACTTCGATCGCCTGCTCAGCCATCTCGAGACCGCGATGGCCTTACCCGCGCCGGCAGCCTCTCCTCGGTCCGCAGGCGCCCGACATCGGTGGCGTAGGGGTCAAGCGAGACGGCAAGCTTGTCCAGCACCCCGATGGCGCGGGCAACTCGAAGGGTGTTCTCGAGGCTGGCTGATCCCTCCCCGTGCTCCAAGCTACGAAGGGTCTTCACGTCTACTCCCGCACGGTCCGCGACCTGGGCAGCCGTGAGCCGTTGCAGCTTCCGCCAGATGACGATGTCTTCGCCAAGCTGGCGGAGGGCACGCTGCACCGGGATCGGGGTGGGCCAGTTCGAACTCTTCAGATCGGAA
>Ga0209619_10002685_pt1 | contig 12872 bp, 10 predicted proteins | sample Rifsed16ft3_FD_184011 | JGI IMG/M metagenome (GOLD analysis project Ga0209619, IMG submission 184011) | Soil microbial communities from Rifle, Colorado, USA - sediment 16ft 3 (version 2) | ecosystem: Environmental > Terrestrial > Deep subsurface > Rock core/Sediment | place: Rifle, Colorado... | reverse complement strand
GCCGTCCATGCGGATTGCCATCGCGTTGATGCTGAAGTCGCGGCGGCGCAGATCATCTTCGATGGTGGCTGGGGTTACGGTTGGCAATGCGCCTGGGTGGTCGTAGGATTCTTTGCGGGCGGTGATCAGGTCTAAGGTCAAAGGTTGGAAGTCGAAAGTCGCCGGTAAATGCCAGATGGCTGTGCAGAATTTGTCGTGTCGCGTGAGCTTGCCGCCGAATTTTTTTACGAGGGCCTTTCCAAGTTTGATCGCATCCCCTTCGACCACGACATCGAGGTCGCAAGCGTCTCGAAACGCGTGCGAGCCGAGGCGACGACCGTCGGAATCTGCTGGACCTTGCGGACGGTCCCGCAGGCGGTCCTCCGGGACGCCCCCTCCGTCGACATTTACCTGCGCCACGAATACGAGAACGTTGGTCCGATCCTTGTCGACGCCCTCGACGACGGGCGACCTCTCCATCTGGTCCCGGGCCTCGCATTCCGCGAGAACGGTGGCGTTCACGTGACAATGGACGCGCCGCCCGTCCCCGACTACGATGCCCTACCCCTGCCCGCGTACGACTTGCTGCCCTCCCTCGACCCATATTTCATCTCCGCGCCCGCCGCTAAGCCATTCACAATCATGTACACAAGCAAGGGTTGCCCGTACTCCTGCAGCTTCTGCACGGTAGCGCAAACTCGCTGGAAAGACCGGTCCGCGGAGACCGTTCTCGGGGAGCTGAAGCACCTCCGCGACACGTACCGCATCCGCACGGTTTCCTTCTTTGACGAGACATTCACCATGAACAAGAAGCGCGTCCGCGCCCTCTGCGAGGGAATCCACGCGGAAAGGATCGATGTTCGCTGGTACTGCAACACTCGGGTGCACTTGGTCGACCCCGACCTTCTCCGGACGATGCGCGCGGCAGGCTGTGCGGGAATTTCATTCGGGGTCGAGTCGGGGAACCAGCGAATCCTCGACGCGGTGAGCAAACAGGCGACGGTGCAGCAGGCGGAGAACGCGATTCATTGGGCGAAGGAGGCCGGGATCAAGACGTACTGTGCGTTCATACTTGGTCTCCCCGGAGAGACTTGGGAAACGGCGATGGACACAATCCGATTCGCTGAGCGGACACTTCCGAACGGCGCACAGTTCAACGTAGCAGTCCCCTATCCCGGGACCGAGTTGTTCGAGACACTGTACGGTCGGGGGCTCATCGGCGATCTCGACTGGCGCAAGCTGTACCAGGACAGCGCAGTCGTGGGCACGGAGGGCCTCACCCCTGCACAGCTCGATGAACTCCGCAAGACCGCCTACACGCGACTGTACTTCAATCGCCGTTGGTGGCTCCAGAACATCCGGGTGGCGCTGGGAGCGACAGAGGACTTCGAACTGGCCTTCCGCTACGCCATCCGAATCCTGAGAAACTATTTTGTGCACGGGATGCACCATACCCATTAGCGCGCCCATGGAAACCCTTAGGTTCCTCCTAGTGACCACGTTCTATCCCCCGTACCACATCGGCGGGGACGCGGTTCACGTGCGATACTTGGCCAACGCCCTGGCGGCACGAGGCCACGAAGTGCACGTAGAGTTTGCTCCAGAAGCATTCCGGCTCAAACGTCCACGAGCGGCCCCTTCTAAGGGACCTGCGGATTCCGTAGAGTTACATCCCATCCCGAGCAGGTTCGGCCGCGCGCTGCCTCTTGCCGCCTACGTCCTCGGGCGGTCGAGGGGTACATCGCGCTTTCACGCCGACCTCGTGAGGAAGGTCTCACCCGATGTCATACACCACCACAACATCTCCCTGCTCGGGCTCGGGGTGCTCGAACGAAGGTCCTCTGCGAGGGTTCTCTACACCGCACACGACTACTGGCTTCGATGTCCGAGGAGCGACCTGTTCAAGTATGGCCGGTACCCGTGCGACCGCCCCACCTGTGCCCGATGCGCAATCGCGTCGAGACGGCCGCCACAGCTCTGGCGGCTCGCGGGGTTCACGCAATCCCTCAAGGCCCTAGACTGCGCCATCGCCCCAAGTGACTTCATGCGGCGCTCCATTCAAGACTTCGTCCCGTGCCCGGTCGTGCACATCCCGAACTTCGCGCCAGATCCGAACCCGGAAGGGCCCCTGTCGGCTCCCGACGGGTATTATCTCTATGTAGGCGTCCTAGAGGCCCACAAGGGGATTCGGGAACTCGCGGCAGCCATTCCGAAGTCCGGTGACACGTCTCTGGCCGTGGCTGGACACGGCTCCCTTCTTCCGCATCTTCGCCGCCTCGAAGCCTCCGGGGCTAACATCCATGCGAGGGGCTGGATGGATCCTCACGACCTCGCCCCCCTGTATCGCCGGGCGCGGGCGTTGGTCCTGCCGTCTCTCTCGCATGAGAACGCGCCTCTCGCTGCAATCGAGGCCATGTCGTGGGGCACGCCTCTCCTGGTGTCGCGCCGGGGCGGCCTAGAGGAGCTGCTCCACAAAGGGCGTTCGGGCCGATCGTTCGAGCCTACGCCCTTGGACATCGCTGACGCGCTAGCCCGATTCGATCGGGAGAACCTCCCGGAGCGTCTCCGGTCCGGCGCGCGTGCATGCTACGAAACGTTCCACAATCCCGAGGCCTACCTGAGCGCATACTTGACCGTCGCGACGGCGAGCCCGGGCCAGCCGCCTGCCCCTGCGCCAGGCGCACTGGGACTGCCAGACCAGAGCCCGGCCCCTGGAACGCGGGCAACGGGGGAAGGCCCTACATGAACATCGTCCTCGTCAACCCGGTTGCGTCGACGCCGGACGTCTCCTTCCGATCCCTTGCGATGCCGGCCGTTCCGACCGCCATGGGGCGGCCCGCACTGCAGGAGGTCAACATCGTGGAACTTGGTGCGGCGTTCGCCGACCTCGGACATCCCACGACCGTGGTCATCGGGGCCCCGTTCCTGGATGGAAAAGAGATCAGGATCTCCGACCGCCTCCGGGTCCAATCCGTAGGAACCGTTTTGCACGTCCCATTCCATCCGGGGGTGCTTCCCATGACCCCCGAACTTGTGGGCCACCTCGTGTTTCGCGACGCGGACGTCGTCCAGACCGGGGAATTCCACCAGCCTGCGACCTTCTTCGCGAGTAGGGCCTGTCGGGAGCACGACATTCCCATGGTTGTCTGGCAGGAGACCTTCGCCCCAATGCGACCTCCCGGCGCCTACTACCAGCGGCTGTACGAGATTCTCGTCGGGGGGTTCGTCGACCGGACGGCGAAGCGGTTTGTCCCGCGTACCACGAAGGCGCGGGATTACCTAATTCGCCTCGGAGTTGACGTGCCGCGCATCACGGAATGGATTCCCACCGGAATCAACGCGGGGGTCTTCTCCCCTGACGAGAGCCTTTACCTCCCCGAAGACTTTGGATGGGACCCGGATAGCCAGATCGTGCTCGTCGTCGCGCGACTTCATCCGAGCAAAGGAGTGGACACCGCCATCCGGATCCTCAAGCGAATCGCGAGGGAGGAACCGACGGCCCGGCTTGTCGTCCGGGGGACGGGACCCGAGCTTGCGGCTCTGCGGCGGTTGGCAATCCAACTGGGGGTGTTCGACCGGACTCGAATCGTCGGTCGACTGTCCCGTCAAGACATGGTCCATCTGTACAACCTCGCCTCCGTGGTCTTGGGGACGAGCCGGGTCGATCTCCTCCCGTTCAGCCTCATCGAAGCGAGCTCTTGTGGCCGGCCGTGCGTTTCCACGGAGGCGGGCGCCGTCAGGGATATTGTTGTGAATGGAGAAACGGGTTTCGTGGTCGCGCCTGGCAACGAGGAATCTCTCGCGCGCGCGGTACTCGCCCTCCTTAGGGACCCGGACCTGAGGGCCTCCATGGGAGCGGCCGCTCGGGCGCGCGTGGAGTCTCGCTTCGCGTTGCCGAAGGTCGCCCAACGCCTCCTGGGGGTGTACCGTGCCTCTGAGTCCTAGGCAGAAACCGCTGAGGTCTTTGCCGAAAACACGCGACTCGTCCCTGCCCGCTCCCGCCCGGCCTGTCCGACCAAGTCTCATCGTCGGACTTTCCCTCGTCGGCCTCGCTGTCGCCGTGGCATCCGGTCTCTCAGCGCCTGTGACCGAAGTGCAGACGGGCGCACAGTTCGGCTTGCTCCAGCTCCTCCCGCCCACATACTGGTTCGGGGTTATCCTGATGGGGTCCGCGGTCGGCCTAGCACTTCTCGGTCGATTTCAGAAGACGTTCGTTCTCGCCGGGGTCTTGCTCTTCGCGGTATTTGCGGGGACTCCGATCCTCTTCGAGCCGAACCCGCCCATTTGGGACAGCTATGGCCACCTCTCCGAAGCTCAGGCGGTGGGATGGTCGGGACACCTTGCTCAGTCGATGGATCAGTACGCGGCGAACTGGCCAGGATTCTTCCTGATCGCATGGTACGGACTGTCGATGTCGAATCTTACCCCGCTCCAGTTCATGGCCCTCTTCCCCTTCCTCACTGGTGGCCTCACCTTCCTTGCCGTCTTTGAGTTCCTCCGATCCCGGTTCCCCCCGAACATGGCGGGCATCGGAAGCGTCCTCGCCTCGTTCCTGAACGTGTGGGGCCAGTACCACCTGTCCCCCCAATCCTTCGGTCTCTTCCTTCTCCTGCTGATACTCGCCTCGGTCCCTCGGACGCAGATCCGCTGGCGTATTGCCTGCGTGATTCTGTACGCGTCTCTGGTTGTCTCGCACCCGACTTCGACCGTGCTGTTGCTCGCCGTGCTCTTCGCGGATGCCGCAATCGGTTGGGTCTCGCGGCTTCGAAGGAAGCTTTTCATTCGTTCGATGTCGCGCCCGCACGGGCGGCCTCAAGGCGGTCCCGCCCTTGCCTTCGGGGTAACGTGGCTCGGTTGGCTCCTGTTCCGTGCCATAGGGTCCTCTCAGGCCACGGAGACCGCGATTCTCGCACGAATCGGTGCGATTCTCCAGATTCCCGAGCAGGCAGCCGGGCTCGTCACCGCAAGGACCGTTGAAAACGTCTACCCATTCCCGCCAGTCATCCGTCTTGCCGGCATTGCGGTCGTCGGTGTGATCGCCCTGCTGTCGCTCCTCGCCGTATCCCGGAAGCCGAACCTCCGGCCCGCGATGAGATTCATGTGGGCCTCCTTGGCGGGCATCATCTTCGTCGGGCTCCTGGATCTGCTCGTATTCCAAGGAATGTTCATCGACCGGGCGTTCATGCTCTTCGCTATCCTCGCCCCCGCGGTGTGTCTTTACGCCCTTCCGAGACTGTCGATCTCGCCGCGGGTGAGGCAGACGGTTGTCGTGGTACTCCTCGGAGCGAGCCTTGCCGTCGCGTCGACAGCGTATTATCAGGAATCATTCTACTTCGTCTCCGGCCAGGCGGTTGCGGTGTCGACCCATCTCCAGCTCGTCAATCCGAACTCCCTGGTCCTCGACGGGTTTTACCCGGCCCCCGTGTGGATCGACATCCCCGGCCGTACCCCGTTCGCGGGCATGCGGTTCCTGGCCGCGTATCCACGACCGTTTGAGGACTTCGCCGGGAATTCAAGCGTGTATGCGGTGTACGATCCGACCGCCAGCCTGTGGTATCGCCAGTGGGGAGGGCTCGATGTGTATCGGTTCTACGAAGGCTACGAGTCGAACTACTCGCGAATCTACGATAACGGCCGGTCACAAATCTACGCCGTCTACTTGCCAGGAGCCGGAGGGTAGCCACGCCACTCAGGACAAGGAAGGACGCGGGCGTCCATATGACACGAATCCTGTTCGTTCCGGACGTCGCGAGGGCTCCCACTTCCGAGCGGACGCCTGAGATCCTTCGACTCCTCCGAGAGGACAATGAAGTGATGGGTCTTCCCTCGCCTTGGGACCGATTCCTGTACGACACATCTCGCGCGAAGTGGCCCCGGTACGCACTCTACCCGTTGGATAAGGCACTCCTTGCAATCCGCGGAGTCCTCATGGCGCGGCGCAACGGCTCGGAGACGATCCTCTGCGAGACCCCTCACCACGCCCTAGTCGGCCTGTTCATCGCACGGGTCTTGGGAGCCCGGTGCGTTTGGGACAGTCACGGAAGCGTGCGTATCTTCTCGAAGAGCATGGGCAAGGGCCCAATCTTCACCACACTCGCCGTCGCCCTCGAGCGGTTCGTCGGGAAGAGGGTCGACGCCCTGATCGCGGTATCCGACTCGGACCGCAGTGACTACGTGGACCTCGGCATCCCCCCCGAACGGGTGTTCGTGGTTCCCCACTGCGTGGACCTCCGCAGAATCGATGCGCATGCGGGAACGTCCCGGCGCGTGCCTGGGCCCCCCGGTGCAACGTCCGGGGTTCCCGTTCTGTTGTTCTTCGGAAGCTTCAGATACGACCCGAACTTGGAGGCCCTGAGGTACATAGAGGAAACCCTGGTCCCGTTCCTTCAGGCGCGCGGGACACAGGGCGAAATTCGAATCGCCGGGCGGAACATTCCGGACCGACCGTACCATGGCATGATCCGCGTATTGGGCTTCGTGCCGAACATCTATGAAACCATCGCCTCGTCGGACCTGTGCATCATCCCCGTGTGGAGAGGAGTGGGAATCCTTACGAAGGCCTTGGACGCGATGGCCGTAGGGACCCCAACCGTGTTGTCCCGCTTTGCGGCGAGCCTCATCCCCGGTGTAGAGAGCGGGGTCCACGCGTTCATTGCCGAGTCCCCCAGGGATTTCCCCACCGTCGTACTTAAGGCGCTTGCCGACCCAACGGAACGACGCCGGGTCGCGCGGGAGGCCCGCCGCCTAGTCGAGACTCGGTATGACTGGGACCTGCACGGGAATCGCCTCGCGGCCATCGTGCGGGGCGATGGGCCGGCAGGGGGATAGCGCCATGGACGTCGAAATCGTGACATTCGACGCGGACCCCGACCATGGCGGATTCGGGGCGCGCGTCGATTCCATCGTCCGAATCTTCGCCCAGTTCGCATCGGTCCGCGTGGTCCTGACGGATTGGTTCGGAGGGCCCCGCGTCCCGGGCGTCGTCTACGAACAGATCCCTGTCCGGGACTCGATTCTTTCGAAGATCCGGCGGCTTCGCACGTACTACAAGACGGACTTCCCCAGAAGGGCGCGCCCCAACCCTCCCGACCTGGTCGTGATGGAATCCCTGGACATCCTCGGGATGCATCAGTACGGCCCGGGCGTCCCGTTGATTTTGGACGAGCACAACGTGTACTGGGACCTCCTGCAATACGAGATTCCGATGTCGCCATTCTTCCAGTCTTGGTTGGGTCAAAGGGAGATCGTGCGTCGGCTTCTCATACCTCGCCTCCTCGGCAGGGCCAAGCTCTACGAGATCAAGGCGCTGGAACGGGCGCGTCGGGTCTTCGTGACGTCGGACCCGGACCGTCGACGAATACTTGCGGAGGTCCCGGACCTGGAAGGACGCCTGTTCGTCCTCCCCAACTGTATCGATCTCGCACGGTTTCCCTCGCCAGGGGATGGAGGGGGGTCGGAGTCGGTCGTTTTCATCGGCAACTACGGCTACACCCCGAACCGGGAGGCCGCGAAGTTCATCGCGCGCGAACTCGCCCCGCACATCCCCGACGCAACATTCGTCCTCGTGGGGGCGAACCCTCCCTCTCACGTGCTGGGGGCGCGCAACGTCGTCGCCGCGGGTCACCTGAAGGAGCTCCATACCGTGCTACGTCAAGCCGCACTGTGTGTCGCGCCGTTGCAGAAAGGGAGCGGGACGAGGCTCAAGATCCTCACCTACCTGGCGGCGGGGAAGGCCGTCGTCGCGACACGCAAAGCCTGCGAAGGCCTGGAAGTAGAGGATGGGGTACACCTGCTAATCCGCGACAATCCCTCCGAGTTTCGACTTGCGGTCCAGGACATCCTCCGTGACTCCCACCTCCGGACGGCACTGGGGCGTCGCGGTCGAGCCTTGGTCGAGACGGTATATGACTGGAGGGTCCACGTGCACCGGGTAGAGGATCTTGCCCGCGGGGTCCTCCGCGAAAGGGTCCCCTCTGGCCCTACGGACGGCCCTCCATTCCGCGGAGCCTAGACGCGATAAGGAGAAGGTTGGAGGGCACCACGAGCCCGCCGAGGAGCTTTGCCATGCGCAGAGGCAGAGGGGAACTCAGGTAGTTGAAATCCACCCCTTTCGCCAGGACCGTGTGAAAGCCATGACGTCGGACCAGGGCATCGAGAATCGGCAGGTCGAAGCTGCGGAGGTGCTGAGTCCGGTGGAACACCGCGCCGCACTCAGGACAGATTGTAATCTCCGTGTTCAAGTCCTCCACCGCGGGGGTCGTCACGACCAAGGTCCCACCCGGCCGGAGGACTCTTGCCGCCTCATCGAGAACCCGGTCTCCCACGGCCGACGGAAGATGCTCCAGCAGCTCCAGCATGAACACCATGGAGAAGCAACGGCCACGGAAGGGGAGACGTCCCGCATCCGCCTGCAGCACGGTCAGACCCCAGGACGGTTGTCGCGCACGTGCGGCCCGCACAAGGGAGGAGGATACGTCGATTCCGATGCTGGGGACAGCCCGCGCCACGAGTTCCCGAAGCACGGCGCCCGTGCCCGTTCCCACATCGAGCGCTCGGTGCGGGCCCCGGGACACACGGAGGGCGCGACGGACTATGTAGGGTGCTGCGGACTCGGCGAAGAACCGATGCGCGAACGCGGGGCGAGACCCCGCAAACTCCCAGAACGCGCGGATCCTGCGCTCGTTCCACTCCAGCTCGTGTGTCCACTCCGGTAGGCTGCCGGCGGCATGCGTCAAGGTTGCCACTGGACGGAGGTTTCGCTCGTCCCGACGTCCGCGCCCGGAAGTCGTCCACGCCCTATTAGCGTTCCGCGCAGATACCGATGCCGCCCGTCTCCGCACTCAGCCGGTTGCCCGTATACGGATCGTACCACTTCAGGACGGAACCGGAGTTGATGTCCGTGCATCCTGGGGAGGTGAACTCCTGCTTCCCGGAAGGATTCAGATCCGTGAAAATCAGGAATTCGACGCCCGCCCATGTCTCCCACCAGTTGCCTGTGAAGGCAGGTGCGTCGATGTTCGTCCAGTCCAGGAAGACCTTCAGGGACTTGCCATTCGTGTAAATGCTCACGTCGCCGCTCCAAGAGGAGACATCGACGAACCCCCAAGGCTCAATCGGACATCCCGCCACGTCGAAGTCATCGGGGAGCGCGGCTGGGTGGTTCGCATCAACGCCGTCGCACTGGACCCCGAACTCCGCGCCGAAACGATCCATGACCAACGCATCGACCCACGGGTAGCTGTAGTAGTTGTTGACCGCGATGAGCACCCGCCACATGTAGAAGGTCTTCAGCGCGTAGGGCTGACCGTCCGACGGGAAGCCCACCGAGTGCTGGCCACCGACCTCGTCGACGAACCAGATGTGCTTCCCGAACCCGTTGAACCCTTGGATGGTGAACGACACCTGGGTCGTGGCCGTTAGGTACGAGAGGGACGAGGTCGAGAGCGCGTCCGAAGAGGCGGTGATGCCGGACCAAACTGAAACCGCAATCTGCTCCGTCACGGAATCACCGCCGGAAAACGCCCAGCTCCCCTGAAGCGGGGCTCGGGTCCGAACGATCTGCACCTCGAATAGGACGATCGTGGTCCCAACGGATACAGGGAGGGAGATGGAGTGCGCACTCTGGCTCCATCCCGTCGTGTCCGTGACGGGGTTCCCGTTCACGGAGAGGAAGCCAAGGTCTTGGTTGAACCCATTGGCCGCGTCCTCGTCAATCATCCCGTCCGCATCCGTGTCTGTCAGGTCACCCAGGTAGGCCAGGTCGTCGCCGAACTCAACCACAGCCGTCCCCGCTTCGCTCGCGACGACGTCTGCCTGGATTCGAAGTGCATCCCCAAGCCCGCGCGCCTTGAACGGATCCCCAATGTTGAACGGCGAATTCATCACGGTGGCTGACGCGGAATCCGGCGCGGCCATCGCCACAAACGACGCGAAACCGGACACATTCAGCACGAGGCCGATTGCGACTGCAAACACGACCCCGTGCACCCTCCCGCGGTGAACAGACCGGTAGCCCCCTCGGGAAACGGTGGCGACAATCCGCCGAGCAATCTCAGTCTCAAACCCGTACGACGACATCGTAAGCTCCCCCTAGCCCTCCGAGAGCCTTCATATCCTGTGGGCATTATATATCCGCTTTGGAACAGGATTTGACAGGCTCCCGAAACGACCCACTCTCACGGCAGAAAGCTTGAAGCAAGCACAGACTCTTTGAGCGTCTGGGGGAACGCGATCTGAGGGTCTGTCTTATCAATCCGGGGATCAACCCGTGCGAGTACCCCACAAAGACCACACCCCCCTTCGGCCTCCTCTGCCTGGCCGCGTACTTGCGGGATGCCGGCATCGAGTGCTCGGTCGTCGATTGGGGCGGGATTGATGTCTCATCCAGCGACATCCAACGGACGCTCGATCGCGAGCAGCCGGACGTCGTCGGCCTGAGCGTCGTGGCAGGGCCGTTCATCCACCGAGCCATTGAAATCTCGGAGCAGGCAAGGAACCATGGAGCGAAGGTCCTTTGGGGGGGCCACTTCCCATCACTCTTCCCAGAATTGTGCGTACGGGACGGGCACTGCGACTTCGCAGTGCGCGGCGAGGGTGAGGTGACGCTCCTTGATCTCGTCCGCCGCCTCGAGACGGGGGAGAGTGTCGACGATGTGCCCGGGTTGTCCTTCCGCCACGACGGGGCCGTCGTTTCCACCCCCGACCGGGCATTCATCCCGGACATCGATGTCCTCCCGTTTCCGGCCTGGGACCTCCTCCCCGACCTGGAACGCTACGTCATCGACTTCTACGGCGAGCGGGGGTTTCCCCTCGTCACGAGCCGAGGGTGTCCGTTCCGGTGCTCGTTTTGCTACATTACGCCCATGTGGAAGCGCCGCTGGCGTCCGAGGAGCGCCCTGAAGGTAGTCGAGGAAATCCGACTGATTCAGTCCCTGGTCCCCAAGATCGACGCAATCGTCTTCGCCGAGGACATCTTCGCGATCAACCGCACTCGCGTGGAGCAGTTCGGCCGAGCCCTGAAGGCCGAGGGCCTGGACCTGGACTGGTATTGCGATATCCGCGCCGACATGATGAAACCCGAGAACCTCCAGATGATGGTGGATGCAGGGTGTAAGCACGTCTACGTGGGGGTGGAGTCTGGCTCACCGCGCATCCTCGACATGATCCTCAAGGACGTCTCACGGGACGAGATCGCCGACGGGTTTCGGTCTGCTCGGCGGGAGGGCTTGAACACGACAGCGATTTTCATGTTCGGTCTTCCGGGGGAAACGGAAGCCGACGTGCGGGACACAATTGACCTCGCGAGGAGGATACGGGCAAGCCGGTACGAGTTCGTGGTGTACGTGCCGTACCCTGGGACCCCGCTCTACGAGGACGCCGTGAAATGGGGGTTCCTAGCCCCGAAGACGGTCGAAGGGTGGGGGAATGTCGGGCTGATTGAGGACTTCGAGCGCCTTCACCAGACGAACCTGACTCTCATGGACGCGGAGTTCATCGTGAGTTCGATGAAGAAACTGCGGCGGGAACTCGACTTGAAGGGGTTCGTTCGGGAGCGGGCGAGCGCCCTCTGGTCGGTGTTTGGGAGCACGTGAGGGGGCTACTGTGGGCGAGGCCTCCGACGAATCGGTCGTGATTACCGAGGAAACCACCGGATCCGGGTTCACCGCCTTGCGTCACGAATGGAATGCCCTCAGCCGGCGTGCGAATCAGACGCTCCCGTTCCAGACATGGGAGTGGATGTGGCAATGGTGGAAACACATGGGCGACCGCCACGGCCTTGCCATCCTGATCGCGAGGCGTCGCGACCGATTGGTCGGCGTGGCACCGTTCACCCTGCGGGATGCGGCGACACCCGTGAGGGTCCGAACACTTCGCTTTCTCGGCTCCGAAGTGACCGACGAACTCGACTTCATCGGGGACGGGGCCGACGCCCGCATCGTCTGGCGGTTCCTTTCGGAATCGCGTCGGCGGTGGAGGTGGAACCTCCTCGACCTCTGGGAGTTCCCCAGCGAGTCCCCTTCCGTGGCTGCGGTCGAGGCTTGGGCGCGTAGCGTTCTCCGCAGGAGATGCCTCGCGCAGCTCGTTGATGGCCTTGAGGTCCACCTCCCATCCGAGTACAGCAAGTACTGGATGGGACTTACACCGCGGATGCGGGCGAAGATCCGAACGTCGGAGCGACGGACCCAGGACCGATTCGGCTCCCTGTCTCTAGATGTCGCCACGAGTCCGCGGGATGTGCCCGCTGCCCTCAAGGAATACCTCCGAATCCAGAAGGCTCGATGGGAACAGGAGCCGACGGGGCTCTACCATCGGCTGGAGTACTGCGACTTTCTTCGCGACGTGTCGGTCGCCCTCGCGACACGGGGTCTGACCAGAATCTTCAAACTCTCCGGCGACGGGCAGACGCTGGGGCTCGCGCTCTGCTTCGGAACCTCGGGCCGGACCCTGAGCTACGGGATTGCCACCGACCCGGCGCTCCGGCATCTCGAGATCGGCTTCCAGCTGGTCAACCGCGTCATCCGAACGGAAATCGCGCGAGGTCAACGCGTCCTTGACTTCCTGCGGGGGAGGGAGCAGTACAAGTCGCGATTTGGGGCGCGACCGAAGCAGGTGGTCCGTCTCCGAGTTGCGGAGTCTGGCCTCGCGGGTCGCCTAGCCGCGATGCTCCACTGATACCGGCCGCCATCCTAGGGTCGGTACGCGATTGAGAGTCGTTCAGCCAGGTTCCGTGGACCGCGGGAGCCCTTTTCTTCCGCGCGGGCTCGGACGCGCACGTCCTGGCCGACCGGGAGAGTCACGAGACGGGATCGGAGGGCGGCGGCGGATGGGTACAGGTCCGGAGAGACGGAGACGGAGGGCGGCAATCTCCCCAGGTGCCCGGTGCAGCGGAAGGT
>Ga0209619_10002679_pt1 | contig 12899 bp, 9 predicted proteins | sample Rifsed16ft3_FD_184011 | JGI IMG/M metagenome (GOLD analysis project Ga0209619, IMG submission 184011) | Soil microbial communities from Rifle, Colorado, USA - sediment 16ft 3 (version 2) | ecosystem: Environmental > Terrestrial > Deep subsurface > Rock core/Sediment | place: Rifle, Colorado... | reverse complement strand
TCCACTTCATCAGGTCAGGGCAATTCCACTTCATCAGGTCGGGGCAATTCCACTTCGTCTGGTCGGGATAATTCCACTTCCCAGGCCGGGACAATTCCACTTCATCAGGTCAGGGCAATTCCACTTCATCAGGTCAGGGCAATTCCACTTCATCAGGTCGGGGCAATTCCACTTCGTCTGGTCGGGATAATTCCACTTCCCAAGGTCGGGGAATCCCACTTCATCAGGTCGGGGCAATTCCACTTCATCAGGTCGGGCAATTCCACTTCATCTGGTCGGGCAATTCCACTTCATCTGGTCGGGATAATTCCACTTCCCAAGTCGGCGCAATTCCACTTCCCTGGTCGGGTAACCTCGATTAACACTCACCTTCTTCTCTTCCTAAAAGAGAAGGAGGATAAAGGTTTACGACCCTATCGGGTCGAAGACCCGTAGGGGGGAAGAGTCTTCTACTTTAACTCCTGAAGAAGATACGAATATGCCAACGCCGTTCTCTCGGCGCGTTGGCGATTCGTTGACGCTCCGCCATGCCCGCCTTCGATGTTTTCAAAGTAGAACACCTTGTGCCCCATCTCCTCCATCTTTGCGACCATCTTTCTCGCATGTCCGGGGTGGACTCTGTCGTCGGCGGTGGAGGTGTTAAAGAAGACCCGAGGATACTTGGCCTCCCTTTTCACGTTCTGATACGGCGAGTACTTGCCAATGTATGCCCACTCTTGAGGAATGTCAGGGTTGCCGTACTCCCCCATCCAGCTTGCCCCGGCCAGGAGTTTGTTGTATCGCTTCATGTCAAGCAGCGGGACGCTGCATACCACCGCACCAAACAGGTCGGGCCGTTGCGTGAACGCCACGCCAACCAGCAGACCGCCATTGCTGCCTCCGGTGATCCCGAGGTGTTTCGAGGATGTGACCTTGCGCTTGATAAGATCCTCCGCAATTGCAAGAAAATCGTCGTACGCTCTTTGGCGATTCTCTTTTATTGCAGACTTGTGCCACGTAGGTCCGAACTCTCCCCCGCCGCGGATGTTCGAAACGACATACACTCCGCCGTATTCGAGCCACAACTTTCCGATCAATGCGGAGTAGGCAGGGCGGCGTGCTATCTCGAATCCGCCGTATCCGTCGAGGAGCGTCATGTTTGTTCCGTCGACTTTCATGCTCTTTGCGTGCACGACAAAATACGGGATCATTGTTCCGTCTTTCGACGGAGTCTCGTACTGTTGAACCTCATATTTGCTCGCATCAAAGAACGCGGGGAGGCCTTTCACGAGCTGAATCTTCCCGGATTTCCCGTCTGTGGTCGAAAGGGTCGTCGGAGTCAAGAAATCCTGATAGGTAAAGAAATATCGATCTGAGTAGTTGTCTGCTTCAGCAATCCCAATCGTGCCGAATTTTGGGGTATTCACCCTTTCCCCCTTCCATCTTCCTTCCTTGAAGCGAAACTCATACAGCTCACTGCGAACATTGTTCAATATGCTCACGAGGAGGAGATTCTCGGTCGATGAAACTCCTGCGATGCTTGACCGCGGTTCCGGCTCAACAATCGCCGCAAACGACCGCTCACCCTTCAGGAAGGCATCGTAGCCCATCCCGATCAACGAGCCAGTCCTGAATGTCATTCCTCCCACGGTCCAATCGGACTTAAGATTGAGGATCATCTGCCCCTTGACCAGACTCATGTCCGCATCTTCGGGAATCTCGAGCTTCACAAGCTTTCCCTGCTCCACGACATATGTTTCGCTGTGATAGAAGTCCTTCGATCGCGATATGATCTCGTACTGCCGCTCCCGTGCAACAACAACCCCTCCCCAGACTCCCATATCGTTCTTCCCAGCTTCGAAAACGAGGGTCGCCTGTTCGAGCGGAGTTCCCCGCTTCCAGAGTTTTGTCATCCGTGGATAACCGGAGGTCGTAGTTGTTCCCTCCCCAAAATCCGTATTGACGTAGAGGGTATTGATATCTTTCCAGCTCACAGAGCCCTTGGCCTTCTTAAGAAAGAATCCATCTTTCACAAACTGCTTCGACTCTGCATCGAATTCCCGCATCTCCACGGCATCTCCGCCGCCCGGAGAGAGCCGCACGATACACCGTTTCATTTCCGGCTCTAGCCAGCTTGCCCCCGCGAAGACCCAGAGAACTCCCTCCTTTTTCGAGAGCTCGTCGATGTCGAGGACCGCCTCCCAGTCGGTGGAATTGTTCAGGTATGAGGCCAGAGGCATGCGGCGCCAGATTCCTCTCTGGTTCTTCTTGTCCTGCCAGAAATTGTAGACCTGGTTCCCGACGATGTTCGGGTAGACTATTCGCTCGTCTGAGTCCAGAATCTCGAGATTCCTGGTCACAAGGTTCTCGTATTCTTTGTACTTCTGGAGATATTCCAGCGTCGGTTTGTTCTTTTGATTCACCCACTCCATCGAGCGGGCGCCGTTAACATCTTCGAGCCAGAGATACGGGTCTTCCGGCACTTGGGAGTAGACCGTCACTGTCAGCAGCAGCAAGGCACCGATGAAGAGTAGTCGTTTGTTCATGATTGGTTCCTTCAACGTAAGGGGCATCAGTAGGGGAAATGTGTGCGCACAATTTATCCTACGGTAGCCCAAAGTGCAAGGGATTGAGAAGATCCCGGCGCCATGGAGGTACAAAAATAGACAAAAATATCACCGCCAGTCCAATTGGCATCAGGATTCGGCACAAAGGTCTGTTTGATTTGGTACAAGAACTTCGTATATTGGTGCTCGCTTTTCCGAAATTTGGGAAACTCTTGTGGGCAAGAAACGAATGATCACACCAACGCCGGCTGTGGCTTCAAAAAAACAGGCATCCCGTTACATCGGTCTCTCCCGCGAAACACTTCTTCGCTGGTACGACGATATGCTCCTCGTTCGTCGGTTTGAGGAGAAGTGTGCCCAGCTTTATGGAATGGGAAAGATCATGGGATTCTGTCACCTGTATAACGGCCAGGAGGCTGTTTCCACGGGTGCTGTCATGGGCGCCCTCAATCCCGACGATTATGTGATTACAGCCTACCGAGATCATGGCCTTGCCATCTCCAAGGGCGTTGATCCAAAAGCGATCATGGCAGAGCTCCTGGGGAAACACACTGGAACGACGAAAGGCAAAGGCGGGTCGATGCATATCTTCGACCGCGACAAGAACTTCCTTGGGGGCCATGCAATAGTCGGTGGACACCTCCCCATTGCAGCGGGGGTCGCTTTTGCGTCGAAGTATCGGGGAGAGAAACGTGTTATCCTCTGCTTCATGGGAGACGGGGCGACCAATATCGGAGAATTTCACGAGTCTTTGAATCTGGCCGCATTGTGGAGTCTCCCGGTCATCTACATCATCGAGAATAACATGTACAGCATGGGAACCTCGGTGGAACGGTCCTCGGCGGTTGAAGACATGACCAAGAAGGCCCGTGCATACGATATGCGAAATGAGGTTGTTGACGGGATGAATGTTCTTGATGTCTACGAGAAAGTGAAAGCGGCCGTAGAACATGCCCGGAAGACATACGAGCCTTCCCTCCTTGAAGTTCGGACGTACCGTTACCGCGGCCATTCGATGTCTGACCCGGTTCACGGGCATTATCGAACGAAGGAAGAGGTGGAAGAACGGAAAAAGCATGATCCGATCAGCCTTTTTGCAGAATCCCTGAAATCCGGTTCGATGATCACGGACGAAGAGCTCGATGCTGCAGAAAAGAGAATCAAGGCAGTTGTTGACGAGTGCGTGGACTTTGCGGAAAACAGCCCGGAGCCGCCCCTCGAAGAACTTTGGAAAGACGTCTACTACGGAGAATAGCGGATGGCTGTAGTCAGCCTCAGAGAAGCGCTGAACCAGGCAATGGATGAAGAGATGACACGCGACGAACGCGTGTTTCTCATGGGTGAAGAGGTTGCCCAATACAACGGCGCCTACAAAGTCAGCCAGGGACTTCTGGCAAAATACGGTCCCAAGCGCATCGTCGATACGCCTATTGCGGAATCGGGTTTTGCGGGAATCGGAATCGGCGCGGCAATGGCGGGACTCCGCCCCATTGTGGAATTCATGACCTGGAACTTCTCATTGGTTGCCTACGATCAGATCGTGAATCATGCTGCAAAGATGCTCTCGATGTCGGGCGGCCATTTCAACGTCCCCATCGTTTTCAGAGGACCCGGCGGCGCAGCTCACGGGTTGGCTGCAACCCACTCACAGGCATTGGAGGCGCTGTACGCTCATATACCCGGCCTCAAGGTTGTGATGCCGTCGAATTGCAGAGATGCAAAAGGACTGCTCAAGAGTGCAATCCGGGAGGAAAACCCGGTCATCTTTATAGAAAGTGAAGTGATGTACGGGGATAAGGAAGAAATTCCCGATGGAGAGTACACCATTCCCCTCGGTCAAGGAGAAGTAAAGCGGGAAGGTTCCGACGTGACACTCGTCTCGTGGTCGAAAATCCTTGCCCGTGTCGTCCTCCCCTCCGCTGAAAAGCTCGAGCAGGAACTGGGCGTCTCCATTGAAGTCATTGATCCTCGGACCATCAAGCCGATGGATTATGATCTCATCGTCGATTCTGTAAAGAAGACAAACCGGCTGGTCATTGTTGAAGAGGGATGGCCATTCGCCGGCGTAGGCGGCCAGATTGCCTATGAATTGTCCAAGCGCGCCTTCGATGATCTCGACGCACCGGTGGAGCGCGTGACGCAGGAAGACGTACCCTTGCCGTACGCGAAAACGTTGGAGAAAGCATCCCTGCCCAACTATGACAAAATCAAACGCGCCCTCGAGGCGGTCCTTTACAAGAACTGACTGACCGATTCTCATGGCTACCAAAATCATGATGCCAAAGCTGAGTGATACCATGGAAGAGGGTGTCATTCTGAAATGGCTTCGAAAAGAGGGTGAAAAGATCAAACAGGGCGAGATCCTCGTCGAGATCGAATCAGACAAGGCGGACATGGAGCTCGAAGCCTATGATTCCGGAGTCCTTCGGAAGATCGTCGTCCCTGCTGGCGGGAAAGCCCGCATAGGTGCGTTGATCGCGGTCATCGCTGAGGCAAACGAGGATATTTCGGCACTGCTCTCCGATGCGCCCTCTCCGCAACCGGCTTCCGTGAAGAAGGCCGCCGAGCCGTCCGTTCCACAGACCGTCAAGGCACCTGCCGCTCCGCAAGCACAGGCACCTGCCGTTTCGCAGCCGACAGACGGAAGGGTCAAGGCCTCCCCTCTTGCAAAACGCATCGCACAAGACCGTGGCATCAATCTGACCCGCGTGCAAGGGACCGGCCCGAGCGGACGCATCATCAAACGGGATCTCGAGGGAGCACCAACCGGCGGATTCGTCCCGCGTCCCTCCGGACCGATTACCCCCGGAACCAGCGAAGACGTTCCCCTTTCATCCATTCGCAAGACCATTGCGAAACGGATGACAGAGAGCAAAGCCACTGCACCGCATTTCTACGTCACGGTAGAAGTCGATATGGAACCTGCCATCGCATTCAGGGAACAGATTCTCAATGCGACCGAGCTGAAGATCAGCTACACAGACATTCTTATCAAAGCCGCTGCCTCGGCCCTGATGGGCCATCCCGGCGTGAATGCCACATATCTTGGCGAGTCCATGCGCCAGCACCATTTTGCCCACATTGGCGTTGCTGTGGCGTTGGATGAAGGTCTTGTCACCCCTGTCATCAGGAATTGCGAGCAGAAGAGGATCGACCAGATCAATCTGGAGCTCAGAGATCTGGTCCAACGCGCTCGAAACCGCAAGCTGAAACCCGAGGAATATCAGGGTTCGACCTTCACCATCAGCAATCTCGGGATGTTCGACGTCGATGATTTTGTAGCCATTGTGAATCCGCCCGAAGGAGCCATCCTGGCAGTTGGCTCCATTGTGGAACGGCCCGTCGTCCGGAACGGAAAGATCAGGATCGGCCACACAATGAAGATGACGCTCTCTGCCGATCACCGGATCATCGACGGTGCTGTCGCAGCGCGCTTTCTCCAGGATCTGAAGAAATTCCTTGAGAGCCCCGCTGCTTTGACGATCTAACCCCGCCGACAGGAAGTTGATATGCTTCAGACCCGACCGACGTCGGGTTCTTTTTTTATCCTCATGACCAAAACGGTTCGAGAACAATTTCAACTGGAGATTGAGGGCGCGGGACTTCCCTTTGTCGCCTTCTGCATAGCGCTGAACCTCAGCGCCGGCCAGCTCGCCGCAGCGCTAAAACTCCCAATCTACCTTGATTCCGTGGGCACGGTTCTCGTTGCCGTCCTGTGCGGTCCGTGGTCGGCGATCTCGGCGGGTGTCATCTCGAACGTTCTCGCCTCAGCGTTCGGCAATCCCGCAATGGTCTTTTTTGCTCCCGTCGCGGCAGTCATAGGGGGATTCACAGGGTTCATAGCCAGCCACGGCTGGTTCCGAAGATGGTATATCGTTCCGCTTGGCGGAATCCTCCAGGGCGTGATTGCCGCCATTGCCTCGGCGCCGATCGCGGCCTATCTGTTCAGCGGCGTCATGCTCGCCGGAACGGATGTGCTCGTCCTCTATTTTCGCTCCGTCGGCAACACGCTTCTGCAGAGCGTCTTCTTTCAGGGACTCTCCTCCGATCCCGTCGACAAGACAATCACGTACATTCTCGTCTTTCTTCTTTGCCGCAATCTGCCGATTCGCCTGCTCCAGCGATTCCGAGGCGGGAACAATCTTCCCCACAACAAAGCGATGGACCGCAGCTATGCGCTTTGACGTAGGCGAAAAACTCTCCCTCACACTCTTCCTTCTCCTTTTATCCATTGTACTCCCATGGCACTTGAACGGAGTCCTTTTCCTGTTGCTCGTGCTGTTCCGCTATGCTTTCAGGCCATTCCGACCGGTTTCGGATGCCTCGCGCCGACGCTCCTCTGCACTCGCCCGTTATCTTGCGATTGTCGTCCTCCTCATGACCATCGTGAACGGACTTTTGATCAAAGAGGGTACATTGTGGCCCCTGCCGGGCGGGTTCACAATGTCCAGTGAGGGTGTTACATTCGGGTTGCGAACAGGGATGCGGTTGCTCGTGATCGCCATGTCGCTTCTCCTTTTCTTCGGATCCACACCGATCCCCCGGCTTGCCCAGTTCCTCCAGAGCGTTGGCTGGCCCGTGCAACTGGTGATGACACTGCTGCTCACGCTTCACTTCATTGACACTGTTCCGGACAGGGTCTCCCTGATCTTCACTGCCCAAGAGGCACGGGGAGCTCCGGTGAGGGCGAACATTCTCGCCAGAACAAAGGCATTCTTCCTCATCCTCTCCCCGCTTCTCCTTTCCGGGATCGTTGAGAGCATCGACCGGAGCATGGCACTGGAACTGCGCGGTTTCCATGGCGGTGCGAAGCTCTCGTTCCGAGGAGATGAGACTTCACGCGGCCGTATGACCATGGTCAGCATGTTATTCCTGATACTTTCCATCTTGTGCATCGTCTGGATTATTCTCAGATGGCTCCTTCAGTAAGCATACGGTCCCTGCACTATCAGTATTTTGATGGGGCACCCTTCGCGCTGAAGGATCTCTCCGTTCACATTGCCTCCGGGTCATGTACAGCACTCCTGGGCCCTTCGGGTGCGGGCAAGACAACCCTGCTTCAGATTCTCTCCGGAATCATCGGAGCTCAATTCACTACGGGCAAAGCGAGCGGCAGTGTTTTAATCGGCGATGACGAGTTTCGACCGATTCCGCAAAAAGTGCTCTTCCCGTCCGTCGGTTACCTGATGCAGGATGCCTCTGTTCAACTCTCTGGAATCAAAGAGACGGTGGAAGAAGAATTAGCATTTGCCCTCGACAACATGGGGATCGATGGTTATGAGCGTCGGGAAAGGGTCTCACAAGCATTGTCCCGTCTTGACCTCGGTCGGCTTGCCAATCGGAGGCCACACCAACTTTCCGGAGGAGAGCTTCAAAGGACGGCGCTGGCATCGATCCTTGTCGCGCGTCCGTCGCTCCTTGTGCTTGACGAACCGGTCAACGCACTGGATAGTCTCGGTCAACAACGCATGGTAAACGTGCTTCGCTCGCTTAAGTGCTCCACCACCGTTCTCTTCGCCGATTCCGGAATTGAGTTCGCCCTTGCGGTCGCCGATACTTTTCTCGTCATGCAAGGCGGCTCAATTCTTTTTTCAGGAACGCGGAATCAATTCCTCAATTCCCTTGACTCTTTCTACGATCTTCTTCCCGTCAATCAATGGAGCGAGGTCGTCCGCAAGTGGGGAAAAACCACGGTACATCCTCGCGTGGCGGGGCTTCTTTCCCTATGATACAATTCGACAATATTTCATTCCGATATGCTCACGACATCGAGGTATTCAGAGATCTCCGTGTCGGGATCGCGGCTGGCGAACAAATCCTGATTGTCGGAAGGAATGGTGCAGGAAAGAGTACATTCCTGAAGCTCCTGAACGGGATTGTTCGTCCCGGCTCGGGCGATGTGACGGTGGGCGGGCTTAGTACACAAAAACATCCGACTTCGCGGCTTGCGGCTGAGGTGAGTGTTACCTTTCAGAACCCGGCTCATCAGATCTTTGCGTCGACTGTTTTACAGGAAGCGGAATTCGCACCAAAGAGCCTTCGAAGAAAGAATCCCCGCGAACGCGCTCAAGAGGCACTCCGCCTTTTCAAGCTGAACGAGCAGGCGAAGTCACATCCTTATGACCTCTCGCTTGCACACAGAAAGCTCCTCACTCTCGCTTCTGCGGTTGCCGCCGATACTCCTGCCCTCGCTTTCGATGAACCCAGCGTCAATCTCTCTCGGCCCGAGCAACTCATTCTTCTCGAGGCGTTTAAAGTGCTGAAAAAGAGCGGGAAGACGATTCTTATCGTCTCCCACGATCTCGAACTGTTTCTCCCCATTTGCACTCGCGTGTTGATCCTGGATGACGGGAAAGCGACGTTCTTCGATGCTCCTGAGGCTCTGACTCGGGATCAGAATCCCCTTCGCCGTTCAGGAGTCCGCCTACCCCTTGTCCACCGCCTTCGACCCTATTGCGGGCTTTCTCCGATTCCACACCCTGGCGCGTAATTCAGAACATCAGCTCCCGATTTGCCCCGGCAGATGTCGGAATTCAGACTTGTCCATAACACTTCATCGATATTCGGCGTTGCCCGCCCGACCGCCGTCAGGCGGGCGGGGATATTCGATATTGTAGTCTCTTGAGGCAGGGACAAGATAATGTCCAATATCCAACGCCGAATTCCGAATGTCGAAGATGGATGAGAAGAGGTAAACTGGGCGAGAGGTGCTAGCGGGAGGGAATGGTGAGCCGGTCGCCTTCCCTGAGGTCGGCAAGGCCGTCGTTGGCGCGTTCGAGTGCACTGACAGGGACGCCATACTTCTTCGAAATCCCCCACAATGTATCGCCTTTCCGTACAAAATAGACCATAGATCCTCCTGATCCGTTCTTTGGCACGCGTAATTTTTGCCCGATAGCCAGGGCGCTTGAAGTAAGCCCGTTCAACGCAATGAGGGTCTCGATATCCGTGCTATACATGCGGGCAATGTGAAACAGCGTCTCTCCCCTCCGGACCTTATGTTCTTGATACGAAAGATCTTTCGATCCCTCTCCCTTTCCGCTCTGTTCTTCAATTCCGGGCCTTGAGGGGACCGTCGGAATGATCCTTGTACGCTCTTCCGGCTGGCTGTAGATGTCGATGGACTGTCCAGCGTTAATTCTGTTCCCCCGAATCTTGTTCCAGCTCTTGAGGTCGTTGACCGTCACACCGTGTTCACGCGCAATCTTGTCGAGGCTGTCTCCATTCCGAACCACGTATTGCTTCCATCCGTCGCCCGTTTTCGTGCTCGTTAGCGCCGGTGACGCGGGAGATTTCTCGCTGCCATTGTCGAGAGAAGCCTGTTTCTCTGCAAAGGACATCGCGTTCACCCGCTTGTATGCGTCGGCCTTTGAGGGATCTACCCAGATCTCCAACCTCTGCCCCGGATAGATGTGGCTGCCATAGGCAATATCATTCCAGTTTCTGATGTCGCTTGCCCGAATGCCATACCATTCTGCAACATGGCCGATCGTGTCACCGCGTTTCACGCGATACTCCACGCTTTCCTTCCCCTTCGTCGAACGAACTCTGGCTCCGGCGTATTTGGATGCCAAAGCCGCCGCCGATTTTCCGGCGGAAGATGAACGAGACCGTGAAAACGATATCGGTTTGCGGTTATCAGCATAGTCGAACGGGACTTTTTCCTTTCCCTCAATAAGGCCCGAAGGAAGAGGAATAGTCAGCGTTGAGCCAACCGAGAGCTTCCGCACGTCCCGGATCCTGTTCATCTCCTTCAACAAGGCAATCGTCAGACCGTATCGTCCGGCAATCTGAGAGAGCGTTTCGCCCGCTCGTACTTTGTGCACAGCCCAATCCCTTTTTTGTTCCGGGGGAATCTTTGAATAGTTTACAGCGAAAGTCTCTGAAGTTCCTTTTGGAATGCGCAGCCGGTAACCTGTTACACCCGGAGGCGTGCACCACTGCAACAGTTCAGGATTCAGACTTTTGATGGCGGCAAGATCGGTCCCCGCACATTCGGCGAGAATCCGAAGATCAATGCAGTCATCAATGGAAACCACATCGTATGTAAGTGAATCAGCAACCTCGATCCCCTTGAAGCCGTGTTTCTCAGGGAACAACGCAATGCGGGTCACTGCAATATACTGGGGGACGTAGTTCCTCGTCTGCCGCGGAAGGTATTTCCTCATTTCCCAAAAATCCGTTGAGCCGCTCCGGCGTATCCCGCGGAAGATTCTTCCTGCACCCGAATTATAGGCACCAAGGACAAGATACCAATCCCCAAATTCAGCATAGAGGTCCTTCAGATGCCGCGCCGCAGCCCTGGTGGACTTTTCAAAGTCCCTCCGCTCGTCAAACCACCAGTTCGCTCGAAGACCGTACATTCTGCCGGTCCCAGCCATGAACTGCCACAAGCCGACTGCCTTAACCCACGAACGGGCATCGGTACGCAGACCGCTTTCCGGCATGCTCACAAATATCAGCTCCTCGGGGACTCCCTCCTCCTTGAAAATGCGCCTCATCATGGGAAGGTATCTTCCTCCCAGATACAGCCAGCGCTCCATGTGCTCTCTTCCCTTTCCAAGGAAGAAGCTCACGTTACGTTCGACGTAGTCATTGTAAGGCAACGGTACGGTCACCCCGGGGATGTCTTCTTTTGGAATCTCAGAAGTTTCTTCAGTTTCCTCTTCTTCCACTTCAATGCTCAGTTTTTCACGAAGGGCAAAAACTGAAGCGTCAGGCCCGAGATCGGCAATCGATTGAATGTATTTTTCGTAATCCTCAATAAGGCTCGTGCTCAGGTCGGTAAAGTCTTTGTTCTGCTCAATGGCCGGGTAGTAGCTTATCTCGTTGAGAACGTTGATGGCCTTCTCAAACCCCTCTTGACACGCGACGGAATCACCTGCTTCCTGGGCGGACAGGGCACTAAGGTAGAATTGACGAGCCTCCTCCAGCCGAAGAGCGATGATCTCGTTCTCATCGGTGGACGAGGAATCAGCATCGGAAACAACCGTGTCTGCGGGAGTTGCGAGGGAATCAGAGCCGAGTGCGATCGCGGAAAGAACTGTGTCTTCAGCGGATTGGACTACTGTAAGTGTTGTATCAATAAATACTTCGGGGATTACGGCAACCGCGGCGGGCTCTTCAACCTTCTGCTCTGTGGTTCTCGTTGTCTCCTGTGTGGAACAACCAGCCAACAACAAGATGAGAAAAATAATAGGAGTTCTTCTCAATGTACCGGTGCCTCCCTTGTGTGATATTCATTAAATATAATCGTCAAGAGGAAAAGAATCAAGCTCGGTGTGAAATGAATCGGGCAACTGCCTATTTCTAAAGAGATGTCAAAGAGGAATGTTCCCGTGCTTCTTCTTGGGATTGGAGTCCACCTTATTCTCCAAGAATTGAAGAATTCGGATGAGTTTGGGACGTGTTTCCCGGGGAAGTATGACCTCGTCAATGTACCCGCGTTCGGCAGCGACGTACGGTGTGGCAAATTTTTCCCTGTACTCGTTCACTTTCCCTTCCGTTGCCTTTTCCTTGTTATCCGTCCGGTCTATCTCCTTTTTGAAAATGATCTCCACCGCTCCCTTTGGACCCATGACGGCAATCTCCGCCGAGGGCCAGGCCACATTGTAGTCGCCCCGGATGTGTTTGGAATTCATGACGTCATACGCGCCGCCGTAAGCTTTTCTCGTAATGACAGTCACCCTGGGGACGGTTGCTTCGCAAAATGCGTAGAGAAGCTTTGCGCCGTGCTTAATGATCCCCCTCCATTCCTGATCCGTGCCGGGCAGGAAACCCGGAACGTCTTCAAAAATGACGAGCGGAATGTTGAAGGCATCACAGAAGCGGACGAATCGGGCCCCCTTCAACGATGAATCGATATCAAGTACACCCGCGAGCACTGCGGGTTGATTTGCCACGATTCCGACCGATCGCCCCCCAAGCCGGGCAAATCCGACAATGATATTCGCAGCGTACATTTCATGCACTTCAAGGAACTCGCCCCGATCGACAACGGTTCGAATTACTTCCTTCATGTCGTACGGCTTGTTGGGATTGTCAGGAATGATCGAATCAAGCCGTGCATCCATCCTATTCGGCTCGTCTCCTGTTTCGACAACGGGGGGATCGTCCACATTGTTCGACGGAATGAACCGGAAGAGCCGCCGGATTGCGTCGAAGCACTCGAGTTCGCTCGCGCAACTGAAGTGCGACACGCCGCTGGACGCGCCGTGCGTGTCGGCGCCGCCCAGCTGCTCCATCGTCACGTCTTCGTGGGTCACCGTCTTCACGACGTTCGGCCCCGTCACGAACATGTAGCTCGTGCCCCGTGTCATGAATACGAAGTCGGTGATGGCCGGCGAGTACACG
>Ga0209619_10002673_pt1 | contig 12911 bp, 9 predicted proteins | sample Rifsed16ft3_FD_184011 | JGI IMG/M metagenome (GOLD analysis project Ga0209619, IMG submission 184011) | Soil microbial communities from Rifle, Colorado, USA - sediment 16ft 3 (version 2) | ecosystem: Environmental > Terrestrial > Deep subsurface > Rock core/Sediment | place: Rifle, Colorado... | reverse complement strand
GCCCAGCGGGTGACGGTCGGCGCCCACGAACTCGAGGCCGTGGGTCTTCCCGACCTCCTTGATGTACTTCTCCACCGACCAGCCGAAGGCGTAGTCGGCCACGAGCAGGTGCCAGCGCTTGGCCTTCGGGTTCGCCTTCATGAAGGTGTCCACGACGGTCTTGGCCGCCGTGTAGGGACTCGCCGCCCACTGGAAGGAGTAGCGGTGGCAGCGGGCCCCCGAGATGTCCTCGGTGCCGCCGCTGAAGTAGTGGAGGACCTTCTTCCGCTTGGCCACCTCGGAGACGGCCAGCGCCACGCCCGACGACCAGGGGCCGATGACGAACTTGGCCCCCTCGCCGTCCACCGCCTCCTCGACCCGTCGGGTAGACGCGCCGGCCTGGGTCGCGGAGTCGCGGGTGACGTACTTGATCGGCTTGCCAAGGATCTTCATCCCGCGCTCCTCCAGCGCCATCTTCATGCCGCGGTCGAGGATGGGCCCCACGTCGGAGAAGGCCCCGGTGAAGGGCCAGATGCCCAGCATCACGACCTCTTTGGCCTGGGCTCGGACCACCGCGGGAAAGCCGAGGCCCGCCACGGCCCCGGCGGCCCCAACCGCTCCGAGTTTCAGGACGTCTCTTCGGTTCAGATCGCTCATCCCTGTTCCTCCTCGTCAGCTTGGAGTTTAGCTTTTCTCGGCGGGCACGCCGCGCAAGTTGCTAGCCTACTATGTGTCACGGAAAAGGGCAATGGGGCTGGCCGCCCTTCTGGGGTAAGCTCTCCATCGTGATCCCGCCGGAGGACCAACGCAAAAACGCAGGCCTGACCCCAGCCAGTGGTCCGGCGGACCTGACGGGCCAGGTCGCCCTCGTCACGGGCGCCGGCCGCGGCATCGGGCGGGCCATCGCCTTCGCGCTCGCCGCCGTGGGCGCCGACATCGCGGCGCTGGACCTCAAGCCTCCCGTGGACACGCAGCGGGGCGTCGAGGCCCTGGGGCGGCGGTGCCTGGCCCTTGCCGCCGACGTAGCCAACCGCCCGGCGGTCGAGGGCGCCGTGGCGCGGACGGTGGCCCACTTCGGCCGGCTGGACGTCGTCGTCAACAACGCCGGCGTGGCGGAGCGGCTGAGCCTGGAGGCCCTCGACGACGCCACCCTCCAGCGCGAGCTGGACGTCATCGTCAAGGGCACGATGCTGGTGAGCCAGGCGGCCTATTCCCACCTGAAGGCGCGCGGCGGGGCCATCGTCAACATCTCCTCCGCCTCGGGCCTGGCAGGCGGCGTGGTGTCGCGCCCCGAGGATACCGCCGCCACGCTGGGGGGCCGCAGCGGCCCGGCCTACGCCGCCGCCAAGGGGGCCGTCATCGCGTTCACGCGCTGGCTGGCCAAGGACGCCGGCCGCTACGGCATCCGGGTCAACGTCGTGGCGCCGGGGCCGGTGGAGACCGAGATGACGCGCGGGTTCGACTACAACGTCGCCGCCCAGCCCATCGCCCGGATGGGGGAACCGGAGGACGTCGCCCAGGCCGTGGTCTATCTCGCCTCGTCCATGTCCAACTACGTCACGGGGCAGGTGCTCGTAGTTGACGGCGGCGTGGTGCTTGACTAGACGGGGACGGGCCTGCGGGTCCGCGACCCATCCGCAAGGGATGGGTGCCCGCAGCGGTGGCTCGCTTCGCTCGCGCTTGCGCCGGGCAGGTGCTCACTCCCGCCAGCGCGGAGTTACACGAGCCTCGCGGACCCTCGCCGAACTCCTGAGATTTCTCGCGGTCCGCTCCGCGCCGTGGGGCGCCCCGGTCGCCGCGCCACCCGCGGGCCCTCGCCACTCACCCTCCTCCCTCCGTCAGGCGAGGAGGCGGGCGATGTTAGGGCATCGTCGAAAGGATCCAAGCCTTGAAGAACGGATCGGCGATGCGGTATTCCGTCTCGGATTTCTTCAGCACATCTCGTTTCAGGAGCTGCCCAAGCGACCGCGCAACGGAAGCAGACGGCCCGAGATCGTAGTCTCGAAGAAAGGCTGCGGTAAACGGGGCCGCGCCGCCGCTCCTCGCCAAGGCGCGTAGGGTTCGCCGCTGATGTAGGGAGAGTTGATCCCACAAGGCAGTGTAATACTCGCGTTCCGACGCGAAAATGTATTCGATGCCGTGACGAATGTCCCCGGAGGACACATTTCCCTTTCCATCCTTCACGATCCAAAGAGCATGACAGAGATACTGGACGTTGAACGGAATGTTGTCGCTGGCGGCCAGGATGTCGTCGAGGCGCTCGGACACAACACCCATACCGGATTTCGCAAACTTACCGGAAAGGTATTTCTTGAACTCTTCGGCCGGGATCGGGCCGAGGGAGAGCGTCGGGCCGCTCCGGAAAAAAGGGGATCGCCGCGATTGGACCATTTCCCACATCAGCGATTCTTTGGAGCCGGCGAACACGTAGCCGACGCGTGGCTGGTGCTGCAAACTCGCCCGCATTGCCTTTTCGAGCGCTGCTCCATCGAGAGCTCTAATCTCCTGAAACTCGTCGATGAAAATGGCCAGCCGGCTCCTTTTTCGCGCCGCCAAAGCTTGAGGGAGCGCCAGGATCTGGTCGCGCAGCTTCATGAGGTCTGGCTGCTGCTGAGAAAACCCGATGCTCCACTCCGCTTGGCCCTGAGCGTTCACCGTCATGGTCGGTCGGATCGTTCTGAGAAATTCCCCGGCCACCCGGACCGCCTTCTCCACCGTCCCCTCCACGGCTTCCAGCACCGCCCGCCCGAAGAGATCGAGGAAATGGGCTAGGGACGTGGCCTGGTAAAGGTCCACATAGGCCACGGGTATGTTCTGGGCCCGGAGGCGATTTCGAGATTCGAGCAGGAGGGAGGTTTTTCCATAGCGGCGGGGGGAGATCAAAAAGAGCCGGCTGCCGGCCAGCACCTCTTTAAGGATCGTTCCGAGTTCGGTCTCCCGATCGGCGAGTTCTCCGCCCGTAACCGGCACACCGATCCGGAATGGGTTTGAGGCCATTTTTGCTATATGCCGCAGGGCATTACGTTTGTAGCATCTCCGCTAGTAGCGACCTTGCTAGTAGCAACCATGCTACAACAAAGCGCGGTCGCCGGCAAGGGGCCGTTCCGTCAGGCGAGGAGGCGGGCGATGATGGCGTCGAGCTGGCAGAGCCGGAAGCCGAACGCGGTCACGCCGAGCACGCCGGGTCTCAAAAAGGCCGCGTCGTAGGGATCTCTGAGGAGGGCCACGGCGAGGGGCCGCCCCGTCTCTTGGAGCCGGTCCAGGAGCCGCCGGTTGGACGGGTAGAGGTGGGCGTCGAAGAGGAAGAGAAGCGCCACGTCCGAGCGAGTCGCGAGCGCCGCCGCCCGCTCGATGTCGGCGTCGGTGGGCTCGATCCCGACGATGAGGATCTCCGGCCTCACCCCGAGGCGGCCGAGCGCCCCCTGGAGATAGGCCGCCTCGTCGAGCAGTGCCGGCTCGATCGTGATGCGGTCGGCCAGCCAGGAGAAGCGCGGGAAGATCACGCCGACCGTCCCGTTGAAGCGCCTCTTGAGATCTGCGGGTCCCGGCTGGAGCAGCGTGACCGCCTGGCTGGCGATCGCCTTCGCGAGCGGCGGTCCCCCGACCTCGCAGCGCGGCGATCCTCCCTCGAAGCGCAGCGGCCGCTTGGCCTCGAGCCCCCGAATCCTCTCGACGCTCGCCTCCAGCTCGTTCACGGCAAGGCGGTTTCCTCGATAGGCGTCACGCAGCGCGGCGCAGGCCTGGCGCTGAGCCGCCTCGGTGTGGCAGACCAGCAGGAGGTCGTGCCCCGCCTCGGCGGCCTTGACGGCGGCCTCTCCCACCGGGCAGAGCTCGGCGACCGCTCCCATCTCGAGATCGTCGCTCACGATCACGCCGCCATACCCCAGTTCGCCTCGCAGATACTCGCGGACGATTCGCTTGGAAAACGTCGCGGGCGTCAGCGGGGCGGGATCGAGAGCCGGGTAGAGTGGATGCGAGGTCATGACCGCGTCCACCCCGGCCTCGATGGCGGCGAGGAACGGCGGCAGGTGGGCGCGCTTCATCTCGGCCCACGTGGAGGGAATCGTGGGGAGCCGGAGGTGGGCGTCCAGCGGGGAGTGGCCCTTGCCGGGGAAGTGCTTGGCGCAGGCCGAGAGGCCGCGGGACTGCATGCCCCGGATGCGGGCGGCGCCCAAGCGCGCCACGAGCGCCGGGTCCTTGCCGTAGGAGCGGATGCCGATGTTGGGGCTCGGGGCCTCCGTCAGGACGTCGAGCACCGGGGCGAAGTTGAGGTCGATGCCCAGGCGGCGGAGTTCGAGAGCCTCGATCCGGCCCTGGCGCTCGGCCGAGATCACCCCGCGGCTGGCTCCCACGGCGAGGTTGTCGGGGAAGACCGTCACGCCTTCTCCCAGCATGATGACGCGTCCGCCTTCGTGATCCGTCGCGATCAGCAGCCGGCGGCCGAGGGCCTCTTCGAGTTGGGTCAGGAGGCTGAGCAGCTGCGCGGCGGACTGGAAGTTCCGGCGGTACAGGATCAGCCCACCCGCCTTCGTCTCGTTGAAGAGGCGGACGTCCTGGGGCCTGAGGGTGGGGCCGGGGAGCCCCAACATGAGCCGCTGGCCGACCAGCTCCTCGAGCGTCATCGGTAGAGGAGATACGGCCGGCGGGATCGCACGAACGCACGGAGGGCGGGCTGCCATGACGCTTCGAACTGGGCGGGCGAGTGGTTCGCATGGATCTGGCGGCGGATCCGGTCGGTGCCGCAGAGGATATCAATGGGCAGCTTCCGTCTCTCGAATTCGTAGGGCGGCTTCCGCCAGCGGAAGTGACGGGGGTAGAGATGGAGCACGGTGGCGATAAGAACCAGGCCGGTCACGTACGGCTTGAACCGGCGGCGATCTGTCACGTGGAGCTGGACGCCGCCGCAGGCGCGCCCCTTCCACTTGTGGAACGTCGGCCGGAACCGGCACGGACGGAAGCGGACCCCGGGCAGGCCCTCGGCGTTCAGGGCCCCGGCCAGGTGCTTCGCGTCGATGAACGGCGCGCCCACCCACTCGAACGGCCGCGTGGTCCCGCGCCCCTCGGACAGGTTCGTGGCCTCGATGAGGCAGGCGCCGGGATAGACGCGGGCCGTGTCGGGCGTCGGCATGTTGGGGGAGGGTGGCACCCACGGCAGACCGGTCTCCTCCCAGAGCATGGCGCGCCGCCAGCCGCTCATGGGGATCACGTCGAGGTCGCAGCGGAGGCCGTGCCGCGCGTTGAGGTACAGCGCCAGCTCGCCGATGGTCATCCCGTGGCGGACCGGCAGGGGATAGAGGCCCACGAACGAGGCGAAGCGTGGATCGAGAACGTTGCCTTCGACGCGGGCTCCGCCCAGGGGATTCGGCCGGTCGAGGACGATCATCCTGACGCCGGCCCGCGCGCAGGCGCCCATCGCCAGGGCCATGGTCCAGACGAAGGTGTAGTAGCGCGCGCCCACGTCCTGGAGGTCGCAGACGAGGGTGTCGAGCCCGCCGAGCATGCGGGCAGTCGGCGCGCGTCTTCGCCCGTAGAGGCTGTGCACCGGCAGCCGGCTGGCCGGATCCCTGGTCGCGGCGATCGGGGCGTGGTCCTGGGCCGCGCCGGTGAGGCCGTGCTCGGGGGCGAAGAGAGCGACCAGACGCGCGCCCCGGATGGATCCGACGAGGTCCACGGCGTGGTCGAGGTCGCGATTCACCGACGCCTGATGGCAGAGGAGGCCGATTCTGCGCCCCCTGACGCGGGAGAGGTGGGTAGCCAGCAGCCGGTCGAGGCCTGTCAGGACGCGCGCCATGGCGTATCCCAATCTAGCAGGGAACAGTGGTATGGTCGAAGGCGTTATGTTTCGTCCCCGCTACGGCGCGCTTCCGACCGAACAGCCCAACCCCCGCAGCCGCCGGCTCGACTCGCTCGCTCCCGTCGAGATCGTGTCGCTGATGAACCGCGAGGACCGCGGGGTCGCCGTCGCCGTGGGTCGCGTCGGGCGGGAGATCGCCCGGGCCGTCACTCTGGTGGCCGGCGCGCTTCAATCGGGCGGTAGGCTGTTCTTCGTCGGAGCCGGCACGAGCGGCCGGCTGGGAGTGCTGGAGGCGGCGGAGTGCCCGCCGACGTTCAACACGCCGCCGTCACTCGTACAGGCCATCATGGCCGGCGGCCGCGATTCCGTCTTTCGCTCGCGCGAAGGCGCCGAGGATCGAGCCGGTCAGGGGAAACGGGCCGTCGCACGGCGGGTCAGGGCCGGGGATGTCGTCGTGGGGATCGCGGCGAGCGGTGTCACGCCGTTCGTGAGGGCGGCGCTGGCCGAGGCCCGGCGCCGGCGAGGGCGGACGGTCCTGGTCGCGATGGATCGGCGTAGCCCGCTTGGCCGGCTCGCCGACGTCGTGATCGCCCCGCGCGTCGGGCCCGAGGTCCTGACGGGGTCCACGCGTTTGAAGGCCGGCACGGCCACCAAGCTGATCCTGAACATCCTCACGACGGCGGCGTTCGTCAGGCTCGGGAAGGTGTACGGCAACTGGATGGTGGATCTCCAGCCGCGATCGCGGAAGCTCCGGGCCCGGGCCGAGCGGCTGGTTCAGATCCTCGGGAAGGTCTCGCGCCTCCGGGCGCGGCGCTATCTGGGCGCGGCCGGCGGGCGCGCGAAAGTCGCCATCGTCATGGCCCGCAGAAACCTCAGCGCCCGAGCGGCCTCCCGTCTCTTGCGGGAAGCGGGCGGCTCGCTCAGGCGCTGTCTTGATGCATGAGCCTCACTGCGTCACCGGGGGCCCCGCGGGGGGCGGCGGCACAGCCGGTGGCGGCGGCGGGGAGTTGGGAATCCAGGCCCAGTAATACTGGCTTCCGTTGTAGTGGAGCTCGTACCGGCCGTGAGGGTAGTACACGACGGACGGGGCCGGTGGCGGAGGCGGTTGAACCACCACGACCTGGGGCTGCTGGGTGTAGATCACCTGCTGGGGCGGTGGAGCGACGTAGACCGGCTGGTAGACGTGCACGGGCCTGGCGTATACCGGTCTGGGGTGAAGCAGGGGACCGACCAGCTGGTTGAACACGGCGAAGGAGGCCAGGCCGAGGGCCACGTTGGTGGCCGTACTGCTCCCTCCATGGCCCCTGCCACCCGCATAGGCCGCCGGTGCCGCGAATCCGACCAGAAGCGCTGCGACCAGGAGCAGAGTGATCATCCGACGCATAGTCCTCACCTCCCTTCTTGCCCACTTTGACGGGGCCGGAGGTTGGGCTATTCAGGGGGGGCCGTTTGTGTAAGATAAGAAGTCGCCATGCTGTGTCCGAGCTGTAAGTTCGACAGTCCACCCCAGAACCGGTTTTGCGGCCAGTGCGGGACCGCCCTGTCGCTCCACTGCCCCCAGTGCGGCGCGGAAGCGCCCAGCGGTAACAGGTTCTGCGGCCAGTGCGGCGCGAGTCTGCAGGCCGCTCCAGGCCCCACCGCGAAACCCGCGCCGGTGCCGGCACCTGCCCCGAAGCGGGGGACGCCGGCCCCCGCCGCCTACACGCCCAAGCACCTGGCCGAGAAGATCCTGAAGGGGCGGTCGGCCCTCGAAGGGGAGCGCCGCCAGGTCACCGTGCTCTTCGCGGACGTCGCGGGGTTCACGTCCCTGGCGGAGAAGCTCGACCCGGAGGAGGTGCACCGGATCATCGATCGCTGCTTCGAGCTCATCACCGCGGAGGTGCACCGGTTCGAGGGGACGGTCAACCAGTACACGGGCGACGGGGTGATGGCGCTCTTCGGCGCGCCAATCGGCCACGAGGACAGCCCGCGACGGGCGGTGCACGCGGCGTTGGGGATCCAGCGCGCGCTCCGGGACTACAGCAAGGAGCTCCAGGCGGAGCGCGGGCTCTCGGTTCAGATGAGGATGGGGATCAACACGGGGCCGGTCGTGGTCGGGCGCATCGGGGATGACCTTAGGATGGACTACACGGCGGTGGGGGACACGACAAACCTTGCCGCGCGCCTCCAGCAAAACGCCCGGCCGGGGAGCGTCCTCGTCAGCGAAGCCACCCATAAGGTGGTGAGCGGCTTCTTCGAGACCCTGGACCTGGGGGAGGTCGCCGTGAAGGGGCACGCTCCGGTGCGGGCCTTCGAGGTGCTCCGCTCGAAGGGCCGCCGCGCTCGGCTGGACACGGTGGCAGGCTGGCAGCTCACGCCCCTCGTCGGGCGCGAGCGCGAGCTGAACTCGCTCTTGGACCGCTTCCGCGAGGTCAAGGCCGGGCGCGGCCAGGTCCTGTTCATCGCCGGGGACGCGGGGATCGGCAAGTCGAGGCTCCTCCTGGAGTTCCGACGCGCCCTGGCCCAGGCCGAGGAACAGGCAACCTGGCTCGAGGGGCGCTGCATCTCCTTCGGCCAGTCGATCCCCTTCCTGCCGTCCATCGACCAGTACCGGGAGAACTTCAGCATCGAGGAGTCGGACGGCGAACCGGAGATCATCGCCAAGGTGGAGCACGGGATGCGGCGGATGGGGGAGCTGGAGGCCCACATCCCGTACATCCGCTACCAGCTGGGCGTGGACCCCGGGGACCCGGCGATCCTGGCCATGGATGCCTCAGCCCGGCGGAAGCGGATCTTCGACGCGGGGCGGGCCATCACCTTGCGCGGGGCGGCGATCCGCCCCCTCGTGCTGGTCTTCGAGGACCTCCACTGGATCGACACGAGCACCGAGGAATACCTCGCCTCCTTGATGGATTCGCTGGCCGCCGCGCGCGTGATGCTGATCCTGACCCACCGGGTCGGCTACACGTCGCCCTTCGGGAGCCGGAGCTTCTACACGACGCTGACGCTCCGGAGCCTCTCGGAGGCCGAGGCGCTCCAGATGGCGGGCCGCGTCCTCGGCACCGACCAGTTCCCCGAGGAGCTCAAGGCGGCGCTGATGGAGAAGGCCGAAGGGGTTCCACTCTTCGTCGAGGAGGTCACGAAAACGCTCCTGGATCTGGGCGTCCTCAGGCGCGAGAACGGCGGCTACCGGATGGTGAAGGGGGCGGGAGAGATCAGCGTCCCGGACACTATTCAGGGGATCATCATGGCTCGCCTGGATCGTCTCGGCGAAGACGGGAAGCGCACGGTCCAACTGGCTTCCGTCATCGGCCGGCAGTTCATGCAGCGCCTCCTGGAGCGGATCGCGGGGTTCACGGGCCAGCTCGAGGGGCTGCTCCAGGAACTGAAGACGCTCGAGATCATCTACGAGCAGGGCCTGCTGCCCGAACCGGCCTACATCTTCAAGCATGCCGTCATCCAGGACGTGGCCTACAACAGCCTCCTCAAGCAGCGCCGGAAGGAGCTCCACCGCGCCGTCGGATGCGCCATTGAAGAGCTTTACCCCGACCGCCTCGCCGACCACTATGCGGAGCTGGCCCATCACTTCGCCCAGGCGGAGGAGTGGCAGAAGGCGACGGACTACAGCGTCCTGGCCGGTGAACGGGCCGGTCACGCCTTCGCCAACGCCGAAGCGAAGGTGCACTTCGGTCGCGCTCTGGAGGTCGCTGGGAAGCTCACGCCGCCGCCCGACCCCCTGATCCTGGTGAGCCTCCACCAGAAGCATGGCGCCGTCCTCATGGTCCTGGCGGAGTATGAAGAGGCGGCGGCCGAGTACCTGCGGGCACTCGAGCTGGTCCGGCCCCTCGGGGACCGGCGGGCCGAGATCGAAATCCTGGTTGCGCTGAGCACAGTGTACCTCCTGTACCACCAACCGAAGCCGTCGATCCAGTACATGGACCAGGCGCTGGCCATCGAGCCCGAACTCAACGACCGGAGCCTACGGGCCTTCTGCCTCGCCCAGCGGGTTGTTGTCCGGGCGGCCGGATACGGGCACATTCCGGAGACGGTGCCGGATGCCGAGGAGGCGCTCCGGCTGGCCGGCGAGATCCGAAATCCGAGGCGGTTGGCTCAGACCCTCGGATGGGTCGGAGGTCTCTTCCAGTGGCGTGGGGAGTTCGACCGCAGTCTCGAGTGCCTCCACCGGGCGGTGGAGGTTGCCGGACGAGAGCATGCTGGCTTCGTATTCGGGCAGGCCGCGTTTCAGATCGGGAACGCTTACGCGGGGAAGGGCGAGTACGAGGAAGCACTCGGGTGGTATCGGCGGCTCGGCGATTATTCCTCAGCGGCTGGGGACAAATTCTGGCTTTCCCGAGTCCCCAACGTGATCGGCGGCGTTCATCTCGAGGTGTTCGACCTCGACGATGCGATCCGACTCAACCTGGAAGGTGATGAGGTGTCCCAGAAGCTGTTCCCCTGGCCTGAGCCTCGGGGCCATTCGCTCCTCAAGGCTGGCCTCGCCCACCTCTACCGCGGCGAGCACGGCCTGGCTGACGAGTTTTTCCGCCGCGCTTGGGCCCTCCTCGGACTCGACATTTGGTTGCGCTGGCGGTGGCACATGCCGCTCCTCCGCGCCCGGGGGGAGCTGGCGCTCGCGGAGGGGCGGCACGACGAGGCCTGGGACTATGCCACCCAGTCCCTCGACATGGCGACCCAATCGGATTCGCGCAAGCACGTGGCCCGGGCCCAGCGCTTGCAGGGGGAGATCCTGGCGGCCCGGGACCGCCTCGCCGAGGCGGCGGGCGCGCTGGCGGCGTCGGTCACGCTGGCCGAGGCGATCGGGGCTCCGCGCGAGGTGTGGATTGGGAAGGCCGCGCTCGGGAAAATTCTGGCGAAGATGGGGAAAGACAAGGAGGCCGAGGTTCAACTTTCCCAAGCGGCTCAGACGATCGAGGCGATCCTGGGCAAGCTGCAGACCCCGCAGCTGCGTCGTTCCTTCGTGACGGCGGAGCCGGTGCAGGAGATCTACCGCGCCCTCGGCCGGCGCCCCCCGGCACCCTAGCGCCATGGACTTCGAATTCACGCCGAAGGAGCAGGCGTTCCGCCAGGAGGTGAGGGCGTGGCTCCGGGCCCACCTCCCGCGCGACCTGCAGCTCGGGTCCTTCGCCTTTTCCCGCGCCGACCAGGAGCACGTGGACCGCCTCCGCGCCTGGCAGCGCGCGCTCTACGAGGGCGGCTGGGTGGGGCTCAACTGGCCCGTCAAATACGGCGGCCGCGGCGTCTCGCTCGTGGAGCAGATCATCTTCTATGAAGAGCTGGCACGGGCCCAGGCGCCGCCGCCCGTCAACCGGGGCGGCCTCAGCATGCTCGGGCCCACGCTGATGGCCCACGGCACCGAGGCCCAGGTCCAGCGCTTCCTGCCGAAGATCCTCACCGCCGAGGAAATCTGGTGCCAGGGCTTCTCCGAGCCCAACGCGGGCTCCGACCTGGCGAACCTCCAGTGCCGCGCCGTTCGTGACGGCGATGATTTCATTCTGACCGGCCAGAAGGTGTGGACGAGCCTGGCCCACGTGGCCGACTGGGGGTTCTACCTCGCGCGGACCGACCCGGCCGCGCCCAAGCACAAAGGGATCAGCTTCTTCCTGCTGGACATGCGGAGCCCGGGGATCACGGTCCAGCCACTCCGCCAGATCACGGGCGAGGCCGAGTTCAACGAGGTGTTCCTCGAGAACGTCAGGGTTCCAGCGGCCAACGTCGTGGGGGAGGTGAACCGGGGCTGGGAGGTCGCGATCACGACCCTCGCATACGAACGGGACGTTCTCACCTTCATGAGGAACATCTCGCTCCGGATGGCCGTGGAGCGGGTGGTCGAGCTGGCGAAGAACACGACGCGCAACGGCGGGAGGGCGGCCGACGATCCGCTCGTGCGCCAGAAGATCGTCTCCGTTCTCATCGGGGAGAAGTGCCTCCAGCTCGGCGGCTACCGGAGCCTCACCCGCCTCATCCAGGGGAAGGCGCCCGGGCCCGAGGGGTCCACCTCCAAGCTTGCCTGGAGCCAGGTGGACCAGGAGCTGGCCGAGCTGGCGACGGAGATCCTGGGCCCCGCGAGCCAGATCGCGGAGGGCGCCTGGGCTCCGGACGAGGGGCAGTGGGCGTACAACTGCCTGCTGGCACGGGCCAGCACGATCCGGGCCGGCACCTCCGAGATCCTGAAAAACATTCTGGGGGAGCGCGTCCTGGGGCTGCCGAAGGACTGACCCCCTCACCTTAATCCTTTCCCCCCTCACCCTACCTCTCCCCACTGGGGAGAGGAGAAGAGGTGAGGGGCATTTGAGTGGGAGGGGGGCGGAGGGCACAGATGAGCGAGCAAGAGCTCTTGTATGAGGTGAAGGACCGGATCGCGACGCTCACGCTGAACCGGCCGGACAAGCTGAATGCCTTCACCGGCCCCATGATCGAGCGCTGGGCGTGGGCCCTCGGGGAGGCTCAGCGCGATCCGGAAGTGAACGTGGTCGTCGTGACGGGCGCCGGCCGGGCGTTCTGCGCCGGCGGCGATGTGGGGCAGATGGGGGAGGGTGAGCCGACGCCGCTGGATCACAAGAACGCCCTCTGGGAGCGGATCCACCAAATCCCGAAGACGCTGGACCTGATGGACAAGCCCGTCATCGCCATGGTCAACGGCATGGCCGTCGGGGCCGGGATGGGGATGGCGCTCCAGTGCGACGTCCGGATCGCCTCCGAGGAGGCGAAGTTTTCCACGGGCTACGTCAAGGTCGGGCTCGTCCCCGGCGACGGCGACGCGTTCTTCCTCCCGCGGCTGGTCGGCATCGCGAAGGCGCTCGAGCTGCTCTGGACCGGGGATTTCGTCGAGGCGCGGGAGGCCGAGCGGCTCGGGATCGTGAACAAGGTCGTGCCCGCGGGGGACCTCCGCCAGTACACCTACGAGCTCGCGCGCCGCATCGCCGACGGGCCCCAGATCGCCATTCGGATGATGAAGCGCGTCGCCTACCAGAGCCTCAGGCTCGACGTCCGCACCCACCTCGACCTGGTCTCCTCCCACATGGCGGTGGTGCGCGAGACCCAGGATCACCGCGAGGGCGTGCAGGCCTTCAAGGAGAAGCGCCCGCCCAAGTTCACCGGCCGGTAGAAGTCTGTCCCGGTTCGAGCGCGGGCTTTGCCC
>Ga0209619_10002672_pt1 | contig 12916 bp, 13 predicted proteins | sample Rifsed16ft3_FD_184011 | JGI IMG/M metagenome (GOLD analysis project Ga0209619, IMG submission 184011) | Soil microbial communities from Rifle, Colorado, USA - sediment 16ft 3 (version 2) | ecosystem: Environmental > Terrestrial > Deep subsurface > Rock core/Sediment | place: Rifle, Colorado... | reverse complement strand
CCCAATTTCACGGGAGCCGAGTTCCTCGATGCCGAGGGCAAGCTAGTCATTTTGCCTATAAAGGTCGCTTTCCGAATTATGGGGCAACTTAACACAGGCGTGGAGCCGACTCAATCAAGGCGTCGGCAAAATTCAAAAGGAGCAAACAGTGAAAATTTCAGGTGATACTATCGTGTGTAAGATCATGTACTCTCAATCCTGTTTTTCGTGTGGCCGCCATTTGGCAACTGCCGAAACACAAAAAGCCGCCGAGAAAATCGTTATCAAAAACGGCGGCGCAATTCGCAAAGATGATTTTTGTCGTGCGTACTGCGCGTCCCATGTGCCGCCCAACAGCAGCGGATTGGCGGATGAATTATTGCCCGGTATTGCGTTGCCCGAATGGCTTTTGAGAAATCCCGCCAACCGCTAACGCAAACCGTTGGGCAGCGCGCATGAGTTCACATGCCGACCGTAATAGAGCCGAGGGATCGCCGCGAATTCCAGAATTGGCTACCCGTCAAAATCCCCTGCCCAACTCTACTTCTTCTTCCCTCTCTTCTTAGGTTCTTCCTTCACTGTCTCAGGGATCAGATCCTTCCACCCTCCCGCCTCATATCGAATAATCGCCGCGCGCAGTTCCTCCACGCGTACATCCAATATCCCGGCAATCTCCGCCATCGTGTAATCCCTGGTCAAGTACAGGGCTGTTTTTATCAAGTCTTCAGTTATAGTTTTCATGATTCAACGAACCTTTGCACAATCACTGCCACCGTACTGAAGGCAAGCGCAGCCGCCAGCCAGATGGAGAAGGGGAGAAGCCGGTCCAGGGCCATCCAGCCCAGCCCCACCCACACACTGCAGCACCAGATACAGGACAGGATGCTCGCAAAAAACCCATCCGGGATGATCACGGCCTGCCTGTTCTTGTCATGCCCGATCCCGGCCAGCGCGCGCAGACGCACAAAAACATCCCAGGGTCCCGCCTCATTCACCAGTATCGACGAGATCCGCCAGGTCGCCAGGCCGTAGATCAAAAGGGATGTTAATGTCATTTCCATGTGGTCGTGATTCCTTCCCGCATATACATTTTTCTTTTTCAGACAGGAAATAATGAATGGCTTCATTCTCTTGGAGAGAATATGCAGGATCACTCATTGGCCCAATAATACACCATTCCGGGGTGAATTTATCAGTGTAATACTGTTTTAGTATTTTCTTATTTGAATATTTCACTACCCTAAGCATATTAAACTCCTATCGCCACACCCAGCACCGCGGCCGGGTCCCTGCGCTCCATGCTTGCCCCGCGCGTCAGTACCCTCCATTGCGGACTCTCCCCATTCAATAGTGACAGCAGGTACTCCGCATCCCCCAGGAACACGGTCTGCTCCTTGTGGTGGGGGTTATTTCCAAACCGGTAGACCTTATCCGGCATCACGCGCGAACGGATGGAAAACGTCTCTGCGCGCGGACCAACATACTCCATCTGCACCATCTGGGTAGCCAGTTCCCCGTCCAACTTATCCTTGCTTAAGTCAAAATTTCCAGATGAACTCAGAAGACTCGCCGGGGAATTATTCGATAGTTTTGTTCCTCCACAACTGCACATAAATTGCTTACCTCCAATCCTGTAATCGTGCCACTTCGTATTCAGATACTCCCCAATTATACTTATCTTTTGGAAATCCTTCTCCCTTTTGGTACTCGAGTACATCCTGTACAAAAACAACGGCTCCGGAACCCGGTAGGCACAAAAGCCCATCGAATGGACTGCGATCTGCCAGTCATGGTCTTCCTTGCCCGGTATTTCGGTATCCCAGCCTCCCTGCTTGTCGAAGACTGCCTGGACAATATGCCTGGGAATCAGAACGCTCGTCCCCGCATATCTCATATTGGCAGCCAGGGCATCCACGCTAAAATCTGAAAACCGGTGGAGAGTCATGGATCCCGTCCCCTTATCCAGCAGGCAATCCGAGAAAATGATCCCGTCGTTCCTCTCCGCGTGCGAGACCATCACATCCAGGTACCACGGCAGCCAGATGTCGTCCGCATCCATCCAGACCACGTACTTTCCGCGCGTGTGCGGATAGCCGGCGTTACGTGCTGCTGCAACACCCTGGTTCCCGTCCATGTTCACCACCTTCGCCCACGGCGCGCCCATGATATCCGGTCCCCATACGCGCCCAGTATCATTCACCACCACGCACTCCCAGTCCGGATAACTCTGCGCCTGGATGGAGTCCAGCGCATCGATCATATAACTCTCATGCCCCGGCCCAACGGTCATAATGATCGAGACCACAGGGTAGGCGTAGTCATGCACCCACCAGAACTTCCGCCCAGGTGCCTGTCCCTGCGCGCCGAACGGGACCAGGTGGGGGGCAGGATGGTCCCCTGAATGTTTCCTCAGAATATTCGTAGCCTCCCGAACGTCCCCCGCGCCGACTCTCCATGGGAACCAGGCCGTCCAATCCGGCTCCTTGCCTTCCTTCTGCCACTCGAGCGCGCCCTTGGAGTCGTCCCGCATCCTGTGGAACATTGTCACAGCCTGCGTAACCTTCCTCGCGCGGAAACCCAGGCTGGTTACCCTGCACCAGAACTCGGCATCCTCGTTCCGCTTCATCCGCTCCCTGTACCCCCCCGATCGTTCGAACACCTCCCGCCGCGCCATCACGCAGCTCGGCAGTTGGTTCATGTGCGCCATCTGCTGGGTCCAGTCGAACTGGTTGGGCGGCCAGCCCCCGCGCACCGGCTCGCCTGTCTTGCCAAGGTTACGCGTACCATCCTCGGTCACGGTCTCCAGGTGGCCATAGACAATGTGCATCCCCGGCTGGGAGTCCAGTGTCCCGGCCTTGATTGCCAGGGCGGTCTCCGCCAGCCAATCATCGGCGTCCAGGTGCTGGATGTACCTCCCGCGCGCATGGACGAATCCAAAGTTGCGCGCGCCAGGCAATCCAAAGTTATTGGGTGTGGGGATGTAGGATATCCTCTTATCCACATTCGCATAGTTTTCCACAATCCGGCGCGTGTTTGGGCTGTTGGCGTCGTCGATCACCAGACATTCCCAATCCCCAAGAGTCTGTCCCAGCACCGACTCCAGGCACTGAGGCAGGTACTTATCCAGGTTGTACGTCGTGATGATCACACTCACCGCCGGACAGGGGATGGAGTATTTATCATGCACCCGTTTAAACAGGTCCGCATACTGCTTTATCCTGGGTTCCCATCCCCAACGACTCTCCACATCCGCCCGCGCGTTGGCACTCAGACGGTCCCGCTCGGTAAAACAGCGCGAGATCGCTTCTACAAGCCCAGCATAATCACCAGGCTGGGCAAGGTAGCCTGTTTCGCCCTGTTTGATTATCTCAGCCTGCCCGCCCCAGTTCCAGCCCGCCACAGGGACTCCTGACGCCAAAGCCTCCAGCGTACCAATTCCGAAGGTCTCCCGCGCTGTACACAAATACACTCCTGCGCGCGCTACCAACTGTTTCATCTGCTCGTAGGGGACGGCACCGATGATCTTCACGTTCTGCGTGCTCCGGCCAAGTGTTGATACAAATTGCGTGCTTCCCATCTTGGCCGCCACGTTCTGCATGTCGCGCGGGTCGCTCACGAAGTCGGCACGTGCCTTATTCCAAAGGACGTAATTCCCATGTTCCGGGGAAACGAAAAAATCCCCGGCATCCACTCCATGGTAAACCACCTCCGGATAGAACATGCCGCCCCTACGCACCGCGCGGCCCACCCATTCGCTGGGAACTGTGTGCGCCACTGCGCGCGCCATGCTCTCCACCACTTGCGCATTGACCTCCTGAAAGTTATCCTGCCACGGCTGACGGCTCCAATACAAACCATGCCCACAGTGGACCACAGGCACGCCCGGCGCGTAGGCCATCATCCCACCATGGTTCTGTATGATGTCCGCCTCCTTGGGGTTGGCGACTACTTCCACGCCGAACTGTGCGAGGTGCCTAATCTCAGCCTCTATGACTCGACGTATACCGCCATTATCTGCCTGCGCCGGAACTCCGACGTAGTTAGGGGATATGTGGACTTTTAGCATCTTCAGGGGGTTTCTCGTTGCGTGCGATGGCTGAATTTGCCCAGTGTACGCAGCTCTCCAAATTCGTCAGTGCCACCGATAATTCCCGGCTCTCAGGGCAGAATTGCGCCAGAGTCTTCGCCAGTTTTTTGGCTTCGTCCCTGATTACTCCATAGCGGAAAGACTGGTTCCCGAACGGGGGGTGATAGGTGAAGTTATTCTCGATCCTCGCCAGGACTTCCTCCGAGACATCCTGCCGGCCTTGCTCGTTAGGCTGCTTATTATCGTCGTAGTATGTGAAATTCATACTGGGAGTCCTTTCTCGTCATACTTCAGGTTTTCCACCTGATCATCATACTGGAACTGGAACTGGCGCACCGAGAACCCCAGGGCTTGCAGTCTCACCGTCATTAAATATGCGGCAAAAATATTCGACGTGTGGACGATGATATCCGGCTTATGCCGATTCTCGGGCCAGCCGGTCTTCTCGATGTATCGCACGATCTCCATTCCGCAAGTGGGCGTATCCGGGTCTTCGAAGTCAATCCCGGTCAGGTCATGGTCCAGAGACACAATATCCCAATCATACCGCGCAAGCAATCGCAGGGCTTCCTTGACGTTCGCGGCAATCGTCACTTCGTACACGTCTGAATACTGCCTCAGCGCGCTATGTATCCTCCTCGTCCGGTCATCCACAAAAAGCATTCTCTGCAGCCTATTCATCCCTCCGCCTCCCGTCCCCCGTCCTTGTATATCACCTTACACCCATCCATGTCGATTTCGAACGGCACATGCCGGAGTCCCAACGCCTTCGTAACGTCCGCGCGTCTGGCTTCCGGCACCGCGAACAGGAAGAACCCGCCGCCGCCCGCGCCCAGCAGCTTCCCGCCGGTCGCACCGGCCGTCTTTGCTTTCTCATACAGGTCGTCGATCCAGCCCTCAGTAATCCCCTCCGCCATCTGCTTCTTATAATGCCAGCCGGAGTCCAATATCTCGCCCAGGTTTTCGAGATGCCCGGCCACGATCTCCCCCCTCAGCCTTATAGCCAGGTCACGCAGCTTTATCGCTGCCAGGAAGCTCGCCGGTTTCATGCGTATATTATTCTCCTGTTCTTTCAGTATCTTTTTGGAGACCCTGGTACTCCCCACGAAGAACAGCATCAGTTCCTGCTCCAGGGCCAGTCCAGCCATCAGAGGCAGGGCTTCCACCGAGACCGTCCCATCCCTGAAGAACTTGTAGAAGTGCAGGCCGCCGTACCCGGCCGCATAATGGTCCTGCTTTCCTACCGGATGCTCGCATAGTTTGCGCTCGATGTAATAGGCATCCTCCACCAGGATCGACCTCTCCTCCGCTGTACGGAAATTGGCGGTCAAAGCCATGGCCAGACCCACGGCATAGGAACTTGAGCTTCCCAGTCCGCTCCCGCCATCCGGGATATCCGAGACGGACGTGATCTCCACACCGCTTTCCGCAAAATGGGCCAGGGTCTCGCGCGCCAGGTCGTGCTTCAAATGTGACACCTTATCCACGTCCTCCGTCTCTCGGTATGAGACACGCGTCCGCCCATCGAATTTCGGGTTGACTGAGATATACATATATTTATCGATGGCAAAGCTCACCACCGCGCCAGCCTGCTTGCTGTAGAACGCCTCCATGTCAGTCCCTCCCCCTGCCAGTGATATTCTGAATGGGGTCCTCGTAATTATCATATCCTCTCCCACGCCACGGCGGTCGGGTAATAATCCCACATGACTCTGTGACTCTTGCTTAGTCCTTCGTAGATCAATTCAGTTTTCTCCTTGCCGCTCTCGATGACTCCGGGATGGAACTGGCACCAGAAATACCTGAACCTTTTCATCAGATTCAGCCCGATCATGTAGGGGATAAGTACAAACTCCCCGCCCTCTATGTTCATCAAGCACACATCCACATCCGTGTTCAGCATTTTGTAGATATCTGCAAAGTTACACTCCTGCATGGTTCGTCCGCCTGTCTTGACCACGGAGGCGCCGTCCGTATCGTGTTCGTATAGTTTAAGAACCGTGTCATTTGTCCACACCCCAAACGGGAACACATGCGCCTTTGTCCTATCGAACCTTTGGTGCATCTTTTCATAAGCCCACCTCTGGGGTTCGAAGATGAATATATGCGGGTTGTATTTCTCCTGTATCTGCGCCGCCCATCGTCCATCGAACCCGCCGAGCTCCCAGACAATGGAATTTTCGTCTATCTGCCAATCCAGAGCCAGAGTATTATCGCCGTCCGCTTCGAACCATGTAGGTTTACTCATCTCCAGACCTTCTCCCCAATGTGGTGCCAGCCTCCCCACGGGTCGATGGTCACCGGCCGCCATATCTCCGGGCCGTCCTTCACGTCCAGCCTGTACATATTGTCCTGCTGCAACTCGATCAGCCCGGGGTTGCGGTCCTCTGCAAACCAGCCGTAGTGCTTTGTGAAGCGCGCGTGGCGAATCAACGGGTTCCCAGAGTAGGCATACTGGGTGGTCCTCAGGTACTTCAGATACATCGTCCCGTTCGCCCCAACCGTGTGAACATCCGCTCCCACCGAAAGGATCCGGAAGTTCACGATCCCTACCTTCTCATTTTCCTGAAGGAGTTTGACGTATGGCTTGATATCCAGCGGGGATTCCAACACCCAATCATCCTCCAGGAATAAAACAAAATCGCTGTATTGATGTCCCATTCCCAGGCCCTTATTCCAGCCCTTCCCGCAATTGAAACTGCCATCCTCCCTGAATCGGTCATTGTGGTGACCTATCAGGTACATATTCTGCTCTTCCAGTTCCTTCAGGAGCGCGTCATGGTGTTCGGCGGGTGATCCATCGTCGGCTACGTACCAGCCAATATTCTCCTGCGGGTATCCCAGGTTTTGACAAGTTGAACTTATTGTAGCAAGTGCTTCGCGCGTTCTTTTATAAGTCACAAGCACTATGGCTAGACGGGGCAAATCAGACATCTGCTAGTAACTCCTTCAATTCATCTTCGGTTAATTCGCGCGCCGTGTCTGAGGTGTAGGGGCCTGACCATGGAGACTCTACGCGCTCGCTTGTGGTCGGGTTGAGTATAAAGTATCCATCGCCGCCAAGAAGCGTGTGAGACTGTGAATAATGGGTCTCTTCGCAAGTCAACAGCGTTTCGTGTAGTTTTTCTCCCGGTCGTAGATCGACTCGTTCAACTTCATGGTGCCTGTCACCAATGGTATATTCCAGAAGTTTCCCTATGGATAAGGCAGGCGTTTTAGGAATGTATATATGCCCGCTCTCCGACTCCAGCGAAGCGATCACATAATCCACCGCCTGGGAGGGGGAGAGCCAGAAGCGTGTCATCGCCGGGTCGGTGATCTTCACCGGCTCCCCGTTCTCCACCGCGCGCTTCCACGCCTGGACAACTGAGCCGTTGGACTCGATCACGTTTCCATAGCGGACAAGATGGAACTGCGTCTTGCCGTCCTCGGCGCGCGCATACTCCTGAAATATCTTTTCCATGACGTACTTGGTCGCGCCGTACAGGTTGCAGGCATGGCAGGCTTTGTCCGTGGATATCCCCAGCACATGCTCAATCCCGGTCTCGCGTGCCGCCATACACACGTTCATGGACCCATAGACGTTATTATCCAACGTATCCATGGAGTAGTATTCAGAGACAGGTATGACTTTCACGGCCGCTAGGTGCAGCACAACCTCATGCCCAACCATGGCCAGTTTCAGCGTTTCCAGGTTGCGAATATCACCCTGGACATACTGGATTTCCGGGTAGAGTCTGCGCATGGCAGCGTGCTTGTGTTCGTCTCTTGAATAAACGGTGAAGCGGCCAGTCCAGCCCTCCTCCTGCCGTCTTCTGGCAATTGCCCGGCCCAAGGTCCCGGCTCCGCCGGTTACAAATAGATTTGCCTTTCTGATGTCCATGCTTCCTCTTGTGTCTCTCCTCCCCCGCCTCGGGGGAGGCTGGGAGGGGGTTTTTGCTTCCCTTTTGGGGTCATAATAGAGACCATGAGAAGGGAGGGAAGCGTTCCCGTTCAACTGTCTGGCCCAGACAATCTATCTCACAGCCTCCATTATAACTCCAAAATGTAATACAAGGATAGGGAGGGCGTTTCCGCCCTCCCTATTTTGATTATGAGAGGTTAGTTGTTGAAGCCTGGGCCGCTCAGGTTCCATTCAGAGAATGGGCTAGGAGCAGGCCGTCCGGTTGTCACGCCGCCATTGACCCAGTAATCCTGGGAGGGCAGTACGTCATCCGTGTGCTGCAGTGGTACGTAGGTCACATTCTGAAGTCTTCCCGCGAGTTGCGGCGTCCGCAGGATCAGGCGGGGTTCGACCTTCGAGATGACCTCCAGACACCAGTTATCGGGTGGCTTGATGTGCCACAGGAACGCACCGGAGTCCGTCCAGTACCAGGCATCCGCCCGCGCGTCGCGCACAGCCGGAATCACGTCATTGCGGTAATCGTAATATTCCCAGTACAGCGTTCGGATCGAGCCCCCGCGCGCAGTGAAGGGCACCACGTAGATATCCGACGCAAACCCGCCGATCGGGATGGCTCCGTTATCGGCCTGGTTCTCTTCCATGATGCACGGGTCAAGAATGACCGGGTAACGCTTGGAGTTGATGTTAAGGAACTGCCCGCTGCGCATCTCATCGCGCATTCGGACGTTTTCCAGGATCAACACGTCCAGCCCGGCGTTGGTCAGGGTTGCGCCGTCGGTGTTGTATTGCTGCGGCCAGAAGCGTGTCAGCTCGAAGAAGAGCTGCGGGCGCATGACCAACCTCAGATCCACCGGCGAAAGGTTCTGCTGAATCGCCTTGGTCTCCAGGATGTACATCATCGTGGAAAGCGTGCGGTAGATGTCCGGGTCGGCGGTCGAGGAGACTTGCCGATAAGAGAAGTCCTTCACATCGCTATACAGGCTTTGGCAGGCTTGCCCGGTCAAGGCATCAACCTTGGTACGGCTGATCAGGAGATCTAGCCCGGGAAATTCCTTATACCCGCCGCCGGCCATCGAGTTGGCCGGGTTACCCGTGTAAACCTGTGGGCAGAACCATCTCTGGTAAGCCACGCCCACCTCGACGAGCCGCATGACCATCTCGCGTCCGGCCAGGATCGAACTCTGGTTCGTCAGGCCGAAGAAGCCTTGCATGAGTCCGCCCATCTGCTCGACAAGCGGGTCATTCTCAAGATTCAGGTCAAGGAACTCGCCCCGGTTCAGGCGCTGCCCGATGCGGTTGATCTCAACCTGGCGGGTCTTGAACTCCTTACGCCCAAACACCGTGGTCTGGATACAGGTCTTGAATGAGTTCGCATCCTCCGGGTTATCGCAGACCGCATTCTTCTCCTGCGTGTCCGAGCGTTGGAAGCCGGTGATGTAGGGGAAGAGCGGCTGGGTATCGATGGATGTCTGGACCGGGATGACCTCGCCCAGCGATCCGGTGATCTGGGTGTGGGTCGAGATCACGGCCTGCGAAAGGCCGCGCACCCCGAACAGTCCACCAGGCCCATGCACGTAGGGTCCAAGCGGCGCGCCTACGGTCTGAGCCTTCCTAACGTTCTCTGCGACGGCTTTGGTGATGAGATCCATGAATGCAGCCGCCACGTTGGACGGATCTACCGTTCCGTCAACGGGTTTAACTTGGGGAAACATAATTACACCTCCTTATGAGGTTTCGATTGATACGGGTACCGTGTTCGTGAGCTTGTTCAGCCAGTACTCATCGGGTACACCGGGCACAGCCTTGGCGAGTTTGTCGTCTTCGCCTGCATCCTTTTTGAGCTTGGTCTTATCGCTTGCCGTAGGGCGCTTTTCCTTGCTCCAGGCAAAGCGCGCCGCCGGCGGTTCGAGCATCTCGGCCAGTTTGTCTTCAGTCGAAGATTGCAGGCTCTTGACCAGCTCTTCCAGGATTTCAACTTTTGCAAGACTCTCCTGCGCTTGGGCCACGAACGCATTCAGTCCTTCCACATCCAGTTCCTTGGCGACCTGTTCAAGGATCGCCTTCACATCGACGGGCAGGGTAGCGGTGACGGGTGACGTGGTTATTTCCGTCTTCTGTCCCCCGTCTTCCGTCTCCTGCCCCTTCTCCTTCGATGTGATCCCGGCCTCCGCCAGTTGCTTCTGCATCTGGCCGGTCTTTGCGAGATAGGCTTCCGCCTTCTCTTTGCTTCCCATGATCGTCGTCAGGTATTCCAGTTTATCCATGCCAACCTCCTTGATCATGGTCTCTAACGTAGTGAACGGATTCGCCGCCTTATCCAAAGGCAGATCCGAAACCTCATACATCCAGTAGTTCGTAACCACGCGCGGATCGCTCTTATCGAGCCTCATCCCCAGTCCCTGGAAGCTCATCCCCAGGTCAGTTTTCACCTGAGCCTTGAAAAGAGCCGCAGCTTCGTTCTCGGTCAGGACTCCGCTCATGATGAATGCGCCGTCCTGCTCCATCCAGAAATCAGCCGGGTGTTCCCGCGCGGTTCCTGGGACGTGCCACGTCAAAAAGACCGGGGCAAGCTCTGGGTTCTCATCCAGCCAGGCCGCATAACCCTGGTGGGCGCTCTTCGAGATGATGTCCTCCTCCCAGTCTATGAAGTTGTTAGTCGGTTTTCCGATCCATCTCCAGTCCCCTTTTGCATCCTTTTCGATCAGGATGGCGCTCTTCTCCATGCCCATTTCTATCCCCATCCGCTTGGCCGCCGCTCGTATCTTCGGCATAGCCGCCTTCGCATCCGCCGCGCCTTCCCCGCCGCGCTTCATTTGCTGTGCAGCGCGCGCCAACGCATTTCTAACGTGTGCCTTATCGTGAATCGGGTACTTCTTCTTGGACGGCAGTGCAAAGTCCTCGCTTGAGAGCTTCTTGCGCGCGGCCGCCGATAATTTCGCCTTGATCAGGTCTCCCACCTTTTCGAATGCCCCGGTGTGCCGGGCGTCCGTTGCCAGTATCGCTTCCACCTGGAGTATGTCCAGGTCCTTCTCCATGTCCTCGGCGTCCATCATTGCCTCGGCCAGCCGCTCTTCGAACTCATCCGCCACGGCCTTGATCTTGGTGCTCTTATCCACCGGATCGATCATCGGGTTATGGAGGATGTTCCGAACCAGGTCCTGCACGTCCCAGGTCACCTCCTGGACTTCGTGCGCGCGCTCCATGGCGTCCCGCTGGGCTTCCAACTCCTCGAACGAAGTCGGCCCCACGTTCATCATGCCCATTTCGCCCATCGGCTCATCGTACATTTTCGACAGGTCTTCCGGCTCGTCAGGGGGAAGGATCGCTTGTACTTCCAGTTCTTCCTCCTCCCCTTCATCCACCACCTGCGCGCGTTCAGCCAGCTCCTGCTCTTTTCTCGTTCGCAGGCGCTCGTGGCGCTGTTGGGCTTTAATTCGTTTTGCCTTGCTCATGGCTACCTCTCGAAGATTCCGGGATTGTCCGGCTTTCGACAATTATACTTCAACTTCTACACGAAACATCCACCTTCCATCCTCCGTCTTCGGTCTTCCGTCCCCCGTCTTCTACTCACCTCGTCACCTTCCCGGCCTGCCCTATGGCTTCCTGGATATCCTCGGCGAAGGTATCCACGTACTCCTCGGCAATGGTCTTATCGAACTCGCGCGCTTCGAACCCTGGGTGGCTGACCGCGCTGGCCTTCACAATAGGCCCAAACCTGGACTTTGACCTGCTGCTGATCGTGCGCGGGCGGGTGGACGCGCGGTAGCCTGTCTGGAAACGTAACTGCTTCGCGCGTCGGGGGACGATGGTATGAGCCGGAGATCCCGCGTTCACAAGCTCCCATATCTTCGCATCCGCCCCGCTCGGCGTGATCGTCGCAGACAGCGTGCTCTGCCCAAAGTTGAAACGCATGGCAAAGTCCGGAGAATGATCCCAGCCCTGGATCGTCTTCAGGAACTCCCGGCGTACTTCCGGCGCGCTCTTGTTCCGCATGGTCCGCTCGATCCTGCTGCGGACTTCCTGCACACTCAGCACTTCCTCCGGCACGAACACCCGCGCAGTGATCTTGATACTCATTTAGTCATCCATAAGTGTAGTTTTTGCAAATTCGCAATCCATCTTGAAGTAGATGAAAGTTTTTATGATATTCATCAGTAATCCAGTAGCGTTTTCCATGCAGAGGCGAGTGCCACACATCCGTTATGATTTGGATGTACTTCATCAGCCATATATTCAGAGTGTCCATAGAACACATCATAACTATTGACGCCCGCGTAGCAGAATACACTATTCGTAGAAACTAGGTCGTCAATCCATCCGTTCAGGGTGGTCAGTCTGGTCAACTTAATTGCATCATTGCGGTATGACTTTCCGAGATAGATGGGCGCGCTTGAGTATTTGGTGTGTAAAGCGTCAATGACATACTGATAATCAGCCTTCCATGTCGTTTCGTCTTGCGGCCAGCCATGCGAATCTTCCACATCGTTCGCCCCAATCAGAATACAAATCTTGTGGGGCTGTGTTGGCCGAGAAGAAAGGTCAGCGTCTATATAGTCCTGTATCTCGAATATATCTGCTCCGCCGCGCGCAATACGGGTCGGTGATTCGAGTCCATTGGTTATGCTGTCTGCCAAATGTCCTAGCCAGCCTTCCGCGTCTAATTCGTCAATAGAGGTGGTTGTGATGCTATCTCCAACCGCAAAAAAGTTCACGCTTGGGGGAGGCGTTTCTGGGTCGCCACCCTCTAAGGGTTTGCAGCGGTAAGGACAGACACCGCCGCTCCCGATAATGTTTTGGGATACGCTACAAGGTTCGTGCCTGCTTTATTGGTTTTGACAATCGTTGCTGTATTGTTGAAAGCCGCACTAGCGTAATTCCACTTGCTTGCATCTGCGATGTAGGCTCTTATTTTGTTTCCGAAGCAGAATACCGTCAGGGTGTAGGCT
>Ga0209619_10002666_pt1 | contig 12925 bp, 14 predicted proteins | sample Rifsed16ft3_FD_184011 | JGI IMG/M metagenome (GOLD analysis project Ga0209619, IMG submission 184011) | Soil microbial communities from Rifle, Colorado, USA - sediment 16ft 3 (version 2) | ecosystem: Environmental > Terrestrial > Deep subsurface > Rock core/Sediment | place: Rifle, Colorado... | reverse complement strand
CGACTCGCAAAGGCGCGAGTCGCCCGCAGCACAACTGCAGATCGTTAGCTGGCGGCGCCGTGGGCCGATAGACTTGTACGAAAGGAATGGGCAATGATAGCATCGTCCTTCTGGTGGGCCGCCGCGGCCTACCTGGTGCCCACGTTTCCTCTCGGATACTTCTGGCATCTCAAGATCTTCCGCGCCCAGTACGATCAGCTCGAGGTATACCGCCCGCAGGTGATCGTGCCGCTGGGCCTCACCACCATGATTATTCAGGCTGCGCTCTACGCTTGGGTGTATCCCCGACTGTTCAGTACCGCACACGATGCGTGGCTCACGAGCGCCCTACAGTTCGGCGCTTTCTTTGGCGTCATGGCGTGGTCGTTGGCGGTGCTGCCGGCGGCCGCGAAGTATCGTATGACCTCGGTCGGTGCTTACGTTCGCCTCGAGACGGCCTTCACGGCGCTGCACTACACCATCGTCTCACCCCTCATTGCGCTGGCTTGGCGCTCCCCGGCCTGACGACCGCGCTTCGTGTTCGCCGCCAGCTAACCCGGAAATGGAGCCGGCGGGCGCTCGGGGGGGGGAGCGCCCGTGCGCAGGCTGGCGCCGATGCGGCCGAGAAGGAAGAATTGGGTTTGTGCGGCGCAACCATGACGCCCGCGGCTCATTTCCAGTTCGTTATGCGGCGGCGACGGTCCCGCTGTATACTTGGGATCAGAGGTGTTCATGAAATACAAGATTGCACTGAAGGAGACGAACGAAGGCTACAGCGTCTCGGTACCTGGCTTGCCGGGGTGCTGGTCGCAGGGCGCCACGGAGCAAGAAGCCGTTGCCAACATTCAGGACGCCATTCGGGAGTATCTCGCTGTTCGAGAAGACTTGTTGAAGGGGGCCGTGATACGCGAAGTCGAAGTCGCGTAGCGCGTGCCCAGGCTTCCTGGCATCAATCACCAAGACGCGGTGCGGGCGTTGCAGAAGGCCGGCTTTCACGTCGCGCGGCAGGGCAAGCACATCGTCATGACCGATGGCGTGCGCATTGTCACCATTCCGCGCCACAATCCCGTCAACGCGTACACGATGGGGGGTATCGTCCGCGATGCCGGGCTGACGCTGGCGGCCTTTCGCAAGCTCCTGTAGCCGGGCTGCCGCATAACAAGCGTTTGCTGCAGCCGGGGGAACCTCCCTCAGTTTGGTAGATAGTTTTCCCTAACTGGAGGGAGGGGGCCATGGCGCGAGCAGGGCCGCGGAGGGTCCGAGCCTACAGCCGGGAGTTCAAGCTGACGGCGGTCCACGCGCTGGAGACGATCGAGGCGCTGCGAACGCTCGGCGCGCCGCGAGTCGGCCGGCTGGTAGCCGAGGCCGTGGCCGTGTTCCCGGACGGCCCGGCCCCGGATCGCGAACGCCGGCGACGGCAGCTCGACCGGCTCGACGACCGAGCGCGGGCGAAGTTGGATCAGTTAGACGGCGCGTTCTATGCGTATCCCGAGAACTTGACGGCCCTCGAGCGACGCTACGTCAGAAGCCATCAAGAACAGTTCCACATGCCCTAGCCGAGTGACCCCGGTGCCGTGGATTCGCTAACCCGCAGCCCCTCCGCTGGTACACTGCCGTATACTTCAGTTGTCCTTCGCCGAGGCTTCAGCGTGAATCTCGTTTCTTATAAGGGTTTTGCCATCATGCCACGCACCTTCCAGATACGCGGCTCTGGACGCTGGACTCTCGATCTCTTGATCAGTCGCCACCGACGCTCCCGGGCCTTCAGCGGCTCCGACACCTACTCCACGGAGCAAGCGGCCATCGCGGGTTGTTCCGAATTCGGGCGGCGGATCATCGACGGGCGAGTCCAGCATTACTCGGTCGATGATTTGTCGTGAGGCTGAGGCCTCACCCGGAAACGGAGCCGGCGCTGGAACGGCCGAGGGTCCGAATCGGCTGGCGCGGATGGGGGCGTTAAGGAAATGATGTTCGGGCTGGGCCGGCCGATCGCCTGCAGCTGAACCGCAAGCCCGTTAGAAGCGGCTGGAGCACGTGGCGTGATCTCCGTCGGGCTCATCGTGATCGGCGCCCTGGCCGCCGAGCGGACGGACAGCTGTGATGTGCCGCCCCTCCTGCCCGCCTATTCCCACAACGACTATCTCGCCCCGCGGCCGCTCGCCGAGGCCCTGGGCGCCGGCTATCGTGGCGTTGAGGTAGATCTCTACCGGGACGGCAACCGACTGCTGGTCGGGCACGACCGGCGCACGCTCCGGCCGAAGCGAACTCTGGAGGAGCTCTACCTCAGACCACTGGAGATGCGCCTCTCTCGGTGCGACTTCGTGCTGGCGCCCAACACGACCTTTTTCCTGAACCTCGAGCTCAAGGAGCGGGACCCAGAAGCATTGCGGCTCCTCGTCAACCACTTGGAGTCCTACAGCACCACCCTGTTCGGCCGTGGCCAGGTTCGAGCCGTGCTGGTTGGGTGGTGGCCGACTCTTCAGGTAGTGGGCCAGCCATGGCCAGCCTACCTTGGGGTCCAGTTGCCGTTCGAGGGCAAGCCGGAAGAGACGATCGCCCGGGCCGGGCCACCCATCAGCCTCCTCAGCGTCGATTACTCCAAATCCCTTCGCTGGAATGGCCGCGGCTCCGTCCCCCGCCGCGCGCAGAACGCTCTTGCGGAGGCCGTTCGGCTGGGACGCGCGATAGGTGTGCCGGTCCGGGTTCATCAGGCGCGGGTTAACCCCCGCGTCTTCACCTGGCTCCTCGAAACAGGCGTGGATCTCATTGGGGTCAAGGAGTTGGGACCTGGCACGGAACTGCTGGCGCCCCACGGCGAGTCGCCGAACACCAGTAAGCCGGATCCCGTCAAGCGAACGCAGTGATTCGCGGCCCGCGTGGGTCTTGGTGGGGTGCGCCCTACGGATCGGCCGCGGCCGAGCCGCTATTCGTCACGCGGCCAGCGCTCGAAGGACTCATGGCGATGTCACGATGCCGCCGTGGCCAGGACCCACTCGACCAAGGAGACTAGATCCATGCACACTCACGCCCTGCCCCGCCGTGATTTCCTGGCCGCTCTGGGGGGCGCCGGAGCGATCCTCCGATCCGACGCGACGGGCACGCTCGGACGACTCACGTCGCGCGTGGCGAGCCTCTCGCCGGAGGAAGCCGCCCAACAGGAAGACTACTGGCTGGGCGTCCGGCAGGCGTTCACCATCGATGCCAACCAGATCAATCTCAACTCCGGCAGCGTGAGCCCGGCGCCCAGGGTCGTGGCGGATGCGATGCACCGTTACTGGACCATCACCAACCTGAGCCCGGCGCTGTACGTGGACGACCTGCTCTATCCCGAAGTGGAACTGGTGCGCCAGCGGTTGGCCGCCGCGTTCGGCTGCGACCCCGAGGAGCTGGCGCTCACGCGCAACACCACGGAATCGCTGCACGCCGTGATCTTCGGGCTGGAATTGCAGCGGGGCGATGAGATCGTCACCACGACGCAAGACTACCCCAGCATGCTCACGGCCTGGCGTCAGCGGGAGCGGCGCGACGGCGTGGTGTTGAAGCTGGTGAAGTATCCCACCCCTCCGCCTTCGCTGGACGACCTGGCGCTGCGGATCGAGCGCGCGATCACGCCGCGCACCAGGGTGATCCACTTCTGCCACATGACGTACACGTCCGGGCAGATCTTTCCGGTCAAGCGGATCTGCCAGCTGGCCCGGAGTCGGGGGATACAAACCATCGTGGACGGCGGCCACACGTTCGCGCAATTCCCGTTCAGGGCCGCGGATCTCGACTGCGATTACTACGGCACCAGCCTGCACAAGTGGCTGACCGCGCCCGTGGGCAACGGATTCCTGTACGTGCGGAAGGAGCGCATCCCGGCGGTCTGGTCGCTGTTCGCCGCGCCGGCCGAGCTGAGGGACAACATCCGGAAGTTCGAGACGATCGGGACCTATCCGATCTCTCTCCGAAACGCCGTCAGCGACGCCCTCACCTTCCACCAGGCCATCGGCTTCGAGCGCAAGGCCGCCCGGTTCCGGCTCCTGCGGGAGCGCTGGATGCGGCGGGTCGAGGGGCTGAAAGGCGTGAAGCTGCTGACGGCATACGACCCGACGCAGGCGTGCGCCCTGGGCGCGCTCACCATCGAGGGCATCGGGGCCAATGCCCTGACGGATCATCTGCTGAAGAAGCACCTGGTGCACGTGCGGCCGCGGTTCGTGCCGGACGAATGGGAGGGTATCCGCGTCACGCCCAACGTGTTCACCACGCTGGAAGAGATCGACGCGTTCGCGGCCGGGATCGAACATGTCGTCGCCCACGGCGTGTGAGCCAAACCCTCACACAGCGACCGGTGGTTCAGCCGGTCGCCGAGGTCGTGGCCGACCGCTAGATTCGCGAGAGTCAACCGGTTCGGGTCCCACAGGACAGCCTGGCCGCAGGTGAGGAGAAGCAGCGAAACGTGCCCCTAAGCCCGCTTGGAAAGTCCGAAGGAGTCACCCGCCGTGCCGGTGCAGCCCGGATGGCCCTTGCGGCGGCGCTCATGGTGGCGCCGCTCGAGGCCCAAACACCCGACGCTCGGGTCTTCACCCGCGCCGACACGCTGCGCGGCTCGTTCACCACGACCGGACGGGTGTGGTGGGACGTGAGCTTCTACGATCTGCACCTTGCGGTCCGTCCCGCGGACAGCACCATCCGGGGCTACAACGGCATCACCTACCGCGTACTCCAACCGGCGCACGAGCTGCAGATCGACCTGATGGTGCCGCTGGAAGTGGACAGCATGGTGCAGGATGGCCGCGCGGTCGCCTTTCGGCGCGAGGGTAACGCCTTCTTCGCGAGCCTCACGGCGCCGCAACCGCCAGGCGAGACGAAGACGCTCACGGTCTACTACCACGGCACGCCTCAGGTGGCCAAGCGCCCGCCCTGGGAAGGCGGCTTCACCTGGACCCAGGACAGCCTGGCCCGGCCCTGGGTGGTCACCACCGATCAAGGAATGGGCGCCAGCGTGTGGTGGCCCAACAAAGACACGCAGGCGGACGAGCCCGACAGTCAGCGGGTCGCGCTCACCGTCCCGGACCCTATGATCAACGTGTCCAATGGGCGGCTACGGAGCACCACGCGCCATCCGGACGGCACGACCACCTACGAGTGGTTCGTGGTGAATCCGATCAACAACTACGCCATCGCGGTCGCGGCCGGGAGCTACCAGCACTACAGCGAGGTGTTCGAGGGCGAGCGGGGCCGGTTGACCCTGGACTTCTGGCCCCTCGACTATCACCTGGACGCCGCCAGGAGACAGTTCCCCCAGGCCCGGACCATGCTCCAGTGCTTCGAGCACTGGTTTGGGCCATACCCGTGGTACGAAGACGGCTACAAGCTCATCGAGACGCCCCATCCCGGGATGGAACACCAGAGCGCCGTCGCCTATGGGAACTGGTACGAGAATGGGTACCGCCGCCGCGATGGGTCCGGCACCGGCCTGGGACTCAAGTGGGATTTCATCATCGTGCACGAGAGCGCGCACGAGTGGTTCGCCAACAACATCACGGCGAAAGACAACGCCGACATGTGGGTGCACGAGAGTTTCGCGAACTACGCGGAGAACCTCTACACCGAGTGTCTGTTCGGCAAACAGGCCGGGGCGGACTACGTGATCGGCACTCGGCGCGGCATCCGCAACGACCGGCCCATCATCCCTCCCTACGAGGTCAACGCGCAGGGCTCGGGCGACATGTATCCCAAGGGTGGGAACCTGCTGCACACCATTCGCCAGATCGTGGGCGACGACGAGCAGTGGCGCGGCATCCTGCGTGGGCTGAACCAGACCTTCTGGCATCAGACCGTGATGGGGAAACAGATCGAGGACTACATCAGCCGGCGCGCCGGGGTGGATCTCACCAAGGTGTTCGACCAGTACCTCCGCACCACCAGGATCCCGGTTTTCGAGTACGCGATTGAGGGCTCGACGCTGGCCTACCGCTGGGCCGAAGTGGTGCCGGGGTTCGACATGCCGGTGGGCGTCACCCTCTCCGGCGCCGACTTTACCCTGATCAAGCCCTTGGAGGCGTGGCAGACGGCGACACTCGGCCTGCCGAGTCCGGATGCCTTTCGAGTAGATCCCAACTACTACGTGATCCCGCGGCGAGGAGTCCGATGAACGAGGGCCCCAGCATGACCTACCGAGCAGCCTGGCGTACAGTGATTCTGTTTTCGTCGCTCATCACGCTGGTTGCGCCGGCGGCGTCCGCCCAGGCGCCCGCCAAACGTCCGGTGAACGTCAATGACCTGTTCCGCCTCCGCACCGTGCGGGACGTCCAGGTCTCGCCGGACGGCGACTGGGTGGCGTTCGTGGTGGGGACGCTCGACTCCGCCCGAGACCGGAGCAATTCCGACCTCTACATGGTGAGTTGGGACGGCAGCCGCACGGTGCAGCTCACGTTCACGCCTGATGGCGAGAGCAGCCCGCGCTGGAGCCCGGATGGTCGGTATTTGTCCTTCGTGGCTTCCCGCGGCGAATCGCGGAGCGGGGGACAGATCTGGCTGCTCGACCGCGCGGGCGGGGAAGCGCAGAAGCTCACGGACCTCAAGGCCGGTGTGTCGGACTATCAGTGGTCGCCCGACAGCAAGCGCATCGTGATCGTGGCACAGGATCCCGACTCGGCGGCCCAAGCCGGGGGAGACAGCGCCCGATCGCGCACGCCTAAGCCGATCGTGATCGACCGGTATCAGTTCAAGCAGGACGGGCAGGGGTACCTGGGGAATCGGCGGTCACATCTGTATCTGTTCGACGTCGCGACCAAGAAAGCCGAGCAGCTCACGTCGGGGCGTCACAACGAGAACAACCCCTCGTGGTCCCCAGACGGCAGGTTGCTTGCCTTCGTCAGCGAGCGCGCCCCCGATCCCGACCGCGTCAACGACGCCAACGTCTACGTCATGGAGGCGAGGGTCGACGCTGAGCCGAAGCAGCTCACTACGTGGCCAGGCCCGGATGGCGGGCGCCCCACGTGGAGCCCTGACGGGAAGCGGGTCGCGTATCTCCAAGGGAGCGAGCCGCAGTACAGCGCCTACAGCCTGAACCAGCTCGCCGTCGTGGGTGTGGACGGCGGCACAGCACAGATCCTGACCGCCGCACTGGACCGCCCGGTGAGCCAGCCGGAGTGGACCAGCGACGGCGGCGCGATCATGGCGCTCGTGACGGACGACCGGGTGGTGTATCCGGCACGCATCCGGATCTCGGATGGCGCCGTGGAACGGTTGTTGGACGGGAGGCGGGTGATCTCCGACGTCGCGATTTCCTCCAACGGCCGACTGGCGGTCCTGGCGGGCTCGGCCAGGCAGCCCAACGAGATCTACGCGCTCGAAAGCGGCGTCCTGCGGGCCCTGACGCACCAGAACGACGTGTGGTTGGCCGAGGTGGAACTCGGTATCACGGAGGACTTCAGCGCCAAGGGCAAAGACGGGACCATCGTGAACGGACTCCTGGTCAAGCCAGCCGGGTATCGGGCGGGAACCAAGTACCCCACGCTGCTTCGTATTCACGGCGGCCCCAACGGCCAGGACCAGCACGCGTTCAACTTCGAGCGGGAGCTGTTCGCCGCCAACGGCTACGCGGTGATCGCAGCCAATTATCGGGGCAGCTCCGGCCGCGGAGCGGCCTACCAGAAGGCGATCTACGCCGACTGGGGCAACAAGGAGGTGCAGGACCTGCTCGCCGCGGTGGATCACGTGGTGGCGCTGGGCGTCGCGGATCCTGACCGGCTCGGCATTGGCGGGTGGAGTTACGGAGGCATTCTCACCGACTACACCATCGCGACCACCACGCGCTTCAAGGCCGCCACCAGCGGGGCGGGGAGCGCGCTCCAGACGTCGATGTACGGTGTGGACCAGTACATCCTCCAGTATGACACGGAGGTGGGGCCTCCGTGGAAGAATCAGGCGCTGTGGGAGAAGATCTCATACCCCTTCTGGCAGGCGGAGCGCATCAAGACGCCCACGCTCTTCCTGGGCGGCGAGAAGGACTTCAACGTCCCCATCGCGGGCGGCGAACAAATGTACCAGGCGCTCAAGAGCCAGAACATCGACACGCAGCTCATCATCTATCCCGGCCAGTTCCACGGGATCACCACGCCGAGTTACCAGAAGGACCGGCTGGAGCGGTACGTGGCGTGGTACGCGAAATACCTGAAGCCGCCGCAGGCAGCCGCGAGTCCGTAGGCTCAAGGCGATGCGGCGGGGGCGGATCATCCAGTACCGGCTGCCCGGGTCCTGGACGCTCTGGGTGGGCGGCAGCGACGCGGATAACGACTACCTGAGTACCAGGCTGGCCGCGCCGGAGGATTGGTGGTTTCACGTCCACGGCGTCCCCGGAAGTCACGTGGTGTTGCGGGCCAAGCCGGATGAGGAACCGAGCCGGGAAACCCTCCGGCAGGCGGCGGCCGTGGCGGCGTACCACAGCAAGGCGCGCAGAGCGGGCACGGTGGCGGTGCATTGCACCCGGGCGCGGTACGTGACCAAACCGCGCGGCGCCGAGGTGGGCACCGTCGAGGTCAGCCGCGGCCGGCTGTTCAGGGTTCGGCCGGATGTGAGCTTCGCGGTTCGCCGAGCCGAGTGACCGCCGTGGGTATATGACCCTTACCTCTCACTTCTCACCTCTCACTACTCACTCAATGAACGCTATCCAGACAGCCAGCGCCCCCATCCCCGCGGGCCACTACTCCCAGGCCACGGTGCACAATGGGTTGGTCTTCGTCGCCGGGCAGCTGCCCATTGACCCCAAGGATCCCAAGCGGCCCCCGGGTCCGATCGAAGAGCAGACGGAGCAGGCGCTGCGCAACGTATCGGCCATTCTCGAGGCCGCGGGGAGCGCGCTCGATCGGGTACTGCAGCTCACCATCTTCGTGGCGGACATCACCCACTGGAGCGCCGTCAACGCGACGGTGGCCCGTGTGCTGGGGAACCACAAACCGGCCCGGGCGGTGGTTCCCTGCGGCACGTTGAACCGCGGCTACCAGATCGAAATCGTGACCATCGCCGCCCTCCGATGACGGACGGGCTTGCCGAGGCGGCGTCCGACGATCAGGTTCTCTGACCCACGAGAGGAGAAGGCCATGCGGTCGGCAATTCGACGGATTTCGGGTCTCGCGATGCTCCTGGGTGCCTGGGGCGCGCCCCTCGTGGCGCAGGCCCCCGCCCGCGGCGACGAGGCGATCCCCCTCGGCACCACCAAGGGCGAGCGCTACAACCGCCTCGTGATCCGCAACGTGACGATCATCAGCGGTCGCGGCACGCCGGGCAGCAACCGAGCCATGCCACCCGAGGGTCCGGTGGACATCGTGATCGAGGGCAACACCATCGTGGACCTGGTCCTGATGGACCCGGTCAACGCGGCGGGCTACGGCAAGGACTTCCAGCGGCCAACCGGTGACAAGGTTATTGACGCTACGGGCATGTACCTGATCCCGGGGCTGGTCGAGATGCACGCCCATCTCCCGGGGAACGGCGGCGAGCTGGGGGCCAACGCGCTGGACTACGTGTACCGCGTGTATCTGGGTCACGGGGTGACCACCGTGCGGGATGCTGGGACGGGCGCTGGCATCAGGAACATGGTGGAGCAGCGCCGCCTGTCCGCCGCCAATCAAACCGTGGCTCCCAGGCTGGTCCTGTGCCAGCGCTGGCCGTTGCCGCTCCGGGAGTGGAACGAAGGCGATACGCCGGAGAAGGCGCGGGCGATGGTGCGGCAGTTCAAGCAGCTGGGCGCCGACTGCGTGAAGGTGAGCAAGAGCCCGGGTCAGTATCCGGACGTCCTCGCCGCCATCGCGGACGAAGCCAAGGCCCTCGGCATGTTCGTGATGACCGATCTCAAGGTCTCGGAGACGGATGCGGTGGTCGCCTCGAACGCGGGCGTCAAGAGCATCGAGCACTGGTATGGCGTCCCGGATGCCGCCCTCACGGGCTCGCAGAGTTTCCCCCCGGACTACAACTACTGGGACGAGCTGGACCGGTTCCGCTACGCCGGCAAGCTGTGGGCCGAGGCCGACCAACACCCAGACCGGTTGAGCAAGGTGCTGGACCTGATGATCGCCAACGGGACCAATTGGGACCCGACCATGGTGGTCTATGAGGACAACCGGGACCTGTTCCGCGCCAAGACGCTGCCGTGGCGCGAAACGCTGATCCACCCGAGCGTGCTCGCGGCCAGCCCGGATTCCACGGTCCACGGGGCCTTCCACCGGGAGTGGAAGACGTCGGACGAAATCAACTGGAAGAAGAACTTTCAGATCTGGATGAAGTGGGTGGGGGAGTTCCACCGTCGCGGCGGGACCCTCACCGCGGGCAGTGACGACGGCGAGTCGGGCGGCCTCTCGATGATCCGCGAGCTGGAGCTGATGCAGGAGGCCGGCATCCATCCGCTCGACGTGATCAAGGTGGCGACGACCAACGCGTACCGGGTGCTGGGTTGGGAGCGGCACTGCGGGATCCGCGTGGGATGCGTGGCGGACCTGGCCGTGGTCAACGGGAACCCCATCGACAACTTCAAGGTCATGTACGGTCGTGGGTATGGGTTCTACGGGACCATGCCGCGCGATCAGATGAGCGGGCGTGGTGGGGTGAAGTGGACCATCAAGGACGGCGTCCTCTACGACGCGCAGGCGCTCCTGCGAGAGGCCGAGTGGTACGTGCAGCAGGAGCGGCAGCGGGTGGGGAGAGTGGCACGCGTCCCTGAGCCGGGACGCTGATGCCGGAGGGTGACGGACCGGTTCCGCTACGGTTCGACGCCGGAGTCGGTGCGGGCCCGGTGTCGGCGCTGCTCCAGCGGCCCAGGCAAGCGGAGCTGCTCTACGTGCTGGGGCACGGAGCCGGGGCGGGGATGCGCCACCCGTTTCTCGTGGGCGTAGCGGATGCGCTCGGCGCCGTAGGGGTCGCAACGTTCCGCTACCAGTTTCCCTACATGGAAGAGGGGCGCCGGAGCCCCGATCCGCCGCACGTAGCGGAAGCGACTGTCCGGTCCGCCGTCATGGCGGCGGTACGCGCGGCGCCCGAGCTGCCGCTGATTGCGGGAGGCAAGTCGTTCGGCGGGCGAATGACGTCGTCCGCGGCGGCCAAGCGCCCGCTCCCCGGCGTGCGGGGGCTGGCGTTTCTCGGCTTCCCCCTCCACCCCCCCAACCGGCCAGCCGACACGCGGGCGGCACACCTGAGCGACCTCCAGCTGCCGATGCTGTTCCTGCAAGGGACGCGGGATGACCTGGCGGACCTGGCGCTCATGCGCGGCGTGTGCGAGCGGCTGGGGGCCCGCGCCACGCTGCACGTGGTGGATGAGGCCGACCACTCGTTCCATGTGCCCAAGCGTTCTGGGCGGAGCGCCGAGGACGTGGTACTGGCCCTGGCCCAGACGCTGGCGGCGTGGGCCAGGGAGCTGGTGAGCGCGCACAGCGCGCGCTGAGCGCGGTCGCGCGCTCATCACGTGGAGTCCTGTAGTACCTTGACGACCGACCTTATCGTGTTCCAGTTGCGCGTCGTTACCGCCACTCCGAGCAGCCTGTCGATCGTGCCCAGATAACCGATCACCCTCATCCGCCGCCGGTACACGCCGACCAGGAAGCGGTTCTCGGTCGCCAGGATTCTCAACAGCCACGTCCCCTCACGAGGCAGGTTGATCGGGGTTGTGGGAACAAGGCGAGGACGCTTGGCCATGACACTGACAAAGCGAACCACGTCGGGTCCCTTCGGAGCCTTGCGGAACAGATCATCCGCCCGCAGGGCGAGAAGTTCGCGACCCTCGCAGATCATGACCTGAGCGGTAAAGGGCAGTCTCCGTGATAATTCGGCTCGGAGCTGCGCCCTGGTGATCGGGCGGCGAATCACGAAGGTTCCTGCTGCACCCACGTTGACCACGTCGTAACGAGCCAGCTCCTCGGCGAGGACGCGGGGCCGAAAGGCCCTGTGCCCGCCGACATTGACTCCTCTCAGGAACGCAACGAGTGCCACGATCTCTCTCCCCTCCCTCCCTTCCCCCCGGGGGCGAAGGCGACTCGGCTGCAGCAAGCGCCGGTTAGGCGGCATCGATCCGTCATTGTGGGACGCGAGGCCGCACCGCAATGTCCGCGCGGTGGACAAAGGGGGGCGTTTCGCTTGGTACAAACCGGAGGTATACAGCAACAGAGTCGTGAGGCTCGCGCCAGACGATTGCGTGGCACGGCACGGAGTCCAGTGACATCACCCACGCCAAGCGATCGACCCGAATTCGGAGGTGTGCCAAGTAATGGCCAGCGGAGTCTGTCACCGGGCGCTCGTCAGCAACGAAGACGACTGGGTGGGTCCGTTTGGCAGGCGGGACGTTCGGTTCCGGCAGAATGCCCATGCAGCGGACGACCAGTAGCTGCCTCGGAACTGGCTCTCCCGAGAGATACCGGACATATCCCGTCAAATCCGCACCGGCAACGATCCAGTCATAGTCATAGTCGACCTGCCCGGGATCGCAGTTGCCAAGGGTCTTCGGAGGGCCGAGGTCAGGGAAGATGCGCGATCGAGGGGGAAGGGGTATCGCACCCAAATCGATGAGTGCCGAGGAATCGATGCTGAGGCGGTACTGAAGTCGAGGCGCGTAGAGAACAAAACAGCCGGTCGGACTGGAGAAACGAAGGGTGAACCGACCGTTCGAATCGGTTTGGGTCCTGAGCTTGAAGGCAGGCAGGCGAACTTCGGCTGAGGCAGCCGGTAGCGTGTCGGACTCTCCAGTTACCAGGAGTTGGCCCTGGACGACAACTGGGAACAGCACCGTGCGGTCCTGAGCCGAGAGAGGGTTGGGAACGAAGAGGGCAACGAACCAATAAGGTCTGAGCATTGTTCAAGTGCTCGTCTGGGCGCTGCCGCCTAACGGGCCGCGGCTCAGCTGCGGGCGACTGGCTGGTGGTCCACAAACATTGTTTCCTTATCGGTCGCCGAGGCGCCTGCTGTGACACGGGCGCCC
>Ga0209619_10002664_pt1 | contig 12927 bp, 12 predicted proteins | sample Rifsed16ft3_FD_184011 | JGI IMG/M metagenome (GOLD analysis project Ga0209619, IMG submission 184011) | Soil microbial communities from Rifle, Colorado, USA - sediment 16ft 3 (version 2) | ecosystem: Environmental > Terrestrial > Deep subsurface > Rock core/Sediment | place: Rifle, Colorado... | reverse complement strand
ATACAGCCACAGAGCACACAGAGACCTTTGAGAAACAGCCCTTAAAAACACTTTTTCTCTGCGATCTCTGTGGCAAAAAGGACTTTCGCAAGAGGTCTAATATATAAAGGAATCTCCTCCAGGCTCAAAATACTTGTTTCAATGTTTTTCGCTACACTCTCATACGCCCTGCTAAAACCGCCATGCACCCTTCCTTCCAGTACCGAGATCTTAATTGCCCCGGCATCTGTCTTCACATCCTGCCTCTTTGTTACCTCAGTGCCTCTGAACGCCAGCACAGCAAATTCATCATTTACTGCAAGAAACGCCTGGGTGTCCGTTTCCTTTGAGTTGAAAGTTTCGATTAGCTTAAAGCCACCCCCTTCGAGTTTGGCGATTAACAGTTCACGGGCTTTCTCATTATCCTCAAACCTGTCGTAAGCCAGGTGCGACATGGACGAGAGGATCCATGCCATGCGGTCTGAATATGCAGCGCGCATGATCGGAGGAGAGAGCAAACGGTCTTTATCCTTGAAATAGTCCCGGGCCTCGGCAAGTCCTTCTGGACTGCTCAAGGTTTTTTTCTGGCTGGCTGCTCGTTTCGTTACCATTCTGTCTCCTCTCAGCTTTGAATACCAATACTATACAGAAATTCCCCTCAAAAGTCAATTGGTTATTGTTGACTTCAGCCGTAGAGCGATGATTTCATTCCACACCAATATGGCCAGCAAAAACACATAGAACGCTGCACCTTTCAGCCAAAAAGCAGGAACCGCAAGCGCAACGGTAGCCCACGTGTAAATTGAAAAGTTCTTCCATTGCTCATTTCGCCGAAAGACAAGACCAAGCATAAGCATGGATGGCATGAGTGTCAGCCCGAGCATAACGAAAAACGAATCATGCAATATGCCATGCCACGTACGTGACGTGGAGCCGAGGGTCGGGTCCGTGGTGAAAACCAGTCCCATCATGGCAAAACCTGCGATGATCATCAGAGTTGTGCCGAGTTTTTCCTTGAGAGCAAGCTGAATCCCGTATGCAAAGAATATCATGGCTGCGCCAGAAACAAAGAATGCCGCCGTCATCAACCAGCCATATGGACCCAGCGCAAGCCCGCTGGGCCAGTCCAGGACAGTATGAAACGGATCCCATCCGAGCGAGCGCATGAAATCGGATTCGACGATTGTCAGTCCTGTAACAGCAAGAGCAAACAACAGGGGCCCGATCATACCCGTGAGCGCAGCGAGCCCGATCAAACGCGCTGAATTCATCTGGATATATAAACAGCTATCAAGGCAAGCAGACCCGGCAATGCCTGCAGATATAAGATCGAGCGATTCGCGGTGAAGCCACCAAAAACTCCGGCCACGATCACACAGATCAGGAAGAAGATTTTGACGGATGTCTCGCCAGAGACAAGGCCCCAGATCAAACCCACCGCCAGGAAGCCGTTGTAAAGTCCCTGATTTGCCGCAAGCTTCGCTGAGGCCTGAGCATACTCTGGCGTCATTTTGAACGTCTTCCTGCCCACCGGATGATCCCACAGGAACATCTCAAGCACAAGAAATCCTAGGTGCAAAACAGCAGCGAGAGCAACGAGCATATTCGCCAGAATCACCATATTGATCTCCTTGAAGGGAATGTTCGTGCAATGGTAGCATAATTCCGGTTCTCGTGTAGAATCGCCAGGTACGTCATTGCGAGCGACACGCTTCGCGGGGAGCGAAGCAATCTCCAATTAAAGAGGGAGATTGCTTCGTCGTCTCGGTCTCCACTCTTATCGCTTGACAAGCACCTCCTCGCCATGACTGAAGGAGAACTTATGCCCTATGAAATGATCCTGACTGAAACACGTCGACGGGTTGGACTCATCACACTCAATCGCCCACAGGTGATGAATGCCCTCAATAATCAACTCATGCGCGAGATAATGGACGCACTCGAAGACTTCGATAAGAAAGATGATATTGGCGCAATGGTCATCACGGGGAATGAAAAAGCCTTCGCCGCGGGCGCAGACATCAAAGAGATGATGAATAAATCCATCCAGCAAATGATGGATACGGACCACATCGCCGTGTTTGGCAGGATACGCACGATCAGGAAACCGGTCATTGCCGCGGTATCAGGCTGGGCCCTGGGCGGTGGATGCGAGATCGCCCTGTCCTGCGATATGGTCATTGCATCAGAATCAGCTAAATTTGGTCAACCAGAAATTAATATCGGCGTCATCCCAGGCGCGGGCGGCACACAGCGACTCACACACGCGGTCGGCAAAGCGCTTGCAATGGAAATGATTTTGAATAACCGGGCGTTATCCGCACAAGAGGCATTGCAGCACGGATTGGTAAATCGTATTGTCCCTGTGGACAAATGTCTGGACGAAGCACTAAAACTTGCAGAAGAGATCGCTTCACGCGCCCCGTTGGCTGTGCGCGCTGCAAAAAAGATGATCAACCAGACCTATGAACGGACTCTCGCTGACGGTCTCGCTGAAGAAAAGCAACAGTTCTATAATTTGTTTTCCACCGAAGATCAAAAGGAAGGCATGCAGGCCTTCGTTGAAAAACGCAAGCCGGAATGGAAGGGGAAGTAATTTCAACGCGGGTAGCATCTATGCGTGCACAGGATTATCGTTATGATTGATCACGCCGAACTGAAATCTGCTTTTGAAGAACTGGGGCTTGCCAATAACCCTGTCATTGCGCATGCCTCACTGAAAAAACTCGGCCTGGTACATGGCGGAGCAGAGACTGTTCTACACACCATGTTGGACTCATTTGGCGCGGTCGTTATGCCTACGCATACTTACCAGACAATGGTCACACCCAAGGTTGGTCCGCCAAACAATGGGATCAAATATGACAAAGAGACAGACACAAATAAAGTTACAGCGGAGCCATTCCATCCCCATATGCCCGCCGACAAGATGATGGGCATTCTGCCCGAAGTGTTACGCAGCCACCCTTCCACAATGCGGACCTCGCACCCAATTCTCTCGTTTGCGGGCGTCAGAGCAGATGCCGCACTCGATACGCAAACGCTTTATGATCCACTCGCTCCCATCGGCGCGCTGGCTGAACAGGACGGCTGGGTTTTGCTCATCGGGGTTGACCATACAGTCAATACCAGCATTCATTATGCAGAAAAACTCGCCGGGAGAAAACAGTTCATCCGCTGGGCACTGGCTGGTGACCGCGTGGTGGAGTGCCCCAACTTTCCCGGGGATTCCTCAGGCTTTCAGGCCATCGAAGAACACGTCAAAGCTGATACTCGCCGTGTGGAGATCGGCAAAGCCTACATTCAGGCAGTACCGCTGAAAAGGTTATTTGATGAGGTGGTGATATCGATCAAAAAAAATCCGCTCGCCTTGCTTTGCGAGCGTATGGATTGTGAGAGATGTAATGCGGTGAGGGAAACAAATAATATATAGACGAATAAGACAGAATTCAATCAATATCCTCCTCATAATTGAACTCAACTTTGCTTTGAGTAATAATCTCATCTAGAATTTCTCGAAGATAGCCTTGTGAGGTTGCTTCTTTAAGCCGCTCATGCAAAACAGGCAAATTGATTATTTCTTCAATACAATTCATGTATCTATCCACAATCGCCTTAACAGAGTAACGTTTCTCCGCTCCTTCCCTCAGTTTTTGCCGTAAATGCTCAACGTCTTCTTCTGATTTAATCACAAAAGAGATTGGATACTTTTCGATCTTATCTATATCCAGTAAATACTTTCGGATATCAAGCGTCTCTGTAACTTGAAAGAATCGCCCCAACGGGCGCATTACAAAGTCAATTCCACCATCATTGGCGTTAGTGCGTCCCGTTTTGTAGAGTTTTAGGCTTTCTTCTTGAATGTTTTCCATATCGAATCCGAAATACACAGTCTGATCATGGTAAAAGTTATTTCAAAACAGCATAACTGACGATCTCGAATACACGAGCGTCAACATTTGAAGCGAGTAGACCCATTATGAAATCTTCTACCTGCGAGTCGCCCTCTGCTTCGACACCTTTCAAACGTTCGGAAGTTTCGATAAATCTTGTAAAAGCCTCACGCTTTGTTTCAATGTACTTGTCAATAACAGCGATGATGGAGTTTGCTATATTGTATTTCTTCCGCCCAACTGCGATCCTCAGTAAATTCTCGTTTATCCAGTAGCGATTTGTTTTCAAGTTCCTCAGAATCGGCACGTACTCGACTTGGGGAAAATATTTCCTGAACTCCTCATTCATGCGGCTGTTGAGCGCATGGTTCTGCAATCTGCTTCCAAACGGTAATTCCCGTTGTCGTTGATATAGGTCTGTGAACTTCGCACCCTCATAATCAGAGTAATCTTTGCGTTTGTCAAAATTATTCCTGAGATAATCCTCAACCAGCACATAAACAGCGTAAAGGTTTGCAAAACTTCCTCTTGCCTTTGAGCCACGCGTCGCCGACCTAGTTTTGATGTTCAGGTATTGCATTAAAGGGCTTACCTCGTAAACAGTATTCGAGTCCTTTCCGAATTCCGATGCAAGGATTTGCCTGATTTGAGCAGTAAACTCATGTTCCATAGTTATTTGCGCTCGAAAAGTGCTTGTTGCTGGGGCGAAGTTCTTTCATAACTCCTGGGTTCTCGCTTAAGTTTTTCACCCTTATATTGAGTTAATATTTCTAATCGCCGAAGACCGATTTTTATATATTTCTCTTCGATCTCAATCCCAATAGAACGACGTCCTAATTGCTTAGCGACTAGAGATGTTGTGAAAGTACCTGAAAATGGATCAAGAACCAAATCGTCCGGGTTTGAACTTGCGGTAATGATCCGTTCCAACAGTGCGATGGGTTTTTGAGTGGGGTGATCTTCGTATTCATCCATTCTATAACGAACCCTTGGAATCTCCCAAACATTCCCAGGAACTTTTTTCGTGTTATATACTGTTGGAATGGCTTTGCGATAATCTATAAGTTTTCGTTGAGCACCTGTTTTTGCATCCACTAAAATATCGTCGGAGTTAAATGTATACTCATTCTTGTCTTTTACGCAGAACAATATCGGTTCATAAAGAGAGCCATAATATCGCTTAGCCTGAACGCCAGAACTATCGTAATACCAAACTATTCGGGATAGGACTTCCAACTTGTTACGCAAATAAATGTCTATGTATGGCATATTTTGCGTGGCAGCCATAAGATACATACTCCCTGTATTTTTTAGCTTTCTAACGCAAAAGTCAAGCCATTGATAACACCATTCTAGGTATTCGTTATCAGATCTCCATTTTTCTTTTCTGCCGTTAAAATTTTTGCCAATATTGTAAGGGGGGTCCGCAAAAATAAGATCTATTGAGTTTTCTTCAATCTCCCCAGACAAAACTTCAAGGGCATCACCCCAAATTATTTTGTGGTTATCTTTTTCAAAAATTTGTGTCATAGTTTTTTTACCTACTGGAACGTAATCTCTTCCACACGCCAGCTCTCCTCGCCCATCAACTTCTTCAGGCGTTCGAGCATCTTGAGGCACACCTGCGTCGTATCGTTGGGGAAATCGATCAAATGCCCCTTGCCGTTCTCAAAAATCTGAAAACTGAACCGGTCCCGCCCGTGAAAGGAAATCAGCGTGCCGTAGATCGTTTTGATGCGGCGTTTGTCGCGCTCCTTGTCGCCCGTCGAGCGCAGCAGCACTGTGATCTGTTGCGGCGGATGTTCCTTACCCTGTTCTTCCTTTGCAAGCGTGCCATACAACGATGGCGGGATATGAGCGGGCTCCGTCGGCAAGGCAGACTCCACAGGCTGGACTGCTAACAACGCTTCACGTGGGGTTTCTGCTTGTTCCCGTTCATCATGGTCGATTGACCCCTCTTCCCTCTCCTCTACACGGGGAAGGATTGTTGTATGGGGCGCGTTGACAAGTCCATTTTCGACTTTTGGTTCGGGGCGTGCGGCGATCTCGGCGTTTTCAAACGACGGCTGCCATTCAGAGTCCCAGCCCGTTGGGAAGTTATCCGGCGGAGGCGGCATGTCATCCCACCCCCCTTCCGTCCCCCCAACATGGGGGGAGACTTTTTGATCGGCGTAAGCCACTGGCTTCCCTGCAATTTGTCGAATCGGCGGCGGGGTGCTCGGCTGAGTCGGAATCTTCTTTTGTAACGAACCGTTCTGCTTCGGTTGCTGAGTCGCTGGAATAACGGGATCAAGCCCCGGCTTGCCTTGAGTCGAAGCACTTGTACTGAGCGTAGTCGAAGTGTCCAATGGCTCAAGTATCCTGATCTCAGTCCGAATCTCGTCTACAAGAATTTTCGGAGGTGTGCTTCCAGTATCTACCTTGCCTTCAACGATAATAATCTGGCCGACGGTAAGCTGCTCACGAGTCTTTTGCCATGTGCGCGGGAAGAGGACGAGCTCGATGTTGCCCTGGATATCTTCAAGCGTGACAAAACCCATCGGCTTGTTGGTCTTGGTCATGTAAGGACGCACAGCGGTAACGAGGCCTGCCACACGCACTTTCTCTTCATGCTGCGCCTCACCGAGTTGACCAGAGAAGTAACTGACGATCTGCGCGAAAGTTTGCTGGTACGGTGTAAGCGGATGATCGGAGATATAAAGGCCGATGAGTTCGCGCTCCCAGTTGAGCATCTCGCGTTTATCCACGTTGCTGACATCGGGAAGGCGGATCTCATCCACAACGCCGGTTGCTGCTCCAAAGAGGCTCATTTGTCCCGCTTCCGCCGCGCGGAAGTGATTACTGCTAATGGCCACGACACGATCAAGCGACGCTAACAACGCGGCGCGATTGCCGAATGCATCCGTCGCACCGACTTTGATCAGACATTCGAGCGCGCGCTTGCCGACCGCGCGCAAGTCCACGCGGCGTACGAAGTCGTTGAGGCCCTTGAATTTGCCGTTCTGCTCACGTTCTTTTATGATCAATTCGATCGCGCCCTGACCAGCATTTTTGATCGCGCCCAACCCAAAACGGATACCGGGCACCTTGCTCAAGCGGCCGTCCCCGGCAGTGGGGAAACCACCGAGAGCAGAACGGTTTGTATTTTCTGTATCTTCAATATTGAAATCCCACATCGAAGTATTGATCTCAGGGGGCAGGACAGGCACACCCATACTACGCGCGTCGGCCACATACCAGGCAACCTTTTCGGTCTGGCCCGCTGAAGCCGAAAGCAACGCCGCCATGTATTCAGCGGGATAATGTGACTTCAGATATGCGGTTTGAACTGCGATGACGCCGTAATCTGCGGCATGACTCTTATTAAATCCATAACGCGCGAATTCTTCCCAGTCGTTGTAAATCGATTCGGCAATATCCTTTTCCATCCCCTGCCTGACCGCGCCTTTGACAAATTTATCGCGATGTTTGTCAATGTCCTTTTTGTTCTTCTTCGAGATGGCTTTGCGTAATTCATCTGATTCAGACGGTGTGTAGCCCGCAAGCTCGACTGCGGCACGCATGAGTTGTTCCTGATACACGGGAATACCAAACGTATCCTGGAAGATTGGCGCCAACGCGGGATGGCGATATTCCACTGGCGCTTCGCCATGCATGCGCGCGATGTAATCAGGGATGAAAGCCATCGGGCCGGGACGATACAAGGCCACCATGGCGATGATGTTATCCAGCGTCCTGGGCTTCATCTGCACGAGCCAACGCGTCATCCCGCCTCCTTCCACCTGGAAGACACCGGCAGTTTGTCCATTGCCCATCAACTCAAAGGCTTTGGGGTCATCCAGCGGGATGTTGCCCAGATCGAATTTGATGCCATGCCGCTTCTCGATCATGTCGCAGGCTTTTGCCATCACGCTCAATGTGATGAGTCCGAGAAAGTCTACTTTGAGCATGCCGAGGGAATCGAGAACTCCCATTTCGAATTGCGTCACCGTCTTGATGGGAGTTTCCTCCGAGCCGGACGTGGGACGATGCAACGGCAGATATTCAACAATGGGCTTATCAGAAATCACAACACCTGCGGCATGTGTCCCGGCATTGCGGACCGTCCCTTCCATTTTTGCGGCGGTATCGATCAACTCGCGTAAATGCGGCTGCGAGTCATAAATCTCCTTGAATTCACGCACAGCCAGCGCGTCTTCCATGGTGGTCTGCCTGCCTGAGACGAATGGCACAAGTTTTGCAACGCGATCCACTTCAGGCAGCGGGATATCGTTGACGCGCGCCACATCCCGCAAGGCGGCCTTCGTTCCCATCGTGCCAAACGTGATGATCTGAGCGACCTTGTCGCTCCCATATTTACGCGTGCAATATTCGAGCATTTCAGCACGCCGGTCATCGCGAAAATCCAGGTCAATATCAGGCATTGAGATACGGCCAGGATTCAGGAAGCGCTCGAACAACAGATCATGCTGGAGCGGGTCAACAAGCGTGATCTCCAGCACGTATGCGACGATCGAACCCGCGGCGGAACCGCGCGCGTTGTACCAAATCCCATTTTCACGTGCGTAACGACACAAGTCCCAGACGATCAAGAAGTAGGCGTCGAATCCCATCTTGTGGATGATGCCAAACTCGTAATCGATTCTTTCGCGGACCTGTGGGCTGGTTGCGCGATCCCCGTAGCGTTTCCTCGCCCCCTCTTCACACAGGTGACGGAGATAGGTTTCAGCGGTGAATCCTTCAGGGACCGAGAAATCAGGCAAATGATAGCCTTTGAATCCCAAATCCACGTTACAGCGTTCGGCGATGAGCAGGGTATTGCTCAATGCTTCCGGCACTTCCGCGAAGAGCTGGCCCATCTCCTGTGGCGTACGGAGGTAATATGAGTCGTCGGTCATGCGCATGCGGTCGGGGTCGGTCAGCAATGCGTTAGTCTGTATGGCGAGCAGGATATCCTGAAAGCGTGAGTCATCCTGGTTGATGTAATGCACATCATTGGTCGCCACATACTTCGCCGAGTAGCGTGCCCCCATCTCGACCAGCTTGCGATTCAAATCGGTGATCTCTTTGATATTGTGCTGCTGCAGTTCGACGAAGAAGCGGTCAGGCCCGAAGACGTCGTAATACCAGTTCATGCGGCGGACGGCTTCTTCGGATTTCTCATCGAGGAGCAGCCGCGGAATTTCCGCAGACATACATCCAGACGTGCAAATGATTCCTTCAGAGTGAGCCGCTAAAAACTCGCGATCGATGCGAGGATAATAGTAGAAGCCTTCCAGTTGCGCGGCAGACGAAATCTTGAGCAGGTTCTTGTAGCCTGTCTCGTTTTCCGCAAGCAGGAGCAGGTGGGAGGAGGTGCGGTCGAGTTTGGAGTCGCGGTCCGACATCGTCCGCGCGGCCAGGTAGGCTTCCACGCCGATGATCGGCTTGACGCCTGCCTCTGTCGCCGCCTTGTAAAAGTCAATCACCCCGAACATGGTGCCATGGTCGGTAATCGCCACGGCGGGCATGTCCAGTTCCTTCACGCGTTTTACAAGCTTCTTGATATTCGAGAAGCCGTCGAGCAGGGAATATTCCGTGTGAACGTGAAGATGTGCGAAGGACATTTTGGTTACGTAGTTGGATAGTTCAGCAGTTACGCAGTTTGACTGCAAAACGACCGAACTATGAAACCAACCAACTACAAGCGATTATAGCACGCATGTTCAAGAATGAAGTTGACGGGAGGCTTAAAAAATTGGGCGTCGAAGAGTATACAATGACTTAAGATTTTTTCGCAATTCTGAAGCAGGGGGAGTAACGGGGAAGGAATTATTCATGGAGGGGATGTCCTGATAAGGCCGGCATTCTCCCCAATGTTTCTAACGAAATAAACCAAAAAATCCCCTCGCGGAGGATCTTCTAGTGAGCGCGGAGAGATTCGAACTCTCAACCAACGGCTTAAAAGGCCGCTGCTCTGCCGTTGAGCTACGCGCCCGTCACATTACACAGTACCGCATAAATAACCAAACTAGAAGTCTGATCTGAGCCTGCAACTTGTTACAAGAAGTTCAGTAATTTATGAAACAAGCGGTAAAGCGGACTGCATTCTAACATGGGAGATATTCATCGTCAACGTAAGACCTTTTCGCATCGCAGCGTCTATCGGCTTGGAGGTTTCAATGCCTGAAATGATACATGTCAGTGAAAATACATTCAAAAACGAAGTATTGGATTCATCCCAGCCCGTGCTGGTGGATTTCAGCGCGGTCTGGTGCCAGCCGTGCAAAATGCTCGACCCGATCGTCAAGCAACTGGCAGGCGAATGGGAGGGAAAGGTCAAGGTCGTGAAAATCGACGCGGACGAGAACCCCAATCTTGTGATGCAGTTTGGCGTCATGGGTATTCCCACCCTGCTATTCTTCAAGGGCGGCGAGATCAAGGAACGCATCACAGGCTTCATGTCCAAGGAAAAACTGGTCGCCAGGTTCAGTCCCCACTTCAATTGATATTCGTATTAACCACAAAGGACACTAACAGCACGAAGGAAAAAAACTTTGTGTACGTGGTGTCTTTGTGTTTAAATCGTTTTATCCCAAAACAATCTCTTCCAACGCATCCAATCGTGGCGGCACAACCAGTGGCTTCTGCATATCCTTTGTGATGATGTCGGGGTCTTTCAATCCATGACCTGTGCAGATGGCAACCACGCGTTTGCCTTTCAGGTTTAAATTTCCGTTTGCGATTTCGTGCGCTAGGCCTGCAAGTCCCGCCGCGGAGGCAGGCTCCACCCAGATGCCTTCGAGTTTTGCGAGCATCTTCTGCATCACAAGGATGTGTTCATCAGTCACCGCGATGATCCGTCCCTTGGATTCTTCCGCGGCCTGCAAGGCCTGTTCGCCGCGCGCGGGTTTGCCGATGCGGATCGCGGTCGCGACGGTCTCTGGTTTTTCTACACTATGCCCCAGGACAAGCGGCGCGGCTCCCGCGGCTTGAACTCCCAATATTTGCGGCAGGCCTGTGGATTTGATTTCGTTATATTGCTTGAATCCCGCCCAATAAGACGTGATATTACCTGCATTACCCACTGGCAGACATAACCAATCCGGCGCGGACTCAAGCACATCGCAAATCTCAAATGCGGATGTCTTCTGCCCTTCGATGCGATAAGGATTGATCGAATTCACCAGACAGATGGGATGCTTGTTCGTAATTTCAATGACCATTGTCAGCGCGTCGTCGAACGAGCCGTCAATTTGGATTACCTGCGCGCCGTAGGCGATCGCTCCGGCGAGCTTCCCAGCCGCGACCTTGCCCTGTGGGATCAGCACGATGGACTTCATCCCTGCGCGCGCCGCGTACGCCGCAGCGGATGCAGCGGTGTTACCTGTCGAAGCGCAGATGACCGTCGTTGCGCCGCGCCCCAAGGCTTCACTGACTGCTGCAGTCATGCCACGGTCTTTGAACGAACCTGTCGGGTTGAGTCCTTCATACTTAATGAACAACTCAAAGTCGCCGAGTTGGCGGGATGAATTGTCAGCTTTGATCAGAGGCGTAGCCCCCTCGAGCAGGCTCACGGTCCGTGTGTGAGGCGGGAGATCGAGCAGATGACCATATTTGCGGAGGAGTCCCTGATACGTCATAATGAGAGTGTAGCATAAAAATTCAGCGTTGCTTAATTTTTACTGGATATACTTGGTCTCAATGAATCGCATATTGATTTGGGTCTTACTGGTATATATGTTGGCGACTGCCTGTGAAGCGGAACCCACGCCCGCGCCGACCATTCCCCCTGTTCAATTTTCTCCCATGCCAATTCACACGCCCTTGCCAGATGCGACAGCTGTGCCTTCTCGAACGCGCACACCGAAACCTGGTGTGGCCGCGACAACTACATCAGCCTCCACGGCGATGCCTCAAACGCCTGCGCCTAACCCTGCGGCATGGAAGGACTGGCCTGTGATCCCCAGCATTATAGATCCCAGTTTGAGCAAGATCTATGAAAGAGGGCTGAGGCTTGGGAACGATCCAAATGCGTTTTCGATCTTTGGCGATTGCCAGGCCCGGCCCGATGAATTTTTCGGCGTGTTCGAATCAGACCCGCTTGTATTCGAAAGCCTTCCGCTTGAATTGCGCGAAACTGTCACCTACTTCGAAGGTTCTTTCAGTCGCGAAAGTTCTACTTCACAGGATGGCACCACTCCCGGCGCGCTGTTGTGGACGCAATGGCATCGCGGCCAGTATGGCTGTACCTTTGCAGAGACGCCGGTCGAATGTGAATTGCGTATTCATCGCCCTTCATTTGTGATCATCCAGATTGGTACGCACTTCGAGTCGCGTAATACCGAGTACCTGCGCAAGATCATCATCCGGTTGCTGGATACAGGCGTAGTGCCGATCCTTGCCACCAAAGCCGATAACCGCGAAAAGGATGAACGGGTCAATCGCGACATGGCAATGCTCGCCGCTGAATATGATCTTCCCCTGTGGAATTTTTGGGCCGCATTATCAGATCTCCCCGACCGCGGACTCTATGTGATGGAAGGGCGCGAAGGCCAGGGCCCGATCTATCTCAACGAAGAAGCGGCGCTTCGTCACCGCATGACCGGCCTCGCCGCGCTGAATGCTGTCTGGCGCGTGGTAACGGGGAAATAGAAGATGCTCAAATCGTGTTTTTTACGCGAATGGTGCGAATATAACGAATAACGCGAATATTTTTTACCCCTTCAACGGCGGCGCATCCTTATCGTACACAAACACCTGAATATCCAACCCATCACTATTCAACAGATCAAGCGCGGGCTGAAAGGTCGCGTCCTTGACCTTTTGCATATCCGCTGCGGGCGCAAAAACGCTCAAGCGCGCCTCTTCATGAGACGTCTTCACGGTCCTGATCTCTGCGCTCCCGCACACAGCTCTGATCTTATCCGACATCTGTTTGATGACATCCTCAAGAGACACGCACACTCCCGTTTGAAAAATTGTTTTTTCACTTCGCCATCTTCGCAACGGTCACACCCGCTCCGCCCTCATTATCCTTTGGCTCTTCGAATGACGCGACGTACGGGCTTCCCTT
>Ga0209619_10002658_pt1 | contig 12945 bp, 10 predicted proteins | sample Rifsed16ft3_FD_184011 | JGI IMG/M metagenome (GOLD analysis project Ga0209619, IMG submission 184011) | Soil microbial communities from Rifle, Colorado, USA - sediment 16ft 3 (version 2) | ecosystem: Environmental > Terrestrial > Deep subsurface > Rock core/Sediment | place: Rifle, Colorado... | reverse complement strand
GGGACCCCGGGATCGTAGTGCGCCAGCCACGGCCGATCGCCACTGCGGCCCGGCCCGCGGCCCGCTCTATGTGGGGTGCTCCGTGGAGTCGTCGCAGTACTGGAAGTCCGCGTCTGCGTGTTCATAGTGGATACCCCTCGCTCCCTGTCACCGCACCTGCGATCCGCCTCGATATCGCGATTCGATCGATCTGATCCGCCCGCATCAGGCGCCGGATCCCGGCGACCAGCGTCCGCGCCTCGTCGCCATCGGCCACCCGCGCAGCCAGGCTCTTGGCGCGCGCCTCGACCGCGGCCGCGCGATCGGCCACGACGAGCCTGGCGAGGTCCGTGTGGATCGGAGCCGACGCGCGGACGGCCCGCTCGACGACGCTCTCCATCGCGAAGAGGTCGATGGCGAGGTCGGCCAGCCCGGCGAGCAGCTCCTGCTCCTCCTCCAGGCTCGTGCCGAACCGCTGGACGGCGGCCCCGGACAGGAGGAGCGTCGCCGTCCGGGTGGCGGCGACGGCGCCTCGTTCGGCCGCCAGCGGACCGTCGAAGCTCGGGATCTCGCCCCCGAGGAGCGTGTCCTGCGCGCGCTGGGCGGGACCGAGCAGGTCGAGTCGGCCGGACATCGCGCGCTTCAGGAGCGTCCCCGGGACGAGCAGGCGATTGATCTCGTTCGTGCCCTCCCAGATCCGGTGGATCCGGGCATCGCGGTACGCCACCGCGGCGGGATAGCCCTCGATGTAACCGTACCCACCATGGATCTGGACGAGCTCGTCCACCACGTACCCGAGCTCCTCACTGGCGAGCACCTTGGCGAGGCTGCACTCGACGGCGTACTCCTCGAGCGCAGCGCGCATCGCCTCGGGGGACGTCGCATCCTCGGCGGCGGCCAGTCGCGCCTCGAGCAGCCCCGCAATCCGGTAGACGACCGACTCGACCGCGTAGGTCCGGGCCGTCATCCCGGCAAGCTTCGCGCCGATGAGCGGGAACTCGGCGATCTTGCGTCCGAAGGCGCTCCGCTGGGCCGCGTAGGCGGCGGCCGTCCCGATCGCCGGTCGCATCCCCCCGAGGCAGGCGGCGGCGAGCTTGAAACGGCCGACGTTGAGGACGTTGAACGCGACGCGGTGGCCCTTGCCGGCCTCGCCGAGGAGGTTCTCGGCCGGCACTATCGCCCCGTCGAGGGTCACCGGACAGGTCGAGGCACCGTGGAGGCCCATCTTCGCCTCCTCGGCCCCGACCGAGAGGCCGGGAGTGCCACGCTCCACGAGGAACGCGCTGAACTGCTCGCCGTCGATCTTCGCGTAGACCGTGAACAGGTCCGCGAAGCCGGCGTTCGTAATGAACTGCTTCGCGCCGTCCAGCCGCCACGAGCCGTCCTCCTGGCGGACGGCTCGCGTCCGGATGCTCATCGCGTCCGACCCCGCCGACGGCTCGGTCAGGGCGTAGGCGCCGACGGTCGTTCCGGCGGCGAGACCGGGCAGGTAGCGCCGCTTCTGGTCGTCGGTCCCGAAGAAGACGGTCGGCAGCGTCCCGATCCCGGTGTGGGCGGCGTAGGTCACGGCGAACGAGCCGGCGCTCGCCATGGCCTCGTTCACGACGACGGACGTGATCCGGTCAAGGCCGGCCCCGCCGAAGGCCTCCGGGACGTCGATGCCGAGGAAGCCGTCGCTACCCATCCGGGCCAGGAGTTCGCGATGGGCCGCGTAGTCTCGCGCCTCGACGGCGTCGCGGCGCGAACGGACCTCGCGGTCGACAAAGGCGAGCACGGCGTCGCGGATCGCACGCTGCTCGTCGGTGAGCCGTTCGGGTGTGAAGATCTCGTCGGAGCCGGCGGTGCCGGTCAGGAATGCCCCGCCGGGGACGCTGCCGCCACGCCCGCGAACCTCGGTCGTCATGCCATGCCTCCATCGGCCCGCGGCGCCACGGGCTGGCGTCCACCGAGCCACTCGATCACCCCCGCCGCGCCCTGCCCCCCGCCGACGCACATCGTCACCAGCCCGTAGCGGGCATTGCGCCGCGCGAGTTCGGACAGGATCTGAACGGTCAGCTTCGCCCCGGTCGCCCCGAGCGGGTGGCCGAGGGCAATCGCCCCGCCATTGACATTCGTCCGCTCCTCGTCGAAATCGAGCTGCCGGACGACCGCGACGACCTGCGCGGCGAACGCCTCGTTGAGCTCGATGACCGCCATGTCGTCGAGCGTGAGACCGGCCTTCCGAAGCGCTTTTGGGACGGCCTGGACCGGGCCGATGCCCATGATCTCGGGGTCGACGCCCGCGGTCGCGAAGCTGACGAGGCGCCCGAGGGGCTCGAGGCCGAGTTGTGCCGCCCGTTCCGCGGTCATCACCACCATCGCCGCGGCACCGTCGCTCATCTGGCTCGAATTGCCGGCGGTCACCGTGCCACCGGTCAGGAAGACCGGCTTGAGGCTCGCCATCCGGGCCGGGTCGGCGTCGTGGCGGATCCCCTCGTCGGCATCAAAGTGAACCTGCCGGATGCTCGGCCGGCCGTCCGCGTCCAGCTCCGTGTGCACCGCGTCGACGGACACGATCTCGTCGCGGAACCTGCCCTCCCGCTGGGCCGCGGATGCCCGGAGGTGGGAGCGCATGCCCCACGAGTCCTGTGCGTCCCGGGCGACACCGAACCGCTCGGACACGCGCTCCGCCGTGATCCCCATGGACAGGTAGACCTGGGGGCGCGTGTCGGCCAGTGGCGGATCGGGGGTGAAGTGGTGGCCGGTCATCGGAACGAAGCTCATCGACTCCATGCCGCCGGCGACGACGACGTCGTGGACCCCCGTCCTGATGGCGGCGTCCGCGAGCGCCAGCGCCTGGAGGCCAGAGGCGCAGAAGCGGTTGATCGTCATCGCGCTGGCGCTGTCCGGAATCCCGGCACCGATCGCGACCTGGCGAGCGATGTTGAGGCCCTGGGCGCCCTCCGGCATCGCGCAGCCGAGGACGAGGTCCTCGACCTCGGCCGGGTCCAGCTGTGGGGCCCGCGCCAGCGCCTCGCGGACCGCCGTCATCGCCAGCGCCTCGGGCGGCGTCTCGCGGAGGCTGCCACGCGGCGCCTTGCCGACGGCCGTCCGGACCGCGGAGACGATGACCGCATCTCGCATGGCTGGCTCCTCCTAGTTCCGCAGCGGCTTGCCGGTCTTGAGCGTGTGGCGGATCCGGTCGCGGGTCAGTCGTTCGCCGAGGAGCCGGAGGAACGCCTCGCGCTCCAGGTCGAGGAGGTACTGTTCGCCGACCGAGGTTCCCTCCGCCACGTCGCCGCCACTCATGACCCGGGCAAGCTCGAGGACGATCTTCCGGTCGTGCTCGCTGATCTGTCGGCCGGCGAGCTGGTTGTAGGTGAGGGCCTCCGCGACCGCGATGCCGCGCCGGCCGAGAACCGGGATCGGCACGCGCGCCGGCGGCCGGTAGCCGCCGTCCGCGAGCGTCCGTGCCGTCCGAGCCGCATCGGCCCACTGCCGGTCGGGGTTGGCCGTGACCTGGTCGGCTTCGGACAGGAGCCACAGCGCACGAGCGTCCATGGCACTCGTCGCGACGCGCGCCGTGCCGATCGTCGTGATGACGTGCTGGAAGGCCGGGAACAGGTCGGCCTGGACGCCCTCCGGAATGGAGGCCGCCGCGCGGCGAGCCATCGCGGTCGAGCCACCGCCGGCGGGGATGAGGCCGACGCCCGTTTCGACGAGGCCGATGTACGTCTCGGCCAGGGGCTGGGCGCGAGCCGCGGCGAGGACGAGCTCCGCGCCGCCGCCGAGCGTCCGGCCGCGGGGCGCGACGACGACGGGCACCGGTGCATAGCGAAGGTCGCTCGTCAGGCCCTGGAAGCGCCGCGTGACACGGTCAAGCTCGTCCCACTCACCATCCTCTGCCTCGATCAGGAGAAGGGCGAGGTTGGCGCCGGCGCTGAAGTCGGCTGTCTCGGTCCCCACGACAAGGCCGTCGTAGCCTCGTGCGGCGAGCATGACCGCCCGGTGGACGAGATCGAGCGTGTCGATGCCGATGACGTTCAGCTTGCCGTGCAGCTCGACGCCCAGGATCCCCTCGGGCAGCTCGATCACGCTCGCGGCCGCGTTCGACGGGAGCTGCCGCTCACGTGCGGCGGCCCGGGCAGCCGGCACGTCGAAGGTTCCATCGCCGGATGGCAGCGCCGCCCGCGCCTTCGCCCGGAAGCTCCAGGTCTGCCCATCGGCACGGTAGCCCGAGGGCGGGACCGCGACGACCTCGTCGTCGAGCAGGTCCCGGGCGGCGTCTCCGAGCGCATCGATCGTCTCGAGCGGGCCCAGCTGCCAGCCGAAGCCCCAGCGCATCGCCGCGTCGACGCTCCAGGCGTCGTCGGCGAGGTCCGGGGCCACGCTTGCCGCGTACCGGAGCTCCGAGGTGAACAACCGCCGGAGCAGCTCGGACGCCGGATCACCGCCCTGCAGAAGGATCCCGAGACGGCGCCCGAGATCCACCTCGGCCCGGGCCGTCTCGATCACGCGAGACGTGACTCGGCGGCGGGGGCGGTACTCGCCGGTGGCCAGGTCGAGCGTCAGGATCTCCCCGTCGGGCTCTTTTCGATAGAACCCCGCACCAGCCTTGCTGCCGACCCGGCCGCTCGCGACGAGCTCCCGCAGGATCGGTGGCGGCTCGAACGCCTCGCGCTCGCCCTGTCCGAGGGTCGCGTGGCAGTGCTCCGCGACCGCGAGGGCGACGTCCACGCCCACCAGGTCGAGCGTCCGGAAAGTGGCGCTCTTCGGTCGGCCGATGAGCTCGCCGGTCAGCTCGTCAGCCTCGTCGGGACCGATCCCCAGCTCGGCCGCAAGGCGGAGCACCGTGAGCAGTCCGTGGACGCCGAGGCGGTTGGCGATGAAGGCCGGCACGTCCCGGCTGACGACGACGCCCTTGCCGAGCAACAAGGAGGCGAACCCCTCGACGTCCGCCATGACCGCCGGATCGGTGTCGGGCTGGGGCACGAGCTCCAGGAGCCGCGCGTAGCGCGGGGGGTTGAAGAAGTGGGTCCCGAAGAAGCGGCGCCGGAACGCGTCCGAACGCCCCTCCGCGAGGCTCGTGACGGAGAGTCCGCTCGTGTTCGTGGTGACGAGCGGCCGGTCGCGACTCGGCGGCAGCGCGGCGTCGACGCGCGCCAGGAGGTCTCGCTTGGGCTCGAACTGTTCGACGATCGCCTCGATAACCCAGTCGGCGGCCGCCACGGCCGCGGACAGCTCGTCGAATCCGCCAGTCCGGATGCGCGCCAGGTCCGCCTGAGCGTAGATGGGGGAGGGGCGGAGCGCCACCGCTCGATCGAGGCCGGCCCTCGCGGTCCGTGCGTCGATGTCGAGCAGCGTCACCCGCGAACCGGCTCCGGCGAGGAGGCAGCCGAGCTGGGCGCCCATGGTGCCGGCCCCGAGGACGACGACGTCCGGGTAGCGGGGGATCATCGGTGTGTCTCGTGCCGGTCGACGCCGCCGCCCGGCGCTGCGAGACCCGTCAGGAACAAGTCGCAGAACCTCTCGGCGACCTCGTCGACGGTCAGCGATCCGTTCGGTCGGAACCACTGGGTGAACCAGTTGCAGGCCGAGAGAATGCCGATGCCCGCCAGGCGGACGTCGAAGGCGCGCAAGGATCCGTCGGTCATCCCCTCGCTGATCGCCGTCCGCCAGAGGCCCTCATACCGATCGCGTCGCTCGATCAACTGGGCTCGTCGCTCGAGCGAGAGCGACCGCAGCTCGATCTGGATGAGCGACAGCTCGTCGGCGTGGTCTGCGGCGACGCGCAGGTGCTCGTGGATCGCCTCACGAATCCGGTCGAGCGGCGGAGCGTCCGACTCCAGAATGGGGACGACACGTCCCTCGAGCAGGTCAAAGGCCCGGCCGAGGATAAGCCAGAGGAGGTCGTCCTTGCCCACGATGTAGTGGTAGAGGCTGCCGCGGTTCATGCCGAGCGCCACACCGAGGTCCTGCATGCTCGTGGCGTGGAACCCGCGCTCCCGGAAGAGCCGCGTAGCGGCGGCAAGCAGGTCCGCCTCGCGCGGCCTCGCGGTCGTGGTTGGCGGCGTCGGAACTGCCAGCCCGCTGTTCAATCGAACGTCTCGCCTGGTCCAAACGAACGTTTGATTGCCCGAGGCTAAGCCGATTCCCCGGACGTGTCAACGGCCGCCCGGACTGCCTGTCGTCGGCCAGTGAAAGTGTCACCCGTTAAGCGGCCAGTGATTTTGTCACCCTGCGAACGCAGGAACGCCTCGTCGCGTCCTGCATGCACTCTGGTGCGCGCGTCGGGAAGATGCGACACTCCCGTTCCGGAGGCTCCTGAGTCCTTCGCAGCGCCTCGGAGGGCACCTTCGTGATCGGCCGAGAACCGCCCAGAGCTGCAAGCGGTCCGCTCCTCCTCGTCGACATCGGCGGCTACACGTCGTTCCTGCAAGACGTCGCCCTGGCTCATCAGGACGATGTCTTCGCGGACGGCGCCGTCCCCGACGCCTACGCGCTGGTGTCCAGCCTGCTGGACGGGATCGTCGAGCGCGTGGTGCCGCCGTTCACCCTCTCGAAGCTCGAGGGCGACGCGGTGTTCGCGTATGCCACCGACATGGCCGTCGTGCCGCGCGGAACGGCGCTGCTCGATTGCCTGGCGGCGTGCCACGCGGACTTCCGGCGCCGGCTGGATCTGGCGCACGGGATCTGGACCTGCCGGTGTGACAGCTGTTCGCGGATCGACGGCCTCGATCTCAAGTTCATCCTCCACGCTGGCCCGTTCGTCCTCCAGCAGATCGCGGGCAGCCTGGAGCTCGTCGGACCGGAAGTGGTGATGGCCCACCGCCTGTTGAAGACCAGGGCGGCCGAACTGGTCGGCAACGGCGCCTATGCACTGATCACGGCGGCTGCGGCAACCCAGCTCGACGTGCCGACCGACGCCGCCATGCCGCTCGTCGAGACGTTCGATCACTACGCGCCGATCCAGACCCACGTCTTCCCGTTGCAGGGGGCCTGACCCGCGCGCCGTTCAGGTTGACACTGCGGGCAGCGGACGCCGACACTCACCCGTATCCGGGCCGAGCGCGTGCGCTCTGCCGTGGGAGTGGCGGCCAGCAGGGGCGAGAACGGATCGCCCAGAGGAGGTTATCGGTGTCCGACAGCGGCCAGCGTTCAAAGCCCGGGGGTCGGAGTATCGGCGTGTGGCTCGTGCTCCTGGCCGTGCTCGCTCTCGTCGCGACGGCCTGCCAGGGTGGCACGCCGGCGCAGAGCGACAAGGGCGAGAAGCTCAAGGTCTTCGGCGCCTTCGCGACCCAGATCGAGGAGCCGTGGGACGGCGTAATCCACGCGGCGCTCGAGGCCGAGAAGGCGGCCGGTACGATCGACTACACGTTCCAGGACGATATCGGCTACTCGGGGGACATGGAGCGGGTCCTGCGCGAAGTCGCCGACAAGGACAAGCCGGACATCGTCTTCGGGGATGCGTTTGGAAACGAGGAGGCGGTTCGCAGTGTAGCCAGGGACTACCCGGCGATCGCCTTCGTCTTCGGCTCCGGGGGCGGACCTGCCGAGCCGAACTTCTCCGTCTTCGACAACTGGATCCACGAGCCCGCGTACCTCGCCGGGATGCTCGCCGGGGGCCTCACCAAGACGAACACGATCGGCGTCGTCGGCGGCCATCCGGTGCCCGAGGTGAACCGGATCGTCAACGCCTTCGTGAAGGGCGCCCAGGAGGTGAACGCGAACGTCACCGTCAAGGTCACCTTCATCAGCAGCTGGTTCGATCCGCCATCCGCGAAGGAGGCAGCGCTTGCGCAGATCGGTGCCGGAGCGGACGTCCTGTACGCCGAGCGCGCCGGTGTCATCGAAGCGGCCCAGGAGAAGGGCCTCATCGCGATCGGGAACATGAGCGATCAGGCCAGCCTCGCCCCCGGCAATGTCGTTACGAGCGTGACCTGGAACATGGGGCCGACGGTCAAGTACGTCATCCACCAGGTGGCCGCCGCCGCCTACGCCGCGCAGGACCTCAAGGACTTCAGCATGGTCGGCAAGGGCGGAGCAGCTCTCGCCGCCATCAATTCCACCGTGCCGGGCGGTGTTCCCGACGCGCTGCTCAAGCAGGTCCAGGACAGGGAGGCCGAGATCAAGGCGGGGGCGTTCCGCGTCGACATCATCGAGAACCAGCCGGCAGGCTCGACCGTCGTCGGCGGCTGAGTCGGCGCCCGGCCTGGCCGGATGATCGGGCGAGATGCAAGCGGCGAGCCGTCGGTCCTGGTCCGGGACCGACGGCCGTCGCCACACGACATGAATGACGCGCCCGCCGTCGAGTTGCGGGCCATCACCAAGCGCTTCGGGGACCTCGTCGCGAACGACAACGTCGATCTCGACGTCCGGCGCGGCGAGGTCCATGCCCTCCTCGGTGAGAACGGGGCGGGCAAGACGACGCTGATGCGGATTCTGTACGGACTCAGCTCGCCCGACGCCGGCCTTATCCGTGTCGACGGTCGCCAGCTCGAGATCCGCTCGCCGCGGGACGCCATCGCGGCCGGCATCGGCATGGTCACCCAGCACTTCGCCCTGGTCCGGCCGATGACGGTCGCCGAGAACCTCGCGCTCGGTCGAGTCGGCACGCTCTGGCTCGATCCGGCCGACGTGCGTCGGCGCGCGGCCGAGGCGGTCGAGAGGTTCGGCATCGGGGTCGATCCCGATGCGGTCGTCGGCCGGCTGTCCATCGGCCAGCAGCAACGGGTCGAGATCCTCAAGGCACTCGCGCGCGATTGCCGCGTGCTGATTCTCGACGAGCCGACCGCGGTGCTCGTGCCGCAGGAGGTTGAAGGGCTGTTCGCCACGCTACGGCAGCTCGTCGCACAAGGTCTCTCGATCGTCTTCATCAGCCACAAGCTCGGCGAGGTCCGGGCGATCAGCGATCGGGTGAGCGTCCTGCGGCGAGGGAGGCACGTGGGAACGGTACCGGGCAGCACACCGGAGGCCGAGCTCGCCCGGATGATGGTCGGCCGACCGACCTTCGGGGTTGTCCGGGAGTCGGCACCCGCGGGCGGCACCGCGCCGGCGCTCGAGATCGACGGACTCCGCGTGGAGTCACCGGGACGGCGCCCGGTTCTCGGCGACGTGTCGCTCCGCGTGCAAGCCGGCGAGATCGTCGGGGTGGCCGGCGTGTCAGGCAACGGTCAGACCGAGCTCGTGGAGGTCCTGACCGGGATGCGCCTGCCGAGCGCCGGCTCCGTTCGGATCGGCGACGTCGAGCTCGCCGGGGCCGGGCCTGCCGATGTCATGGCCTCCGGCGTCGGGCGGATCCCCGAGGACCGCCATGCGTGCCTCGTCGGTGAGCTGAGCGTGGCCTACAACCTCGTGCTCGAGCACCTCGACGAATTCCGGCGCCGTGGGGCGCTCGACGAGCGTCGGATCCGGAGCCACGCTGAAGCGCTGATCGAACGGTTCGCGATCCGGGCCCGGCCGGACGACCTCGTCGCGAGCCTGTCAGGCGGCAACATCCAGAAGGTCCTCCTGGCCCGCGTCCTCTCGCGGGAACCGCGGGTCCTGATCGTGTCCCAGCCGACTCGCGGCCTCGATGTCGGGGCAACGGAGTACGTGCGGCGCGAGCTCCTCGCCCGACGCATGGCAGGAACGGCGATCCTCCTCGTCTCGGAGGATCTCGACGAGCTGCTGGCTCTCGCGGACAGGGTCGTCGTGATGTACGAGGGCGCGATCGTCGGGGAGATGTCGGCTTCCGACGCCGACATCGATCAGCTCGGCCTGCTCATGGCCGGCCGGGGGCAGGTCGCGTGACCGGTCAGGCCGGGCCGATGGCTGCTGCCGTCCGACGCTCCTTGCGGCCGACGCGCTGGTCGACGCCGGGCGTAGCGGTCGCTGCCGTCGCCATCACCTTCGCCCTGACCGCCGTGCCGATCCTCCTCGCCGGGGCAAATCCTTTCGCGGCCTACTACGAGTTCCTTGTCTCGCCGCTCACGAGCGACTTCACCCGCCTCGAGGTCCTCGTCGGGGCGACGCCGATCCTGTTCACCGGTTGCGCCGTCGCGATCGCCTTCAAGGCCGGCTACTGGAACATCGGCGCTGAGGGCCAGCTGCTTCTCGGCGCCATTGCGGCCGCCGGCATCGGACAGGTTGTCGGTGATCTGCCGCCGATTGCGGCGTTGACGCTGATGATCGCCGGCGGTGCGCTTGCCGGCGCGGCCTGGGCGCTCCTTCCGGCGCTCCTTCGGGTTCGATTCGATATCGACGAGGTCGTCACGACGCTCCTCCTCAACCCCGTGGCGCTCCTGCTTGTCACGGGGATGCTCAACGGTCCGTGGCGCGACCCCGTCTCCGGCTTCCCCGAGTCGCCCCGGATCGCCGCCGTGGCCGAGTTCCCGCACCTCATCGAGCGATCGCGCCTCCACCTCGGCTTCCTCATCGCCCTCGTCGTCATCGGGATTGCCTGGTATGTCCTGGCACGGACTCCCGCCGGGCTTCGCCTCCGCGCAACCGGCCTGAGTCCGCACGGCTCCCGGTTTGCCGGGGTCAACGTCACGCGCGTGCTCCTGGGTGCGGCGCTCGTGAGCGGTGCGGTCGCGGGGATTGGCGGAGTGAGCGAGGTCGCGGGGATCCAGTTTCGACTGACCGGTGGGCTGTCACCGGGCTTCGGCTACACCGGCATCGTCGTCGCGATGCTCGGTGGCCTGTGGATGCCGGGCGTCATCCTGGCGGCCGTCTTCCTGGGCGATCTGGCGGTCGGGGCCAGTTCCGCTGGTCGGGCGCTCGGGATCCCGTCGCAGCTGGGCGCGGTGGTCCAGGGAACGCTGCTGCTCGTCACGGTCGGATTGCTGGCGCTGCGCCGAAATCGCCTCGCCAGATCGACGACTCCCGGGACCGGCGCAGCGGTCGACAGCGTCGCGGCGGACCTCGCCCAGGAACTCGCGGTTGTCGCGGACCCCGCGGAGCCCGAGGACCAACCAGGCACCCGTGAGCCGGGCGCATGAACTTCTTCGTCGACCTTCTCGCGGCGACGTTGCGCAATGCGACGCCGCTCGTCTATGGCACCGTCGGCGAGACGTACACCGAGCGCGCGGGCGTCCTCAACCTCGGTATCGAGGGGACGATGTACGCGGGCGCGTTCTCCGGCTTCGCCGTGGCATACGCCACCGGCTCTCCGCTCCTGGGACTCCTGGCGGCCATCCTCACGGGCGTCCTGGCCGGCGCGATCATGGCGCTCCTGACCGTGACCCTGGGCGCGAATCAGCATGTCTCGGGGATCGGCCTGACGATCGGACTGATCGGCGTGTCCGAGTTCCTGAACCGCCTCCTCTTCTCCGGCCAGGAGGCCCGACGGATCACGCCGTTCCAGGCGCTTGAGGCACCCGCGATCCTCGGTCCGCTGGCCCCGATCTTCAGCCAGTACGCACTCACCTGGGCGGCCTTCCTCGTCGTCGTCCCGCTCGCCTGGTGGCTTCTCCACCGAACGAGTTTCGGGCTGGAGGTCCGGGCGGTCGGCGAGAACCCTGAGGCAGCTGATGCGGCCGGCATCGATGTCACGCGCACGCGCTACCTGGCACTCATGCTCGGGGGCGCGCTGATGGCCGTCGGGGGCGCCTTCTTCACGGTCGCCCTCCTCGGCACGTTTACCCTCGACATCATCGCCGGCCGTGGCTGGGTCTGTATCGCCCTCGTGATTTTCGGTCGCTGGCGGATCTTCCGAGGGGTCGCGGGCGCCCTCATCTTCTCGGCCGTGTTCTCGCTCCAGTTCCGCCTTCGGATCTTGCCCGGCTGGGATGAGGTTCCATTCGAGCTCCTGCTCGCCCTGCCGTACCTGGTCGTCATCGTTGCGCTCGCGATCTCAGGCCGGAACGTGGCCTACCCGGGCGCCTACCTGAAGCCCTATCGGAGGACGTGATGGACGATCTGGAATTCCTGGCGATCGCGATCGAAGAGGCCCGGATCGGGCGGGCGGAGGGTGGCGTACCCATCGGTGGGGTGCTCGTGGTGGACGGCAGGGTCGTCGGCCGAGGACACAACAGGCGCGTCCAGTCGAACAGCGCGATCAGACACGGCGAGACGGACGCACTCGAGCAGGCCGGACGGCTATCGGCGGCCACCTACCGCCGCGCGACGATGTACACGACCCTCTCGCCCTGCGACATGTGCACGGGCGCGATCCTCCTGTACGGCATCCCGCGCGTCGTCATGGGCGAGAACCGTACCTTCGTCGGCGGGGAGGAGCTGCTTCGCTCGCGCGGCGTCGAAGTGGTCAACCTCGACTCGGACGAGTGCTACGAGCTCTTGCAGGGGTTCGTGCAGGATCACCCCGAGATCTGGAACGAGGACATCGGCGAGGAGTAGCCTCGCCCGCGCGTCATTGGACGCGTAGAACCCCTTGAAACTCGGTCGGGTGGGTGTACCTTTGGTTGCGCCTTGTTGGCCAACCGATGGAGGGATCAGCAATGTTCCGTCGAGTCCCGACAGTCGCGATCCTCGCAGCGCTGGTGTTCAGCGGCCTCCTTTCATCTACCGTTTCCGCCGATACCGCGCTGCAGCTCCCGAACACGATGGCCGCCGTGGGCGACTCGATCACGCAGGCGGCAAGCACCGGCGGGACCCTCGGCGCCGATGCCCCGGAGAACTCGTGGTCGACCGGCACGAATAGCACGGTCAACAGTCACTACCTGCGCCTGCTGGCCCTGGGCGCCCCGATCAGCGGGCAGAACAACAATCTGTCGGTCAGTGGGGCCAAGGCGGCCGGACTCAACGCCCAGATGATCAATGTCGGCGCGATCGACCCGGCGTATCTCACGGTGCAGATCGGCGGCAATGACCTGTGCACCGACACGTTCCTCGGCATGACGTCGGTCGACGACTTCCGGGCGCAGTTCCAGACCGCAATGGACACTCTCAAGCGTGAATCCCCGGACACGTACGTCTACGTCGTCAGCATCCCCGACGCGTATCAGTTGTGGAGTCTGTTCCATGGCAACTGGTGGGCTCGCCTCA
>Ga0209619_10002656_pt1 | contig 12949 bp, 9 predicted proteins | sample Rifsed16ft3_FD_184011 | JGI IMG/M metagenome (GOLD analysis project Ga0209619, IMG submission 184011) | Soil microbial communities from Rifle, Colorado, USA - sediment 16ft 3 (version 2) | ecosystem: Environmental > Terrestrial > Deep subsurface > Rock core/Sediment | place: Rifle, Colorado... | reverse complement strand
CGCGTCGTGTCGATGATGTTCCGCTCGCCCACCGTCACCGAGATCGACTCGGGCTTGAGGCGCATCCCATCGCAGGTTGGGCACGGTCGGGTGGTCATGTAGCGCTCGATCTCGGTCTTGATCATCTCCGAGCCGGTCTCCCGGTAGCGGCGCGAGAGGTTCGGAACGGCGCCCTCAAAGGTGGTGCGGAAGGTATGCATGTTCCCGTTGCGCGCACGGTAGTGGACCTCGATCCGCTCACCCTTGTTGCCCTTCAGGACGATCTCGCGCGCTTCGGCCGACAGGTCGCGGAACGGCACATCCATCGGGAAGCCGTAGTGCGCGGCCACCGCATCGAGAATCTTGCTCGTCCACGACTCGGTCACCACCATGCGCCGCCAGGGCAGGACGGCGCCCGCGCGCAGGGAGATCCCTTCGTCAGGGACCACCATCTGCGGGTCGATCTCAAGGCGGCTGCCGAGCCCGGTGCAGTCGGGACAGGCGCCGTGCGGCGAGTTGAAGCTGAAGTTGCGTGGCGCCGGCTCCTCGAACGCGCCGCCATGCTCCGGGCACGCATACCGCTCGCTGTAGAGGCGGTCCTGCTCGCGCTTCGGCGCATCGGGCAGGTTGACCAGCAGCAGGCCGTCTGCCAGGCGCAGGGCGGTCTCGATCGAGTCGGCCATCCGGGAGGCATCGGGCCGAAGTCCATCGGCGTCATCGGCCGAGCCGTGGCGAACGACCAGCCGGTCAACCACCACCTCGATGCTGTGCTTGAACTTCTTGTCGAGCGTGATCTCCTCGTCGAGGTCGCGGATCTCGCCGTCGACGCGCACCCGCACGAAGCCCCCCTGCTTCGCCCCGGCCAGCAGCTTCTCGTGCTCGCCCTTGCGATCCCGAACGAGCGGCGCGAGCAGCATCAGGCGCGTCCCCTCGGGCATCTCGTACAGCTGGTCCACGATCTGCTCCACGGTCTGCCGCGCGATCTCCCGGCCGCAGAGGGGGCAGTGCATCCGGCCGATGCGGGCGAAGAGGAGGCGCAGGTAGTCGTAGATCTCGGTGACCGTGCCGACCGTCGAGCGCGGGTTCCTGCTGGAGCCCTTCTGGTCGATGCTGATCGCCGGGCTGAGACCGTCGATCTGGTCGACGTCGGGCTTCTCCATCTGGCCCAGGAACTGGCGCGCGTAGGCGGAGAGCGACTCGACGTAGCGCCGCTGCCCCTCGGCATAGATCGTGTCGAAGGCGAGGCTGCTCTTGCCGCTCCCCGACAGGCCGGTGATCACGATCAAGCGATCGCGCGGCATCTCCACGTCGATGTTCTTGAGGTTGTGCTCGCGCGCGCCACGCACGACGATCCGATCGGAGGGCATCGGCCCGATGATATCAGACCGATACGAACACCTGTTCGGTTCCGTGGTGCGCCCGCGCAGCGCTGCCGGTCAGCGCACAAGGCCGTCGTAATCGCTGACCACGAAGGTGTTTCGGCATCGGTCGGTCCGCTCCGGGACGCATCGGTCGGCGGCCGCGTCGTCGAAATGACCGATGAAGACCAGCTGCTGAAGACGCAGGTTCGGCCCTCCCGGCTCGGCACGCGATGGGAACGGGCGACCGGTCGGAGCGGCCAGCCGCAGGCCCATCCGCTCCAGCTCGGCCTGGGTGACCTCTTCGGGCGGCTGCTCGGCCAACAGCACTCGCAGCGGGCAGTCGCGCTGGAGCCATGCCACGCTCTCATCGGACCCTCCGTCGTCCCCGGCGCAGTCGCCGGCGAGCTCGGCGTACCACCCGGAGATGCGCAGTTCGGCATCACCGTGGCGGGCCGCCGGCTGCGCGTCGTTCAGCACCACGCTGACCGGAACGAGTTGGAATTCCACGTTGGGATCGCCCAGCGAGCCCACGGTCAGCATGAAGGCGACGAACGCGCCCAGCGCCACGATCAGGCCAACGCCGATACCGGTCTCGCGATTCACGCGACATGCTCCTTCAGCGCGGCCCAGCGGCTTCCGAGCAACCCGATCCCCCGCTGCCACAGCTCGACGTGCTCGGGCCGGTTCAGCCAGGTCGAGGCGCCCGATGGGTGCGGCAGCGCCAGCGTGATTGCTCCCGGAGCGCGCTCCCAGCTGAGTTCGCGCCCGACCAGGTCGTCGAGGCGCGCCTCGGCACCGAAGGCGTGCCGCTGCGCGAGGCCCCCAACCAGCACGATCAGCCGCGGACCGAGCAGGCGGACCTCCTCGTCAAGGATCGGCGACCAGCGCCGCACCTCGGCGGTAGAGGGCGGCGAATCGACCGATGCGCCGGGCCGGCGTCCGGGGTAGCACTTGCCGACCGAGGTGACGTACCAGCGCTCGCGGAAGTCGGTCACGCTGATCCCGGCGAGGCCGAGCCAGCCGACCAGCCGCCGTCCGGCGTCATGGGCGAACGGGAGCCCGGTCTCGATCTCGCGCCAGCCGGGCGCCTGTCCGATGAGCATGCCGCGCTCGGTGCCGTCGCCGGAGAGGACCGGGGCCGACTCGCCAGCGTCGCCGCAACCGGGCATCGCATCCTGGAGCGCCCGCAGCGCGGTGCCCGTCAGTGCGCGGCGAGGTGCGGGAAGTGGCCATGGACCTGTGTAGCGCACGCGCTTCGGGCCGACAACGGCGCCTGCGGGAGCGGGGACCTCGATCGCCGTCATTCGCCCCGCAGCCGCCCCGCTACGCGCAGGTCGTCCGCGATCGCCAGGCGGAACAGGCGGCGCACGCCGTCCGCCCCGGGCCCGGCATCTTCCAGGGCGGCGGTGAACGCCTCGCGGGCAGCGTACAGCCGGTCGATCGGGTCCTCCGCCGCCACCGTTGCCGACCCTCCGAGCGCCGCCACCGAAGCGAGATCCTGGCGCGCGACCGCATCGAGCGCATCGGGCAGCAGGGGCGCCCCATCAGCCGCAGCATCCAGGGCACTCGCCAGCTCCTCGCGCGCCAGCTCGAGCCAGGTCAGGAAGGCGCTGAACTCTGCCACCGACGGAGGAAGCTCGTCGAGGCTGAAGGCGGCGCGGCCGATGCCGGGGGCACCGGGCGTCGCTTCTGCCCGCTCGACCTCGTACCAGTTGTCCCCGACGAAGTCGGGGGCCTGCTCACCGGCGTCGCGGAGCCAGGCGGTGAACCGCTCCACGCGGCGCGGCATGCCCGCGGTCGCCTCTCCGTCGGTCGGTGCGAAGACGGCGCAGCCCGGCAGTTCGGCCGCGTAGGCGGCCACCGTAGCGCCCCCGTCGAGGCCTGTCTCGACGAAGATCGCGTGGGGCATCGTTCCGGCCATTCGCCGAGCCTCAGGGACGCCGGCGGCGCGGCGGCCGTCGTCGGCTGCCCGCAGCGATGATGTTCGGCCGGGCAGCGGTGCTGAAGACCTCGCGCCCGCGACCGCGACCCTGACCACCAGACCCAGCCTCCGCGGCGGCCGCATAGACGTCGGCCGGGATGGTGCCCGGCTCGGCGGCCAGCTCGTCCCGGAGGCGGCGGAGCTGCAGGATCTCGTCCCGAAGGGCGGCGGCCCGCTCGAACTCGAGGTTGCGCGCCGCCTCTTTCATCTGCGCCTCGAGGCGTCCCATCATGCGGGCCAGCTCCTCCGGCTCGCGGCCATCGACCTGCAGCTCGGCACGCTCCTCGGCGACCTTGCGGAGCCCCTTGTGGACGTCACGGATCGCCTTGATGATCGTCTCCGGCACGATGCCGTGTTCGGTGTTGTAGGCGACCTGCCGGGCACGGCGCCGATCGGTCTCGTCCATGGCTACACGCATCGAATCGGTCACGCGATCGGCGTACATGACCACCCGCCCACCGATGTTGCGCGCCGCGCGGCCGATCACCTGGATGAGCGAGCCGCCCGAGCGCAGGAAGCCCTCCTTGTCGGCGTCGAGGATGGCGACCAGGGTCACCTCGGGAAGGTCCAGCCCCTCACGGAGCAGGTTGATCCCGACCAGGACGTCGTACACCCCGAGGCGCAGGTCGCGCAGGATCTCGACCCGTTCGAGCGTGTCCACCTCGCTGTGGAGCCACTGCACCTTGATTCCGAGCTCGGCGAGGTAGTCGGCGAGGTCCTCGGCCATCTTCTTGGTGAGGGTGGTCACCAGGACCCGCTCGCCGCGCTCCACCGTCTCGCGGATCTCGGCGATCAGGTCGTCGATCTGGCCGGCCGTCGGCCGGACGCTGATCTGCGGATCGACCACGCCGGTGGGGCGGATGAACTGCTCGGCGACGCGCTGCGCACGCTCCGTCTCGTACGGCCCCGGCGTGGCGCTCATGTAGATCACCTGGTTGAGGTGGTCCTCCCACTCCTCGAAGGTGAGCGGCCGGTTGTCCAGGGCGGACGGCAGGCGGAAGCCGAAGTCGACCAGGATCTCCTTGCGGGTGCGGTCGTTCTTGTACATGCCATGCACCTGCGGAACGGTCATGTGGCTCTCGTCCACGATCAGCAGGAAGTCGGTCGGGAAGTAGTCGATCAGGGTCCACGGCCGGCTGCCGGCCTCGCGGCGAGCCAGGTGCCGCGAGTAGTTCTCGATCCCGGAGCAGTACCCGACCTCGCGCATCATCTCGAGGTCGAACTCGGTCCGTTGGCGCAGGCGCGCCGCCTCCAGCTCGCGTCCCTGCGCGGAGAGCCAGCCGACCCGCTCCCCCATCTCGACCTCGATGTCGGCGGCGGCGGCCAGCAGCTTGTCGCGCGGCGTGACGTAGTGGCTGGCCGGGTAGAAGTTCACCTCGCGGCGCTCGGCCAGCACCTCGCCGGTGAGGGCATCGACCTCGACGATGCGCTCGACCTGGTCGCCGAACAGATCGACCCGCACCACGTACTCGCCGTGCGGCGGCTGGACCTCCAGGACGTCCCCGCGGACCCTGAAGCGCGCGCGCGCCAGCGCGGCGTCGTTGCGCTGATACTGCAGATCGACCAGGTGCCGCAGGATCCCGTCGCGGCGGTAGTGGCCGCCGACCTTGAGGTTGATGACGGTCGCGCCGTAATCGATCGGGGCTCCGAGGCCGTAGATGCACGAGACCGACGCCACGATGATCACGTCGCGGCGCTCGAACAGCGCACGGGTGGCGTTGTGCCGGAGCCGGTCGATCTCGTCGTTGCGCGACGAATCCTTCTCGATGTACGTATCGGACCGCGGCAGGTAGGCCTCGGGCTGGAAGTAGTCGTAGTAGCTGACGAAGTACTCGACCGCGTTGTCGGGGAAGAACTCGCGGAACTCCTGGTAGAGCTGTGCGGCGAGCGTCTTGTTGTGCGCCATCACCAGCGTCGGCTTGCCGACCGCCTCGATCACCTTGGCCGCCGTGAAGGTCTTGCCGGTCCCGGTGGCGCCCAGCAGCACCTGGTGGCGCAGCCCCTCCTCCACGCCACGCACCAGCGCGTCGATCGCCTGCGGCTGGTCGCCGGTCGGCTCGAACGGGGCGTGCGCGACGAGTTCGGTCACGGGGATCGGTGGGCCTCGATGAGGGGTGAGGGGGGCGACCCCGATTCTACCGAAACCTCCATCGGTACCGATCGGAGACCAACCGACAGGCCTATATCCGACACTGCCGGCCCCTCCTAGGCTGCGCTGTACCGATGTTCCGGTCTGCGCCGTCTCGACCCACTCCGCACGCGGCCGAATCGCCGGCCGAGCCGCTGCACGCGCGACGCGACCGTGGCCAGGCGCTCGTCGAATTCGCCCTCGTGCTGCTGCCGGTCCTCCTGATCCTGGTCGGTATCATCCAGTTCGGCCTCCTGTTCGGTGCGAACGTGACGCTCACCAACGCCGCCCGCGAGGGCGCCCGGGCCGGCACGATCCACGTGTACGACCGAAACCACAACAAGGTGTGGAACGACGCGGCGCGCTGCGGCGCGGTCGTGGAGGCCGCGACGAACGCCTTCGGCATGCTGGCCACCTCGGCTCCGCAGTTCACCGTCACGCTGAGCGGTGGTTCCTGCCCCACCCCGTCAGGCGACACGCAGACGAACGGGGACGTCACGATCTCGTACTGCGCCAGCATGGGCGACCCGAACGATCCGTGCCCGAATGCCGGCAACAGCGCCACGACCTGCGCACCCGACACGCGCGAGGGCTGTCTCGTCCGCGTCGAGCTGGTCTACCACTCCGACATCATCGTTCCGCTGGTCGGCAGCTTCCTGTCGACCGACGGGAACGGCCGTTTCGTCCAGCGCGTGACCGCCACGATGGTCGTCAACTGATGCGCCAGGTGCCGCACGGCCAGGTGCTGGTCCTCGTCGCGCTGGTCATCGTGCTGCTGCTGGCGTTCGCCGGGATCGCGGTCGATTTCGGGCGCCAGAACGCGGAACAGCGCCACGTCCAGACGGCCGCCGACGCCGGAGCGCTGGCCGCCTGCCGGGCGCTGATCAGCGGGGATTCGGATAACGCCGCGGCGGCCGCGGCGAGGACAATCGCGGAGGTGAACCTCGAGAACTCGCCTGCCGGTGCGAACGCCACCATCGCCGCGGACAACGCGCGCGTCTACACCGACGGGCACACCGGAGACCCCGTCCACCTGAGGTCGGGGATCATCGTCTCCTCGACCAGCGTGCGAGTGGCGATCGCATCGACCATGGAGACGGCGCTCGCCCGGGTCGTGGGCGTGCTGACGCTCGATACCGGTGGCCGGGCGCGGTGCCAGCTGCAGGGCGGTCCCGCGATTCCGATCATTGCCCGGCGGTACGAAAGTGCACCCGGCCCGGGGGCCGGCTTCATCGACTTCGCGGCGACCGCGGCAACCAGCGGCAACGGCCAGGTGGACCCGTTCAGCGTTCTCGGGTACGACGGTCGCACGCCGGCCAGCGAGTCGGAGCCCGGGCCGGTCCTGGCCCTGTACGGACCCAACAGCAAGGCGTCCAATGAAGCCTCGTTCCGCGGCTTCGTGGCGCTCGACATCCGCAACTTCCAGTCCACCACCTCGCGGGTCTACTACAACGGGGTGACGCCGGGGACGACCGAGAACACTCTCAAGAACATGCAGGGTGCATACCTGCTCGGTGGCTACATCGGGCCGATGTTCCCGCCGGTGCTGCAGCCGGCCGATCCCAACGACCAGGTGGCCGTCCTGTCCGGCAACGACACGGCCATGGTTGTGGGCAACTTCGACGACGTCTACGCGGTCGGCGACCGGCTCCTGCTGGCCGTTTACAACGGAACGGTGATGCAGATCCCGGACTTCGCCATCAGTCCGCCATCGGTGATCGCCGTTGAGCCCACCACCTCGTCTCCGATGAGCGGGCCGAACTTCACGGTCTCCCGCAACGACGCCTTCAACAGCACCGTGACGCTGCACCTCCACGGCGATGCCAACGCGGCCGCGGCGGGCTACCCGGCCTACGACATCTTGCCGACCCCGCCGGTCACGCCGCCCGCGGCGGGCGACATGAACCAGCCGACCTGGTCGACCGACGTCTTCATCCCCGCCAGGAACGGCACCACCGTGGGCATGAGCGGTATCGAGACCAACACCGTCCCGGCCGGCATCTACACCGTCTGGCTGGAGGGCCACTCGGGCAACCCGTACTTCCAGACCCGCCGCTATCCGGTGCCGGTCAAGGTCAGCGTGGCAGGTGCGCCCGTCCGCGACTTCAGTTTCGTCAACTCCACCACAAGCGGCTCCACGGCCACCATGGGCGGCTCGATCAGCCTGCCGATCTACGTCTCCACCAGCAATGCCAGCGGGACACGCTGGGGCTCAGCCGGTGGACCGGTGGCGCTCAACCACGATCCGGCCAGCTTCACCGACTGCAGCCTTGCGCCCGCCGCCATCGGCGCCGGTCAGATCGCCTTCAGCGCCGGCTCCGTGACCCCAACCGCGTCCGGGTCAGGAGCGCTCTCCACGCTGACCATCAGCACCGTCGGGTTGGCTCCCGGCTGCTACCGCTTCGACATCCGCGGCACCGGCGCAAACGGAGATGGCCAGCCGGTGACCCACCTGCAGCCGGTCACCTTCACCGTGGCCACCTCGGCCAGCGGCGGCTCGTACGTCGACATCATCGGCTTCTCGGTATTCGAGGTGACCGGTCTCGACGCCAACGCAATCTCGGGTCGCGCGGTGAGCGGCGTGTATGCCGACGCCAACGACCAGGCCCTGCGCCGCGCCCAGCGGGCACGGCTCCTCCCCTGGAACTGACCAAAGGAGACCACTCGTCGTGGAACTGGAATACAACGACAGGAGCACCAGGCGATCGAAGCTGTACGTCGGCGTCGGCCTGGTCGTGGCGCTGATCGTGGGCGGGCTTGTCTTCGCCTTGCTGCGCTTCGGCAACCTCGCGCCCCAGGGTCCCGCGGAGATGCGGCAGGTCGTGGTGGCGGTCCGCGAGATCCCGCCACGCAAGCCGATCGAGGAGGGCGACGTTGCAATGCGCAGCGTGCCGGCCGACCCGACCAACGAGTCCGCCTTCACCCGCATCGACGAGGTGCTCGGCCGGCTCAGCGGCGTCCCGATCTCGACCGGGCAGATGGTCACCCGCACCATGCTCGCCTCGAACGCTTCGGGGCAGGCCTTCTCCATTCTCGAGCCCGGGCAGGAATACGACCCGAACGGCCCACACCTCCGCGCGGTGAGCGTGAGCGTCCCGGATGAACGGGCGGTCGCCGGCACCCTGGTGGCCGGTCAGCGGGTCGACCTGATCGTGACCATGGCGATCAACCCGGAGATCGGGCAGACCGCCGAGGAGGCCGCGCTGACGACCGCTGAGTTCATTCCGGGTCCGTCGACCAAGGTGACGCTGCAGATGCTCACCGTCCTGTCGCGCAATGGGCCGATCTACATCCTGCGCGCGGACCTCGCCACCGCCGAGAAGATCGCCGAGCTGGTGGCGGCTGGCGGTCAGTTCACGATGGTCCTGCGACCCGAGGAGGACGGGCGGACCGCCAGCACCGACGGATCGACCATCGACACGCTGCTCGATGAGTTCGACTTCCCGGTGCCGCGCCCGCCGGTCTTCGAGAGCCCCGCCCCGTAGGTTCGTTTCCCCGCGCATACCGATGACGCCGGCCCTCCGGCCGGCGTCATCGGTATCTCAGCCGGCGTCCCGCGCGAGCAGGGCATCGTACGCGAGCTCGACCTGCCGCCGCGTCTCGGCCAGCGTGGCCGACCCGTCGATCACCACGTCGGCGGCGGTGATCTTCGACTCCTGGCTCGTCTGGTTGGCGAGCCGGGCATGGACGGCATCGGCATCCATGCCGCGCGCGGCGAGGCGCGCCAGCGCGTCGTCGAGGTCGCAGCGCACGACCCACGTCTCATCGCACCGGTCGAGGAGCGGCGATTCGAGCAGCTTGATCATCTCGATGCAGGCCACCTCCGCGCCCGCCTCGCCGAGCTCGGCCAGCCGCGCCCGGATCTCGCCGCGCACCGGCGGGTGGATGATCGCCTCGAGATCGGCCAGCGCGGCCCGATCCGCGAAGACGATCGCGGCCAGCGCTGCCGGCTCAAGGGTGCCGAATCGCCGCTCGATGGCGCGACGCACGCCGGCATCGGTCTGGCGCACCTGGCGGGCCACCGCATCGGCGTCGATGGTGGCCACCCCCAGGTCGCGGAGCATGCCACTGACGGTGCTCTTGCCGCAGCCGATGTTGCCGGTCAGGCCGATCACCTTCATGCCTGCGGCCCCTCCCACAGAAGCGGCTCGCGCTGGCAGCGCGGGCAGAAATGCGTGCTCCGCTGGCCGATGACGATTCGCGCGATCTCACGTCCGCAGCGCAGGCAGGGCTCGCCGGTCCGACGATAGACCGCCAGCTGTTCCGCATTGTCGCCAGGTTCTCCGTCGGCGCCGACGTAATCGGAGATGCTCGATCCGCGGTTCGCGATCCCCTGCCGGAGAACGGCGCGCACGGCCCGATGGAGTCGCCGCACCTCCGCCTCGGACAGGCTGTTCGCCGTGCGCAGCGGATGGAGGCGCGCCCGCCAGAGCGCTTCGTCGGCGTAGATGTTGCCCACCCCCGCCAGGAGCGACTGGTCGAGCAGCAGGCTCTTCAGGCGTCCCGTGCGCCCACGGAGGCGCGCTCCGAACCGGCCAGCGGTGAACGAGCGAGCGAGCGGCTCCGGCCCGTGGCGAGCGAATACGTCGCCGACCCGGTATGGGTCGCGGGACTCGCGGACTGCCCGCGACGCGGCACCTGGCGCGGCGGCGCGGCGGTGCAGTCCGCCTCCCTCCCAGAGGCCGATCCGTCCGAACTTGCGGACGTCGCGGAAGCGCAGCTGACGCCCGTCGGCCAGGTGGAAGACGACTCGTGCGTACGGGTCATCTGGCGTACCCGATGGGGCCACGATCAGGGCGCCGGTCATCCGCAGGGCGACGGTCATCACGCGGCCATCGGCGAGGTGCAGCAGCACGCTCTTGGCGCGCCGGCCGACGCGCTGAATGCGCGCGCCCCGCAGCTCGGCGGCGAATCGCTCCGGAGGCTCCGGGTGGCGCACCGTCCGATCCCAGCGAACATCAACATCGGTAATCACCGCGCCGGCAACGCGGCGCTGCAGGTCGCGGGCAACGGTCTCCACTTCAGGGAGCTCGGGCATCGGTCAGCCGACGACCTCGGCGAGCACCAGCTCATCGGCCTCCACCTCCTCGGCCGGGCGGGGTACACGCCGCCAGCCGTCATCGGTCGGTTGATAGCGGTCCATCTGCTCCCAGTCGTCGCCGACCTTGAGATCGACCGTCAGCGGCACGTCGAGCGGCAGTGCGCCCTCCATCAGCTCGCGGGCGAGCCCGGCCAGCGCCGGGAGCTCTGCCTCATCGGTCTCGAAGACCAGCTCGTCGTGCACCTGCAGCAGCATCCGGGCGCGCATGCCGCGCTCGCGGAGCGCTGCGTCGATGCGCACCATGGCGATCTTGATGGCGTCCGCCGCGGTCCCCTGGATCGGCATGTTGATCGCCATCCGCTCCCCCGACTGCCGCAGGGACGGGTTGCGTGCCTGCAGCTCGGGAATGTAGCGGCGGCGCCCCAGCAGGGTCGAGACGTAGCCCTGCTCGCGGGCCAGGATCTTCATCTCGACGATGTAGCGACGAATCCCCTCGTACGCGGCGAAGTAGTCGGCGATGAACTGGTGCGCCTCTTCGCGCGGGATGCGCAGCCGTTCGGCCAGGCCGAAGTCGCTCATCCCGTACGCCACGCCGAAGTTGACCATCTTGGCCATGCCACGCTGTTCAGAGGTCACCGCCGCCGGGTCGATCTTCAGCACCCGGGCCGCCGTCGCGCGGTGGATATCCTCCCCCGCCGCGAACGCCGCGGTCAGCCCCGGGTCGCCCGACACGTGCGCCAGGATGCGCAGCTCGACCTGGGAGTAGTCCGCGGCCAGCAGGACCTTCCCGGCCGGGGCCACGAAGGCGCGCCGGATGCGCCGCCCGAGCGCCGTTCGGATCGGGATGTTCTGGAGGTTCGGATCGGTGCTCGACAGGCGCCCGGTGGCGGCGATCGCCTGCTGGTAGGTGGTGTGCAGCCGGCCCTCGGCGTCCACCAGCAGCGGGAGGGCGTCGACGTAGGTGGATTTCAGCTTGCTCAGCTGGCGGTACTCCAGGATCAGCGCCACCACCTCGTGCTTGTCCCGGAGCTCCTCCAGGACCGATGCATCCGTCGAGTAGCCGGTGCGCGTCCGCTTGGTGGCCGACAGCTCCAACTCGTGGAAGAGGACCTGCTCGAGCTGCTTGGGCGACCCGATGTTGAAGGGATGGCCGACGGCTGCGTGGATGCGCTCCTCGAGCGAGGCGACCTGGTCGCCGAACTCCTGCGCGAGGCTGGCCAGCGTCTCCCGGTCGAGCAGGATCCCGGCCAGCTCCATGCGCGCCAGCACCGGCAGGAGCGGCATCTCGACCTCGCCGAACAGATCGGCCAGGCCGACCTCGACGAGCTCCTTCTCCAGGTCCGATCGGATCAGGAGCGCGGTTAGCGCCTCGGCCGCAGCGCGCCGGGCGATGAGCGCCTCCTCGGCGCCCGACTCCGGGGTGAGCGGACGCGGCGGCAGCTCGGCGCCAAAGCGGTTCGCGGCGAGGTCATCGAGCGTCTGGGCACGCAGCGCCGGGTTCAGCATGTATGACGCGACGAGGGTGTCGAACGGCGTGCCCGCTGCGGCCACGTCGTGCATCGCCAGCAGCACGATCATGGCCTTCAGGTCGTGCCCGACCAGCGGCCGATCCGGGCGGGCGAGCCAGCGCCGCACCGGATCAACCTGCGGCTCGTCGCCCCACGGGACGAACCAGCACGACCCATCACTCCCCGCCAGGGCGATCCCGTGCAGGGCGCGCTCGAGGGGTCGCCCCGGGCCCCCGGCCACGGCAATCGCGATCGCCTCGCCCTGCGCGGCCAGCCACGCTTCGAGCTCCATCCGGCCGGCGTCGCTGCGGGGGACCCGCGGATCCACCTGTTCGATGGCGCCGGCCGGATCGACCAGCGGGTCGGGCGCCTCGCGCGGTGCCGCCTGCCCGCCCGATGGTGCGGCGGGCGCGTCATGCGACTGGGCCCCGCCCGAGGACCCGCCCGGAGAGCCGGCACCCAGCAGGTCGAGCGAGAGCTGCAGGCCGCCCTTGGTCTCGCGGTCGGCCGGCTCCTGCCCGGTCGGCGCGACGCTCGATGGCGGCAGGCGATCGATCAGCGAGCGGAATTCGAGCTCACGGAATCGTTGCGCCAATGCTCGCCGGTCGTATCGGCCGGTACGAGTTGCCTCCAGGTCGATCTCCACCGGGAGCTCGGTCAGGATCCGTCCGATCTGGCGTGACATGAATGCCGACTCGCGGTGCTCGGCCAGCCGTTCCCGCAGCTTGCCCTTCACCTCGTCGAGCCGTTCGTAGATGGCGTCGAGCGTCCCGAACTGCTGGAGGAGGGCAACCGCGGTCTTCTCCCCCACCCCCGGGACGCCGGGGATGTTGTCGGAGGTGTCTCCCTTGAGCGCCTTGTAGTCGAGCATCTGGTCTGGCCGCAGACCGTATCGCTCCCCGACCATCGCCTCGTCGTAGATCACCGTCGCCGCCACGCCTTGTCGCGTGG
>Ga0209619_10002654_pt1 | contig 12951 bp, 11 predicted proteins | sample Rifsed16ft3_FD_184011 | JGI IMG/M metagenome (GOLD analysis project Ga0209619, IMG submission 184011) | Soil microbial communities from Rifle, Colorado, USA - sediment 16ft 3 (version 2) | ecosystem: Environmental > Terrestrial > Deep subsurface > Rock core/Sediment | place: Rifle, Colorado... | reverse complement strand
CATTCCACGCCACCCTGCTGTGACATTGTCGTTTGTTGATCAATTCGACGGCCATTGGCAATCATAATTGGGCAAACTAAGCCACAGTCTTCACTGCGCCACCAGCGCGGTACCCAATCGCTACCCCGTTGTTCCTCAAAAGCACCGTCGCTTAAGAACACCACTAACCTCTCACCGGTAAGGGGCATATGAACATACTCAAGCTCTGCAAAACCTAAGTAACCGCCCTCGATGAGACCTCCGGCGGTGTGCACATTAACATGGCTTCCGAGCGGGGAATCCGGGCGCCCATCGGGGCGAATGGCGTATGAGTAAAAATCGCGGACAAAACGAGTGAGTCCTCCGTCAGACAAATCATATCGCTCGGCGTGCGCCGGGGTCATATTACTGACAATTAAATTAGCAGCATCAATAGCCGCGACACAATGTCCCTGACCCATGAGCCAGGACCGAGTAATTCCAGAAATCGCATTGTTTGCCAGGTAACCAACGTAGGCTAAAGCCATATTAAGTGATCCGCCGGTGTGCCCTTGGGGATCTGATTTAAAATCGCCCGAGTCCAAATCTCTTCCGTCTAGGTAGACATTTTTGGCATAGGTCATGTGAACCACTAACCACATAGCCGCGTTGGCAACTTTATCGGCGGCCGTAAGGATTTGATAAACCTCTCCCTTTTTTCTTACCGTGTCCCGCTGGACTAAAAGATCTGCCATCTCATAGACGCGCACCTGAGTCAAATCATTGTGTTGGATTACACCATAGCCTGCCGCCCAATTGGCAAAAATCTGGTCTCGCTCCCGGTAAAGAGCCGCTCGTTCTCTGATTTGGTGCTCCTTATGAGCCTCAATTCCCGATCTCATTTTACTTCCCCCTTCTCTAGTCTTTCTAGTACTGCCGCTCCTTCATTAGCTAAAATAGCGGCCTCGTCGACTGAAATAACCCAAACGTCTATCCCGCTTTTAGAATTGCTTATTTTGGCTTCGCGCCCGATTGCAGCGGCGTTCGCTTCCGGGTCCAATTCGATTCCTAACCATTCCATATTTTTTAGAATCTGCTCGCGCACTGGTGGGGAATTCTCTCCCACGCCACCACCAAAAACCACTCCCTCCGCACCTCCAAGAACGGCTAGATACGCCCCGAGGTATTTACGCACCCGGTAGCAATATAACGAAACCGCCAGACGAGCCTGGGAATTTCCTGTTTTGAATAAAACACGCACGTCCCCGCTTTTTCCGGACAGCCCGAGAAGACCAGAGGCCGTATTTAACATATTTTCGACTTCGTCTAGGGTAAAATCTTCTCGTAAAAGGTAGGTAATTAAACCTGGATCCAAGTCACCGCAACGAGTCGCCATCACTAATCCTTCGAGAGGTGAAAACCCCATGGAGGTATCCTCGGGGCGACCGCGCTCGATGGCCGTAATTGAGCAGCCTGACCCGAGCTGTATGGAGATTATCCGCCCCCCTTCCTTTAAATCAGGGCGAAGTTTTCTCCATCGCTCCCACATGGCTTGGTGGGCAATTCCGTGGAATCCGTACCGGCGAAGACCGTATTTTTTAGATAAATCATGCGGCAAGGCATAGGTAGCAGCAACCGCTGGCAAAGTGGCATAAAAACCGGTGTCAAACACGGCTATCTGTAGCAATTGAGGACCTAAAATTTCTCGGCAGGCTTGAATCCAGCTAAGAGCAAGGGGGTTGTGTAAGGGAGCAAGCTCAGATAACCGCTGAATTTCCCGCTCAACATCTTTATTAATTAAACAAGGCTCAGACAGAGCTTCGCCTCCGTGGACTATTCGGTGAACAATCGCCTCCACTTCTAGGTTATCGATTTCAGTCAAAAATGCGCCTAAGATTGACCTGGGAGAGCGATTCTCTGCATTATATTGGGCCGAGACTAACCGTTTTCCTCCCCCACCGTCGGATCTAAAAGCCGCAATCCGCGTGGATGAGCTTCCGGTATTTACTGTAAGGAGTGTCACATCTAAGACCCCCGAGTGTTAATCTTACCCTCAAAATCGCCGGAGCCACTGACTAAAGCAATTCTTTAGAAACGCTCCTCGAAGGCAACGCTTACAGTTTGAGTCTTTTTAATAGCAGGGCATTTGTTACCACAATTATACTTGAGGCCGCCATTATTAATGCAGCCCATTCAGGTTTTAGTGTAATTCCAAAGGGAAATAAAAAACCGGCCGCTATAGGAATAGCGAGAGCGTTATAACCTGTAGCCCAAAACAAATTCTGTTTCATCTTACTCATTGTGCGGGTACTCAACTTAATAAGCTTAACAATGTCCCGGGGATCGTTTCTGACAAGTACAATTTCCGCCGACTCGACAGCAACGTCAGTTCCTGCTCCAATGGCGATCCCAATGTCAGCTTGCGTTAGAGCGGGGGCATCATTTACCCCGTCTCCGACCATTGCCACTTTGCCTCCGTTTTGCTGGAGTTCTTTTACCTTGCTTGCTTTATCCTGAGGAAGAACTTCAGCGAAATAGGTATCGAGACCGAGCTCGTCGGCGACATATTTGGCGGTAATTTTGTTATCACCGGTTAACATGGCTACCTTTACACCTAATTTTTTTAAAACCTTAACACTATCATACGACTCTTTCCTTATAATATCTGAAAGAGCAATTAAACCTTTGATCTCTTTGTCGGTTGATACGTAAACAACCGTTTTGCCCTGAGCGGAAAGCTTTTCGTGAGATTCTACAATTTTAGTCGTATCCAGTCTTAAGAAATCCATGAGGGCTTTGTTTCCCACATAAATTTCTTCTCCTTCGATGTTAGAACCGGCGCCCTTTCCTGTAATCGCTTCGAACTTTTTAACTTTGGGCAAAGGAACCTCAGTTTCTTTGGCTTTTTTAACGATACCCTTGGCAATAACGTGCTCTGAGTTAATTTCTATCGCCGCAGACTTTCTTAAAATCTCCTCGACCCTCCAGCCATTTAACGGCACAATATCTGAGACTCCAAACTCCCCCTTGGTAAGAGTGCCCGTCTTATCAAAAATAATAAAGTCAATATTTTTTGCGACTTCAACAGCGACCATATCTTTAATGAGTATTCCGTTCTTAGCGGCCAGAGTGGTGGAAATAGACGTTACCGTGGGAATGGCTAATCCTAAAGCGTGAGGGCAGGCGATAACGAAAACCGTTATGGTGAGTGTTAAAGCAAAAATCGCCCCGGAATCGGCAAATCCCGCCCAATAGACGAAAGTTAGAATTCCCACAATTATGGCAGTGAGGGTAAGATAATGAGCCGCTTTATCGGCTAGTTTTTGAGTTCTCGGCTTAGAGGCCTGAGCATTTTTTACGAGTTCAATGATCTGAGCCAAAGCGGTATCCTTGCCAACTTTTTCCACTCTTATCTTTACGGAACCGGTCTCATTTAAAGTGCCTCCGGTCACTTTATCTCCAAACTTTTTGGAAACTGGTTTGGACTCTCCGGTCACCATAGACTCGTTAATGCTTGTTTCGCCTTCAATAACCGCACCGTCAATGGGAACTTTTTCCCCGGGGCGAATAAGAAGAACATCGTCCACCTGCAGCTGGTCCGTATCAACCTCGACAACGTTATCGTCTTTAAAAAGATTGGCTTTTGGGGGTATCAGCTTGACGAGTTCATTAAGTGCGCCGGAAGCTCCTTTCACCGCTCGCATCTCCATCCAGTGACCAAAATCAAGAAAAAGAACGAGGGTTGAAATTTCCCAATAAAAGTCGGAGGCCCTAAAAAGGAAGGTAGAAGCGAGACTGTAAAAATAACCAGAACCAACCGCTAAACTTACTAAAACATTCATATCCAGTATTCTGCTTTTAAGAGATCTCACCACCCCCCTATAAAAGGGCGAACCGCCGTAAGTAACGACAACGGAGGAGAAGATAACCAGTAAAACCATATTTAAAAATCCAAAATCCGGAATGGAAAAACCTGTCCATTTTTGAATAGCGGGAGAAAGAATAAGAACCGGAATCGTAAAAAGTAAGGACGTAAGAGTTTTCCACTTAAATTCATTCACCATCATTGCATGGTGGTTTTCATGAGCTTCGGGCTCTTTATGCTTCTCGTGCTCCATTTCTTTGGGTTCTTCGTGAGTAACCTGTCCCATTTTTTCATGCTTTAGGTGCTCTTCGGGCCCTATTTTTTTAGGGAGCTCTGTTTTAATAATTGAGCAACTATAGCCGCATTTTTTCATCCACCCAATTATTTCTTCTTTAGAGGTCATATCTTTATGAAAGGTGACTCTTAAGGTGTTATACATTGGATTAACGCTGGCCTCAATTACATGCCGATTTTCTCTTTTTAGCTTGTCTTCGAGATTACAGTGGCAGCCGGGGGGCATATACTCGTTGACCGACAAATCAACAGTACCGATATCTAGTTTCATTGAAATCACCGACTTCGGTCGATCTACTTAGAAAGATTTTGGCCGGCATCTGCCATGTTCATTTTAAGCTGTATCTTAAACCCGCTTAAGCTAGTGACCATGAGCTGTGCCGATACCTAGTTGAGGTATTTCTCGGGATCTTTTTAGATCTTAGATCTTAATTACAAAATAACTGAACCCGTAAATAAAATCCATTTTTGGCTCCATTCGCCAGGGGTTTTATCGAGCGTCTCGGTTACCTTTCCCGGACTACACGGGAACCCTTCCGCTGGTCCCGCCATCAGGGGGATTTTCAAATTAGACCGCTTAAAGATGATACCTTAAAGGTATTTGCAAATGAATGCGTTCAAAAACGGAGCAAAAAATGAGGTCCACACTTTTGGTTATCCTTGCCCCTTTATTATCGGGGACAGCAGCTACACAAAATGGGAAGTTGAGTTAGAAAATCTGAAGGTTTCCCTCTGGCCCGAGTACGATCAGGACTGCAGGGGTAGAAAAAAACCGGCCGGGGCAAAGACTGCTAAGAAAAAGGCCCCATTTAAAAAGGAGAGTTTTTGCGCTTACTGCGGGGCCTCAATGCCGGTCAACGCCAGATTTTGTTCGTAAACTAATCTCACACTTGACTTTCTAGCGGATTGCCTACCTTTAAAGAAGTCTGGTTTGGGTCGTCTAAAAGTGGTTTCTTTTTTTTATCAACCTTCTGGTTAAAGAAGAAAAAGCTTAAGATTAAAAGAGCTATAGTTACCAGCCAGGTTCCGGCCTGCGCAAAAATTTCCACGTATTTTGGGGGAGCAATAGCTAGAAATGGCACGTGAATGTACCTTCCGGGAGCTGCCAAAAATCGAAGGGAAGATTTTACCTTAGTGATCTTGGACACAGCGTTGAGGCCTGATTTATTGGTTGAAGCTAAGCCGGAAAGAATTTGGAAATCCGAGGGTAATCTTTTTTTAGGCGGATTTTTAGATTTAAGCTGCCCAAAAACCAATTTAGCCGAATTTCTATCGATAATGTGAGTAGCGCCCTTGACTTTACAACAGCCTGGCGAATTTTCGTAAGTTCGCCAGATAATCCCAGAATTATCCTTTACTAAAACTACCTTCTTTATCTCCTTAGAATCAACAGCACTCTCCTTTAGCTCTTCACTACGCTTTTTTATGCTCGAACCGTAAAAATAGTTGATTGTTCCAAAATCTGGATATGAGTTTCCGGATGTGAAGAAGAGAAACTTCTGATTAGGTTTTTTCTCACCCGCATAACCAGTAATTTGTGAAGTCTTGACCTGGTAATCACGAACGAGTATCTTCACAAGGTTGATAGCGCCCGACTTTTTAAACTCGACCGAACCCTTCACCCATTCCTGGCTGAGCCACAAAGACAAAAGTACAAAAATAACAAATAGAAGATAAAAAATCCTTGTAATCCAAAACCAAATTTTAGACACGATAATCAGTCCTCCTCCCGACCTTACAAAGCCTAGATCATTCTTTTTACGTACAATCGGCGAGAAGTTTATAAACCTTAACAATTTTAGACAGGAATTTGAAAAATAAAAAAGCTGATGGTAAAAAAGGGGGCTTCGAGGCTAAAGAGGTCTAGCGCTTAATAAAACATTGGCTGGCGTGAGGACACCAATCCATGCAAGAGGCGTTTTCCCTGAAAACTTCCGTTCCACAATTAGTGCACTTTGTTTTTGACTCTCCGGTGAACAGTTCCACCTCATCACCGCATTTAGGACAATTTTGAAGCGTTATCTGAATATCAGTTCCAGGACATCTCAAAATTGGTCTATCCATTGAATTCACCCGTCTTTAAACAATTTATCCCTAACAAAATCTTACTATACCTTGTGATTTTCGCAAAATTTTTTGAGCATTCCGTCTGACATGGGCCAATCTAAAAACTATTTGCGCTCTTCCTGAGCGAAACAGACAGTTATCAATGAATCTGATTATACTAAATTGGATTGTGAAATACTACCCAATATAGTAGAATAATTTTGTGATTTTTTCTGATAAATTAGTGTTTAAAGGGTTTTATCCCCCGGGGTAGAAGGATAAGTTACCAATCTTCGGACCAAACAGGAGAAAATATGTTCACAAAAAGAGCAGCGTTGGGCGTAGTCTTAATTTTGATCGTTTTTGTAATTGGCGTTTTGGTTTGGGCAAACAATCGGACGGTTTCAACACCCAGCGGGGAAATACCCGACGTAAGTTTAGAGGAGTTTGGGCAAAAACTAAATGGCTTAAGAGGAAAACCTGTCGTTTTGAACTTTTGGGCCTCTTGGTGCCCGCCCTGCCGTGAAGAAGCCCCTGATTTAGAGAAAACTTGGCGAAAATACAAAGGAAAAGTAGAATTCATCGGAATTGATATCCAGAACGACACCATCGGTGATGCCTTAAAATTCCTAGAAGAATTTGGAGTCACCTATCCCCAAGTGCGAGATAATACGGGAAAAATCGCTATTTCCTACAAAATAACAGGAGTCCCCGAAACCTTTCTAATCACCAAGGATGGACAACAGGTCGAACACATCGTGGGAGCAACCACCGAAGCCAAGCTGAGCGCGGCTATCGAGGAGAAGTTGCTTAAATGAATCAAGAAATTAGTCTAATTATTGCTTTTAGTGGCGGCGTTATTTCTTTTTTCTCGGCTTGCGTTCTGCCGCTGATTCCTGCTTATCTCTCTTTTATCTCGGGGGTCACTTTTTCACACCAAGAGGAAAATCCTGGCACCAACTATCTTGGCCAAGTTTTCTTATCAACCTTTCTTTTTGTGGTTGGATTTTCAATAATATTTACTCTTTTGGGAGCTTCGGCCTCATTGATCGGAGGCTTTCTCGTCAATAACAAGTTGCTTTTAAGTAGAATTGGTGGAGTGATCATCATTTTTATGGGCCTAGTTTTAGCGGGTTTAGTTAAAGTTCCTGCTCTTCACCGGGAACGAAGATTTCATTTTTCGGAGCGGCCTGTCGGTTTGCTGGGCGCAATACCAGTCGGAATGGCCTTCGGTTTGGGTTGGACTCCGTGCGTCGGTCCGGTTCTCTCGTCGATTTTGATCCTCGCGGCTGGTCAGGGTACGGTGGGTCAAGGGGCGCTTCTTCTTTCTTTCTATTCTTTAGGTTTAGGGATCCCCTTTATTCTTTCCGGTCTTCTTTTTACCCGTTTCTTAAACCTATTTAATTGGATTAAAAAACACTATGCTACCATAAACGCTATAAGCAGCGGTATTTTAATCCTTATCGGGATCCTGCTGGTTACTGGACAGTGGCAAGCCTTCGGAGCGTGGATTCAAGGACTTTTAAGGTAAGGGAGAATAAATTCTAAAATTAGTTGGGGTAATCTTGTTTACCTTTGCAATTAATTTACCTTTTGGGGCGTGGCGGCAAAGAACAAAGAGGTTTACAATTCCCTGGTTTCTGGCCATCCATTTGCCCATTCCTTTTATCGTTCTTTTTCGAATTTATCTGGGATTTAGCTATATTCTTATTCCCGTCCTTGTCTTAGCGGCTTTAGGTGGACAGATTATCGGTGGAAAAATTAAACGCTGATTCACGCAGATAAAAGGCCAGATTTACGCGGATAAATTTGTGGCAATCCGATTTGAAAATCAGCGGTTATCTATTTCAGGGAAAGCATATATTCTATCAACTTATCCATTTCCTCATCGGTTACCAATGGTTTGGGCATTTTTGCGTTAGGCACAACCGAAGTTGGGTTTCGAAAGTACTTCTGGTACCACTCTTTTTCCTGAAGCTTATTTCCAACCCGGGTTAGGTCAGGGCCTTTTCTTCCGCCTTCTCCGTTAATTTTGTGACAACTCCCGCAGGCTCTTTGCTCATAAATTTTTTTTCCCTGGCGAGCTTTTGGGGAAAGATTTTCTTCGGATGGGGTCTTACAACCTATTAAAAGTAAACCCAGAACCACTACTGTGATGGCTATTTTTTTCGTCACCAATTATTTTCCCTTTTAAGAGGCTTTTTATTTTGCAATTAAACTTTCCGACCATCGATAACTTTAATCTTCAATTATCTAGTTCGAGAGACTGAAGCTCAATCTTTTATTAAATGGCTGTGGTGAGACGCAAAATGGTCGGGAGTTATGAGCGCGCCGTGCTCTAGGTACATGCGTCTTTGAGTCATCTTGCCTATCTCAACGTCATGCGTGACTAAAACAAGGGTTCGACCTTCCATATGGAGTTTCTTAAAAATATCCATGACTATTTCCTCGTTCTTTTCATCCAAATTGCCGGTCGGTTCGTCAGCTAAAATTAAGATAGGGTCGTTTATCAAAGCGCGGGCGACACAAACTCTTTGCTGCTCCCCTCCCGAAAGTTGCCTCGGCAAATGGTTTATCCTGTCAAGCAGGCCCACTTCAGCTAGAGCCTCTTTGGCCTCTAGGGCATCTGGCATGCTATGGTAATATTGCGCTAGCATCACATTTTCCAAGGCGGTTAGATAGGGCACAAGATGAAATTGTTGAAATATAAGGCCTATCTTGTCCCTTCTTATCTCAGTTAACTTCCTAGATTTAACCGAAGTTACATCCTCACCATCAATTATTATCTTTCCAGTTGTTGGTTTATCCAGACAACCGATTAAATTTAAAAGCGTGCTTTTACCCGATCCCGACGGGCCCATAATGGCAACAAATTCACCTTTTTTTATCCTTAAATTCATATTTTTTACGGCTTTAACATCGCCGTAAGATTTTGTTACGCTTTCTAAAATAACCGAGTTAAAATCGTTCACAAATCAACCTTTCTACTCGTCCTTTAAAACAACTGCCGGTTCGATATTAAAAGCAAGTCTTGCCGGGAAAATCGAAGATACTCCGGCTATTACCAATGATATAAACATCGTTAAAGGTAGCGTAAACAACCTGATTGTAATCGCGGAATTAAAGATGCTCTCACTCATAAACTGGGCAAGAACATTGCCAAGCAGCCAGCCTAAAATGCCACCTATAAACCCAAGCGCGCTGCCTTCGCTTATATATTCAAACAAAATATCGGTGTTGGACGCGCCCAGCGACTTCTTCAAACCGATTTCTTTTTTCCGCTCAAATATCATGGACATAAGTGTAGCGGCAACACATAAAATGGTTGAAATAAATATCACTAATACCACAAGCCAGACGAGCGAAGTTATTTTTTGAAGTATCGAACCTTCGGATTTTGAAATTTTTGTGATTATTTTTGCCTCTAGGGAAGGGTGACTGGCATTTATTTTCTTAGCTATCGACTGCAGGGTGTTCTGTTTGCCGATATAGCTGACATAAATAACGTCGGCCGAGGAATTGAGGCCGCTCAATTTTTGGAGTTCTGCCGTTTTAATAAATACCTGATCGTCTTCGACACCGCCGCTTTCAATAACGCCACTAACTTTAAGTTTAAGAACTTCTCGATTTTCTTTAATTTTTGCAATGTCTCCGGGCGCAAGCCCGGTATTAATCGAAACATTTTTGCCTATCAACAACTCTTTATCATTTAGCCTGTAGCTTCCTCCTTTGAGAGCAAGTTTGATGTAAGGGTTAACTTTTTTGAAGTTGTTTAAGTCGATTCCGACTGCGATAAACCGATCTTCACCCAAATCAACGTTACCGAAAAGATAGGGAGAAAACCCCACCAATTTATCCTTTTTGAAATATTTTTTAATCGCTTCGGTTTGGCCCAAGCTTATCTGCTTTTTTCCGGTTTTTGTAATGATCATATTTGCGCCGTAAGTTCTGAGTTCTTTTTCCATTTTGGAATTGATGTCGGCATATAATGTGGACATCCCCGAAACCATCGATGAGGCGATTGTTATCGAAAGAAGAACTATTACAAGCCTTGTTCTTCGCCTGAAAAAGGCACCTTTTAGCATATGGAAAAACATTGAAATTTTTTTGTTATGCGCCATGTAAAATGTCCTTTGGCTTAAGCCGAACAATAGTGCTCACAATTGATAAGTTTCCAAGCAGTGCTATGGCGACCGAAATCATGACGGCTATGGGCGCCACCGCGATTTTGATATCTATCGCTCTGCCGAAAACATTGTAACCTATCAGTTGGGCCAGACCGCTGCCCGCAAAATATCCTACAAGCCCACCGATAAGACCAACAAGGGACGCCTCGGTTATAAACAAGGCAATTATCGCCAGATCGCTGGCGCCGATGGCTTTGGACAGCCCCACTTCTTTGCTGCGCTCAAGAACCCCCGCTCCCATTAAACTCCAAACTCCAAGCCATGAACTTACAAAAGCCAGTACCGCCAGTAAGGTCATCATGAATTGTATTTTGTTTAGGATAAAACTTTCGGAGTCCGCTACTTGCTTTAGAGGCTTTGCTTCCGAGCCCCTAATCACTTCTTCTATTTGAAAAGCAATTGATTTGGTGAAGGCGGTGCAGTACCACTTCTCGAATTGTGTGCTGCTTAAAGAATCGGGATTTTTTTCATATTTCCTAGCAAGTTCGTTTTCTGGAACCGTCAGAGCACTCACATCCACCCAACCTACTTTCCCTGGCAAATTGGCAATTTTTTGCAGTTCGTCAAGCCTGACGAATATTTTTGTATCTTCAAGTCCACCAGCCTTCACAACGCCGGACACTCGAAGATTGTTGTTTTTATTTTTATAAATAAGAGGCAATGAATCGCCTGGTTTTAAGTTCAGTTTTTTTGCAATGTTCTGTCCGATTAAAGCACTTCCTTGTGATTTTTTAGACTGCTCTGAAATCCATGAACCTTTGACTTCCCACCATGGCTTTACAGCCTTAACTCCGGTATGAATAGTTTCGCCCGTTGGGATGACAAGTTTTTTATTAAACCATGTTCCGATAACCGGATAGTCTCTGCCGTCAATTTTTACTTTTGTTTCAAGATACGGAGCGAAAGCTACAATATTGTTAGCCCAAAAAATCGTTTTGATCTTAAGTAAATCGGACTCATCTATAAATGACCGCCCTTCAAGCGGGTCAACATCTGTTCCGATATCAAAAGGTAGAGCCTGCGATTTTGGTTTTACTACGATATTGGATCCGTAACTCTTTAGCTCTTTGCCCAATTTATCACCTACATCCAACCAAAGATTAAGCATGACCACGATTAGAGAGGCACCCATCGCTATGGATATGATAGCCATCAGCTTTCTTCTTAGATTTATGGTAAATGACTTGAACAAAATCCTGGAAAACATGCTATGGATTCCTAATTTTTAAAAATCTTCTCATTTTGGAGTAAAACCTTCTCGTCGATTATCAATTTGCCATTTTCTATCTTATGTTCTAGGGGAATAGGGTTACAACCTCCGGGAAAGCCTACGGTAGACCTATTGACAACGGATTGGCATTTTATACAGATAACATTTTTCTTATCCTGATAAAAACCCGCGGGTCCGCAAATTTGGCAGGCATCCAAAGCAACGCCATAAACGCCGGAACCTTTGGAAACGGCCAGAAATGTAACCTTATTTTCCTTACCCTGGTATGAGAACCGCTTTAAATCTTTTCCAGATACATCTTTCAATGGAATGATAACCTTTCCGCCCTTAGCGGATATAGCTTTTGCCGAAGCAACATTAACCTGCTTTTCCCTCGCCTGATATGCCTCCGCTCCCTGTAAAAAATAAACGCCGACGAGAATGAACGCAAAAACAGCTATCCACCTGATTTCTCTTTTTTGACTCATCCTGTGTTTTCTTTGTTCGGCGCGGCCAGCAATGTCGGAAGGAATCAAGTGTCTGTTTTTTCCGAATATGACAAACGGAACGAACAAAAGCCCGAGAGCAAATGTGACATATTTAATTATTGTTTGACCGTTGATAAGCGGTATCAAAACAGAGAAGAGGCTTTGGTTCATAGGAATAATACCGTCGAGCATAAACGCTTGAAGAGAGATGGTCGTGTGTCTAACTATGCTTAGAATTATAAGGATGGAAAAATATGCCAAAAGAGCACTTGAAGTTGTCCTTTTGGAGTTCCTGATAACAGCGAACATAAGAGCGATGCTTAATAAAAGCCCGACAAAAACCCCGAGCCCGTCCGACAACACGCTGGTGTTAAACATATTAGACTGAAAAAGCAGCCGGTCGATGACATTTATAAATTCGATGAAACCAGGCAAAATTATCAACGCCAACAAGACAAAAAGCGCTGGCGCCAAAAAGTCTAAACCTTTATTATTGCCGGTACTCGCCTTTCTATTAATAAAAAACAAAACTGCAATAAGTCCGACCGATGAGATAACGGACAACGAACTTAAAATACCTTCAAAAAATTTGGAGCGAGAATCAATAATGCCCGTGTTTAAGATCAGGGCAGAAGATAAAGCAAGCAAGACCAAAGCACCGCCCCAAAGGGCAGTGCGTTTGTAATTAAATTTTATAAATAAAGACAAAAACAAGCCTGTGAATAATGATATTACAAAAAACTCATTAAGAGGTAGAACCGACCATTTAACCAAATTTTGTCCTTACGCCAAGCAAGCCGGCGAAAAGAGTCATATTAAAAACTCCTCTCCGGCTCATTTTTTTGTTACAGCTAACTAGCTCATTATTTCACAGGTATATATTTAAAATCCCATTCCAGTTCG
>Ga0209619_10002651_pt1 | contig 12967 bp, 8 predicted proteins | sample Rifsed16ft3_FD_184011 | JGI IMG/M metagenome (GOLD analysis project Ga0209619, IMG submission 184011) | Soil microbial communities from Rifle, Colorado, USA - sediment 16ft 3 (version 2) | ecosystem: Environmental > Terrestrial > Deep subsurface > Rock core/Sediment | place: Rifle, Colorado... | reverse complement strand
CAACGGCCGGTCGAGCTATACTTGGCAATGAGACCGACAGTGGCGTCGCGTGGCGTCGCTGACCATCTGGCACGGCTGGTTCGCAACCATGTCAGTCATCTCGCCGCGCGCAAGTACTGGGAGCAGTTCCCGCAGTCCCCTGAGTTCGTTGTTCTCTTCCTGCCGGCGGAGTCGTTCTTCAGCGCCGCTCTCGAACAGGATCGCACGCTCATCGAAGACGCCATGGACAAGAGGATCATCCTGGCCAGCCCGACAACGCTTCTCGCCTTGCTGCGGACGGTCGCCCACGGCTGGCATCAGGAGAAAATTGCCGAACATGCTTTGGAAATCAGCGAGATCGGAAAAAAGTTATACGAACGTGTTTTGATATTTGTTGAACACATGCAGAGGATTGGGGCAGGTCTGGAAAGAGCAAACAAGTCTTTTAACGAGGCCGTTGGTTCGCTTGAGGCCCGCGTGCTGCCCGCAGCCCGTGAACTGAAGGAAAAGGGAATCCAGGCGGCCTCGGAGATCCCGCAGGCCGAACCGACCCAGACAGCTCTCCGCTCCCTGAGCGCCACCCCATCAGAAGGCAACAGTTAGCTGGCCCTTCACAATCTGCTCACCAAATAGAGAGGCCCTGCGTGCGCAGGGCCTCTCATCTTCTCACAGACCAAGATTCTTTTTTCTCTGTGCCTCTGTGGCCTTCCTCTACCAGTTGATCTTCATCGCAAATTGGAACTGCCGCACATCCAGCGCCGCCGTTGGTTCGCCCGCCCGGCAGTTGGCCGGGTCCAGCGGGTTGCACAGCGGGCTCACGTCGCCGACGTTGAACCGGTTGAACAGGTTAAACATGTCGGCGATCAACTCCAGATTCCACCGCTCGCCGAAATGGATCTTGCGTGCCACTCGCAAGTCAAAGGTGAAGAATCCGGGCCGGGTAAACGTGTTACGTCCCAGGTCGCCCCGGCACCCTGTTGGCGGAGAAATCGTGATCGCGCCCAGCGAGACGTTTCCATCGCACACGTTTGCTGGGATAAAGGTCACCCCGGAGATGAACGGCGAGCTCACCCCGCCACTCGAGGCCACCGAAGGCCGGTCCGTATTGCTGCCGAAGTTCAAGTTGAAGTCGGTGCCGGTCAGCACGCTGAAGGGACGTCCGGAGGCAACCTCGATGATCGGGGCGACTGTGAAATCGGCCAGGAACTTGCGCCCGAAGCCGTCGTCCCCGCGCTTGTACGGACTCTGGAGCACGGCGCTGGTCACCCAGCGATGCCGCTGGTCAAACGAGGAATTGCCCCGCTCCAGCCGCGGGAACCGCGTGTCCTGCGGCTCCAGCAGGGTCTGCAGATCCGTCGAGTCGTCCAGCGCGTGGGAGTAGGTGTAGCTCGAGAGGAATTCGAAGTTCTTGGAGAACCGCTTGGACAACGTGAAGGTCACGCCGTTATAATCCGATATCCCCGAGGATTCCTGTTGATCCACTCCGCCCCAGGGTACCTGCACGCCCGCGAAGCCGGTCGGGTACCCCGCCAGCGTGGCCAAGGCAACCTGATTGGCGTATCCGCCGGCCAGCCCGGCAAACGACGGGTTGGGCCCGGAACGACGGAAAAAGTTGAAAAACGCCGCCGTGCTCAGGAACTGGCCGTTCAGCGGAGCCAGCGGCCCGGGGCAGCCTGACAGTGCACCCAGTGCGAGGGGTGCGATGACCGTTACTCCGCAAGTACCGGCCGTGGCCGCACGGTTGGCACCAGGAGCTGCGACAGACAGCGGGCTCGCAGGGCTGAGGCCCGAGGCCAGTGCGTTGCGGAAGTTATTGGCCAGCAGCAGCGGGTTCGGAGTGTTGATGTCGCGGGGCCGGTTCAGGTGCAACCCGCGGGTAAAGGTGTAGGAGACGCCGAACTTGTAGTCGTTCCACGCCTGCTCCACTGTCAGGTTGGCCTGCTGCGCGTACCCAAACTCGAAATTATTTGCCACCGGTAAGATGAATGGAAGGATGGGAATGGGGAACCCGGCCGTCAAGAAATTCTGGTTGGCAAACAGGGAATTGGACAATTTGGGATCGAATCGCTGCTGGCTGGCCAGATAGCCCATCGAGGGGATTGCGTTAAGAACCCCTTGGAAAATCGAAGCGGCGTTCAGTGCCAGCGGGTTCACCGTCAACGGAACCCGCGACGCGGTGCCGCCCCCGGAAAGCAATTGGGTAGAGATAGCGCCGTCGGCGGTGACCGAGTTGAACGCAACGGCGAGCAGCGGGTGGTCGTAGAATAGGCCGTATCCGGCGCGCACAATGGTCTTCCCGTTGCCCCGCGGGTCCCAGGCCAGCGCAAAGCGCGGGGACACGTTGTTCTTGTCCCGCGGGATACCCAGGACCACGCCGAAGGCCTCCTGGGCAGCCGCATTGATGGCTGTGGATGGGGCGAAGAGCGGCGTCTTTTCGTAGTCGTACCGCACCCCATAGTTCAGCGTCAGCCGCCGGTGAATCTTCCAACTGTCCTGAAGAAAGAAACCCAGCACGTGGTTGTCAAGCGGCCGGTCGGAGTTGCCAATGCCCTGTACAAAGACCTGCGGAACGCCGATGCCATAGGCCTGCACGGCGCTCAGGCCCGGGACACCCACGCCGCCGATGCTGCTGGGCAAGCCCAGGTTCGCTGCGCTCAGGGCCCCAAAGTTGAACAGGCCACCGAAGTTCAGCTCGAAAATCTGCGTCACCTTTGAGCGCAGCTGGATGAGGTTGTAATCGGCCCCAAACTTAAGGGTGTGCTGCCCCAGGATCCAGCTCATATTGTCGGTCCACTGCAGGCGCCGTTCAATCCGGTCCACCGTCGAGAAGGGCTCCCGCCCGAAGAAAGCAAACCCCGCCATGTTAACGGCCACTTGGTCGCCACCGGGCAGGGAAGAGAAGCCGTAGTGCAGACCGCGACGCGCGTACTGGAAGCGCGCTTCATTGAAAATGCTGTTGGTGAGTGAGGTCACGTGCTGCGCGACCAGCGCGAAGTCGCGTGACCGTTGCAGCGACGTGCGCGAGCCCGCGTTCTGGCCGAAATTCTGGTTCTGCGCATTCACCTGGATCCCGTCGAACTCGGACGGCGCCACGTTAACCCGCACAAAGGTGTTGTTTTTCTCATTCCATTGGTGGTCCAAGCGGGCCGACCACAGACTGGTGCCTTCCTTGGTTGGATAGTTCCCGCGCAGGGAGTTCAGCCGCACGAAGGAAGCCGGCAGCGGCACTAGATTGCCAGCGGCGCAGGGGATGGCCGGCGGGAGACAGTCAATCGGCACCGGGAAGCGCGCGCCGGGCAGGCTAGGGACGCCGCGAGCGGTAGCGATGGCTCCGGGATCGATCCCGTTCAATGCCACGCTCGAGGCTGAGCCGGCCAGGAGGAAGACGTTGGCCGCTACCACGCCGCCGCCCGGTGCGGTCAGCACCGCCGAGTTGTTAACAAACGCCGCCTGCTGCGGTGTCAGTAGCAGCGTCAACCCCGGCACCGCCGGAGTCGTCGCGGCTACCAGGCCAAAATTGTTGGCCCCGATGTTGGTAAAGCCCGTCTCCTGCCGCCGTGTCGTTTCATAGGAAAAGAAGTAGAACGTCTGGTCCTTCTGGATGGGGCCGCCGATGGTGGCCCCCGCCTGCACCCGCGTAAACCCCTGCTTGACCGGCACGGTGTTGCCCGTCGCCGGGTCCACCCCGACGGAGAAGGGGTTCCGCGCCTGGAGGCTTTTGTGCCGGAAGAATCCGAAGACGTTTCCATGCACGCTATTCGATCCGCTCTTCGTCACGATGTTGATCACGCCGCCTGTGGCCCGCCCGAACTCCGGCATGTAGTTGCTCACGATAATCTGAAATTCCTGCACGGCTTCTTGCGAGACCGTCGCGCGCACTCCGTTCACCGAATTATCCGTGGCGTCGGCGCCGTCCACCGACACCTGGTTCGATCGCGCCCGCTGCCCTCCGAAGTTGATCCCGCTGGTGGGTGCCGCCCCAATCGAAGGCGCGCTGTCGCGGTTCGCCTGCGACGCGGTGAGCGTAAAGTTGATGTAGTTCCGCCCGTTGATGGGTAGATTGTTAATTCGCCGCTGATCCACCGTCTCAGCCACCGCCGTGCGGTTGACTTCAATTAGCTCGGTGGCTTCCGTGACCGTGATCGTCTCCGCGCCGGTCTGGATCTTCATGTGCGCATGGAAGACCGCGGACTGGCCGATCGTGAGCGCGACCTCCGGGTTAACCAGCCGCGCGAAACCCTTGGCCTCAATGGTGATTTCGTAGCGGCCCGGCGGCAGCCCGACGAAGAGGAAGTTACCATTCGTGTCGCTGTCCCCGCTGCGGTTGGCTCCCGTCGCCAGGTTTTTCACGGAAACCTTTGCGCCAGCCACACCCAGTTCTTGCGGGTCGAACACGACCACCGTCAAATCCACTGTGTTCACCTGCGCCTGCACGGCCACCCCGGCCGCCAGCAGGATGCCCACCATTGCGATGAGCAGATTCCTCATGCCATTTACACGCATCGTTTTTCTCCTTCGAGTGTGTCGGGCCGGAGGCTCGCAGACCCACCCGGCCGGTCGTTGCAGTTCTCTGATAAGGACACGCGTGAATCGACCCCGCCCTTGATGAACTCTATGACAGGCTTCTATATCAACACTTCGGGCTTTTCAAGAGGAATCTTCAGGAAAGTATGCGGGTGGGCTTTGGTACAGGGGTCGGGCTTAAACAACACCAATTGGTTGGTTTAGCTCTGGAAATGGCGTCGCACGAACCGCCGGAGCCGCTCGCGATCCCCTTCCTCCATGTGCACGAATTCGATCCCGTTACCCCCCGGCGTAACGTTGCGCACCACTGCCGTCCCTTCAATGCGGCGCAAGCCAGTTCGGATCTCCACGTGGATCGAATCCCCCACCGCCAGCCTTCGCTCCGATTCCACAAAGGCTCCGCCCAGGCTGATCGTGCGCACACGCGCCGCGGCCATGCCTGGTTCGGATGCGTGTCGCAGCGGCTCCGGACGCAGGATCTTTGCCTCGAGCGGTGCGGAGAGGGGAATCCTCAGGTAGCGCCGCGGCCGTGCAAAAGCCAGGTTCGTGGTCGCCAGGTTTTCTTGAACCGTTCGAATACGTGCCGAAGCTGGATGATTTCCGATCAAAGCCAGCGCCTCTTCCGCCGCCGCTCGCAAGCCCATCGGTTCGGCATGGGTCAGGCCCTGCCGCCGGTTCACGATCTCTTGAAGCAGCTCCACAGCCTCTTTCCACCGCATCCGGCCCAGGGCCTCCACCGCCTTGATGCGCAGGTAAACATCCTTCTCGTGGCCGGCTGGTGTTCCTGGGGCGACTTCTTGTCCACCGCCACGAGCTAGCTCCATCAGCACGGACGCTGCTGCCTCGTTCAACTCCGGATCGGTTGACGAGGCGGCCAGCCCGATGTGGTCCACCATGATCGGTGCAACCAGCGGGTGGGCCAGTTTCAGTGTGGTAAGAAACGCTCCCGCGGCGCCCGCCACCGACGCATTGTTCGAAGGGCGCATCAGCGCCGAAACGGCAAGGTCTTGAAGGCCCCAATCCCACTGCGGGATGAATCGCGGAAGCACTGCCACCAGGCGCTCCGGGGTTGCTGCAGCCAGCAGCTTAATAGCTGTGGCCGAACGGTGGCGCCTTGGCTCCCCCAAGCGGGCCACCAGGAGCTCGATTGCTGGCCGGCCAATCGTCTGCAGCAGGACTGCCATCGCCGGCAAAGCATCGCTTCCAGTGGGCGTTGTCAGCAGCAGCCCCAGTCGGTCCACCAACCGCCCTGGGTCCCGCCGAAGCAGCCTCGGCAGGACTTCCGCTTGCGCTGAAGCGTGTGTCCTCTTGCCCTGAGCTGGGCCGAAGACGGCAGCATCGACCAGCCCCAGCCAGCGCTCATCCGCCACCAGTCGTCGCGCCAAATCTTCCGCCATCTCTACATTTGCTTCCGCCGCTTCATCATCGCCCCAGCGAGTTCGGTAGCCTTCCCCGATAGCGTCCAGCGCGTCCAGGATCCGCTCAAACGCCAAATAGTCCCGCCCTGCAAATGCTGCGCGTGCCACCCTCTCAAGCGCTGCGGCCAGCAGGCCTGCTGTGCGGGCGTCGTCCTCCCGGCTTAGAGCGCGACACAGCAAATCAATGATCTCCCGTGGGAATCCTCCCTCTCGCGCGGAAGCCTCGGGGTGCGGCCAGAGTCCCTCCAGGATGTCCGCTAGCTCCGCCAATCCGGCGGCCACGGTATTGCGTGCCTGGTTGTCTTCCGGCTCCAGGCAGCGCGCGTACGTCACCAGCAGCTCGCGTGCCTCCTCTCGAGTTCCGCAGGGCACCGCTGCGGCCCGGGACTCCTCATTCGATACCTCGACCCCGGGCCGGAGGAAGCTGCGGATCGTCTCGATCGGCACGCACCACGCATCTCCTCCCCGCAGCACAACGGAAGTGGTGAGTGCCGGCAGTTCTGCCCAGAAGCGCGCGTGTAGGTGTTCGGCGTAGCCCTCGTTGCTCCAGGCCGCGGCCGGTGCGCCGGGCCCGCGCAAGGGCAGTCCATTACCCAGTGGCAGCGCATACTCGTTGCCCAGACATACGAAGAATCCGCTTAGGGCGGGCGCCGCAAGCCGTCCGGCGCGGAACTCTTGTGTGGCAAACCCCAGCACAACCGCGTCTGCCAACCTCGTCAGGAAGCTTTCGGGCGATTCGTTTTCCTGAGGCAGGTGTTCGCTCAGCACGCTCACCAGCCGGCTGGCCGTCCCTGCTTCCGTTTCGGAAAGAATCGCGTGGAACACCCGGGCAACGTCCTGGGGCGCGCTTCTTCCTCCGGCCGAGCCTTGTGCCAGTTTTTCCAGCAATCGCAACACTCCGGCCAACTGCTGCCGGTCTTCTGTTTCGCTGGGTTTGGTTGCCCCTGTCGCGGCCGGCTCACTGCCCAGGGCAAGTACCGCCGCCACCAGGCTGGCCAGAATGGTTTCGTCCTTCCTCGGCGTCCCGTCCGAAGGCTGATTGATCCGTATCCCGATGATGCCGCGCTCCTTGAGCGATTCAGCCCAGTCAGATTCTCCCTTTTGCGTTGTTCTCTTGCGTACCGCGCCGTCATTCAGCAGGCGTACCAACGTATCCAGCTCGCCGATATGCGTCTCGGACTGGAAGCTGATTGACCGCACTCCGCAGCGCCGCAGTTCTTCTGCCAGCCCGCCGAGCTCTCCGCGCGGATTTTCGAGCTCCCTTGGTGGCTCGCTCTCTGTTGCCCAGGCGGCTTCCGGCCACGCCGCCCAGAGCGCCCGCCCTTCCACGCGAACTGCGACCGCAGGAAGCCGCTCGAGCGCTTCACGCAGATATTGTGCCGCAACTTCGAGGGCTTCGAGGACTCGCGGATGGTTCTTTTGATACAGCCGGGAGGACCTCAGCAGCGTTTGGAACGAGCACAGGAAGCGAATCGCTCGCTCCCGCGCCCCTTCGCCACGGACCGCCGTCATCGCCCCGCGGAGAGAGGGTGTCCTGGCGGCCATCTGATTTGCGTCGGGTTCGTATCGCAGACGGGCCGTTCTGGCTGATCTTGTCCCGCCGGTCTTCGGTTTTTTCTCGTCTTCAAACTCGTAGAGTGTCAACGGTCGCCCTTGACCCGGCGCCGATTGAGCCCGGCCGCCCCATTCCCTGCCATTTGCAGGACAGACAAACCACGGGACGCTTCACGAATTGGTGCTGGGCCTGTTCCGATTCGCGAGTACCGAGCTTTCGACAGTTGAACTTCTTGCCTTGACCGTACCCCAGGTGCCCTAGGAGGAAGCATCCTTCTATCGAGCACGACCATATCCGCCCTGAAACCGGCTTTTCACGGTGTATTTTCTATGACTTGCAGGACAGGGAAGCATCATGCCAACACTGCCTGCGTCCAGAAAAGTGACAACCCCGGGATGCCTCTACCCAGAGGCAAAGTGCCGGATCCGTTTGCAGTCAATGACAGCAGGAGGGATTCTCAGGGCTTGATCGGGCGCTTCTGCGGGGCTCTGTTTGGCAGGGGAGTCAGTTGGACGTTGAGCTGTGTCCGCTCGTCTTGCTGAATCTGCACAACTCCGTCATACGCCTGGAACCCGGGTTTGCGCAGAACAATGCTGTACTGTCCCGGAGGCAGACGCAGCGTCGTCGGAGTCGGCTCGTCGTACCGCTGTCCATTCACAAAAATTGTCGCCATCGGAGGCTGGCTGATCACGCGCACAATCGCCGCCGTTTCCGCATCGGCAGGATTCTGGCCGGATGTTGCCGCAGTGCTGGCTCCCGCGCTCGAATCCGGCTCCTCGGGCGCTGTTGCGTACTCGATGTGGTCCACCACGCGGATCAATCCCTTCTGTAACGCCGGGGCTGCGCTCAAGCCTTCAAGCAACCGCCGGTGTTCACTCGGAGTCAGCAGCCCGCTCAACGTCACCGTCGTGCCCGCCACCTGGACCTTTACCTTGTCGCCGAGTCCTGCTTCTCCAAGTCGCCGCGACACCAGCGCTTCGAGCTGGGCCTCGCGCCGCATTGCAGGCAACAAAGAGACCCCTACAGTCGGACGCTCGGCTGGCCGTGGCTTCTCCTCAGCTTTCGTCCCCAGGTCTCTTGCACTTGGTTGTGCCGGTACAGGTTGCTCTTGAGCCGGTTCGGCCGAGTGCGGCGAAGCTGGTTCGGCTTTGGTCTCTGGAGTTGCGACCGGCTCACTTTGTTCGCTCACCGGAGGGGTCGGTGTCGTTTGCGTCGCGGCTCCCTGGGTCGGTGCGGATGTCTTCAGCGTTCCCCGGCCACGTTCCCAGATGTCCTGAAGGTACGGCCACGCGGAATAGCCCGCACCGCCGATAACGAGCAGCAGAATCAGTGCCAGCCAGAACCCGCCCCGTGGTCTCTCGGCACTTGGCTCGACCTCCAATGCGGCCCGCCCCGCCGGACGCAGGATCGATCTCATGCGCTCCGATTCTGTCGAAAGACGTCGCTGATCCGCGCGCGTTTGCCCGGGCAGGGCTAGGGTTGCATCCGCCCCTATTCCCACCTCTCGATACCTTCGCAACGCGTCCATCATCTCGCGGCAGCTCTGATACCGTGCCCCGGGTTCCTTGGCCAGCGCCCGCGTGATCACGTTGGAAAGACCTGGATGGATTGTTGAGTCCAACTCGCGCGGTGGGATCGGGTCCTCATTCACGATCTTGTAGATCACCGTTGTGATGTTTCGCCCCGGGAACGGCTTCTCGCCGGTCACCAGCTCATACAGGATCACGCCTAGGGAAAAGATATCCGACCGCCCGTCCACGCGCCTCCCCTTCACCTGCTCCGGCGACATGTAGCTCGGCGTGCCGATCACTTGTTGGGTCATAGCCGTGCCAAACTGCAGAATCTTCGCCGTCCCAAAGTCAGTGATCTTCAGCGTGTCGTCGGGCGCCAGCATCAAGTTGGCGGGTTTGATGTCCCGGTGGACCACGTTGTGCTGGTGCGCAAACTCCAGCGCCGAGCAGGCAAGTTCCATCACGCGCATCACTCGCGGCAGGGGAAACGCCTGTCGGCTGTCGAGCAGCGCCTGCAGACTGCGCCCCTCGACGTACTCCATCGTGATGTAAAACAGCCCTTCCTCTTCCCCCGCGTCGTACACCACCACGATATTGGGGTGCGACAACAGTCCCGCTGCCCGCGCCTCGGTCTGGAAGCGCGAGATCAGCTCCTCGTGCGTCATCCCCGTGCCTTCTTCAGAAAGACGCAGCGTCTTGACCGCCACCGTTCGCCCGATCACTGGGTCGTGCGCCTTATAGACCACACCCATGGCGCCCCGTCCGAGCTCTTCGCTCAGCTCGTAGCGTCCGGCTTTGGTTACGGGCAACACGTCTGGCTTGGCCTGTCCTGGCGTGGAGGCGTGGAAGGAGACACCTTTCCTGCTCAGTCGGCACCGAGGAAACTGGCGCAGTACCGCTCGATGCCACTGCTTCAAGCCAACATAGCTGCGGGGTCTGGAGGCGTCAACTTGACAAAAGGACAGGTGTTCCCGAGCTACAACCGGCTGGGTCGCACAGCCTGCCTAAAGGGAAGGGAATCAACAGTTTGATCGAGATGTCACTTTTGGGCAGCCAGGTGCACAAGCGAATCCGATGGCCCGGTAGGGGGGGTTGCAACAGGCTTCAGTGTCTGCGGTGCCCGCCAATTGTCTAGGATTGCCACCTGCTGTACGCAGGAGACCGTGCAGTGTGGCGCGCAGTGTTTCTTGGTGAAGTATTCTCGTTGCAGGTCTTCGGTCGTGTACTTATCCAATGGCACGCCCGGATACCCCCGCTGCTGTGAGCACCAGTGCACCAGCCCATCCTCACAAATGTACAAATACCGCGCCCCCGACCGGCACCGCCACTCGTTCGCTTTGCCTTGCGCGATGTTGTGCTGGAACTTGTTGAAGCGCGAAAACGACCGTTTCCCCAGGCCCATGATCTCTTCAAAGATCTCTCGCTCGCGGTTTCCTAGCGGCCTCAATTGCCCGTGCCCGTCATGGATAATCCCCACCGTGCTCGTAAACCCCAGCTCGATTGCCCGGTGCGCCACCTTCAGCGCATCCTCCGGGTTATTGACCCCGCTCCCGAGCACCGAGTTGATGTTCACCTGAAACACTGCGTGCTTGGCCAGCAGCAGCAGCTTCTGATCCAGCACCTTCAGGCTCTTCATCGAGACTTCGTCGGGTTGCGCGTTATCAATGCTGATCTGCAGGTGCTCAAGCCCGGCGCGGTTCAGCTCTTCGATGCGCCTCGCCGTCAGTAGGTACCCGTTCGTGATTATCCCCGCAATCATCCCGCGCTTTCGGATGCGGGCGATAATCTGATCCAGCTCGGGATGGAGCATCGGTTCCCCGCCGCTGATGGTGATAATCGAAGTACCCAGCTGGGCCAGGCGGTCCAGCCGCCGGTGCATCTCCTCGACGGGCACCGGCTTCGAAAAATCGTCGTACTCGTTGCAATACCCGCAGGAGAGATTGCAGCGTCGCGTCGGGATGATGTGCGCCAGGATCGGGTGACGGGTCGAGACCAGCGCCTTCGCAATCATCCGCCATTCGCGCAAGCGGGTGCGCAAAAACCGCAGGCGCCGCTGCGCTTTCACGCTCAGTGGCATCCACCTAGTATAAAGGTATTGCCGCAATTCCGCATCTTGGCTGCTTTCAGCGTGCTCCTGCTGTGCCGTTCTCTTCTTCTTCCGATTAGCGCAGCCCACCCACGTGACCGCGCCGCGTTCTTCACCCCTTGCACCTATTCCGCTCGACCCGTATTAGAATGGCGCTTGGGGGCCTGTAGCTCAGATGGATAGAGCAGCGGTTTCCTAAACCGCGTGTCGGGAGTTCGACTCTCCCCAGGCCCACCATCTATCTGATTGTTGTGACGCATGTTGCGCTTCTTCAGTTGATCACTGCTTTCCCATTTGTTGTAAGGTCGTTGCAAATTTCCTTTTCCATCTCCACGCTCAGCACGTCCATTGCGCTGACCTGCGATTCGGCCACGCTCTTCACGTAGATATTCATCGTGAGGCCCACATTGCTGTGGCGCAGAATCGCTTGGATCGTCTTGTCGTCCACGCCCAGCCGGTGAAGGTTGGTTGCCAGGCCGCGACGGAAAGCGTGCCAGCCATGCCATCGCGGGAGAGATTTGTCCAAATCGAACTCATGCCCATCGGTTTTGTGTGGAGACTTCGATTGCCGACACACTGCGCATTTTTCGACGGCCGGAATAATCACTCGCCGCACAAGATTGTCCAGGTTGAGAGGGTAGCCATTTCCGGCTTGGAAGATCGGGCCGACTGCGAGCTTGCCCATTCTCTGCCTGTGTTCGTTGAGCGCATCGGCCAGAAGCTTAATTACCGGGATCGGAGCCTTGCTTCGCGCCGTCTTTGGCTCGCTCACTTCGCTGTTCCAAACGGATCGCCTGACGCTCAATTCCTTGCCCGAAAAGTCTTCCCAGCACAGTCCGCGAATCTCGCCCTTGCGCAGCCCCGTCAATGCAGCGGTGAGAACAACCGTACGGGCCGGCTCATCGAGAACGAGCAGCATTTTTTCACTTCATCAAGACTGTACGCGTGCGCGTCTTCCGATTCCGGCGCACGCGGAATGCTCACGCCCTGCATAGGGTTGATGCCGTCGAGAATCCCCAGACGTTTCGCCTGTTTGAATCCGCCGCTGAGAAACGACTTGATGTGCTTTAGGGAATAGCGGCCAAGGTTCGTTTGCTTGGCGACGTCCGCAAGCATCTGCTCGCCGTGAACGGTGCGGAATCCCCGCAACGTCATTTTCCCTATGCGGCCCTTGAGGTGGTCTTCCCAGGTATCGCGGTAGCCTTTGCGCGTGCTGGGCCGCAGCTGTTCCTCGACGTATTGTGGCAGGTAAATCTTCGCGACAAACTCGGAAACCGGCATCGTGCTCTGCGGATTCAGTAGCCCACTGTTGACCGGCGCTAGAATCTCCTGAACGTGCGTTTTCACGCTCGCTTTTGTCCTGAATTGATCACCGTACAGAACCGGCAGTTTCTTGCACACCAGCTTCCGCTTGATCGTGCCATCGCTTTCGAGAACGTTATCGCAGTAGCGGACAAACCACGACTTGCCCCGGTGGAAGATGTACCCCTTTTGTTCTCTCACAGCTCCCCCCGCAGAGTTTTTCCCGCGTATATTCTGAAACGGACAGGCCGGCCCGCTTGGCAGCCGCACAGAGCTTGCGGTACTCCTCTTTTGTCAGCCGATGGCGCACTACCACGGATCTCCTCTCGGATGCCAGTTTCGGTGGTCTGCCGCGCTTCACGCATTTATTGTCCTACGTAAACTATGCCGAGTCAAGAGGATCTTCTTACTTGTGTCAAACCACTTTAGGAATGTCCCCATGCTTACCTCGTTAGAAATGTCCCCTTTTTTGTTCTTCTTTGCTCTGGGGGTGTCGATGTGGTGTCCGCTGGAGCGAAGCCCTGCGACGCCGTAGGCGGAGCGGTTCGGGCGAAGCGGAGGCGGACACCACATCGAACGGTGGTGTCGCCGG
>Ga0209619_10002639_pt1 | contig 12980 bp, 15 predicted proteins | sample Rifsed16ft3_FD_184011 | JGI IMG/M metagenome (GOLD analysis project Ga0209619, IMG submission 184011) | Soil microbial communities from Rifle, Colorado, USA - sediment 16ft 3 (version 2) | ecosystem: Environmental > Terrestrial > Deep subsurface > Rock core/Sediment | place: Rifle, Colorado... | reverse complement strand
ATAATTTATGAGTTAATAACCCCGCCCTGTGGGGGGGCTTATTAACCCAACATTTTACTGGGATTTAATTTTTTTTACTCCCTCACCTGCCCTTCCCCATAAATTATGAACTTTTGCGTGGTCAGTTCTTCCAATCCCATGGGGCCGAAGGCATGGATTTTAGTGGTGGATATGCCAATCTCTGCGCCGAGGCCGAGTTGGAAGCCGTCGGAAAATCTTGTGGAGGCATTAACCAGTACGGTGGAAGAATTCACCTCTCTCAAAAACCTCTGGCTATTGCTGTAATCCCTTGTGATAATTGATTCCGTATGCAGAGAGCCATATTTTGCAATATGATGCATCGCCTCATCCATATCTTTCACAATCTTTACCGCCAGAATCAGGTCAAGATATTCTGCAGACCAGTCATCTTCTGTGGCAGGCTTGGCAAAAGACAAAATCTTTCTTGTCTCATCGCATCCCCTGAGTTCCACTTTTGCTTCCTGATATTTTTTGCCTATTTTCGGTAAAAATTCTTTGGCAATTTTTTTATGAACCAGCATGGTCTCCATTGCGTTGCACACGCCCGGCCTTTGAACTTTGGCATTAAAACAAATTTTCTCCGCCATTTCCAAATCTGCAAATTCATCAACAAATATGTGGCATACCCCTTTGTAATGCTTGATAACGGGAATCTTGGAATTATCTACCACAAACCGTATAAGCCCTTCTCCGCCACGCGGAATAATCAGGTCAATATATTCCTCAAGTTTCAGCATTTCCAATACTGCTTCTCTTTCAGTTGTCGGCACAACCTGAATCGCAGCGTTCGGAATTCCTTGCTTTTTGCATGTATCCTGCAAAACCTTTGCAATGGCAAGGTTTGAGTTTATTGCCTCTGAGCCGCCTCTTAAGATTACAGCATTGCCTGATTTCAGGCAGAGGGCTGCCGCATCCGCGGTAACATTCGGCCTTGCCTCATAGATGATGCCGATGACACCAAGAGGTATCCTCATCTTTCCCACAACGAGTCCGTTCGGCCTTTTCCACATTTTAGAAATTTCGCCCACTGGATCAGGAAGCACAGCAACCTCTTTTATGCCGTCAGACATGGTTTTTAAGACCTTGTCTGTAACTGTGAGCCTGTCAATCATGGCCTTTGATAGTCCTTTATCCTTAGCCGCTGCAACATCTTTATCATTTGCCTTTTTTACGGCATCGGCATTTTCTAAAAGCTCATCAGCCATGCTTAAAAGGGTTTTATTTTTGACAGATGTGTTGATGTTGGCAAGTTTTAAAGAGGCTTGCCGGGCAGATTGGGCAATTTGGAGGATGTCAGATTTTATGGACATATAGTACCCCTCACCTTTTTTTCGCATATTGTAACAATATGCCTGTCATTGTCAACCCCTGAAAGCATTTTTGTAAAGCCAAAATAGAAATGTCCGGTTTTGGTAATAGATGAACCGTATATTTACCAATACGACGAGTAGCAAAATTGGATGTGGTGATTTTAGGTTTGTTTTTTGACGGTCTGTTGAGTTATGGTTTGCTATTTTTATGTGGCACTTCAGACCCCAGGTATAATATTCATTATGTCTGATACACATATTCTGAAAGGTGATTACACCGATTATATTCTAATCCTAATCGGTGTAATCAAACTACGGTATCTTTACCTTGTTAGAAAAAGCCGCCGACTTCAGTCTGCGGTTGAGGAAATTTTTTGAACCCCGTTAGAGAATAAAGCTCTTTAACGGGGGTTTACTTTGTAACAAAGTGGGCCCTTCTGTTTTCCTGCCAACACTGTTCATTATGGTCTGCGCAAAAGGGTTTTTCTTTTCCATAGCTTACTATGGATATCCTTGACTGGTCTATTCCGAGGTCTGCCAGGTATTTCTGGGCAGCGCTGGCCCGCCTTTCACCAAGGGCTATGTTGTATTCTGCAGCCCCTCTCTCATCACAATGCCCTTCTATAACTATCTTGAGATTTTTATTGGCCTTCAGGTATTTAGCGTTATCCTCAAGTACCGGTTTTGCATCGTCCCTGATAGAGAATCTGTCATAATCAAAAAATATATCTCCAATAGCAATTACCGCCATTTCTTTCACCGTAGTCTGAGAGGCTTGTTCCTCAACAGGTTTTGTCTGCGGCGCTTCAGACACAGTGCTTACCGTCTCTTTACTTTTTAACTCCTCCCCCATCATTTCGGATTGAACAGCCTTTTTGGTGCATCCTGTCAGCATTACCCCAATGATGATAATAGCTGTCATTGCATAAGATAATAATTGCATGTTTCCTTACCTCCTATCTTTTTATTTTTATAGATTTTGCCACTACCTTCATGTTTCTTTCATAGACTATATCCGCTTTGTCTCCCATTTTAATGTCTTTGAGTGAGGCTTTATTCTTATCAATCGTTATTACTGTTCCATCTTCCACATCCGCACCCACAATAAAATCCAGCCCCTTCCGGTTTTTGGTCTTGATAACAATCGTATGAGGTTCAGCATGATTATCGGTGGCAATAACCTCTCCGGAAGCCCGTAGTGTTATTACATCTCCTGCCTCAACTGGCAGTGCAATCGCCAAAAGTAATAGAATAATAACGATTCGTTTCATTACGATATATCACCTCCTTGCGGTATTAAAAAAATACATTGCACTTTTGGGCTAAACAGCTAACCGTTGAAAAATTGGGCTTATAATACTTCCATCCTAATATCCTATCTCCATCTGCCAGGTATTATCTCCTCCACCCGATTAATCTCCTCCAGGTTATACCCATTCTCTGGAATATTACTATGATACGTCCACTTTTACAAATGACTTGAAATATACCATATTTAGGTTAAACCAATTACCTTGAATAAACCTGTTGATAAAATACCTTAAAGGAAAAGGTGATTTCAAAGTGAAATTTAAAAGTTTAGCAAAGCAGCTTTTTTAGGGTTATGCAAGGGCTATGCTATAGGCGGTGAAAGACCTGCATGCAGTTGGTAAAAATCTTTGTGGAAGTTAAACTCATTATTGGGGGCCGCTGTCCTGTAAGATGTTTGTGATAAGATATGGAAATCTGCAACGGTACCAAGATTTTCAATTGGTTCTTTAGCTATATTCAACTTACCTGATGAGACTATCGCCCTTTTTTTCTTAAGCAAGACATGAATAGAGTGGGTTTTGTTGTCGGAAGTCTTAGTGTGATGAGTCAAATTTAAAAGGAATAGATCAACAAAAAACAACCTCAAATTGTTAAGAGAAGTGTCGGTTTGGCTGGTGATACCTTTGCATTCGTGGGTATATAGAAGAGGGGAGACAGCATAAATGGAAAAAATTACGAACATGACATAAAAAACATGGCATTTCTTTTTCATTATGTTTAAGATAGTAGCAACCATACAAAAATTGTCAACTGTTTTTGCTGTAGCAAACATATTGACGCAACTATATAAATGACTTACAATTTTTAAAAGCACTACTTCCAAAAACAACTATATGTACGCAGATATATCCACTTTAGTAGTTGGCTTATTGATATTCATCTCAAGTTTAATTTCATTGAAACTGGGCCTGTCTGTGGCAATCATTGAAATTATTTCAGGGGTTCTTGCTGGAAATCTGGGACTTAAAACAGAGGAGTGGATGATATTCTTATCAGGCTTCGGCGGTATTGTTTTAACATTTCTGGCAGGCGCAGAGATTGATACTCGCTTAATGAAGAAAAAATTTAGAGAGAGTTTTCTTATCGGCTTATTTTCTTTCCTCATACCATTTATAGGCGGGTATCTTTATGCTTATTATCTTGCCGGTTGGAGCCTGCAAGCATCCTTAATCACCGGGATTGCCTTATCAGAAACATCTCTTGCTGTTGTTTATTCAGCTTTGGTTGAAAACAATCTATCCAGGACAGAAGTAGGCAAGATGCTCATGGCAGCGACATTTATAACCAATACGGGAACTGCCCTTGTATTGAGCATTTTATTTGCCAGGCCATCTCTCTACACCTTTATCTTCATCGCAGTCTCTATACTTGTAATAATTGCAGCAACAAAATTTTCCCATTACGTGTTTGACAACCCGAAATTAAAAAACAGGGTGATTGAACCGGAGATAAAATATATTTTTCTGCTTTTGTTGATATTCATATATTTTGCAAACCTGGGGCAGGAGCATGCTATTTTGCCAGCCTTTATGCTGGGGCTTTTGATGTCGAAGCATTTTACCGAGTCATCTGAAACAAAGATCGTAAAGAACAGGCTCCGAACGGTCGCCTTTGCAATTATCACGCCACTATTCTTTATTGTTGCAGGCATGAAAGTTTCCCTGCCGTTCATTCTATCTGCATTTGGACTCTTTGCAGCCCTTTTTGCTGTCAAGCAGCTGTCAAAGTTTACAGGTGTTTATTTTCTCGCAAAAAGATACATACCCAATGGCGGCATGTATACCACTCTGTTAATGAGCACAGGCCTGACATTTGGACTTATAGCCATTGTCTTTGGCCTGCATTCCGGGTTCATAGACCAAGCACAATATTCTGTTCTGACAGGCGTCCTTATAGCAAGCGCGGTAATACCAACTTTCATAGCGACAAAATGGTTTATGCCTGTCCACTCAGAAGATTTAGTGGATATAAACGGTGGAAACAAAAAGTAGTGATATAACTTACGGCCTAGCAACAAACCTTCTTTCTATCTCACCAAACCTTTCTCCCAACTACCTTTAAAAAGCATTAATTGAGTAGACTAAAAAAAGATTAAAAAAGTACTTGACAAATAATTTTTTTTGATTATAATTATTCTAAAGTTAGAATTATTCTAATCTAAATTTATGAAAAAGCTCATTGCAAAATATAAAGAACGGGGATTGAAACTTACCCCCCAGAGGCTTGCAATATTTAAATTTTTAGAAGGCAATACAAGCCATCCTACAGCAGAGGATATTTACAAACATATAAAAGCTATACACCCAACTGTATCCTTTGCAACAGTATATAATACGCTTCAGGCATTAAAAGGTAAAAGCGAAATTTTGGAGATAACCATTGATCCACAGAAGAAACATTATGACCCAAACCCCAAACCGCACCATCATATCATCTGCGTAGACTGTAATAAGATAGGCGACATATTTGAAGACTACTCAGAGGCCTTACGGCTTCCTTATCATATAGAAGAAGAATTCAAGCCTGTTGGAAATCATATAAATTTTTATGGTGTCTGCAGGGAATGTCAAAAAAAACAAAAAAGGAGGAATTAACTATGGAACAGAATGTAAAAGTGTTTGCCCTGTATGTATTAAAGAACATACCTTTTATCTTAACAATCAGTTTATTATTAGGTTTTGTTGTTACCATAATGGCAGGTGAAAAAGTGAAGGGAGTAAAATCTCTGTCTCAGGAAGATCAAATCAAACTTGCCCAGAGTGCAGCTCCACCCCATATTTCAAAGGATGCAACCATTATGGTGATGGGGACAGACGGAAAAATGGTAGAGGCCAAGAAAGGTACTAATGGCTTCACGTGTATCCCGGATATGGAGGCCCAGGAAGAGCCGGACCCGATCTGCCTTGATCCAGCAGGGTGGCAGTGGCTAAGCGATGCCATGGCCGGCAAGCCAAAGCCTACCACCACAGTCCCTGGCATTGCCTATATGGGAAAGGGGGGATTCTACTGGGAGAAGGATGGGAAGGTTACTCCAACGACAAAGAAGGAACCCGGTGCAAAGAGGGTGAAGGATGTGCCCCACTGGATGATCTTGGGGCCTTTTGATTCCAAGGCGAGCAGCCTGCCATCCATGCCGAATAAAAAGTTCAAAACCTGGGTCATGTATGACGGCACGCCATACTCCCACCTGATGATCTATCAGGACCCGAAGGGATTAAAGTAACAAAATGGCTCTGAAAGTACAGGCCTTTAGCAGGCTGCTGAAAAGAACAGTCTGCTAAGCCCTTGGTAGCAGTTGAATTATGAAATTACTAAAAAAACAAAGAAAGGAGGTAAAAATCATGAAAAAGACAATGCTCGCAGTAACATTTCTATCCCTGTTCTTTATGGCGTCAACATTTAATGCAGGTATGCTCTATGCACAGAGCGCTGCAGAAGAACATGCCGGCGAAGGGGTAGCGCATGCAAAAGAAGGAGTAGCGCATCTAAAAACGGCCATAGAGCATCTGGAGGAATCTCTTAAGGCAGATAAAAATCCACACGCAAAAGAGGCAATAGAGCACGCAAAAGCTGCAATTAAGCATGCGGAAGAGGCAATAACCCATGCAGAAGCAGCTTCCGGAAAAGCAAGGACCAAGAAAAATTATTAATTCATATCAGGCAGTTATTATCCTGCCTAAAAAGGAGGAACTAACAATGGAACAGAATGTAAAAGTTGGACAGATTGTCCAGAATTTCGAGATGGAGGTTTATGACCCTGTAAAGGGAGACTTTGGCAAGATAAGCCTGGAGGAGGTGAAAGCAAAAAAACAGTGGACAGCTCTGTTTTTCTACCCGGCTGATTTTACTTTCATATGCCCCACAGAGCTTAATGACCTTGCTGAAAAGCATAAAGAGTTGAAGGCAGCAGGCTGCGAAGTGATCTCAGTCAGCACTGACACCAAATTCTCTCATCTGGCATGGCAGCAGTCAGAAAAGCTCCTGAAAAATGTAAAGTATCTGATGGGAGCAGACCCTACAGCAAAGGTATCCAGGCAGTTTGGCGTATATGATGAGGCAACAGGCCTTGCGCTCCGCGGAACTTTCTTAATCAATCCTGAAGGCAAGCTTGTCTGCTCAGAGGTGAATTTCTACAATGTCGGCAGGAATGCATCAGAGCTTTTAAGAAAGGCTCAGGCCAATATCTATTGCTCCAGCCACCCAGAAGAGGTATGTCCTGCAAATTGGACAGAAGGCAAAAAGACCCTGAAACCATCTGCAAAGATAGTAGGAAAGGTTTCTGAGGCAATGGCAGCGTAAAAAACCAGGAAGCGGGAAGTAGGGGGTGGGGAGTGAAAAATCTTTTATCACACCCCACATTCAACAACCCGCACCCCAATTAGAGGAGGAAGTTAAGATGAACTGTGCAAATGTAATCGAGAAAAAGGAATTTAAGAATGAAGCTGTAAACAAGGTAACTCATATCAAGAGTGAGCAGATGGCTGCTGACACCTACTATTTTAAACCTGGCCAGGTGCTTGACTACCACAGGCATCCTGAAGGGGATCAGATATTCTTTGTCCATGAGGGAGAAGGTGTTTTCTTGCTAGATAACGGCAAGGAAGAAAGTCTGGCTTTGAAGCCCGGTGTTACAGTACTCGCCCCAAAAGGTATTTGGCACAAAATAGTTGCAAATAAAGAACTGGTAGTCTCACAGGCAACAAAACAGCCCGCAGGTATGGAAGCAAAACCCAAGTAAGAAATATTAGGTTGAGGTTAAGGGTAAACAAGAAAATTACTCTTAACCTCGACCTTAATTTTATAAGATTGGAGGTGATAAGCATGGCAGTATGGAGATGCGAGAAATGCGGCTATACCAAGGAATCCCGATGCAAGCCCGGTAAGTGTCCAAAGTGCGGGGCAACAGGGGTTATTACAAAAAACATAATAACAGAGACACTGTCAAATGTGTTTGACACCGATATATAATTGTGCTAGTTATTGCAAATGGAGAACAACCGTCATGGCAAAAAGAGGCTTCTTGTTGTTGATGACGAGCTTATCATCAGGAATCTGTTAGCAGATATATTTGCTGAGGCAGGGTATCTTGTTGAACTAACCGATGATGGATACCATGCCATGGAAATGCTTCAAAAGGGCGCCCACTACGACGTAATTCTCCTGGATGTGAAAATGCCTAAGATTGATGGCATAACCCTCTGCCGTAAAATCAGAGAAGGTTTTCCTGTTTTAAAACAAAAATTTCTATTTCTTATCGGTAATGTCGATGATGAAATATTGTCTTTTCTGCAAGAAAACAACTATCCATATCTGACAAAGCCATTCATGATACCGGAATTACTCAACAAAATAAGCAGTATACTGGCTCAAGAAGAGAGAACAGCTGGATGGGAAAATATGGTCGGGCAGACGAAGACGGAAAGAAGGATGGAGAAACGTTTTCATTTATCATCATATTGCCTTATATCTCCTGAAGATGGACCGCATACTCAAACGATATCACTCACCGCCAAAACACAGGATATATCGCAAAACGGTGCAAAGATACGTTATCTGGGGCAAGAGCTCAAACCGGGAAGTTCCGTTAATATGCATATCATGAACCTGAACATACGCAGGACTGCAAAGATTATATGGTCAAAGGCCTTGAGCGAATTGGATGTCATTTCAGGCCTGCGATTCATGGAACCGATACCAATACCGGTAACTGTCAGGAAAGCAGTTTTGTAGCACATCGTCTTCTCCTCATCACTCCTCAATTACTGCATACTAGTTTTCCCAACAAATCACTTTTCCTGTGCTAAATCTGTATGCTACCTTTTATCTGTTGATGACTAACAGTAGCAAAATCTGTCTTCTTAGGCAAGAATCTCCTCATAAGACCGACGGTATTTTCAACAGACCCTATAGAAGCCCCACCGCAATCTAACCTATTTCTCAATCTTACTATAAATTTCTTATTTTACGTCCCTAAATAAATCCTTTTTACCAATCATGCCAAAAGTTATATAATAGTTTCAGTAAGGAGGTCTCTTATTTCCTGGCAACTTAAAAAAAAGACAAAAGAACTCCTTTCAAAGGAGAAGGGAACCGTTTATAAGGAATGGGGCGGCAAAATAAGCGTCTGTCTTGTTTACCCCAACTCATACTTCTTGGGTATGAGCAACCTTGGGTTTCAGGCCATTTACCATCTCTTGAATAGCCTTGATTACGTTGTGTGCGAAAGGGCATTTCTTCCTGACGACAAAGATATAGCAGAGTTTGAGAGAACCAGCACACCTCTTTTTTCCCTAGAATCCCAAAGACCCCTCAGCGAATTTGACATCATTGCCTTTTCCATATCATTTGAAGAAGATTATCTGAATATCCTGAAAATCTTTGACCTTGCCAAGATACCCTTTTTATCATCTGAACGAAAAAGCGCACAACCATTGATTATGGCAGGTGGTGTTGCCGTATCTTTAAATCCTGAACCGATTGCAGATTTCTTTGACCTGTTTGCCATTGGTGAGGGCGAGGAATTTGTCTCTGAGTTTTTAGATGCCTTTCAATCAGCGCAATACCATGCAAAAACAAAAGAACATCTTCTTGAGGCGCTCATTCCAGTCGAAGGTGTTTATATACCAAGCTTCTACAAGATTGTGTATCGGGAAAATTTTATAAAAGAGTTTACCCCTATCAAAGGCTCTCCAGCAAAGGTAAAAAGCAAAAAAGTAAAAAAGCTTGATGCCTTTCCCGCACCTTCTTCGCATATTCTTACAAGGGAAACAAACTTTAGTAACACCTATCTTGTTGAGGTAGAGCGGGGCTGCGGAAGGGGGTGCAGGTTTTGTGCGGCGGGCTTTGTTTATCTACCGCCGAGGGAAAGAGATTTGATTAATCTGCAAGACGCGGTCTTAAAAAATATTCAATTAACAGACAAGATGGGGTTTGTTGGCGCTGCTGCGTCCGAATATTCCGGTTTAAAATCACTTTGTAAAACAGTTATAGAAAACAATGGCGAGCTTACACTTTCTTCTATCAGGCTTGATGTGCTGGACGAGGAAAATCTGCAACTCTTTAAAAATGGGGGTTATAAAACCATGACCATAGCGCCTGAGGCAGGCTCAGAAAGATTAAGGGATGTCATCAATAAAAGAATCTCTGAAACAAAGATACTGGAATCTATCGCCCTCATATCAAAAAGAGGCATACAGAAATTAAAACTCTATTTTATGATTGGTCTTCCAACGGAAACAATTGAGGATATGCAAGCAATTATTGAACTGGTTCTAAAAATAAAAGATGTGCTGCATGGCGGCTTAATTACCTTAAGCATAAATCCATTCATACCAAAACCATTTACCCCATTTCAGTGGTACGGATATGCCGATGTGCAGTCATTAAGAGAGAAAATTGACACAATTAAAAAAGGGCTCAAGAATGAAACTGGAGTAAAGCTTTCATTTCTTTCTCCACGGCAAGGATATATTCAAACACTTTTATCTGTGGGGGATAGAAGGGTAGGAAATACAGTAGTTAATGCATACAGAAGGGGTTGGAAAGAGGCGCTAAAAAACACAGAGCCAAATTCAGATTTTTATGTCAACCGGCAGCGTAATTTTTCCGAAATACTTCCCTGGGATTTTATAGATAGCGGGATTAAGAAAGAATATCTGTGGAAGGAGTACCAGCGGGCTTTGAAAGCTCAAACAACGCCGACATGTGATGTGGGAAGGTGCATCAGATGCGGGGTGTGTGATATATAACTCAAATCTCAAAATTCAAATATCAAAACTATAACCTTAAAACTCAAAATTTTTTAAACCGGTTTTAAGGCTTTTGGTTTTAATTTTGCGTTTTGGGTTTTGAATTTATTTGTTTACATTTCTTATCTCTTTGCTAAAATGAAAAAGCATGGGACTCAAAGAAGATTTGGACATACTTGATACAAAGATAAGCAAGCTCAAGGTAGATTATGAACAGTATTTTGCAAAGATTTTAAAGAGGGAACCAACTGCCTTAAGAGATGAAATAGACCGCATGATTCTTAAATATAGCAACCAATCAATAACCAATACATCCTTAAAATTCAGATATTCTACCCTTACTTCCAAATATACCTCGTATAAGCAGTTCTGGAACAGAATATTGAGACAGATAGAGGAAGGGACATATTCAAGGGGTGCATTTGGGGCAAAACTTTCGGAGACGTCCGTTAATGCCAATGGTGCGCCACAACAGAGACCTGAGGCAGCCCCCCCTCCACCAGGCGGAGCGAAGGAGGGAGCACCTATCAGCCTTGACAAATTAAAATCAGTCTACCAACAACTGATAGAGGCACGAAAGACCTGTAAGGAGTCAGTTGAAGGCATGACCTATGAAAAATTTACTCAGGCCCTTGCCCAGCAGACAGAAAAGGTAAAAAAGGATTTACACTGCAAGGATATCGAATATAAGGTTGTTGTAAAAGACGGGAAGGCTAAATTGACTCTCATTCCAGTAGACAAGATTTAATAAATCTACTATCGAGTAGCTGCATACTCATCTGCAGAGTGGTGTAAAATTTTCGTTCTCACCCTTCTTCTTACTCTTTACTAGTCTCGGCAAGAATGGTTACCTTTGTCGGACCTACCTCAGCATACCCTGAATCAATCGTAAAACGTTTGGCGTCCTTACCTGTTTTGTAGGTGAGTTCACCAGCCTTTAAGGTGGCAAGGAACGCAGCATGCCCTGCAAGTACGCCGAATTCTCCTTCACTGCCAGGTGCGGTCATTTCCTCAACCTGTTCAGAAAGGATAAGCTTGTATGGTGTAACTATTTCTAATAAGAATGTGTCTGCCATTATTCAGTTATCAGTTATCAGTTGTCAGTTGTCAGTTGTCAGTTTTGTTTTTTACTGATAACTGTCTTTTAAACTGCTGCCCTTAATTTTTCTGATTTTTCCAGCGCCTCTTCTATAGTGCCTACCATGTAGAATGCCTGTTCAGGAATGTCATCATATTTGCCTTCGGCAATATCTTTAAAGCCTTTAATGGTGTCTTTCACACCAACATATTTTCCCGGCGAACCGGTAAATGCCTCTGCAACAAAGAATGGCTGGCTCAAAAATCTCTGTATCTTTCTTGCCCTCGCAACAACAAGTTTATCATCTTCTGACAGTTCGTCCATACCAAGGATTGCTATGATATCCTGCAGATCTTTATATTTCTGTAAAACCTGCTGAACCTTTCTTGCAACTGTATAATGCTCATCACCGATAATCTGAGGATCAAGTATTCTGGAGGTAGAGTCAAGAGGGTCAACGGCAGGATAGATGCCGAGTTCTGCTATCTGCCTTGAAAGAACTGTTGTTGCGTCCAGATGGGCAAATGTCGTTGCCGGAGCAGGATCGGTAAGGTCGTCCGCAGGCACATAGATTGCCTGAACAGAAGTAATAGAGCCTTTTGTCGTTGATGTAATCCTCTCCTGAAGTTCACCCACATCTGTTGAAAGCGTTGGCTGATAACCAACGGCAGAAGGGATTCTTCCGAGAAGCGCAGAAACCTCTGAGTTTGCCTGAACAAATCTAAAAATGTTATCTATAAAGAGAAGCACATCCTGGCCCTCTTCATCTCTAAAATATTCTGCAGTTGTTAGCGCTGTCAATGCTACCCTTGCCCTTGCACCTGGCGGCTCATTCATCTGGCCGTATATAAGCGCCGCCTTTTCAATAACCCCCGACTCCTTCATCTCAAGCCAAAGATCATTGCCTTCTCTTGTCCTCTCGCCTACTCCGCCGAATACAGAATATCCACCGTGCTGCATGGCAACATTATTTATAAGTTCCATGATAAGAACCGTCTTTCCAACGCCTGCACCGCCAAAAAGCCCTATCTTGCCGCCCTTCAAATAAGGTGTCAAGAGATCGATAACCTTTATACCTGTCTCAAACACCTCTGCCTTCGTTGACTGTTCTTCAAATGAAGGCGCGGGGCGATGAATCGGATACTTCTTATCAAATTTTACAGGCCCCTTCTCATCAACAGGCTCACCAATCACATTCAAAATCCTGCCAAGAACACCCTTGCCCACGGGAACTGAAATCCCATCTCCTGTATCCCATGCCTCCATCCCCCTTACAAGCCCCTCTGTTGAATCCATTGCAATACATCTCACGGTATTCTCACCGAGATGCTGGGCAACCTCTACCGTCAGATTCCACTCCTTGTCACTGATGCTGGGATTGGTAAGTTTTACAGCATTGTATATGGCAGGCATCTGTCCAGGCGGAAATGTTATATCCAGAACAGCCCCTATGGCCTGGGTAGTCTTTCCAATATTTCTTTTATCCATTTAAAAACCTCCATTAAATAATTC
>Ga0209619_10002637_pt1 | contig 12985 bp, 11 predicted proteins | sample Rifsed16ft3_FD_184011 | JGI IMG/M metagenome (GOLD analysis project Ga0209619, IMG submission 184011) | Soil microbial communities from Rifle, Colorado, USA - sediment 16ft 3 (version 2) | ecosystem: Environmental > Terrestrial > Deep subsurface > Rock core/Sediment | place: Rifle, Colorado... | reverse complement strand
AAGGGCACGTTTCCGGCAGGCGCGGGTGTGTTATCCCGTGGCGTAGGCCTTCGTGGGTTCGAATCCCACCCCCCGCACCAGGAGCGTTATCCAGTAAGTCCCAATCTTAGCATTGAAAAGGGCCGTGAAATCCCGAACCGGTGAGGGACCCTAGAGTAGTCACTCAGAAATTCCTTCATTTGAGAGGGCCCTGTTCCTGTCCTCGGCCCTTGCTGGAGTCGGAGACGGAATCCAAATCATTACGTAACGATTCTTCGCGTCTCTGCGAAAGAACTTGTTTCGAGAGTGGATTGCGCTAGTCATAGGTTTGGCATGGATTGGTGGAACTTGGTACATGGTTTTCTCAGGAGGACCGAATTATGGGTCCTATTCTCTGTTTGTTGCACCCCTTGTAACTGGAGCAATTGCCGGACGTACAGGCTCAGGAGTTGTGGTTGGTGCTCTGCCAAATGTTCTTCTCGGCGTTGCGATAGGCGTAATAGTTCTTCGTGACATGTCGCGTGTTACTCCTGGCTCACTTGAGTCTGTTTTCGGACTCTTCGGTCTTCTTGGCGCTGCACTGCTTGGAATAGTTGGAGGGGTTGTTGGCGCAATATGCGGTGCCTTTGGCGGTTTCGTAGGTGGACACCTGTTCCGGCGGTCAAAACCAACGGAGCCACCTGTAGCTCTCGCGGTTCCTGTGGGCAACGATGTAAGTTCTGCCGCTCCCAATCGATGTGCAACTTGTGGTCAAAGCGTTCCTTCAGGAGGCAGTGCCTATTGTCAGAACTGTGGCTCTCCACTGAGAAACCTCACGGTGCAATCCACGGCCCCGCCCTCGCCAATGTCGGGCCCAATCGGTCCCTTTGAAGGCAACCAGTACGTAGTCGATCAGAAGATACTCACGGTCAGAGACACCTTTGGAATCAAAGATGTAAGTGGAAATCTCCTAGCTTACGTGAAGAAACAGCTTGTAAGTTTCGGCCCCAAGTTCTGGTTCGAAGCGTCTAACGGAGAACGGTTGGGTGAGATTCATGGAAAGATTCTTACTGTCCGGCCGACCTTCGAGGTGTACGATAAACAGGGCAATTTGCTGGCATTGATCAAGAAGAAGCTCCTGAAACTTCTCGGGTCAGAATGGTGGATGGAGACCACTGATGGAAGGCGGATTGCGCGAATCAAAGGAAACATTGTGGAACACGATTACCGGATCGAGACACCTTCGGGCAATAAGATCGCCCAGATTCACAAGAAATGGGTTGCCATACGTGACTCGTACGGTGTTGATATTCTCGACAGATCAATCTCCCCGTACTTAACCCTCTCCTATGTGATTGCGATGGACAACGCGGAACACAAGGGGTCGAAATCCATGCTCGGAACACGCTTCCTCCGATAAGCCGACGGACACGTTTGTTCATCGTCCGCAGATAATTGGACTTACTTCCTTTCAACCTTGTGTTGCTTGCAGACGTCTTGGTCGAAGTCAAGAGACGGTATGGCCAAGACCCTGCGCAATAGAATCTGACCCGTTGTTACCTTTATTATTTTGCGACTTGTATCTGCCCAGACCTACTCGTACTTCTTACAACATATCGGTGGCCCATGGCAGAATCAGAGGAAGCACGTAAGCCCGAAATAGGAAAGTCGCAGGTGTCTTCCTTCTGTGGGCGTAGGCCTTCGTGGGTTCGAATCTCACCTCCCGCGTCATGGGTCTAATATCCGTGACGCAAGTCTCTTCTCTCGCCTTGATGTGTAACGGCGGTCAACACTATCGCTACGCCGATAGCGAAAGCAAGGAAACCCGGTATGAATAGACGAATGTTCTCACTGAAAATCATCATCCAGAAGCCAAAGCCTGCCAGAAACGCGCCACCGGAAGACATGCTAAGCCTAGTCAAGAGACTAATGGGAGTAAATCGCCTGTATACTTCTCGTGATCTTCTCAACCCTACCGCTACATGCTCTGAAATCAGAGCGTTCAGAGAACGCTCAAGCTCTGCCGATTCGGCCACGGTTGTCGGCAGAGTCACATCCTTCCCAGAGCCAACATCTATCTTCGTGTAACCGTTCTCGAGTATCGTCACTGCTCTGATCTTGGAAGATTTGACCGTAATCGTTCTGGCCTCGAGAGCATTCCAGAATCTTACCTCCCCCCATCCGACTTCGGCCTTGAAGGCACTACCGACTATGGTTCTGTCATTTGGCATTCGAGGAATTCCCGTTGCGGATTATCTCAATCGAGTTGCTGCCAAAGAGAAAAATGCTCCGAAAACCAACGGTCACGTAGAACCTACCCCGCTAGGGGCAAACAGACCCTAGCTCCCTTAGTAAAGCCTAAACCAGACCTCCCCAACCACTCGCGCGTGAGCGACACCAAGGGTATAGGAGAAGAACTGGCCAAGCTATCGTTGGGCATAGCTGCCAAGGAAAACGCTACCTACTCCGACTTCAGACTCGTCCACACCAGGAACGAGCACGTGAGTGTTGTAAACGACAATCCCAGCAGTGAAGAGTCCGATAACCTCGGCGTCGGAGTACGGGTCCTTTACGGTGGAACAGGCTGGGGCTTCGCCGACACAGACGAGACCGACCACGACAGCATCAGAGAGGCCACATTGAAGGCCCTCTCCCTAGCGAAAGGAGCCTCAAAGGCCGGGTCGAAGGTTTCCCTTGCCAGGGAACCAGCTCATGTCGAAAACTGGGATTCACCCGTAGAGAAAGACCCGTTCTCTGCTTCAACAGAGGACAAGTACGACGTTCTCAGAGAAGCAACTGTCCGAATGAAAGAGAAGGACGTGGTCGCGAGGAGGGGAGAACTGTTCTTTTCGACCATCGGCAAGTATTTTGCGAACTCTGAAGGGTCGAGAATCTATCAGAACCTGACCCATTCTGGCACCTTGATCATAGTAGCGGCAAAGGGTCCGAACGGTATGCAGCGGCGCTCGGCCCAACAGTACATGCTGAGCGGCTACGAGTTAGTCGACCAGATGCGACTGCCGGAAGAGGCTGTAGAACTAACAAAAGATGTCCTTGCGCTGACGAGCGCGGGAAAGTGCCCTGAGGGAAAATCCGACATCATTCTCAGCGGCGACCAGGTAGCCCTCCAGGTTCACGAGTCCTGTGGCCACCCGATAGAGCTCGACAGGGTCCTGGGCTATGAGGCTAACTTCGCTGGTCGAAGCTTCCTCACGCCCGACAAGCTTGGAAACCTACAGTACGGGTCCGAACACGTTAACATCGTGATGGACTCGACCCTGGAGCACGGACAGGGCCTTGGAACCTTCCGCTACGACGATGAAGGGGTCATGGCCCAGAGGAAATACGCAGTCAGAAATGGCAAGTTCTCCGGCTACCTGATGTCGCGAGAGACTGCTCCCAGGGTGGGGGAGACTAGGAGCAATGGCTGCATGCGGGCCGACGGCTACAAGCTACCGATAATCAGGATGACGAACGTCAGCCTTGATCCAGGCGACTGGGACTATGACGAGCTGATCGAAGATACGAAAGACGGAATCCTCATGGTCACAAACTATGGCTGGAGCATAGACCAGAAACGGTACAATTTCCAGTTCAACTGCGAGAAAGGATACGTCATACACAACGGCAGCCTAGGCGAAATGGTCCGGGGACCCGCGTACTCAGGCATAACGCCCGAGTTCTGGAACTCGTGCGACGCAGTATGCAACAGAGACAGCTGGGTCCTGTGGGGGACTCCCAACTGTGGAAAGGGACAGCCCATGCAGGTCATGGGCACAGGCCATGGAGCCTCGCCTACAAGGTTCAGGAACGTCAAAGTCTTCGGAGCATCATGAGACGATGACCCAGAGCACTCTGGTCGAACAAGAGACGATGCGACAGAAGGCGCACCAGATTTTCGACATGGTGAAAGGGTTCGCCCACGGAGCAGACGAAGTCGAGATAACACTAGCCACCAACATCGGGGAATACCTGAGGTTCGGCCACAACGAGCTCGGACAGTCACAGCACAGCAAGAGCCGAGACTTGTCAGTCCGCGTTACGACAGATAGGAGACAGGGCAGAGCAAGCACTGGAAGGCTCGAGAAAAGTCTCATCGAGAAGACGGTCCAGAAAGCACTAGCCCAGGCCAAGGCAGCACCTGAAGACCCTGACTATCTACCGATGCTGGGACCCCAGCAATACAGGAGCGTGGAAAGGTACCACGAGGCCACCGTGGACGCACCGGCAGACGTGAAAGCAGGCCACGTAATATTCGCAATCGACCTAGCTAAGAAAAACAGCCTACTTGCATCAGGGGTCCTAGGCACTAGTGCCGACCACGGGTCAATACTCAATAGTTCAGGGCTGGAGGCGCACCACCGGGCGACCACAGGCCACTTCTCACTGACGATGGACGCTGACAACGGGAACCAGACCGGGTTCGCGCTTTCAACCTTCGCGGACATTCGCGACCTCGACGCTGAGAAGCTCGCGGAGACCGCTCTTGAAAGGGCCCGGCTGAACAAGTCCCAGGCAGACATTTCGCCGGGAAAGTACGATGTTGTAATAGACCCGGCCGCGTGGAGCGAGACCCTGATATTCCTCACAGTCTCCGCCTCAGCCGGATACTCCCCAGACTTTGGCATGAGACAGTACAAGGAGGGGCGAAGCTACCTGTCCGGGAGGATTGGCGAGCGAATAATGGGAGAGAACATCACGCTTGAAGATGACGCTTACCACCCGTTACAGACAGGGCCGCCGTTCGACGGCGAAGGTTACCCGAAAAGCAAGCTTACTTTGGTCGAGAACGGAACACTGCGAAACCTAGCCTCCTCCCGAATATCAGCCAAGAGATACGGCGACGCCAAGCCGACAGGCCACGAACTACCACTACCGAATCCCCTAGGCGAACTACCAACTAACGTGGTCATCCGAGGTAGTGGGCCAACCAAAACCCCTGACGAGCTGGTCGAGGAACTGGACAGCGGGCTACTCCTGACGCGGCTGTGGTATGTGAGAGAGGTAGAGGCTCGGACCAAGACCGTCACAGGCATGACGCGGGACGGCACCTTTCTCGTGGAGAACGGCGAGGTCAAGCAGCCGGTCCGGAACCTACGGTTCAACCAGAGCCTCCTCGAACTCTTCACCAACATCGAGAAACTGTCCGAACCGGTGAGAAACACTTCATTCGGCGGGCCAACGATGATACAACCAGGAGTTCTGGCGAGAGACTTCAACATCACTAGCGTCTCAGTCTTCTAGAACAACAACGTCCGAATCCCTCAACACGTTTCATGGGAGTGGCCGATTGAAGTTTGGGGTCCAGATTGAGAACCACGTTGGTTTCGCCTATGAAACAGTACTCGGCGTCGCAAGTGAAGCTGAGAAACTGGGGTTCGACGGACTCTTCATCTGCGACCATCTCCAAGGAAGAACAGAAGAGCTCGCCAAGCAGCCCTGCCTGGACGCTTGGGTGACCCTTGGAGCATTAGCATCAGCCACCAGGCGGATCGACCTAGGCACACTCGTCAGCGCGGTGGGATTCCGCTACCCCTCACTGCTCGCCAAGATGGCTGCTACTCTCGACCATATCAGCCGTGGAAGGCTGAGGCTGGCCGTGGGGGCCGGATGGTACGAGCCCGAGTACGAAGCATATGGAATACCCTTCCCGCCGGTTAAGCAACGCATGAGTGAGCTGCGTGAAGGAATCCAGATTATCCGAAGCATGTGGACCCAGGAGAAGCCCAGCTTCAACGGGCAAACACACAAGCTCAAAGAAGCATGGTGCTATCCCAGGCCCTCACATTCGAAAATCTGGGTCGGCGGAACAGGCGAGAAGACCCTGCTACGGATAGTTGCTGAGCTGGCTGACGGATGGAACGCGACCGGAACCGCACCCGAAGAATACGAGAAGAAGCTGAAGGTTCTAGAGTCTCACTGCGGCGCGGCGGGCAGAAACGTCAGAGAAATAGAACGGTCCTACTATGCCCCGGGTCTCACAGCAGGAAACGAGAAGGATTTCCTAGAGGTTTTCCGAAAGCACTATGGTCAGTACAGAAGACCGGAGGAATCGTTCGAAGCCCTGGTCAATCGGGTTCGTGGTAGCAATCGTTCCTTTATCGGAACTGAGGACGAGGTTGCTGAGAAGGTCGCCGAGTTCTCAAAGCTGGGCGTAAGCTACCTCATGTTCTATTTCCCCGACAAGGATCCTCAGGGACAGCTGAAACGTTTCGCTGAACGAATTATTCCAGCCTTCCGAGATGTATGAAGCAGCATCCTAAGCGGTAGGGCGCGAGCGCACTTTTCGGAAGTGACACCCCAGAGAGTCAGCGGCCGGGTCAGGTTAACCAGGAAAGTAGAGAGCCCTCGGGCCGGGCCCCGAGACGTCTCTTATCCTCAGACCGCCTCGACGACTTCCGTCCGCGACCTTTCGACGTTCCTGACGAATCCGTCATAGATTCGTAGCTTCTCAAGGCCGCCCTCAACTCCCTTCTCGGCTCCCGGAGCCTCGGTCTTAGCGAAGAACATCTCAACCTCAGACGCTCGTCCAATTCCTGCGTAAGGGATTATGTCTCGAAGGAGCCGCGATACAATCCCGGTTCCCTCGTAGAGCTTGCTCAGCCAGTCGAGGTTGGTGCGGAGCCAGTTCCAAACAGCGTCCCGAGCGTGAGGGTTACGCCCGGAAGCCAACAGGATCCCTCCCACGTCCTGGCGTTTCACTTCACTGGACTTGGCAAAGGCGAAAGTCCTATCGATTAGAGCTGTTTCCTTGAAGCTCATCAGCGCGGCCAAAAACCTAACCTTCTCCTCGTCCGAAGTAGTCTTCCTGTACTTTTCCACAATTCCGTCAAAGTCGCCGGTCGTCCGAGCATAGCCCGCTGCCAACGCCTGCCTCATGTCAGGCTCCGCGCTCTCATAGCCTGAGAATTTTCCAGAAAGGTCCCTTGCAAACTCCGCATCGACAAGGCCCAGCCGGTACGAGGCTACGCCCCGCAGAATGGTGCTGTTCTCGTCAGACCTTCCTGCTAGGGTCTTGAGGAGTGACCGGTGGTACTTGGCTGAGAGCTCGCCGACTCGGGGCGTAAGGCTGTATAGGGAAGCAAGCTGGTCCGAGACCTCGTAGGCCGGAAGGTATTCTTCCTCGCCGATGAACCGGGAGACCAGGCTCTCGTACTGCTGGAACGGCATCCTGCCTGATATGGTGAAAGCGTACGCGTCGGAGATTATTCCGAACTTGTCCACAGCTGAGGGCTGGCCGTTCCAGACCTGGCTGTAGAGGTCTTCGTAGTAGACCCTGTAGAAGCCAGTCTGGTCAAAGTTCAGCTTGAGAGACGTCAGCCCCTCTGGGACCCTGAACCGGTCCTCCTCCTTATCCAAGAGCAGCCTTTCCAGGTTCCCGTTCACCTTCATCGTAACAGGAACTGGCCAGACGCTTTTCTCCCGGGCGCCGGAGAGCAGGAACCGCTCCTGCTTCAGCACGAGGGCGCCGTCCTTGTAGGAGGCGGTGATGACAGGGTAGCCTGGCTTTCGAACCCACTCGTTCATGATCCGTTTGACATGCGCGCCGGAAAACGTTTCGAGGCTGGTCCAGAGGTCGTTTCCGGTCGCGTTAGAGAACCGGTGGTTCTCAAGGTAGGTCCTGACCCCGTTTCGAAAGTTCTCAAGCCCCGTATACGCTTCAATCATGCGCAGCACGCTCCCTCCTTTACTGTAGCTTATCTCGTCAAAGATCTGCTCGATCTCGCTAGGATGGTTGATAGTCCCCTCTATCGGATGGGTGCTCATCAGCGAGTCGCGAGACATGCCGGTCGACGTGTCAACGCGGACAAAGTCATGCCAGACCTTCCACTGGGGAAACGCGGCGTCAACGACCTTGTAGGCCATGAAGGTGGCGAAGCTCTCGTTAAGCCACAAGTCATCCCACCATTTCATAGTGACAAGGTTTCCGAACCACATGTGGGCAACCTCGTGCGCTATCACTTCGGCCACGAGCTTCTTGACCCGCAGGCTCGTGTTCTCATCGACGAGCAGGAGGACTTCCCGGAAGGTTATCGCGCCCCAGTTCTCCATCGCTCCCTGCGCGAACTCTGGGACTCCTATCAGGTGGAGTTTGGGTAGCTGGTAGGCTGAGCCGAAATACGTCTCATACCACTTGACAGACTCCTTGGCCACGTCCATTGCGAACTTGGTCTTCTGCGTCTTTCCAGGAGTCGTGGCGATTCTCATATCGACAGAGCCAAGCTTGTCGGCTGCCTCGTCAAACTTCCCGACCCCCAAGTACAGGAGGTAGGTGGACATTCTCGGAGTCTTCTGAAACACAACCGTCTTCCTGTCCCCGTCCGTCTTGGCAGATTCAGGGGGCATGTTGGATATGACGGACAGGTCAGGGTCTAGGCGGACTGTCAACCGGAACTCGGCCTTGTAAGCCGGATGGTCTACACACGGGAGCAGGCGTCTGGCAGCGGCGGCCTCAAACTGTGTAGAGAGAACATACGTATCGCCAACAGGCGCCTTGTAAAGGCCGACTAGGGCGTCTGAAACTTTTCCCCGATACTCAACCTCCAACTTTCCAGAGAAGGGTCCAGTCTTAACCACCAGGTCCTCGCCATTCTGGACATGCTGGAACTGCCTACCGTTGCTCTGGATCTTGAGGATTTCGAGCCCTAGACTGTTTAGCCCGACATCGCCCGTAGAATCTAGGTCGATAACCACTCTGCCATCGAACTTTAGGGCTTTGAAATCCAGGTCGAGGGATAGGTCGTATGATCTGACGTGCAAGACAGGGCCGGGGTTGTCCCTTGCTCGTTAAAGAGTTTGCTTGTATGGTGTAAATTTTTTGGCTAAATCTCACTCTCGCAAGGGGGCCCAGAGAATCGTGATCTTCTTCTCCTCAGCTGGACCCTGATGGTCCATTGGGTCGCAGACGTAAACATCCCCCGGCGGCCCGGTGAACTTCTCCGTTTTGAGGGCTTGTAGCATTCTGCCAAACTTTGCCCAAGCCTCAGGCAATCCCCGGTAGGACCCCTGGTACACATACCACGCCGTTTTCCCGTTTACATGCATCCAGTCTGGAAGAGGGCCGAGCTGCAGCAGTCCGTTTGCATGACGGTCGTATTCTCGATGGACCTCACTACAGCCTGTCAATGTCATCGCCGCTCGTAGCAGCGGGGCTTGTCAAAAATGTTCTTGGGATTGCCAGGCCGGGATTTGGGTTAGCCCTTCGCGCCTCCTCCACCGGACCGTCCTCCTCCAAAGCCCTTCCGTCTGAGAACGCTCCCAATCAAGACGATGCTCCGCCCGCCTGTGAGGACAGCGATGGCGATGAAGATGATGACAGCCACGGCCACGACTCGCCAGTCGATCTCGAAAAGGGACGGTATTCCGAGCGGGCTTCCCCCCGGCGGCGCGTAATTGTCCACGATCTCCTGCCCGATGGCAAGAGTCGCGTCGTAGATTCCGCCGTAGAGGTCGCCGGTCTCGAATCCCACCGACAATGTGGCCCTGCCGATGCTTCCGACCTTCGCATCATTCAGAACACCCTCCAGGCCATAACCCACCTCAACCCGCCACTGCCTCTCGTCCGTCGAGACAAGCACCAGGACCCCGTTATCCAGTTCTCGTTTTCCAAGCCCGTTCTCCTCAAAGGTCCTTACGGCGAACAGGTCGATTCCGAGAGGCTGGGTCGTGTTAACTACCAAGACAGCGACTTCCGCGGAGGTCTCTTGGTCCACCTCTAAACACAGTTCCTCAATCAAATCCCTTTCACCGGATAACAGGGAAGGAGGGTCTGTGAGGTCGTTGACGTACAGGAATATTGACGGAACTTCCTGGCCGTGCACTGGGGCTAGAAGGGGCGTGAAGAGGAGGAGAACAAACAGCAGGTTTCTAGCTTTCAAAGCCCAGCTTCCAACTGCAATGGACCGGGACCCTAGGGGCCGCCGGGAATCGGGTCGTAATATCCCAGCTCTCTGAATCCGAACGAGCCGGCTATGATGTTGGACGGGAAAGAACGAACTCGTATGTTGTAGGCTCTCACTTGGTCGTTGAACCTCATCCGTTCTACAGTGATCCTGTTCTCTGAGCCCGCGAGTTCGTACATCAGGCTTGAGATGGCCTCGATTGACCGAAGCTCGGGGTAGTTTTCATAAACAGCGTTTATCTGGATGTCAAGCGCGTTCGTAATGTTAACCTTCGCCTGAAGACCAGTTGTGTTGATCCACTGGGATCTTAGCCGAGTAATGCTCTCGTAGGTTGTTCTCTCGAAAGTTGTGTAGTTAAGGGCCGCATTGAGAAGTTGTGGAATGAGGTCGATTTTTCGTTGGTACACGTTTTCTACCTGTGCCCACTGGGCCTCAGCATTTGTCTGTCCTGCAACAAGCGAGTTGAAAGCGAACCCTATCCAGCCCAAAAAAATCACAGCCGAGAGAAGAACAGCAAACAGGACAATCCTTCCACGGCCTAATGGCCTCATGACCGCGCGAGAGACGCGTCGCGTGGTCAAAATACCTTTCGCGTCCCATATGTCAGAAGATAGCCCGAGTCCACGCAGAGCTTTCTCCGGATGCAACTTCCCAGTTTTGGCAAGGGTTACGGCATTCTATTGGGACGGTTCGGACTTTGCCGTGGCTTAGCTGAAGTCCATTGCGGACCGGCACAGTGCCAGCGGAGCGAGGCGGTAGGCCGGGGCGATGCCCTGCAGAAGACGCCTCCACGCATACCGAGAACAAAGGTGTCTGCTAGTGCCCTGGACGATAGACTTTCTCGCGCTCGGGACAGCCTCTCTCGCGCTTTACTTCAACCTCCGTCTAAAGAGGAACTACTTCCTCGACTCCAAGTACTTCCTAGCTTTCGCCAACATCGGTTTCATTCTCATCATGCTAGAACACATGGTCTCGACTCTATCGAACACCCCTAGTTCGATTGCCTTCTTCGTAGTGTTGAACGGAGCCATCGCAGCATTCGTCGGGTTTACAAGTTTCATGCTAGAGAGAAGAACTTTAGGAACGGTCTTCCGCGAACTCGCCGAGTTCCTCCGCAACCCCCCCAAAACCTTCACCGTCTACATTAGCATAGTGCTGTCCTGGACTGTTGTATCACTAATCCTGTACCCATTTCAGCTCCACCAGTCACCAGGACCCGGGGGAAACACGTACTACTACACTTTCGAACAATGGTGGCTCGTGTTCAGCGTAGTCCTCGTCGGGTCCTTCTTCGCTGGGCCAGTATATTCTCTCTACCGGCAATCACTCAGAATCACGGATGTGAAAATCCTGCGTTCCATGCGTATACTCGTCGTTTGCTGGGCCGGTTTTGGAATAATGGAATTCATGAGGGGCACAGCAGGCTCCAACTCGATGCTCGTCCAGGCCCTAGGTTCTGTCGTAGATAGTTTCCTCTTCGTAATGATTAGCCTAGCCTTGAGAGAGCCTACCCTTCTGGGAAGAATCATTTCAAGCGTTGAGGTTCTGAACCAGGCGGTGAACCTAGCAAATACAGACACGATAGTTCTCTACGGCGCAGACTCTGACCGGAGAAAGCTGGCGGAGAATTTTGCACGACAAGAACCAGCTAAAGGTCACAGTGCGGTCTGCTTCGTCCCAAAGACGGATGTGCCCCTCTACACCGTATTCCTAAGAGAGGCCTCAACTGCTTCAAGCAAGCAGATGGTTGACGTTCAACCAATAGAAGCAACTCTAGGAATCGGAGAAGACAACGTCTTCCACCCAGGCTTCTCAAGGGGGACGAGAGAACTCATTGACCTAGGCGAGCTGGATTCTGACCTCTGCCAGCGCGTTATGGCCAAAGTGAGGGCTATGGACGCGTTGCCCGGACCCTCCAGGAAGGGCAGAGTCTGGGCCATCAGAGTTGAGGGCACGGGTACAGAGATAGTCGACGAGCTACGGCGCTACTCTCCCAACGCTCGCGTCATCAACCCTGCCTTCCACCAGGACTTTTTCTCGGGAATGGTTGGGATGGAGCACCAAAACCTCCTGGGAAACAGGGTCCTAGTGGAGTATGATCCCTCCAGCAGTTTTGAAGGCATGGTCCTGAAGTTCGTTCTCGAGTTTCAGGCCAACGTAGACCCAGTCGCCGTCTTCACCAGCACGGGAAGCCCTACCCACACGCTGATAAGAGGAAGTAGCAACGTTCGTCTTTTCACGGCAAGCACCAGGACCTCCACTCCCCTGAAGCTCTCCGAGGACGAAGTCCTCTTGCCTGAGAGAGACACGTCGCTCCTGATCGACGCGGTCGACAAGCTGTTTGAGGCTTACAAAGGGCGGCCAGTAGGCATCGCTATGGACCTGATCACGGACCTGGCTCTTTCACAGGGCTTTGCCAGAACCTATGGTGTTCTATCCACCATCTCGGAAATGGCTGAGACTGAACACGCGACACTGCTCGTGCTCGTAAACCGTTTCGCGCTCGACGAGACGATTCTGAACGGGATCAGAGGACTCTTCCGTTTCCAGCTGAGCTACGATGAGGGAGGGCTGAAACTAGTCCGGCTTCCTGGCACTGGAACCCGAAGGACGGAAGACTCACAGTCCCTCGCTACTGGACAGAATGTTTCGGTAGCCTAAAACAAACCCGGCCCGTTTCCGGGGATACCTTATCTCCCGGCCTCCAGGCACCGGAGACGGCGCGGCCATACTTGGCATCAGGGTTTGTACAGGTGGAAGGGGGAAGGCTCTACTATGAGGCTGCGGGAGACGGCCCACCGCTCGTTCTGATCCACGCCGGGTTCCTTGACAGCAGAATGTGGGACAGCCAGTTCCAGGTATTCGCGAAGACCCACAGGGTCATCAGGTATGGCGTGAGAGGGTTCGGAAAATCCGACCGGCCCAGCGAGAAGTTCTCCGACGCCGCAGACCTACTGGCCCTGGTTCAACACCTCAACCTTGCGAAGGTCATCTTGGTCGGAGTGTCGAACGGTGGAAGGATAGCCCTGGACTTCACGGTCCAAGTCCCGGAAAGGGTCGAAAGGCTAGTACTGGTAGCGACCGGGGTTCACGGATACGAGACAGTGCCAGAGGAGGACAAGGTA
>Ga0209619_10002636_pt1 | contig 12986 bp, 9 predicted proteins | sample Rifsed16ft3_FD_184011 | JGI IMG/M metagenome (GOLD analysis project Ga0209619, IMG submission 184011) | Soil microbial communities from Rifle, Colorado, USA - sediment 16ft 3 (version 2) | ecosystem: Environmental > Terrestrial > Deep subsurface > Rock core/Sediment | place: Rifle, Colorado... | reverse complement strand
CGCGTAGCTTTTGGTTCAGTAATGGTGAGCTTTTCGAACTATACCTACGAGCCAAGCCTGGGCTCCCGACCTGGCGCTGGAAAACCACTCATTGACAGAGCGGATGTTCACTCCACGATTCTAACGAAGCTTTCCGAGATAGTCTCAGACATACGGTGGGTCAAAGAGCGGGTTGGAAGTCGTCCAGCCGAAGGGAAGGCTCAAATTCATAACCTTGATTTTCTGGACTCGACGAATGTGTTGGCGTCGTCCTCTATAGATCTGATGGTCACCTCACCTCCTTACATGAATAACTACCATTATGTGCGAAACACTCGACCCCAACTCTTTTGGCTTTCTCTGATCTCCTCGCCAAAGGAGTTGCGGAAGCTTGAGGAGGCAAACTTTGGAAAATACTGGCAAACGGTACGAGATAGCAAGCCGCTCACTTTAAACTTTGAACACACTGAGCTAGCCCACACACTTGTCAAGCTTCGGCAGACTCGTGAAGAGAAGGGACCGTATGGCGGTCCAGGCTGGGCTAACTACGTTACCACCTATTTCAACGATTGCAGCCGGTTTTTTAGCGTATTGAAGCGCGTTCTAGTTCGTGGCGGCGTGGGAGTCATAGTAATAGGAAATTCGATCATTCAGGGACACGAAATCAAGACGGACCTAATTCTTGCAGATATCGCGCGCCAAAGCGGCCTCTCGCTTCTCGCGGTACAACCGCTTCGAACAAAGCGGGTCGGAGCCAGTATCACTAGTTCCGCCGTAAGGCGAGGCAATAAAAGCAAGGCAACGCTGTACGAAAGCGCCGTCATTATCAGAAAGAAGTAGCAAAGTTCTTTCATGTGCAACCGTCATGCCTTCGACTTTGATGCAGATAAGGCATACGAGGACCAGTTGGTCTCCGTACTGGATGCAAGTCCAAATCATCCGCTCACTGCTCCCGAAGCTCCTCAGCAACCCGGCATTTATGTGCTTTTTCGCAAGGGTTTGCCTGTCTACGTCGGACAAGCCGTCAAACTTCGTGGCCGACTAAGTGACCATCGTAAAAAGATAGAGAATCGGCAGGGAATCAGTGCTGGCGAAGTTACCTGCCGTTTCCTTACGATTCGAACGATGTGGGAGGTTGCTCGGGCAGAAGCCGCCCTTATTCAGCGGTATAAGCCGGATTGGAACGGCATTCCTGGCTTCAGCATGCACATTCCTGGAATAGGCCGTCTCGGTAAGCCAGGTTATGTGAACGAGTGGGACAAACGGTTTCCGCCAAGAAAAAAATAATTCACGCTTCGACTTCTACACACCTTCACCGCTATATACATGAATGGTAATGATAGAGCACTTCCTTTTCATGCCGACACCGAGAGCATAAGATAAGAATTGCCCCCGGAAACCACGTGCTAGCCCAGCTTCGACAACCGCAAGCTCCACGAAAATACCCTGGAGAACATGCGCCGCCACTTCGGCCTGGCGGCTACTAATAACTACTTCATGAATTCGGCGTTGATCTCATCAAGCAGCTCGGCGGGCGGCTGCAGCAGATCCTGACCCAGCTCGGCGAGAGGGGTCTCACAGAGATTCAGCTCTTCGGCAAATTCCAGACGATTGGGGTCATAGTAAATAAGCCCCGTCAAAAATTTTCCTTCCGCGACGGCCGCGTGGATCGCCGTCAGGGCCTGCGTCTTGTTGGTAGGGTCGTAATCTGAATTGAGTTTGTGCAGGACGATGCGGGAGCCTTCGTGCAGGGTTACTGCGTGGTCGGTTCCCTCCTTATAGTCGACCTCAATATTTTCGTATTGAGGAATGAAATCGACATCATGGATAGGATCCAGATTCTCCCGGATATACTTGAGGCTTTTCGTCGAGCCCTCGTGATTGTTAAAGGTCACGCAAGGGCTCAGTACGTCTAAAATCGCGCTTCCCTTGTGGGCCAGCGCGCCCTGAATGAGGGGGGCCAGCTGTTTGCGGTCGCCGGAAAAACTGCGCGCGACGTATGTGGCTCCGAAGGTTATCGCCAGCTCGGCCACGTCAATGGCCGGCATGTCATTTATTTTTCCAGCTTTCATGCGGCTTCCCTTGTCCGCGGTGGCTGAGAACTGTCCTTTAGTCAAGCCATAGACTCCGTTGTTCTCGACGATGTAGGTAATGTTCACGTTGCGCCGCATCATATGGCAAAAGTTTCCCAGACCAATTGCCGCGGTGTCCCCGTCCCCGGATACGCCGATGGGGATCAGGTTGCGGTTGGCCAGGTTGGCTCCCGTAGCCAAGGCCGACATCCTGCCGTGAACCCCGTTGAACCCAAAGGCCTGGCTGAGAAAGTAGGCCGGCGTCTTGGAAGAACAGCCGATACCGCTCAGCTTGACGACCTTGCGCGGGTCGACGCCGCTTTGAAAAAAAGCCCGGATGATGGAGGCCGTGATCGCGTCATGACCGCAACCCCGGCACATGGTTGAGGCGGCCCCCTCATAATCTTTTTCTGATAAGTTGATGCGGTTGAGTTTTTTTTCAGCCATTTTCTTATCCTTTGACTTGAACCTGCTTCAGGACTTCTCTTGGTGTCGCCTGCGCCCCGTTAAAGATTTGTCTGACAATCTCCCCGGCGGTCACGGGGAGTCCGTCATAGATGAGAACGCTGACGATTTTGGCGCCCAATTCCGGCCAGTCCTCCTTTATGATCGCTGCCATCTGCGCGTCGCGGTTTTGCTCTACCAGATAGACCACCTCATGGGCCTCGAGAAATTTTTTCACCTCTTCGCTCAACGGTAGCGCCCTTAACAGGAGGTGGTTGGTTTTTAAACCTTCAGCCCGCAGGCGGTTGCGCGCCTCCCTGGTAGCCTCATAGCTCGATCCGAAACAGATGATTCCTGTCTTTACCCCCTCGTTCATCTCGACAATCGGCTTGGGAACATACTTGCGGGCGGTTTCAAATTTCCTTCGTAGACGATCGAGGGTTTCCTTGTAGTCCTTTTCATCCTCAGAATAGCGGGCATCGGCATCATGACCCGAGCCCCGGGTAAAATAGGAGGCGTGGGGATGGCGATTCCCCGGGATGGTCCGATAGGGAATGCCGTCTCCGTCGGCATCGAAATAGCGGCGGAATTTTTTCCCTTGTTTTTCCCATTGCTCGATCTGTTCAGCGGTTAGCACCTTTCCCCTGTCGAACGGCCCTTTTTCCAATTGGAACGGCTCCGAGGACCAGAAGTTCATCCCCAGGTCCAGATCTGTCGCGACAAAAACGGGTGTCTGAAAACGCTCGGCGAGGTCGAAGCTGCGCCGGGCAAAGTCAAAACAGGATTTCATGTCATGGGGGATAAGGATAATGTGGCGCGTGTCTCCGTGCGAGCAGCAATACATCAACTGGAGATCTGCTTGCTGGGTCCGCGTCGGCAGTCCGGTAGAAGGGCCGCCACGTTGGACAATGAGAAAGACGCTGGGGATCTCGGTAAAGTAGGCGAGACCGACGCTCTCATTCATAAGGGAGAGTCCCGGTCCGGAGGTGCAGGTCATGGAGCGCGTCCCAGCCCAGCCGGCTCCTATGACCATGCCTGCGGCTGCAATCTCGTCTTCCGCCTGAATGATCGCATAGGTCGGCTTGCCGTTACCCTTGCGCAGGCGAGGAATGTAATGCTCCAGGGCCTCGGCGAGCGAGCTGGAGGGAGTAATCGGATACCAGGCGACGAACGAAACACCCCCGTAGATCGTTCCCAATGCGCAGGCCGTATTCCCTTCGGTGATGATTTTTCCCTTGTTTCCGTTGGGAATGGCCTGGAACCGGGCGATATCCTGGTTTAGACCGTTCTCCTGCATATGGCGGTATCCCGCATCAATACAGACTAGGTTGGACTCGATGACTGCGGGCTTCTTGCCAAAGGTATCTTCAAGGACCGCCTTGATGGTCTCCATGTCGATGCCGAAGAGATAGGCCAGCGCGCCCACATAAAGCATATTTTTCTGCTTCCCTCGCAGGGGAGAGGTGGGAAGAATTTTTTGGACAATTTTGTCCGCCGGGACGCCGAGGTACTGCACTCCCTCTCGTTTTAGGTGTGGGGGGAGAGGGGTGGAGTCATCGTAAAGAATGATACCGCCATCCCTTACCCGATGGATATCTTTAGCTGCGGTGACGTCATTGAACATCACCATCACATCGATAACGTCCTTACGGCCGAGATAACCTTCCGCAGAGGCCCGGATCTGATACCAGGTGGGCAAGCCTTGGATATTGGACGGAAACATGTTCTTCGAAGAACAAGGTATGCCCATCTTGAAAATGGCCTTAAAAAGGATGTTGTTCGCGGATGCGCTTCCCGAACCATTTTCTGTTGCGATGCAGATACTTAGGTCATTGATTGTAGGCGTTTCCATGGTCGGATTTGTGGTGGTCCTTCTTACTATTGCCTATTTCTTAGCTTAACATAACTGCTGGAAAAGACAATGAACTCGCGACTTATCCGGGGGTGTAGTGCTGTTCGGAATCCCAGTATTCCTCGATCTCCTTCCATGTCCTGCGGACGCTTTCGTCAATATCCAATACCCTGGCGTACTTAAGGACGTCCCACATGGACACGATGCCGACGAGTTTTTCTCGGTCACCCCGGATCAGCAGGTGGCGGAACCCCCTTCGGTACATCTCGGCAAGCGCTTCCCCGACGAGAGCGGAATGCGCCAGGGTCACGAACGGGGCTGTCATCACCTCTCGGATGGGGGTTTTTTGCGTATCGATGTCTTTTATCGCCACTCGCTTTAAAACGTCCCGCTCGGTAAAGATTCCGCTCGGTTCGCCATTGGTCAGTACGATGACGCAACCGGTCTTTTCTTTCACCATGGTGCCGATAGTTTCGTAAATCGACTGAGAGGCGTCGACCGTGGTAACCTTGGTGGACATGATGCTGCCAATGGTCTGCGTTTCCGGGAGGCCCCGACCCAGCTCAACGGCGATTTTGAGGATGCGGCGCATGGAGACGAGGCCGACCATCGTTTCTTTTTCTCCCGTGACAAGTAAGTGCCGAAACTTCCCTTGGTACATCTTCCCCAACGCCTCGACGATATGCGTATCGCTGCCCACGGCACGGATGGGAGAGGTCATGACCTTCTTGATAGCGGTTTTTTTGGGGTCCAGTTTCTTGTTCATGACCCGTTTCAGAATATCCTGTTCGGTGAATATTCCCGCAGGCAATTGATTTTCTATGATCACCACACGTCCCACTTTTTTCTCCGCCATCATTTCCATCACAGCAGAAATCGTGCTTGACGCCGGGGCGGTAACTATATCCTTGGTCATGATCTCGCTGACTTTATTGGACAGCATAAGAAGCCCCCTTCCAAAAAATGACTCCACATCGATACGGATAACTGAGAGCCCGGAGGAATAAGGTCCTCTAAAATATCCCTCTTTTTTCTTGACGGTGCAAGAGGGGGAGGTGAAAGAGGCGGGCGCCTTTCCGTAGGTGCCGGGGGCAAAAGATTGCGGCGCAGGGGTAAGCGTGGTAAATTTACCTCTTGCTTTCTAAGAGAAGAGCGTTCAATGAGTAGGCGGGAAACCGAGCTAGACCGTGAGGTTGTTACAGAGAGCAGGAAAAAGCTCAAGAAACCTCCGCTCTACAAGGTGCTGCTGCACAACGACGATTACACCACCAAGGAATTCGTCGTGCAGATTCTCCAGTATGTTTTTCATAAGGAGCACACCGAGGCCGTCCAGATCATGCTCCATGTCCATCAAAAAGGCATCGGAGTGGCGGGTGTCTATACCTACGAGGTCGCGGAAACTAAGGTGGCCCTTGTCGGGGGCCTGGCCCGGCAGCATGAATATCCCCTAATGTGCACTATGGAAGAAGCCTGAAGATGATCGGCAAAGAGGTGCAAGCGACTTTAAATTTGGCTTTGTCCGAGGCCAAGCGCCGGCGGCACGAGTTTGTCTGCATAGAGCACCTCCTTTTTGCCTTGCTCCAGGATAAGGATGCCGGTGCGGCTATTGTTCACTGCGGGGGCGATATCGCTCGGTTGAAAAAGGCGCTAGAGGAGTTTTTCGACACCCACATGGAGCGCCTGCCTGCGGGGATGGAACGGGAGCCGCAGCAGACCCTTGGCTTTCACCGTGTCCTGCAAAGGACGATGCTCCATGCCCAGTCCGCGGAAAAAAAAGAAATTCACGGCGGGGATCTTTTGGCTGCCATCTTCCGCGAACCGGATTCCTATGCTGCCTACCTCCTGGAGGAGCAGGGAATTACCCGGCTGGATGTGATCAATTATATCTCCCATGGAATCTCCAAGATCAGTACCGGCGAGGATTGGTCGGTAAGCCGGGAAGAGCGAGGAGAGACGGATGAGGAAGAAAAGGCCAGGCCGGTGGCGAGTCCGCTCGAGGCCTTCACGGTCAACCTGGTAGAAAAGGCCCGCAACGGCAATATCGACCCCCTGATCGGCAGAGACGATGAAGTCCAGCGCACCATCCATATCCTGTGCCGCAGGCGGAAAAATAACCCGATCTATGTCGGCGATCCGGGCGTGGGAAAGACCGCAATCGCCGAAGGGTTGGCCCTTAGAATCTATCAGGGGCAGGTTCCCGATGTCCTCAAAGATGCTGTCATCTATGCCCTGGACATGGGCGCGCTGCTGGCCGGGACCAAGTTTCGCGGCGACTTCGAGGCGCGGTTAAAGGGGGTTCTGGGCAGCCTCAAGAAACAACCCAATTCGATCCTCTTTATTGATGAGATTCACACGGTAGTCGGCGCCGGCGCTACCAGCGGGGGCTCCATGGATGCCTCCAACATCTTAAAGCCGGCACTCGCCTCGGGAGAGCTGAGATGCATCGGCTCTACGACATACCACGACTATAAGAGCTATTTCGAAAGGGACCGGGCGCTGGCGCGCCGTTTTCAGAAGATCGAGATCTCCGAGCCAAGCGTGGAGGAGAGCTATCAGATCCTGCAGGGCTTGAGTCCCCACTATGAGAAGCATCATGGGGTGCGCTACACTTCCGCTGCCCTGCGCGCTGCGGTGGTGCTTTCCGCCAAACACATCAATGATCGCCGTTTGCCTGACAAGGCGATTGACGTGATTGATGAGGTGGGGGCTGCGGTGAAGATCCTGGCGCCGGAAAAGCGCAAGAAAAGCATTGGTCCCAAAGAGATAGAAAATATTGTTGCCAAGATCGCCAAGATCCCGCCTCGGAGCGTTTCGGCTTCGGATAAAGAGCAGCTGCAGAACCTGGAGCGGGATCTTAAGTTGATGGTTTTCGGTCAGGACGTAGCTATCGAAACCCTTGCCAGCGCGATTAAACTCTCCCGTTCGGGTCTCGCCCATCCGGAAAAGCCGATCGGCTGTTTTCTCTTTTCAGGCCCTACGGGCGTGGGCAAGACCGAAGTGGCAAAGCAGCTCGCGCGCATCCTTGGGGTAGAATTCATCCGCTTCGACATGAGCGAGTACATGGAGAAGCACACCGTATCCCGCCTTATCGGCGCCCCGCCGGGATATGTGGGATTCGATCAGGGAGGCCTCCTTACGGATGGCGTGAACAAAAATCCCTACGCTGTGTTGCTGCTGGATGAGGTCGAAAAGGCCCATCCCGATCTCTTCAACATCCTGCTTCAGGTCATGGACCACGCCGCGCTGACGGATAACAACGGGAAGAAGGCGGACTTCCGCAACATCATCCTGATCATGACCACCAACGCCGGCGCCCGGGAAATGAGCGGCGCCCCGCTGGGATTTGGCGAGCGCTCCAATGTGGGAAAGGGCAAGGAGGCGATCGAAAAGATGTTCAGCCCGGAATTTCGCAACCGCCTCGACGCCATGGTCGTTTTTAATTCCTTGACTCCTGAGATTATTGAGCGCGTGGTGGATAAGTTCATCGTGGAGCTGGATCTGCAACTGAACGACAAGAAGGTCTTTCTCCACCTCACCCCCAAGGCACGCAAGTGGCTGGCGCAAAAGGGCTACGACCCGGTCTTTGGCGCGAGACCAATGGCGCGCCTCATCCAGAGCGAGATCAAACGGGTGCTGGCCAACGAGATCCTGTTCGGGAAACTGGAAAACGGCGGCAAGGTGGAGATCGACGAGAGCGAAGGCAAGCTCATCTTTCATTACGAGGAAGCCGTCCGCAAACAGACCCAACCCACAAGCTAACTATTATTGTCCGTTCCCTTTATGCAACGTCGAGCAATGCGTGTGGATTCTTGTCCGCAACAACAAGCAGAGTTCTTGAGGTTTGTGAACTTATCGGAATTGATAGTGGACCTGCGGCTCAAGCGATCTCTACCGCATGGGTAAGCCATTGACTATGGAACAAATAGTCCTCGCCCTGTTTCTCAGTTTTTTTTGCCTGGAGTTCCTCGTTGAGTTCATCCTTAACGAGATGAACATGAGCTATGTCCAGGCAAGATTCGCCGAACGGAAAATTCCTGATGTTTTCCAGGGCAAAGTAAACCAGGAGGATTATGACAGGTCCGAAACCTATACCCTTGCCAAGGGGCGGTTTCAGCGCTGGGCCGAAGTCTATGGGGCTCTGGTTGCCCTGTATGTCCTCTTTGGCGGAGTGCTCCCCTATCTGGATCGGCTCACCCGGGGGCTGGGCGCCTATTTTCCGGTTGGCACGCAGGCCACGGGGATCTTATTCTGCCTTAGTATTGGCTTGAGTTTTTCTATTTTGAGTCTGCCCACGGACCTTTATTCCACCTTTGTGCTCGAGGAGCGGTTCGGTTTTAACCAGACCACGCTCAAGCTCTATCTCGTCGATAAGCTCAAGGGGCTTTTTCTCGCAACGCTGATCGGCATCCCCTTCCTCTTCGGTCTGCTCTGGTTCATGGGGGAGACCGGCCCCTACTGGTGGCTCTGGGCTTTTCTCTTTATCTTTGCCTTTCAAATCCTGATGATCATTGTTTATCCCACGCTGATCGCGCCGCTGTTTAACAAATTCGAGCCCCTGAAAGAAGGGGAGTTTCGCCGGCGCATTTTGGCCTTGGCGGATCAGGCAGGCTTTAGGACCAGCGGGATTTACACCATGGATGGCTCAAAGCGTTCGACCCATTCCAACGCCTACTTTACCGGGATTGGAAAGAGCAAGCGGATCGTTCTTTTCGATACACTTTTAGAACAGATGACGGCCGATCAGGGAGTTGCCGTTCTGGCGCATGAGATAGGTCATTACAAGATGAAACATGTCCGCAGGATGCTGGTCATCAGGACCATTTGCCTTTTGGCGGCCCTCTATCTTTTCAGTCTGCTCGTGGATTACCAGCCGCTGTTTCGCGCCTTCGGACTGGAGCGACCATCGAGCCACGGAGCCCTGGTGCTTTTTAGCCTCATATCAGGCCCGGCCACGTTCTATCTCACTCCCCTGATGAATTTTCTCTCCCGCAGGCACGAATACGAGGCGGATCGCTTCGCTGTCAGGACCCTGAAGGACGGAAAACCGATGGAAGAAGCCCTCTTCAAATTGACCGTTAAGAACCTCTCCAACCTTACGCCCCATCCATGGTACTCCGCCTACCACTACTCCCATCCGACTCCGGCGCAGCGCATCAGCGCCATCCGTAAGGATTTGCCAGCCTCATTGCCGTAGCTGCAATAAGATCTGATCCATTTTGTTTAGCCCGTCGGAAAAATCTCTCCGGCCGGAAAAGCGCGCCTGTTGGTAAAGCCCGGTAAACTCTTTCACCAGCCCGATGCCGCCTCCCTCTGCTCTCTGGCTGAACTCGTCCGCTGTTTCCCCGGCCTTCTTGATGAGGTTTTTCTTTCTGAGCAGAGCCAGCAGGCGCTGGTAACGTTCCGTTGCCTGAAAGGTTAGATTCCGGGCGTAAGCTTTTTTTCCGCTCTTTATTTTCTTTAGCCAATGCCATCCGATCGCCAGGCATCCAAGAAGGAGCGGCAAGCCTATCCACGAACTGGTAAAAGCGGGCAACCATTTTCGCAGCTCCGTGAGAGAGAAGTGCCGCAAGCCGGAGCCGAACCAGATGTCCGGCCGCTTGATCGCGGTGAAGATCTGGTACTGGTCGCCGAAGCTAAAATTGATGACGTGGCGGTACCAGCGCATTCGCAGGAAGTCGACAAGGTGGGTGAACGAGCTGAAAAGATCGCTGCCCGACGGACGGGGAACAGGCGGCGTGGGATCCAGCGTCACCCAACCTCTATCGGCGAAGTAGGCCTCAACCCAGCTATGGGCGTTGCTCTGACGGATCAGGTAGTATTCTCCATAAGGGTTCCATTCACCTCCGAGGTAACCGTTCACCACGCGCGACGGAATCCCCAGGCTGCGCAGCATGACCGCAAGGGATGAGGCGAAATACTCGCAGTTGCCCTGGCGGATATCAAAGAGAAAGACCGCTAACGGGTCTCCCTCCCCGACCGGAAGGTCCGTTAGGGAGTAGCGATAGGTTTCTCTTAGATAGCGCTCCAGCGCGCGGGCCTTTTTAACCTCGTCGTTGGTCCCATCGGTGACGCGATGCGAGAGCTGAATAATGCGGGAATCCGTGGCGGGAAGCTGGAGCGCGTTGCTCGTGGGGACCCCCCCCTGGCGGCCGGCTTCGGGGTGAGAGAGGACCTCGTAAGATATTTGAAAGGGTAAAGGGAAGGCAGATTGAAGATTTCCCAGGGAATCCTGAAAAACGTAGGGAATCCTCCCTGAGACGGCGACGGGCCCGCTCAGGGTGAAAAAGGCGGCCGATCCCGAAGGTTCTAGCGTGATCCGTTGACGCACGAGCAATGCCGTATTCGATACCGGCTCACCCACTAGATAGGATTCCCCTCGTCGCTTCAATGGAGTGGTGTCGCTGCTGCTTTTCTGCCATTTGCGCCCGTCAAAAAAGTCCAACGCAACCCCCCGCCAGTAAAACTCTCCGCGCTGGGGCACCCGCGGTTCCATGCTTACGCGCATAGCCACCGCGTTGTTTTTCTGGATTTCCGCGACCTCTCCCAAGGCCAGATGATCGGAGAAGCCGGTTACCGCCGAACCGGTGGCCCACGAATTGCCGAAAAAACCCGTGCCCAGGCGGGGAAAGGATACAAAGAAAAATAGGGTGAGGAGCAGCAGGATCACATTGAGGCCTCCCACCAGACGAAAGAGGGACCAGCTAAGCAGACGAGATTCCAGATCAGGGATCTTGCCTGCGCTCTCGGTCGCGGTCTTAAGATGGAAGAGCACCAGCACCCAAGGCGCCGCAAAGAGATAGCAGACAAAGATCGCGGCAAAGGATACCTCAACGCTTAGCGCGGCGGCCGCGAGCAGGCTAAAAAAGGACAGGAGGTAGAGCTGAAGCCAGTCGCGCCCTTTTTTGGGCGCAAGGAGTTTTACCGCCTGTAGGGCCAGGAGGAAGTGGACCAGCTCCTGGAGCGGAGGGGCCTGTAGGACGAAGATGGGGAAAAGGGTGAGCACAAAAACCGCGAGCATCGCGATGTTCGCGGCGATTTCGGGCAAAAACCCCTTTCGGGTTCTTGCCTCGCCTAGGGCTCCGAGCACCAGGCAGGCCGCGGCAAGCAACAGGTAAGGCGAGGAAAGCTCCTCCGTTAGAAAGAGGCCGGCAAGACCGAGAAAGACCAGCAGATAAGAGGAGAGGAAAAAGACCAAATAAAAATTCATACCCGAACCACTTCACATTGGGGTAGAGACGGCGGTGGGGGAAGCTCCCCCTGAAGAAAGATCCCCCCTCCCTCCCTCATTGTCCTGGACCGCCAGCTATCAAATCCGTCCCCGATCGCCTTTGCGGATGGGGAGATAAGAGCCAGGTGACGAAGGGCAGAGATCATTTCTTCGCTGCCGGCCGTCGGTTGAAAATGGCCCTCCCAGGTGGCGAAGGTTACGGCCACCCCATTATTGATCATAAGCCGCAAGAGACTCGCAGCCGTTTCTACTGCCTGCTCGAACCTTTCCCCTTCGTTTCCTCTGTTATCGAAGAAAATCGGCCGTGGATACTCAACCTCCTCGACAAACTCTTTGACCATCAGTTGCCCCGTCCGGGCCGAGGTGCGCCAGTGGATAAACCGGTGATCGTCCTCATGAAGCGCGGGCCGAAGACCGAGCACCTCTTCTCCCCAGCGCCATTTTTTAGTCCCTATGCGATCCCTTCCCGAAGCCAGGGCGCGCAAGCGCGAGGTCTCTCTAAGGCCCGGATAGGCGATGAGGGTTGCCTCCAGGGGAATGATGCGTACTTTCTCGAAGAGCCCAAAGGGGAATCGGGTTACGAGGTGCGCGGGACCGAACCGGTGTAGCCCTCTGGTTTCTACCTGAGCAAGATAGGGAAAGCTTCTGGACTCTCCGGGTCCCAGCGATGAGAGGTATCCGAGTGTGCGGCGGGGGAGGAAATCACCCCCATCGCTGACCGTCAGGGCATAGGAGATTTTACGGCGATGAGGATTGCGCACTTCCAGGATGACGGCAAAGGGCACGCGGGCGGTGATCTCAGGAGGCAGACGGCGGCAAACCTCGATCCCCCGCAGCACCCTTTCCGAGAGGAGCCCCGAGACGATGACGACGCTCAATAGAAGGGCAAAGACAAGATAAAAGAGATTATGGCCCGTATTGACCGCAACCAGACCGATACTCAGGGTCAGAGCGGAGAAGATCCATCCCTCCCGGGTAAAATGGAGACGGCGGCGGGGGTTGAGATAGTGACTGAAGGTTTGCGTGAACGTGCTCACAGAGGAACGGTCACCTCTTCGAGGAGGGCCCGAAGAATCTCCTCAGACCGGTGCGAGGTTGCCGGGCCGCTCTCTACTCCTTTGAGAAGCAGACGGTGGGCCAGCACAGGCACGGCCAGCTCCTTGATGTGGCGCGGCAGCACATAGTCGTATCCTTCCAACAGGGCAAACGCCTGGGCCGCGCGATAGAGCGATTTTGCCGCGCGCGGACTCCCTCCCAAGGAGATGGCCTCGGAACTGCGGGTGGCGGCAATGATGTCCAAAATATAGTCCACGAGACTGGCCTCCACTCGGACCTTGTCCGTAAACGCCTGCATTTCTACTATCTCTTCTGCGTGCATGACCGGCTTGAGCTGGCGGGGGAAAGGGGCGTC